>OLRV01000030.1_pt1 | contig 110312 bp, 103 predicted proteins | sample 1672421 | NCBI WGS metagenome assembly OLRV01 (sample SAMEA3136684, study PRJEB25190) | human gut metagenome | biome: human gut; feature: human-associated habitat; material: faeces | place: Austria | collected 2013
ACATCGCAAAGGAGGCTATGCGATTTTATTATGTTTCAAAAGTTGTAAAGTGCTGTACTATAGATAGAAGTGCAGAAATTTTTCCTTCGATACACGACTGAACAATCATGTCCGGCGATTAACGATGAAGTCGCATATGCCACGCCTCCATATGTCATTGAAAATCACGATATTACCGTTTCTTTAGGAAAGCCTACCATGTTTTCTTATGGTTTGAAACATACTGGAGCTCCCTTCTGCCCCTTTAATTTCCAAAAAAGTAAAAAAAACGCTATATCCAACAGGATATAGCGTTCAAAAAAGGACCTAAACAAACACTCTTATTTGCTATTTTGAACAAGATATCTAGCAAATTCTTCCTGGTCAGCATATGAATTCTGCGTGCCTGGGCGCGTCACACTCATAGCCGCATAGAGCGAAGCCCGCTGCATAGATTCCAATATATTATTTGTGCGGCTCCAAGTCTCGGCAAAGCAGCCAATGTAACTGTCACCGGCACCCGTGCTGTCCACAGCCTTAACGTGCCTTGCAGCAACCTTCTGCACACCAGCAGTCGAGAGCCATAAAGAACCTTGTGCCCCCATGGTCACAATGACATTCTTAAGTCCCTTTTCAATCAAGGTATTTGCCGCCCTGCAAAGTTCCTCCTCTGTTCCCACCGGACAATCTGTAAGAATGGACAGTTCAGTTTCATTAGGCACAAAGAAATCGCACTGGCAGGCCATGGCTATATCGAGGTTGTGTACAGCAGGTGCTGGATTCAATAGAACAGGAATGCCATGCGCACGTCCTATCTTGATAGCTGCGTAAATCGTCTCTAAGGGGATCTCAAGTTGTAGCACAATAAGGCCACATAAGGCAATAGCTGCTTCGGCATCTTTGAGACATTCCGGTGTCAACGCATTATTCGCACCTTTCGTGATGACGATGCGATTTTGGCCACTCGCCTCAACAAAAATACTTGCAACACCGTTTGGCATATCCTTTGCCGTCATAACATAACGCGTATCAATTCCGCACTTCTCATAATTCTTGCGACAGGCTCGTCCGAAAAGGTCGTCACCAACAGCAGTCACGAAGAGCACATTGGCACCTAGCTTTGCAGCCGCAATCGCCTGATTAGCCCCTTTTCCACCACCTGCAATATGAAAGTCTTGCGATTCTCGTGTTTCGCCAGCTTCCGGGATCTTGTCTACATATGACACAACATCCATCATCGTCGAACCAATCACTGCTATCTTCATTATTATCACTCCTTGCAAAAAGGCAGTCACACAATTCCGAAAGCCCCGAGCTTTATCTCAACCACAAAGAAAAAACTTGCCACCAATCTGGCCCTATAAAAATTCTTTTTGCTCTCTCTTTATGACCAAATCTACACATCATATGCTAGCATGATAGATTTGCATTTCATCAGGAGTTCAAGGGTTTGATTGCTTTGGTACTTTTGCGCACACGAATGGTTGGCTCAAAAACGATCTTCTGTGGTTGAACATGATCAGAAAGTTCAGCTAACAAGACCTGACCAGCCTTCTGACCCATACCATACGCTGGCTGACAAATAACAGTCAACGGAACGCTCGTAATCTGCGAGAAAAAGATGTCATCAAACCCCATGACGGATACATCATCAGGAACACGAAGGCCCTGATCATTCAATGCATTCATCGCACCATAAGCCATCATGTCATTAAGACAGAGAACCGCCGTGGGTTTTTGAGGTAATAATACAGGGATAGCATCATATCCACTTTGATAATGAAAGTCTCCCTGATAAATCAGAGATTTCTCAAAGGGGATTCCGCAGTCAGCTAACGCTACCGTATAGCCACGCAGACGATTGTCATTCGTCTCCAAGCCTAACGGTCCACAAATACAGGCAATTCGGCGATGTCCCAGCGATACAAGATATTTCACAGCAATGTATGTAGCTTTAAAATTATCCAACGAGATAGTGCTAAAACCGCCACTCTCATTGAAACAGTCAATAAGTACAACAGGACGCTTCATATGCTTCAAAGCAACAAATGTCTGGTGCTCTTTGTCGCCGATTGTCTCAGAGGACATAACTGTAATCAGCCCGTCGACCATTGCGTTACGCATCATACGAATAGCAGAAATCTCTTGTTCATGACAATCATTGGTATTACAGAGCAATAAATGATAACCATGCTTCCATAGGACATCCTCGAGGCCCTTAGCAATCTCTGAGAAAAACACATTAGTGATATCAGGCAAAATGAGCCCCACCGTACGGGTTTCATGCTTGATCAAACCTACTGCCAGCCGATTGGGATGGTAATCCATTTTCTTTGCCGTCTCCTTGATGAGCTGGCATTTCTCTTTCGAGATACGGTGGGGCTTCCCATTGAGGACCAGAGAAACCGTCGTCGTCGACAATCCGGTAGCTCTGGCAATATCTTTCAACGTAGTAGGCATAAGCGCGATCCTTCATCTAAAATAACTTGCTAATAATTTATTATAACATATGATGGAGGAAAAATACGAGGAAAGCTCTACGTATTCATCGACGATATGCGCATGATCCTCACGGCCAGGGCCGAACTGGACACAGGGTACGGCCGGGTTCGTACGCACGAAGATCGAGGCGTCGGAGAAGAAGCGGATGCCTTTTTGCTGGGGTTCCCGCCCCGTCTCTGCCGCGATTACGCGCGCCAACGCCTGGACTTCCAAGGAAGACGGCGCCACCTGCACCGCTGCACGATTGTTCTGGACCTTGAACGCCAGTTGCAGGCCGGGATGCCCCTCCCGCAGCGTCCCGGCGATGCGGCGAGCTTCTTCTAGGACTTCATCGTTGCGAAGATCCGGGGTCGTGCGGATATCCAGCGTGAGCGTGCAGGTATCGGCCACCATATTGGCCTTGACTCCGCCTTGGATGCCCGTGAGCGTGCAGGTCGAAGCGCCGAGCAACGGATCTTCATGGGCTGCGCAGAAAGCCGCGAGCCTTTGGTGCAGTTCATACGCCATAGCGATGGCATTGATGCCACGCTCCGGATACGCACCATGTGCCGTGCGTCCCTGCAGGCGGACCTTGAGCCACAGCGTGCCTTTGGCCGAGATACCGATGGCGTTATCCGTCGGCTCGGCGATGTAGACGACGCCCGTAGAGAGCGGCAACTGTGCGCTCATGGCCGCTGCGCCGAGGCCGCCCGCCTCTTCGTCGGCCGTTGCCGCAAGATAGATGTCGCCCTGCGGCAGGTCGTCCCGGCGGGCTGCCTCACGGAACGCATAGGCGATGGCCGCAAGGCCGCTCTTCATGTCGCTCGTGCCGCGGCCATACGCACGGCCATCCCGGATGGTGAGCACGAGCGGCGACACGCTCCAGGCCGCTTCATCGCCAGACGGCACGGTGTCCATGTGGCCGCAGAGAATCAGCGGCCGCTTTTCCCCGGTGCCAGGCAGATGCGCCACCAGGCTGTCGCGCCCCGTCTCGCTGCAGGGAATCCGCTGCAGGACGGCATGCGTCCCTTGGAGAAATCCCGTCAGGAAATCGGCCAGACGGCTTTCCCGACCCGGCGGGTTCTGCGTATCCGTCTCCACCAGACGGTTCAGGAGCGCGAGTGCGTCTTCCTGTTCCTGCTGCCTCATCGTACTCATGACCGTGTCCACCTTCTTATTCCTGTGTCAGATAATCGAAAATGCCCTTCCAGAGCAGATCATAGCCCTGCCAAGCGAGGAACTCCTCAGGGCCCCAGTGCGGCGCGCAGTCGGACGTGAACGCCGCCGAACGCCCCTTGCCGAACGAGCCGAACGCCACCAAAGGATCGCCTGCGATGGTCACCGGCACATCACAGCCCTCTCGCGGCAGCGTCTTGTTGTAGCCAAGGAAATGCGGCCACTCATGAGGCACTGCGGCAAGTGCCGGATGTGCATGCTCAACCTTTGGCGTCACGCCCTCCGGATGCTCCTCGCGGTCATCGTCCGGCAGGCAGATGACGGGCAGGATATCCTGAATGGCTGTCTTGCCGTAGCGAGCCTTGCAGTCGATGCCGGAGAAGGAAAGGTAGCCGCCGACCATGAGGAACGCGCCGCCATTCTTGACATACGTCGCGATGGACTGGCAGCGGTTCGGCATCTTGCGGCCTTCCTTGAAGGTCTCATCGGCCAGCAGCAGCGTATTCGAGCCGATATCGGAAAGCACGACGCAGGCGTACTCCGACAGCTCTTCCGGCGTCCAGGGGAAACGCTCCGCCACGTGCTGGCCCGGCAGGTAAACGAGTTCGTAGCCGGCATGGTCGATGGCCCGCGCCAAGAATTCGATGCCTTCCTCATAGACACTCGTCGTGAACGTATCAAAGCCTTTGACATGCGTCGTGAAACTCGTCCAGGATTCCCCGCCGACTAAAATCTTTTTCTTCTGCATAAAAACCCCTCCTCATTGCATCTGCTGTCCACACCGGCTCATTTGCACCAGTTGAGGATTAGCGATGCGTAAATCTTGATGGCATCGATATATTGCTGGATTTCCACGTATTCGTTGACGGCATGGCACTGCGCGAGGCGGCCCGGGCCGTACTGCAGCGTCGGGCAACCGGCGATATTGCGCCAAGTCCTCGAGTCGCAGCCTGCCGGCGAACCGACGATCGGCACGTCGCGCCCGATGGCCTCGCGGAACGAATCCCTGAAGACCTTGACGAACGGATGCGCAAGATCCATCTCGAACGGATTGCCCGTCTGATAGACGCTGACCTTCGGGCGATGCTCCCGGAGCCAGGCATCGCCATCGGCGCAGAGCATGACGGCGTCCGTGAACTCCTTAACCACCTGCTCGTACGTCATGCCCGGCTGGTAGTGGACGCAGAGCTGGATGCTGCAGGAATCCGGCACCGTCGAGCCAGCCTCGCCGCCCGCGATCACGCCGACATTGCCAGACGGCGGCGGCAGCAGCGGATGCTTGTACGTCAGCAACCAGCGATGCTCCATCTCCTCGAGCGCATGGATGATCTTGATGATCTTGTCGATGGCATTGACGCCCTTGAGCTTGAGGCCGGAATGCACGGCAATGCCCTCCGTCTCCACCTTGAAGAACACCCAGCCCATATGCGCCGCAATGAGTTCGTAATCCGTCGGCTCGCAGACGACGACGGCATCGGCCTTCTCGCCATGCATGGCCGCCACGAGCGACCCGTTGCCGCCGCCCTCCTCATCGCAGACCGACGCGATCTTCACCGTGCCGGGAAGCTCGATCCCCGCATCCTGCAGGGCCTTGACAGCCATGATGGAGGCCATGAGACCCGCTTTCATGTCGCAGGCCCCGACGCCGTAGATCTTGCCCGCGTCGATGACGCCGCCATAGGGATCATGCAGCCAGTGTTCGGGATTCCCGGCCGGCATGCTGTCGACATGGCCGTCGAACAGGATGCTCTTCTCGCCCTGTCCCGGAAACGACGCATAGAGGTTGTAGCGATCCTTGTAATCGTGTCCCGGATTGCCCTCATGGTATTTTTCCCGGCAGGCCGTGATGACCTCTTCGGTCAGCGGATCTTTCTGGATGCGGGAAGCGCCGAGTTCTTCAAAGACGGTCTTTAAGTACTCCTGGCCGTTCTTCTCGAGCCCGCCGCCGATGCCATGGTCGATATCATGGGTATCGCACTGGACGAGCCTGACAAGATGCGCGACATACTCGTCCCGATGAGCTTCAATGGATTGCATGAGATCTGTCATGATTGCTGTTGCTCCTTTCGTTTGGATTGCCATTCTTTGAGATACGCCACGAGTTCCTCACGGAACAGGATGGTCTTTTCGATGCCCGCTTTATGGGCGATGTTGCCGATCTGCGGGCGGCTGATGCACGACTCCCGGATGATGTCCTCGCGGCTGAAGATTTCTGCCGGCGTCCCATCTGCGATGATGTGCTTGTTGGCCATGACCACGATGCGGTCAAAGGTGTTGACGACAAAATCCATGTCGTGCGTGATGACGACGACGCCGACGCCCCGCTCCTGCAGGTAGTCGAGGATCTCGCGCAGGATGGCCGTATGCTTGCAGTCCTGGCCGGCCGTCGGCTCGTCCCAGATCGTGTACAGGGGCTTGGTCGCCAACACCGCCGCAATCGTCACGAACTTGCGCGTGGAATACGAAATATCAAAAGGATTCATGTCCCGGCAGTCCTTGAGCCCCGTCAGCGACAGCACCTCGTCCGTGCGCGCCTTGATCTCCTCTTCGGGCAGATGGAAGTAGCGCGGCATGTACTCGATCTCCTTGATGACTGTGCTGTTGAAGATCTGCTCATCGGGATTCTGGAAGACGTAGCCGACCATGCGCGCGATCTGGGCCGTCGTCTTCTCTCTCGTATCGACGCCATTGACGAGGACTTTGCCCTGCGTGGGCTTGTAGAGCCCGTTCATCATCTTGGCCGCTGTCGATTTGCCCGCGCCGTTCTGGCCGATGATGGCCACGCGCTCGCCCGGGCGTACCTTGAGGTTCAGCCCTTCGTTGGCGAGGAAGCCGTTCGGATAGTGAAAGGACACATCCTGAAATTCAATTCCCTCCATGGATACCCCACCTTTCCTGTATCATCCGGCAGCAATCCTCGTCGGTGATCGGGGTGCCCGGCATCGGCAGCCCCTCGTCCGCAAGATCATAGGCCAGCTGCGCGGCTTCCGGCAGCCTGACGCCGAGCGACGGCAGCGAGGCATCGGCAAGGACCTCCTGCGCACTGCCGCTGCGCACGAGTTTCCCGTCCTTCATGACCAGGACTTCGTCGCAGTAGCGGGCGATCATATTGATCTTATGCTCGACGAGGACGATCGTCTTGTTGCGTTTCTTGAGCATCTCGATGATGTCGAAGATGCGACGGGAGCCCTCCGGGTCGAGCTGCGAGGTCGGCTCATCGATGACGAGGATATCGGGGTCCATGACGATGATTGAGGCAAACGCCACGCGCTGCCGCTGGCCGCCCGACAGTTCCGTCGGATTATTCAGTGCGAGACGCTCGATTTCGAGGAGCTTCAGCACGTCAATGACGCGCTTCACGATTTCCTCAGGCGGCACGCCGAGATTCTCAAGGCCCAGCGCGACTTCTTCAAACACCGTCTTCTTGACACCGCTAATCTGAGTAAACGGATTCTGGAAGACATAACCGATATCGACCGACAGAGCATCGACATCGAGGTCTTTCATGTCCGTCCCGTCGTACAGCACCTGCCCCGACATCTCGCCCTTGAAGAAATTCGGGATAAGGCCGCGCAAAAGGTTGCAAAGCGTCGTCTTGCCGCCGCCATTCTCGCCGATGACACCGTAGAAGCGGCCTTTCTCGAACGTAAAGGAAACATCATCGAGTGCCTTGTTCTCGGCCAGGGTATACGAAAATGTCACATGCTTGAGTTCTATGCGATCCATACGTAAATCCTCCCGATTATGGTCAAAATCAGTGCCAGGTCAAAGACCCAGACCAAAAGCTGCTCCGACGTTGGCACCTTACGCAAGAGCAGCAGACTCGTATGTTTGTTGGGTGCAGAAAAGGCACGCGCATCCATCGCGATGCTCTTTTCCTCCGCATTCGAGATAGCGCCGAGGACGAGCGGACCGAGTACCGGCACGAATGCCTTGGCCCGATTTACGATGCTGCCCTCTGTTTCAATGCCGCGGCAACGCTGCGAATCCATGATGGTCTGAGAGGACTTGCTGAGATCCTTGATAGTCTGAAACGCCGACAGGATGATGTAAGAGAACGTGTGCGACATACCCTTCTTCTCGAGCATGTAGACGAGTTCATCCATCTCCGTCGTCTCCATGAATAAGATGAACGCACCACTGAACTCCATGACAAGTGCGGCCGAAATCAGACCGAGGTGAATGCCCTCAGGCGTCACGTGGATGCCGCCCAGCTGGAAGAGGACGACTGAGCCGTTCGTGAACGCGGCGCGCACAAGGAACAGCAGTGAAGCGAAGAATACGACGATTTTCCAGTATACCTTGAAGAAGGATCTGAATTTGCCCGCCAGCGCCGCAAAGACGAGGATCAGTGCCGTCAAGGCAAAGGCATAAGCGACATCGAATACCACGAAGGCAGATAAGGTCATCGCGATCAGGATATTCGCCTTGCTCATCGGGTTCATGTCCAGAATGAAATTGCCTTTGAGCCGCGGCTTCAAGTAGTCATGAGCAAACGACCAATCCAATCTTTTCATCTCCTTTCAAATGTAAGAAGCCCGGATAAACGAATATGGATAAAGGGGAAGCCCTCCCCCCTTATCCACATCGCAGTTGCTCGGGTATGAAATTATGACATATTCTCCACGTTCATTTCCTGTCAGGAAGGATGTATTCGCTCATTGGGAGCTTAGCGAGGAAGTGCATCGGCATGCTCTTAATGATGAAGTAGCTGACGAGGACACTGAGTGTCTTGTCGACGAGGCCGAACGTGAAGGAACTGATCGTGACAGCTACCGGAACCGAAAGACCCAGCGTCATGAGACCGGCGGCCACGATACTGTTGCCCGTGCCGATGAAGCCGCCGAAGACGAGGACATCAATCGGTACAGAGATACACGTTGTGACGACGGCGATGATGATGCCGAGCAGAATGGCGCGCTTGAACGAGCGGAAGAATCCTTTCTTCGTAAAGTACGCCGAGATGATGGCCATGGCAAAACCAACGACCATGTATGGCAGGACAGTTGGCAGCGAAATGGCATTGATGATCTGAGTAATGGCTGCGACGATGAGGCCCGGGACGATACCGCAGATGGCACCGATGAGGATTGTGCCGATGGCATCGAGCCAGATTGGAAGTTTCAGGAGAATAGCAATCTGGCCGCCTACGATATTGACGGCAATACCAACAGGAATCAAAAAGACCGTTAACTTGCCCATACTCTTCATGTTTAACACTCCCATCTTAAAATAAATTGATTAAGCGTTTCATCAATATTGCTTCTAACATTGAAGTCATATCTCTTCAGTTATTATGATAAAACGTTTTATCTATAGCTAAGGTACCACAAAACATATCAATTGTAAATAAGTTTTCAGAAAGTATTTTGTATTCTTGATATGTGCAAAAAGAAGTTACACAAGAAATGCAACTCATCCCCCAGCAATAGGATAACTCAGTTGAATAGCGTTGCACGCAAAAGTGAAAAGCCAATTGCTTTCTGTGTCCATTTCTACGATACACAGTTTAGGCACATCCTTCTTTATCTCAATCTTGAATTCCTTAAAAAAGATTTTCTCTACAGGTTTATAAACTAAGTACAACAAATCTCAAGCACATTGACTCGACCACTTAAACAAAAAATGCTAGAGAGTAACATACATCACCCTCTAGCAGGACCTAGATACTTTGCTTGATTATAAATTTATCAATCGATTTATTTACAGAATTCAGCCTACGAGCTCGTAGCCTGCGTCCTCGATGACTTTGCGGAAGTCGGCCTCTGGGATGTCGTGAGTTGCCTTGACATCGGCCTTGCCGCCCTCGAGGTCGACGGTGACATCCGTGACGCCGTCCATCTTGGCGAGTGCATCGTGAACGTGTTTCTGGCAGTGGGCACACATCATGCCCTCAATCTTCAGTGTCTTTTCCATGGTAATCGCTTCTTTCTCCTGTACAGATTGTGCGGCTGCCGAGTCGGCGGCCTCGTGATCCTTTCTATCAGATGAAACGGCTGCTGCCGTCTGCTCTGCTGATATTTCTGCCCCGTGGTCTGGCTTGAAGAAGCGCAGGCGCAGGGCATTCATGACGACGCAGACGCTCGACATGCTCATGGCGGCGGCGCCGATGACCGGCGAGAGCTTGATGCCGAAGGCCGGGTAGAGGATGCCTGCGGCGAGCGGGATGCAGATGACGTTGTAGATGAGCGCCCAGAAGAGGTTCTCCTTGATGTTTTTCAGCACGGCCTTGGAAAGGCGTATCGCACTGACGGCATCGAGAAGGTCGCTCTTCATGAGCACGGCATCGGCGCTCTCGATGGCGACATCCGTGCCCGCGCCGATGGCGATACCGAGGTCGGCCTGCGCAAGCGCCGGCGCGTCGTTGATGCCGTCGCCAATCATCGCGACCCTGTGGCCCTCCGACTGGAGCTTCTTGATGTGCGCCGCCTTGTTCTCCGGCAGGACACCGGCAATGACCTTCTCGATGCCCATGCGGCGGCGGATGGCCTCTGCCGTGCGCGCATTGTCGCCCGTCAGCATGACGACCTCAATGCCCATCTCGTGGAAGCGCGCGATGGCCTCGCGGCTCGTCGCCTTCTCCACATCGGCAGCGGCGAGGATGCCGATCACGCGGTCGTCCTCAGCAAAGATCAGCGGCGTGCAGCCGTCGTCAGCAAAGACGGCGAGTTTGTCTTCATACGGCGAAAGGTCGATGCCTTTCTCCTCCATGAGCTTGGCATTGCCGGCTGCATACGCATGTCCGTCGGCTTTCGCTTCAACGCCGCGGCCAAAGAGCGCCCGGAAGTCCGTCATCGCCTGGGGTGCGATGCCCTTTGCCTTGGCTGCCGTCATCACGGCTTCGGCCAGCGGGTGCTCGCTGCCCTGCTCAAGGCCGGCCGCGAGCGAGAGCAGCTGCTGTTCGGCAACGCCATCAGCCGTCACAATGACGGTGACCTCGGGGCGGCCCTCCGTGATCGTGCCGGTCTTGTCCATGACGACTGTGTCGACGGACTGCGCAACCTCGAGCGCCTCGCCCGACTTGATCAGGATGCCGTTCTCCGCGCCCTTGCCCGTGCCGACCATGATGGCGACCGGCGTCGCGAGGCCGAGCGCGCACGGGCACGAGATGACGAGGATGCAGATGGCAATCGAGAAGGCGAACTCGACGCTCGCGCCCATGGCCAGCCAGACGCCGCCCGCAATGACGGCAATCGTGATGACAGCCGGCACGAAGATACCAGCAATCTTGTCGGCCGTGCGCGCGATCGGTGCCTTCGATGCGCTCGCCTCGTCGACGAGGCGGATGATCTGGCTGATCGTCGTGTCCTCGCCGACGCGCTCCGCGCGGAAATGGATGGATCCCTGCTTGTTGATTGTGGCCGAAGTGACCTTGTCGCCCGCCTGTTTCTCGACAGGGATCGGCTCACCCGTGATGGCCGACTCATCGACGCTTGTCGTGCCAGAAAGCACGACACCATCTGCCGGGATGCGCTCACCCGGGCGCACGACGATCTCGTCGCCCGCCACAAGCTCCTCAGCCGGAATGGTCTGCTCCACGCCGCCGCGCACGACACAGGCCTGTTTCGGTGCGAGGTCCATGAGCTTCTCGAGCGCCTTGCTCGTCTGCCCCTTGGCGCGCGCCTCGAGGTACTTGCCGACGGTAATCAAGGTGACGATCATGCCGGCCGACTCGAAGTAGAGATTCGTGCTGTACTCCTGCACGAGTGCCATGTCGCCGTGGCCGAAGCCCCAGCCCATGCGGAAGATGGCGAAGGCGCCGAAGAGCGCCGCTGCCATCGACCCCATGCCGACGAGGCTGTCCATGTTCGGCGCGCCGCGGAAGAGATTGCGAAAGCCTGCGATGTAGTAGCGGCGGTTGAGATACATGATCGGCAGCACGAGCAAGAACTGCGAGAAGGCAAATATGATGGCATTTTCCGGGCCGTCAAAGACCGCGCCGACAATCTGCGGCACAGGCAGCCCGAAGAGCTTCTCAAAGAGGCCGTGCATCGAGATGTACATCGTCGGCAACAGGAAGGCGATCGACCAGACGAGGCGATGCTTCATCTCGGCGATGCTCTTCTTGACCGGATCTTCCTGCGGCGCGGCTTTGGCCGCCGCCTGCTTGCCCTTGACCGAGGCGCCGTAACCAGCGTCGACGACAGCCTTGATGATGGCCGGCACACTCGTCTTTTGCTCATCGTATTCGAGCTGCATGCTGTTCGTCAGCAGATTGACACTGACATCTTTCGTGCCGTCAACCTTGGCAACGGCTTTCTCCACACGGGCCGAGCATGCCGAACACGTCATGCCCGTGATCGTGAATTGTTCTTTCTTCATCTTGGATTTCAGCCTCCTTGGTGGCTATGGGAAAATTGACAGGTCATTTCATGACCTTCTGCAGCGTCGCGACGAGCTCGTCGACGACCTCGTCGTGGCCGGCGCGGATGTCGTCGACGACGCACGACTTGATGTGCTGTGCGAGCAGTTCCTTGTTGAACGCATTGAGCGCCGACTGGATGGCGCTGACCTGCGTGAGGATGTCGACGCAGTAGCGGTCATCCTCGACCATCTTGCAGACGCCGCGGACCTGTCCCTCGATGCGCCGCAGGCGCGAGACGAGGCACTTGTATTCCTTGCTGTCCTTGTCGCGGTGCTTGTGCTTGACGCAACCGCTGCAGGTGTGCTGCTCTGCACTCTCCTCAGCCATAGCAGCCGCCTGACATTTCTTATCTTCACATGATGCCATGAATATACCCCCTAACGGTATATTATCTTATACCATGAGGGGGTATCTGTCAAGCAAAAAAATTTCCCGTCTGATGACGGGAAATCAAGCCTATCAACCCTTGTCCATCGAGTGGATGATGATGTCAGTGAGGATCTTCGTCCAGTCGATGCGGCCGCTTGAACTGCCGGAACTTTGCTCGGTCGGCTGCTGTGGCGGCGGGTTCTTGGCGCGCTCGGCAGCGAGACGCGCGGTGCGCAGGTCGTTGGCGAGCGCCTGGTCTTGCTTGTCGGAATAGTTCCAGGCAATCTCGAGCTCGCGCACGGCGTCGTCGTAGCGTCCCTCGTCATAGTAGATGAGGCCTTCGTACTGATGACAGCGCCAGATGGGATACGTCGCGTTATCGTGCTTCGTCGCGTTGGCCGCGCTGAAGTCCTCAAGCGCGTCGTGCGGCCGGTTGAGGCCGTAGTAGGCGCGGCCGCGCAGGTAGTAGGCATAGGCGCGCGGGTTGCCTGTCACCTGGCGGTCCCCGATGAGCGTCGTCAGCTCATCGATGGCCTTCGTGTATTCACTGCGCTGGATGTTGCCCATGCTGCGGTCGAAGATCTTGCCGTAATCGTAATTCGTCTCGAGCCGCGTGCCGAGCTTGCGCTTCTCCAGTCCGTTGGCCTTCTGGTACTGCTGCAGGAGCTCCTCGTTCTGCTTCTTGAGGGCATCGCGCTCCTGCTGCAATTTCTCGATCTCGTCCTTCTTGGCCAGCATGGCCTTGAAGTCGATGTTATCGGTGTCGACCTCTGCCGTCAGGTTGACGGTGTACTTCCATGTCTTGCCCGAAAGTTCCGGCACGGAATCCTCCTTGATGACCTTGAGCACGGCGCCAGAGATCATCTTGACGTCATCCTCTGTCAGCTGCATGTTCTTGGTGCGCGAATAACTCTCGACGTAGACGCCGGCCTTCTCGACAGCGGCGCGCATGGCCTCCTGCCGCGCCGCATCGCGCGCGATCTTCGGCGAATCGTTGTCGCCCATGATGTAGACGCCCGTCGCCTCGATGACCTGAGGCGCCGCTTCAGCAGGACTCATACCGCCCGACCAGATATAGACGGCCGCCACGAGCATAAGGCAGGCCCGCCACAATCTCTTCATACTCCAACACCATCCTATCGTAAAATAGTGTACTTTGCTAACTACTATTATACGGATGTAGAATCCGCCTGCCAATTAAAAACGCATGAATTTCAGGCAGATTCCACCTCCTCAAAAAAATTTTGCGGAATCGCAAAAAAAAGATTGACAGACAGGCGCGATATCGATATACTATATCTTGTCAGTTGCGACAAGCGACAGATGCTGATTTAGCTCAGTTGGTAGAGCAGCTCATTCGTAATGAGCAGGTCGTAGGTTCAAGTCCTATAATCAGCTCCATCTTTTGCTGATTTAGCTCAGTTGGTAGAGCAGCTCATTCGTAATGAGCAGGTCGTAGGTTCAAGTCCTATAATCAGCTCCATCTGGAACATCAGGCTTTCGAGAAATCGAAAGCCTTTTTTGTTGTCCGGCCCTGCCTCCATCTGCCATCATCTGCTATAATAATGGAAGAGAGCAGAGCTTTGAAGCGATAAACAGGAGGAATCATCATGAAGATTGCAATGGCAAATGACCATGCCGGCACGAAACTCAAGAACGAGATCAAGGCGTATCTTGAGAGCGAAGGCCATGAAGTCAAGGATTTCGGCACGTACGACGAAGAGTCCTGTGACCTGTCGGACTTCGTCTACCCGGCTGCACTCTCCGTCGCAAAGGGTGAATGCGACCGCGGCATCTTTGTCGACGGCGTCGGCTACGGCAGCGCGATGATCGCCAACAAACTGCGCGGCATCTTCGCCGTCGTCTGCCAGGACCCGTTCTGCGCCGCCCTCGCCCGCCAGCACAACGACAGCAACGTCCTCTGCCTCGGCGGCAAGATCATCGGGCCGGCGATTGCCATGGAGATCGTCAAGACCTGGATGCACACCGATCCTCTGACGGCCGAAAAATACCGCCGCCGCGTCAAGAAAGTCCAGGAAATCGACGCCAAGCACTGTGTCGCCGTAAAATAAACGACTGAAAACATCATACCCTTACAGAGAAATGCCCAGGCATCATGCCTGGGCATTTTATCTATACGCGATCGCCTTTGTCGCGGCAGTAATTGACGAGCAAGTCAATAAAGGCGCGCGCCGCATGCGACAAATACGCCTTTTTGCGCCAGGCGACGAGTGCATGGCGGCGTGGGCGCGTCGGCAGCGCCGCATAACACGGTCGCGTCTCCGGCTGGAAGGCGCGCAGGAGCGTCATCGGCAGCAATGTCGCGCCGAGGCCCGCAGACGCCAGTGTCAGGGCCGTCTCCATGCTGCGTGTCTGCAAGTAGATCTGCGGGACAAAGCCGGCTTCCGCGCACAGTGAGAGAAGCTGTTGATGGAGCTTCTGCTCGCTGTGCATCTGAATGAACGGCGTGTCTTTCAGGAGACCGATGGGCAGGAGCGGCAGCGTGCCATGGCAGTCCTGCGGCAGATGGTACTTCTTGGACAGCTCATGATTGGCCGGCAGGACGAGAACCATCTCCTCCGAATAGAGCTCTGCAAACGAGAAGGCATCCTCATCGACCGGCTGTGTCGCGATGATGAGGTCGACGTCACCAGAGAGCACCGATTCCTCCAAACGCTTCGAGGTGTGCTCCGCCAGCTGCAGGCGGATTCCCGGATATTCCGCCTGGAATTTCGGCAGGAATGCCGCGAGGAAGTACGTACTGCGGAACGGCGAACTGCCGACGACGAGGTTCCCCTGCGCACAGCCGAGCTCATCCTCGACATAGCGGCGGAACTCTGTGTCAAGCTCCATGATCTGCTGTGCCGTCTCCAAGTACTTCTGCCCGATGGTCGTCGGGCGCAGCGGCTTCAAGCTACGATCGAATAGCGGCGCACCGACCTTTTTTTCGACACTCTTCAAGAGCTGCGAGAGCGATGGCTGCGAGATATAGAGTTTCTCTGCCGCACGCGAGATAGAGCCCATCTCATAAATGGTCCGGATATAATGAAAATGACGGATCTCCAAGCGAATTCCTCCTAGTATAAGAATTATCCTATGAAATCAATAAGTAATTTTGCAAATCATGATATATGTGATTTCTAGAACAAAATCGCTAAAATGGCAATATCCTTTGATATGTAAGAAATACATGCATAGTATTCATGATATATCTCTATTTTATCATATATTTTAGATTATGTCTTAGATAAAATATCTAGTATTATACTTATATTCAATTTCATACTATAATAAAGACATCAAATCAAGAAAGAAATGGATAAAAACAAGAATTCTGTAAGGAGGTCTTCCCCATGTCGTTAACGTATTATTTCCTGCCGACCCGCAATGTATTTGGTGAAGGTGCCGTCAATGAAGCCGGCAAGCTCATGAAGAGCCTAGACGGCACGCATCCGATGATCGTCACGGACGCTTTCCTCGCAAAGTCCGGCATGGCTGACCAGGTCAAGAAGATTCTCGAGGATGAAGGCCTGCCGACGTACATCTTCGGCGGCGCTGAACCGAACCCGACAGACAAGAACGTCGTGGCTGGCGTAGCGGCTTTCAAAGAAAACAAATGCGACTGCATCATCTCTCTCGGCGGCGGTTCTTCGCACGACTGCGCGAAGGCCATCGGCCTCATTGCGGCCAACGGCGGTGAGATTTACGACTACGAAGGCATCGACATCTCTAAGAACAAGATGGTCCCGCTGATGGCCATCAACACAACGGCTGGCACGGCCTCCGAGATCACGCGTTTCTGCATCATCACGGACACACGCCGCAAGGTCAAGATGGCCATCCTCGACTGGCGCGTCACACCGCAGATCGCCATCAACGACCCGGTCCTCATGAAGGGCATGCCGCCGCGCCTCACGGCCGCAACGGGCATGGACGCTCTGACGCACGCCATCGAGGCATACGTCTCCTCCGCCGCCAACCCGCTGACGGATGCCGCCGCCCTGCAGGCCATCAACATGATCCAGAAGTACCTGCCGAAAGCCGTCGCCAACGGCGATTACCTCTACGCCCGCGACAAGATGGCTTATGGCCAGTACCTCGCAGGCATCGCGTTCAACAACGCTTCGCTCGGCTACGTCCACGCCATGGCTCACCAGCTCGGCGGTTTCTACAATCTGCCGCACGGCGTCTGCAATGCCATCCTGCTGCCGTACGTCTGTGAGTTCAACCTCATCAGCAACCTCAACCGCTTCCGCGACATCGCCCGCGCGATGGGCGAGATGATCGACGGCCTCAGCACGAACGATGCCGCCGACAAGGGCATCAATGCCATCCGCCGCCTGAGCCGCGAAGTCGGCATCCCGCAGACGCTCAAGGAACTCGGCGTAAAGCCAGAGGACTTCGAGCTCATGGCAGGCAACGCCCTCAAGGACGCCTGCGCCCTGACGAGCCCGCGCAAATACACGAAGGACGAGGTCGTCGAGCTCTACCGCCGCGCCTACGAAGGCGACTGGGTTGACTCTACGCTCTGATTCCCCCATAATCCCCCGCATAAAAGAGGCTGCCGTATCGGCAGCCTCTTTTGATATGTCTGCTTCTTCCAATTTCTATCAAGCCCCATCAATTCCCATCAATACCACATCAATTCGCATTCCCGCCATCATGACAGCAAGATTTTATAGTCCTGTTTCCACACACCTCCGTCCCGCTTGAATCATCCCTGTACTTTTCAAAAAATTACACCAAAAAAACGAAGAATACACGGTGCACTTCATGCTATAATAAACATAAAGTTAATCAAGAAGAACAATATAGATAACAAAAAATTGTTCAATAGCAGTCAGAGAAAGGCGGTTATCACAATGATTAAAGTTGGTATTATCGGTGCAGGCCGTATCGGTCATGTACATGGCGAGAGCATCTCGAAGTTCGTCAAGAACGCAACGGTCAAGACGATTGCTGATCCGTTCATGAACGAGAAGACGGAAGCTTGGGCAAAGTCCCTCGGCATCGAGAAGACGACGAAAGATTACCATGAGATCCTCAACGATCCTGAAATCGAAGCCGTCCTGATCTGCGCTTCCACGGACCAGCATTCCCCGCTCTCCATCGAAGCACTGCGCGCCGGCAAGCACGTCTTCTGTGAGAAACCGATTGACCATGATGTCAATAAGATCAAGGAAGTTCTCGACGTCGTCAAAGAGACGGGTAAGAAATACCAGGTCGGCTTCAACCGCCGCTTTGACCACAACTTCAAGGCTATCCGCGATGCTGTCGTCGCCGGAAAAGTCGGCAAGCAGCAGATCATCAAGATCACGTCCCGTGATCCGGAACCGCCTTCCATCGATTACGTAAAGATTTCCGGCGGTATCTTCCTCGACATGACGATTCATGATTTCGATATGGTCCGCTATCTCTCCGGCGCAGAAGTCGAGGAAGTATATGCAGAGGGCTCTGTCACCGTCGATCCGGAAATCGGCAAGGCTGGCGACATCGATACGGCCATCATCACGCTGAAGCTCGACAATGGCGCTACGGCTGTCATCGACAACTGCCGTGCCGCTTGCTATGGCTATGACCAGCGCGCTGAAGTCTTCGGCACAAAGGGCTGCGTCGCCATCTCCAACGATTCGGATTCCAATGCAGTCTACAGCTGCAAGGACGGCGTCATCGCCGAGAAGCCGATGTTCTTCTTCCTCGAGCGCTACATGATGGCTTATGCAAACGAAGTCAATCAGTTCGTCGAAGCAATCGTCAATGACACGCCGACCCCGGTCAATGCAAACGACGGCCTGCAGCCGGTCCTCATTGGCCTCGCTGCCAAGAAGTCGGTCGAAGAGCATCGCCCGGTCAAGATTGCAGAGATCCGCGCCCAGTACGGCCTCTGATTCAACATCATCTTCTACCGATCCTGAACCCAATCATTTATTCCTTCGTTCCTCTCCGTGCGGCACCCCCTGCCGCATGGTTCCATACCAAATCAAAGGGCCCCTTCCCCGGGGTCCTTTTTGTTATAAGTATATGTTATATATTGATTTATTCTTGATAAATTCATGATAAAATATTTGCACATATATGTGCACTCTGCTAAAATAGAACCAGATACATGATGCAGAATGATTATGTTACGATCTATTTGATATATGCACTCTGTCAGGAGGGGAGTTTGTTGCTTCAGTATTTTCCCAATCACCGCTATCGTTCTACCTTCTGCAAGAACTCCACGCCGCGTCTCGAATACGTCTGTCACGTCGGAGCAGATGCCTCGCATATGCCGCGAAGCATGCACGAGCATGATTATCTCTGTGAAGTCGTGCTCATCACGCAGGGTGCGGGCATCTACATGATTGACGGACAGCGCTACACAGCGCAGAAGGGCGACCTGATCTTTTACAACAGCCATACCGTCCACGACGAATTCGGTGGCAGTGGCAGCAACCTGGCAACCTACTGCATCGCGATCAACGGGCTCCGCATCGAGGGACTGCCCGTCGATCATCTGCTGCCGGACGGATACTGCCCCATCCAGCCAACGAAGCAGCACTTCTCCGAGATCCTGAACCTCTTCGCAGCCATCGAGCAGGAGGCAAAGGCGCACGCTGAGATTGCCAACTATCTCACCATGGCACTTGCCGCCAAGCTCACAGCGCTCCTGCGCGAAGAAGGTGTAAAACAGCGCCAGCAGACGCCGACGCTCGCGGCAAAAGCCCGCGCCTTCATCGACAAGAACTACAAAGAGAACATCCGCCTCGGTGACATCGCCGCTGCCACACATACGAATGCCTATTACCTCTCTCACCTCTTCAAGGCAGAGATTGGCCTCTCACCGATGAAGTACGTCATCCTGCGCCGCATCGGCGAGGCTCAAAACCTCTTGATCAACACAGACATGACAATCACCCAGATTGCCGCTCAGGTCGGCTACAACAACTCCAATTACTTCCAGAACGTCTTCAAGGGCGCGCTCGGCATGACACCGGGCGAATACCGCCGCAAATGGACAGTCTGACAAAAGGCCCGACAGAGTCATCGCACTCTGCCGGGCCTTTTGCACCTTCATCCCTCCAGGGCAACATTGGGATGATTTCATTTTATATGTCGCTTGCTCGTATCTTCCAGCACTGCTCAATATTCGATGGCAACCGGCTTGTCTTCTTTGTACGACTGCGTCGTAGCAAAGGCAATCTATGTTGATTTCGTGCCATCTTGACACTCCCCATACCTACAGGCAGGGGATTCTTGGTTCGACAACCACTGCGCCGCCTCCAAAGAATTGGCGTCTTACACGATTTCCCCAAGCGTGAATTCCCGTGTGCCCCACGGTACATATTTATTTCAGCTTATGCCGCTGTGGATCTGTCCTCCAAAGCCTTGCGCAGGATATTCTTTGCAGCGTTCACGTCCCTGTCGTGATGCGTTCCACACGCCGGGCAATCCCATTCGCGAACCTTCAGATCCTTCGTCAGCGGGTTCTGATAGCCGCAAAGACTGCAGGTCTGGCTCGACGGGTAGAAGGTATCCACTTTCAGCAGTTCGCCGCCGTGCAGTTCCGTCTTGTACGCAAGCTGGCGGAAAAACTCACTCCAACTTACATCGGAAATCGACTTTGCAAGTCTGTGATTCCGAAGCATTCCTTTGATATTCAAGTGTTCCACGGCGACCGTTTGGTTTTCACGGGCAAGCCGTGTGGACAACTTGTGCAGGAAGTCCTTGCGAATGTTTGCAATGCGTTCATGGAGGCGTGCAACACAGATACGGGCTTTCTCTCGATTCCTTGATTTCGGCATTTTGCGAGAGAGCCGCCTCTGTTCTCGACGGAGCTGGCGCTGGAGGCTCTTGAGCGGGCGCGGACTCGCCACCGTATTGCCGTCGCTGTCCGAATAGAACGCTTTCAGACCAACGTCAATGCCAATCTGCCTGCCGCCGTTTGGATGAAGCAGCGCCGTTTTGTCCATCTCGACGCAAAGGGAAACAAAGTATGTTCCAGAATCTGCGCGGCTGACTGTGGCATTCAGGATCCTGCCTTCAAACGTCCGGCTCTGCTTGATTTTCACAAGGCCGACCTTCGGCAGCTTGATCCGGTTGCCTTCGATGCGGATGCCGTTTCTCTGATTGCGCGTCCGGTAGGACTGACTGCGACTATGCTTTGACTTGAAACGCGGATAGCCTGCTCTTTTTTGGAAGAAGTTCTCATAGGCGCGGTCAAGATTGCGCAGAGATTCCTGCAACGCCATGCTGTCTGCTTCGGAAAGCCAGGATGTATCCTCGCGCTTCTTGAGATTGGTGAGGAGCTGACACGTCTTGACGTAAGTCAGAGAATGATGGTTCGCTTTCCATTCATCACGCCTGACCGCAAGGAAGTGGTTAAACACGAAACGGACACAGCCGAGCGTGCGGTTGATTAACCGTGCCTGCGTCTTATTCGGATAGATGCGAAATTTGTATCCCAGTGTATATGTTTCCACATTCTCACTTTCTTTGCGATGTTTTCTGGCTCTCGATATACTGTTTGACGATTCCCAAGGGAGCACCGCCTACTGTCGAGACAAAATAGGAATTTGTCCAAAGTGTCGGCAGTTTCGTTGTCAAGAAATGGAATTCCTGCCGAAGTATCCGCGATGTCCTGCCTTTTATAGTTTTGACTGCCTTATGGATACCGAACTGAGGGTCAACTTCCAAGAGGAGATGAACATGGTCTGGCATGATCTCCATCTCAATGACCTCGAACGAATACTCCTCGGCAATCTGCTCAACAAGCTCCTTCAATCTTGTATCTACACCGTTCACTAAAACCTTACGGCGGTATTTGGGGCAGAATACGACATGATACTTGCATGAATAGACGATGTTGTGATTTGAATGGTATATTCTTTTCATATTTATATTATACAACATATGCTAAACTAATACAATAGTTGGGGAGTTGTCCGCCTTCAATTCTTTACGTAAATTCAGCGGGCACGCCGTCGCGCCAGAGCACGCCCGGTTCTTCAACTGCCATACCATATTCTCCCTTCACCGCCTTTTATTATGCCCGCTGCTTCCTGCGGGTGACGACGACGTAAATGCCGGCCATGATCATGAGCATGCCCAAAAGGATATGCAGCGTCATGGGTTCGCCGAGGCAGATAATACCGCCGATGACGCCGACGATCGGCACAGCCAGCACCGCGACGGATGCCTTGCTGACCTCGATGTGCTGCAGGATCCAGCTCCAGAGAAAGAATGCCAGAGCGGAAGCGAGCACGCCGTTGTAGAGCAGGCAGAGGATGGATTCTTTGTTCCAGATGACCGGTCCCTGCGGCACGGCTGTCGTGTAGACGAGCAGCGTCAAGGATGCACAGACCATCTGCCACGTCGTCAGGGAAATCACGTTGGCATCCGACAGCTTGAGCTTGACGAAGATGCTCGCGAGGCCCCAGAAGACGGCGCTCAGAAGGCCGATGAAGATGGCCGTGACATCGCCGCCCGCATGCACATCCATGAGGACGGCCATGCCGGCAAGGGCCAGAACAATGCCGAGCCCCTTGCGCCATGTCAATTTCTCTCCAAGCAGGAAGTGCGCCATGACGGCGGCAAAGACCGGCATGCTGTAATTAAGCACGGAGACCATGCCTGCGCCGAGCGTCACCATGCTCGTCTGCGCCGCGATGTTGTTGAGTCCCATCTGCAGAATGCCTGTGAGAAAAATCCACGGCCAGTACTTCTTCTTCGGCAGCGGCAGGCGCAGCCAGAGCCAGACCGACAACAGGACGGCCGCACCGAACAAAAATCGGTACGCCACAAAGGTAATGGGCGGGAAGAACGAATTCGCCGTCTTCATGACGACCCAATTCATGCCCCAGATCAGATAAATCAAGCATAATGCCTTGATCAAGAAAATCGCCTCCTACAAATGCGCAACGCCATTCACATATATCTTTTATACTACCACATCGAGTCAAAAGAAAAATAAGATTCACAAAATCTTATAGCATCCTGTCAGACGCCTTGACAACCCCCTGTCCCTGCTCTATACTGAGCTTATTACATTGATGTACATCGATATGACTACAGGAGGTGCTTTCGATGGATTCCATGGAAACCGTCAAGATTCTCAAGGCCCTGGCAGATGCCAACCGGCTGCATATCCTCGAGCTTCTGGGCAGCGGGGAGCAATGCGCCTGCGTGCTGCTCGGGAATCTGGCACTTTCACAGCCAACACTCTCACACCACATGAAAATCCTCTGCGACGCAGGACTCGTCACGAGCCGCAAGGCGGGAAAGTGGATCTACTACACACGCCAGGCCGAGACGCTCGACAGAATCGGCGCCTGCCTCCAGGCACTCGGCCACACAACGCCGACAGATGACCTGGCCACTGACTGCCGCTGCCGCGAGTGACGGCAGTATTTTTTTCTTTTATAGATTTACAAATTTCTATCTATCTATCCAAGAGGTGTTTTCTATGCAACATGAACAAGCGAGCGGCATCAATTTCTTCCAGCGCTACCTGACCGTCTGGGTCCTGCTCTGCATGATCGTCGGCGTCGCCATCGGCCATTTCCTGCCGTCTGTGCCCGCCTTTCTCTCGACACTCCAGATTGACGGCATCTCGATCCCGATCGCCATCCTGATCTGGCTCATGATCTACCCGATGATGATGAAGGTCGACTTCAAGAGCGTCAAGGCCGTCGGCAGGGCGCCCAAAGGACTCTTCGTGACCTGGATCGCCAACTGGCTCATCAAGCCGTTCACGATGTACGCCCTCGCTTATCTCTTCTTCTTCGTCATCTTCCGCGCCATGCTGCCAGAAAACCTTGCCACGTCTTACCTGGCCGGAGCGGTGCTCCTGGGCGCTGCTCCCTGCACAGCCATGGTCTTTGTCTGGAGCACGCTGACGCGCGGCAACCCTGCCTACACCGTCATCCAGGTCGCCACAAATGACTTGATCATCCTCGTGGCCTTTGTGCCGATCGTCAAGTTCCTGCTCGGCGTCTCTCATGTCACCGTTCCGTATGATGTGCTGTTCCTGAGCATCGTCCTCTTTGTCGTCATCCCGCTGATTGGCGGCATCCTCACGCGCCTCTCCGTCATCCGCCGCAAGGGGCAGGCCTACTTTGACCAGATCTTCGTCCACAAATTCGACGGCGTGACGACCTGGGGCCTGCTCTTGACGCTCGTCATCATCTTCAGTTCCCAGGCACAGGTCATCCTCGAGAACCCCCTGCACATCGTGCTGATTGCCGTGCCGCTCATCCTGCAGACCTTCCTGATTTTCTTCCTTACCTACGGCGTTTGCTATCTGCTGCGCCTGCCCTTCGCCATCGCCGCCCCGGCCGGGTTCATCGGCGCCTCGAATTTCTTCGAGCTCGCCGTTGCCGTGGCCATCGCCCTATTCGGCGTGACGAGCCCCGCAGCTCTCGCGACGACCGTCGGCGTGCTGACGGAAGTCCCCGTTATGCTGACGCTCGTGCGCATTGCCAATGGGAGCAAACATTATTTCCGTGGCTGAACACGGCAAAAAAATAGACCATCTGCATGGATGGTCTATTTTTTTGCCGGAACGCGTCGTCAGGCATTTGCCGCCTTTTTCTGGCGCAGTTCGATGTAAGAGATGATCAGGTCAGCTGCGGCCTCGAGCGAAATCTTGCTCGTGTTGATCATGAGGTCGTAGTTCTGCGGATCGCCCCAGGTGCGGCCCGTGTAATAAGCATAGTACTGCTCGCGGTGCTTGTCCTCGGCATCGAGCTCCTTGATCGTATGGCCGGCATAGTGCGTCTTGGCGCGGGCCAGGCGGTAATCATCATCCGCGTAGATGAAGAAGGAATATGTATTGGGTTGATCCTTGAGGATGTAGTCCGCGCAGCGGCCGAGGAATACAGCGCTGCCGTCCTCTTTCGCGACCTCGAGGATGACCTTGGCCTGCTCGATGTACATGCGGTTGTGCTGCGGCACGCGCTCATAGGCATAGTCGCCGAGGTTGCCAAGGCAGTTGTCCGGCGCATTGTACGAGCGCTCAATGAGATCGTGGAAGTTCGCCTCATCGCCGAGCTTCTCGGCAGCCATGGCCACGACTTTGCGGTCATAGCGGCGCACCCCCATCTTCTTCGCCACGAGGTCTGCGACCTCACGGCCGCCGCTGCCGTACTGACGCGTGATCGTGACAAGCGTGTTCTTTTCCATAAATTCCCTCTCCTTCCAAAATACAAAGAAATTCTAAACATAAAGCCGGCTCATCCATAGAACAAGCCGGCTGTACATATAGCAGATATCAGAGCTCGCCTTTTGCTTCACGAGCGATGAGGTCACGCATGATCTGCGGATAGACCTTATCGAGCTTGTAGAAGAACAGGACGAGAAGCAGGACAGCCCAGACGAAGATCGGGCCCCACTCGTAGATGGAGACGATCATGTTGATGACGTCCTGAGACTGAGCGACTGCACCCGAAGAAGATGCAACATAGCCAACGTAGGAGAGCAGGCCCGTCAAGGCTGCACTCGTGAGGCCGGAGCCAACCTTCGTGCCGACGGAACCGCCGGAGAAGATCAGGCCTTCCTGGCGGATGTGGGTCTTCCACTGGCCATACTCAACAGCATCGCCGAGGAAGCCGAAGATGACGGACTGGACCGGAGCAAAACCGATGCCGCGGATGACGCAGCTGAAGACGACCCAGTTGAAGTCCGTCGGGTTCAGCAGGAAGATCGCATGACCGACAAAGCAGATGATGACACCGTAAAGGCTCATGTTGCGCTTGCCGAAACGCTTGAGGAGTCTCGGGCTGAAGACGGCCATGACAAAGATCGTGATGAGCGTCTCCAAGAGGTACAGTCCGCTGTACAGCGAATCATCCATGAAGATGTACTTGCAGTAATACGGCAGGATGGTACCGGTGATCGTGAAGATGACGTTCTGCATCATCCAGATGATCATGCCAGCCCAGAAGTATTTGTTGACGGCCAGGCACTTGAGTGCTTTGCCGACTGGTACCTTAGCGACCTTCTTGCGCGCCTCGATGACGACCGTCTCTTTACATTTCGAGAAGCAGAAGAGCAGCAGCAGCAGGGCAACGACAGCCCATACGCTCATGACTTCGACCCAGGCCATCTGATTGTCGCCAAAGATCTTGACGAGCGGCAGCGTAGCCGAGACGGAAAGGATACGGCCCCAAGGAGACAGGCACATACGCGTGATGGAAAGCATGTCACGCTCTTTCGAGGAGCGCGTCATCATCGCGGACAGCGAACCGTACGGCAGGTTGAGTGCCGTGTAGCAGACCGTCGTGCAGAGGTTGTAGGTCACGAACAGGTATGCAAACTGCATAGCCGAGGAACCATGTGGTACCGTATAGATGAGGACGATGGAAATAGCGAATGGCACGCTCATCCAGAGAATCCACGGTCTTGATTTGCCCCATTTGGAATTCGTGCGCTCTACGATGAAGCCCATGATGACATCGGAGAAACCATCGAAGCAACGGGAAATCAACATGACCAGACCGACCATGGCCGGGTCGATGCCCGCGTAGTCAGTGTAGAAGAATGTCAGGATGCCCATTGCACCCCAGACGACGTTCTGTGCCGTATCACCGAGACCGTACGCTATACGCGTCAGCCAAGGCAGATGCGCACCGGATTCAGCCGGAGCTGCTCCTGGATTACTCATTGAAAACCCCTCCCAATTGAATATTGAATGATGATACATTTGATATCTCGTGGATGAAGTCGCTCTTCATCTCTATCTATATACTATATTAATATTTTTCGAACTATTTCATCTATACTTTCTTGTCTTTCTTGAGTATGTTATGATTTTCTTTTGTTATCTTTCTTAGCATTTTCAATGCTTTCTTGGGGCTATCTTTATGAAGGCGAATTATCTTGCTATAAAATATTGTTTTTTGCCTCTAAAACAATAAGAAAAGCGGTCAAACGCCATGCATCTGACCGCTTTTCTAGTAATCTCTCTGAGGGCCGACTCACCGAAGGCCGCCATGTGTCGTCAGGTAGACGCCGCCAAAGATGGCCGCTGCGCCGAGCAGTTCCATGATGCCGATGACCTCGCCGAAGCAGAGGACACCGCCGATCATGCCGACGACTGGCGTGATGTTCTGGAAGATGGAGGTGACGCTGGCACCGGCATTGTGCACGCCGATGTTCCAGAAGAGCATCGCCATGACGCCGCCGAAGATGACCGTGTAGAAGAACGCAATCCAGAGCGTGGGCGTCAGCATGACGGGCGCGAACTGCCCCGTCACCAAGCCGTAGCCCGTCACGATGAAGGCGCCGAAAAGCCCGGCCCAGCCCGTCGTCTGAAGCGCAGACATACGGCGCATGATCTTCAGGGCAATCAGAGAATACGTCGTCCAGGCCACCTGCGCAAGCAGGAAGAGGATATCGCCTGCATTGAACGACATCGTCTGGATCACGTTGAGCGAGCCGTGGCTGATGACGAGCAGCGCGCCGAGGAAGGACAGGACGATGCCTCCCCAGGCCAGCAGGCTCAGCCGCTCGCGCACGAAGATGACCGCCATGAATGCCGTGATGGCGGGGCTGGCCGCCGCGATCAGCGTGCAGTTCGTCACCGTCGAGATAGCGAGGCCCGTGAACTGCATGACATTATTGAGCCCAATGCCCGTGACCCCCATGAAGAAGAGACCGAGGAGGCAGTTGCGCGGCGGCAGCAGGCGCTCGCCGCGGTAGACGGAGAGTGCCAGGAGCGTCGTGCCAATCAGGTAGTAGCGCATGGCCGTGATCGTCACAGGCGACCAGGTCGTCACGAGCCACTTGATGCAGAGCGGCTGGATGCCCCAGATGATCGTCGTCGCCGCCAACAGGAAATACGTCTTTCGTTTTGTCGCTTCGTCCATATGAGACATCCTCCTTTTTCTAGCGTCTCGATCTCTGCTGCTCGTCATTCAATACCTGTCATCAGGTAGACGCCCAGGCAGGCGAAGACGACAAGCGTCTTCAGGAGCGTCAGGATCACAACGTCGTAATACGACTCGCGATGCGTCAGGCCGCAGACGGCGAGCAGTGTGACGAGTGCGCCCGACTGCGGCACGGTGTCGATGCACTCAGAGGCCATGCAGATGATGCGGTGCAGGACATCTGCACTCATGCCGATCTGCTGCGCCCAGGCCAGCCACTCCTGTCCGAGCATGCCGAGGGCAATCGTCATGCCGCCCGAGGAAGAGCCCGTGACGCCCGTCATGATGCCCGTCGTCACGATGGCAGACATCAGCGGGCCGTCGCCGAGGTGCAGGCCGAGCAATGCTTCCTTGATGATCGTGAAGGCTGGCAAGGCTGCGATGACACAGCCGTAGGCGTAGCCTGAAGCTACGTTGAGGATGGCCGTCGTCGAGCCGATGGCTCCCGTGTTGATGGGCTTTGAGAGACCGCCCTTGAGTCTCAGCCGTCTGCGGCCGATGATGGCCGCGACGATGGAGCTCACGATAAGAGCCGCATTGATGGACCAGATGGCCTGTACCTTGTCGACGCCGCCCGCGAGCAGGGAGAGGTGCAGTGGGATGAAACTGTCGAGGCTTTCCGGATCCCAGTGGTACGCCCAATCCCAGTGGAACGGATTGCTGATCAGGAGATTCAGCACGATGACGAGAAGCAGCGGCAGTGAGGACAGGCGCCAGTCCGGCAGAGCCTCCCGCGACTCCTCCGGCTCATTGAGCACATGGTGACCGTATCCCTCACCCTTTGCCTTGAGTTTCTTGTGGCGATAGCTGATCCAGCCCCAGGCCAGTCCGAAGTAGAGCACGGCACCGATGAGGCCGAGCACCGGAGCCGACCAGGTCGAAGTGCCAAAGAACGACGTCGGGATGATGTTCTGGATCTGCGGTGTGCCCGGGATGGCCACCATGCTGTAGGTGAAGATACCCATCCAGAGCAGCCCCGGTAACAGACGCTTCGGGATGTCAGCCTGCTTGAAGAGGATGGCAGCAAATGGGTACATGACAAAGGCGACGACGAAGACAGAGAGGCCGCCGTACGTCAGGACGCCGCATCCGAGCAGTACGGCCAGAATGGCCTTGTCGCGGCCCAGCGCCGAGACGATCTTGTCGGCCACGGCCGCCGCGAGCCCGCCCTGCTCCATGATCTTGGCGAAGACGGCGCCGAGCAGGAAGACGGGGTAATACGTCTTGATGTACTCCGCGGCTTTCGTCATATAGATCTCACTGTAGACCGGCATGGAGGCGTGGCCGCTGCCGATGGCGGCGACGACGGCGAAAATCGGTGCGATGAAGATGATGGAATAGCCACGATACGCGAAGAACATCAAAAGTATCAGGCTGAAGACAATCATGCTGATGCCCATGGGGATAATTCCTTTCTAGATGATCCTGAATGATTCCAAGAGAAACGGTGAACCGGCAGAAAAAAAGGCTCCCCTGCCCATAGTGGACAGGAGAGCAGCCTTTCTGGGAATCCGATGCCTTACGGCAATCAGATATGTGCTTTTTCCTTGATGTACTTGCGAGCTTTGATCGCGTACTCGAGCGGGTTGGCTTTGGCCGGATCCTGCTCAGCTTCGACGATGAACCAGCCATCGTAGTCGCTGTCATTGATGATGTCGAAGACCGGACCGAAGTCGAAGTCGCCATCGCCCGGGACCGTGAACATGCCTGCGCGGACGCCTGCGAGGAAGCTCATGTTCTCTTCCTTGACTTTGTTGCGGATGTCCATGCGGATGTCCTTGAGATGTACGTGACGGATGCGCGGCAGGTACTTCTTGAGGATGTAGATCGGGTCCTCACCGGAGCAGACGAGATGGCCCGTATCGTAGAGCAGGAAGACGAGGTCTGGATCCGTCATCTCCATGAGGCGGTCAATCTCTTCCGTCGTCTGGACACAGGTGCCCATGTGATGATGGTACGTCATCGTCAGGCCAATCTTCTTGGCGACAGCACCGAGCTTGTTGAGGCCCTCAGCGAGCGTCTTCCACTGCTCTTCCGTGTTGTGCGGCTTGTCGCGGAAGACAGCCTTGTCGAGCTTGCCCTGAACGCTCGTGCCCTGCTCTGCGACGTTGCAGAACTTCGCGCCCATGGCCTTGAGGAATTCGCAGTGCTTGATGAAGTCCTTCTCGACCTGCTCGTACGGCTGCGTGAGGAGGTAGGAGCTGAACCATGCGCTGGCGATCTGGAGTCCGCGAAGGTCGAGTGCTTTCTTGAGGACAGCCGGATCTTTCGGGTACTTGTTGCCGATCTCGCAGCCCGTGAAGCCAGCCAGTGCCATCTCACTGACGCACTGTTCAAACGTATTCTCTTTGCCGAGATCCGGCATGTCGTCGTTCGTCCAAGCAATCGGAGCGATACCAAGTTTGATATTAGCCATTTGATAAACCCCCAAAATTCAATTTATACAACAGGGCCTCCCCGCCGCAGATGCGGCAGGCACCCTTCATACACAAGATAGACAAGAAAACGGATCAATACTTGCGAGCTGCATCGTAATGCGGCTTCATGAGATTCTCGTAGCAGTCGTGGATCTTCTTGCTCTTGGAGACCTGCGCGACGCCGACACGCCACCAGTCACCGTAGCCGTGAACCATCGTCTTCGGCATGACCTTGCAGTCGATGAGCGTCGAGACTTTCTGCTTCTTAGCATCTTCGATGGCCGCGATGAGCTCTTCCTCGGTATGAGCCGTGTAGCTCTTGCAGCCGTAGGAAGCGGCGTTCATGGCGAAGTCAACCGGTACATAGGCACCGTCGAGCTGGCCCGTCTTCTCGTTGCGGAAGCGGAACTCCGTGCCGTAGCTGCCCTGGCCATGGCCGATCTCGAGGTTGTTGATGCAGCCGCCCTGCATGTTGTCGAACAGGATGACGTTGATCTTCTTGCCCTCAGCGATGGACGTCGGCAGTTCCGAATGGAGCATCATGTAAGCGTAGTCGCCAACGAGCGCATAGACTTCGCGCTGCGGCTCAGCGAGCTTGACGCCGAGTGCTGCGTTGACTTCATAACCCATGCAGGAGAAGCCGTACTCGACATGGTAGCTGCCAACCGTCTTCGGACGCCATACGCGCTGCAGGTCGCCCGGCAGGGAGCCCGATGCACCGACGATGATGCCGTTCGGATCCATGTGCTCTTCGAGCAGACCGAGGACGCGCGTCTGCGGCAGCGTCTCGCCGACTGCCTCTTTATAGGCTTTCTCTGCAGCCTTGTAATCGAAATCATCGTCGACTTCCGGCACGAAGTTGTCGCCGAACTGGATGTGGAAGACACGCTCGACTTCCTTCGTGTAGGCTGCCTTTGCGGCTTTGATGTCCGCGGCGTAAGCATCCGATACATGGTAGCCCGTCTTGCCGAGTGCCTCGTCGAGCATCTCGAGTGCCGCACCGGCATCGCCGACGACCTGGATGCCGTCGAGCTTGTAGGCGTGGAAACGGGAGACGTTGATGTTGACGTACTGGACGTTCGGGTTCTGGAAGATCCACTTGGAGGACGTCGTGAAGTCCGTGTAGCGCGTGCCGACGCCGATGACGACATCTGCATCTTTGGCGAGCGTGTTGGCTGCGAGGCCGCCCGTCTCACCAACACCGCCCATGTTGAGCTCGTGCTCCCACGTGATCGTGCCCTTGCCGGCCTGCGTCTCGCCGAACGGGATGCCGTACTTCTCAGCGAATTTCTGGAAGACAGCCTCTGCCTCGGAGTACTTGACGCCGCCGCCGAAGATCATCAGCGGGCGCTCAGCCTTCGCGATGGCCTTGACAGCCTCTTCAATGGCGCGCTCCGTCGGTTTTACGCGGTCGATGTGATGAACGCGCTTCTGGAAGAAGTAATCCGGGTAATCCCAGGCCTCGCCTTCGACATCCTGCGGCAGAGCGATGCAGACAGCACCCGTCTCAGCCGGGTCCGTCAGGACGCGCATCGCATTGATGCAGGCCGTCATGAGGATCTCAGGACGCGTGACGCGGTCCCAGTATTTGCAGACGGCGCGGAAAGCGTCGTTCGTCGTCGTCGTCAGGCTTACCGTCTGCTCCATCTGCTGGAGTACCGGATCCGGCTGGCGGTCAGCGTACGTGTCGCCCGGCAGGAACAGGACTGGGATGCAGTTTGCCGTAGCCGTAGCAGCTGCCGTGACCATGTTGGCAGCGCCCGGGCCGACAGAAGACGTGCAGGCGTACATCTGCTTGCGGCGCTTCTGCTTTGCAAAGCCCATCGCTGCGTGTGCCATGCCCTGCTCATTGCGGCCCATGCGCATGATCAGATGGCCCGGATCCTCTTCGAGAGCCTGGCCGATGCCGATGACATTGCCGTGGCCGAAGATGCCGAAGATGCCTTCGAACATCGGCACTTCCTTGCCGTCAAATTCTACATACTGATTATTGAGGAACTTCACGAGAGCCTGTGCTACCGTGAGTCTGATTGTCTTAGCCATTGGAATCCCCTCCACTATGCCACGTTTCACCACGTCGCGGATACGCTATCACTTCTTGTGCGGCTGCCAGATCTTCGAATCGGCATCCGGCTCGAGCAGCCAGGTGTGCTCCGGCAGGTCATTGCGCGTCTTCTTCCACGGATCGCCGTCGAGATGACGAATCATCCAGCTGTACCAGATGGCGTAGCCAGGAGCTGCGCACTGCGGATGCATGTAGCCGCCCGAGATCTCCGACCAGGTGTTGTCCTCGATCTTGAAGACGTTGTCGCCGATGAACGCACAGCCAAAGCCCTGCGGACGGTCGACTTTGTAGGTGTAGACTTCCGGCTGCGGATGATTGTGCGGCGTGTAGCCCGTCCAGCAGCCCGGCGTCATGATGACTTCGCCGTTGACCATGTTGGAGTACGGCGCATTGTCGTAATCGAAGATCGTGCGGACCGTGCGCTCTGCCGTGCCCTGCCATACGCCGCCGCCGAAAACGTCAGCCTGGACATCTTTCGGACGGTAGAAGACCGGCTCAAAGTCGCGGTCGTTGAGCGTCTTCTGGATCAGGAGCTCCGATTTCTTCAGGGCCTTGACGACGACCTTGACGCCGTGCGGCACGTGCAGGCAGTACGGGTTCTCGTCGAGCAGCGACTCGCGATGCATGAGCTCTTTCTTGCCATTCCAGCAGATCTCCACATCGCCCGTCGTGATGACAAAGGCCGTCTCCTGAAGGGGATCTTCGAACTCGACGATCTCGTTCTCATCCATCTCCTGGTAACCGATATCCATGAGCATATCGCTCTCGCGCGTCGTCATTGCATTGTAGCCGTGCTTGAGCTGACCTAAGCGACCGAATCTCATAATGCTGCCTCCCAATCCAATTCCGTGATGACTTTCTCGTCTTTATGTTCCTGCATGAAAGCGTCAATCTGCTCGACCGTCTGCATGGCATCTGAGCAGCTGTGGCTTGCGACGACCATAGCGGCATGTGCCGTGCCGTGCTGCAGAGCCTGCGGCACCGTCCAGCCTGCGAGCAGGCCATAGACAAAGGCGCTGCCATACGCATCGCCGCCGCCGAACGACTTCAGCAGCTTGATGTGGTACGACTCAACCTTGTAGGCCTTCTTGTCGGCCGTGTAAGCGATCGAGCCCTTCTTGCCGTGCTTGATGATGACAATCTTGGCACCCTGCTCGATGTACTTCTCAGCGATGACGTGATCTGCCGGCTCCGTTGCCTCCTCATCGAGACCTTCCGTGAGGTTGACCTCATCGCGCGAACCGATGATGACATCGGCCATGCTCGCGAGCAGCGAGTAGTAGATCTGGATGTCCTTCTTGCTGCGCCAACTGTACGGACGGTAGTCGATATCGAAGATGACGCGCGTGCCATGTTTCTTGGCGTACTGGACAGCCAGCAGGCATGCCTCGCGCGACGGGCTCTTCGAGAGCGCCGTACCGGAGACAATCAGGATCTTGCTGTCAGCGATGTACTGCTCATCGACATCTTCCGGCGCAATCTCGAGGTCAGCGACCTGGTCGCGGTACATCAGGATGCTCGACTCCGTCGGGCTCTTGATCTCCGTGAACGTCAGGCCCATGCGCTCGCCGTTCTTGGCGCGCGTCATCTGGGACGTGTCAATGCCACGCTCATTGAAGTAATTGAGGACGAAGTCGCCGAACTGATCGTCGGATACACAGCCGATGAAGCCGACGTTCTTGCCCAACTTGTTGATGCCGACAGCCATGTTTCCCGGCGAACCGCCGAGGTACATGGAGAAAGTCTTGACCTTGTCCAGCGTGCGGTTCAGTTCATTCGGATTGAAATCCAGCGTGACGCGGCCAATCAGGACGACATCGCGTTTCTTGTTTTCATCAAAGCTAATGAGTGCCATTTCTTTATCCTCCTCATGCCTTCTGTTCGAGCCCGAAGATGTGCATGTGTTTCTTTACATTCTCGTAGGTGCCCTGTACGATGGCATCGCTGAAATCGAAGTACTTTGCCTGCGGGTTCGCTGCAGCGACTTCCTTTATCTTCGCTGCCGAAGCGTCGTACGACGCCGTGGCGATGTTGATCTTCTGGATGCCGTTGGCAAGGCAAGTACGGAAATCCTCTTCCGTCAGGCCCGTGCCGCCGTGCAGGACGAGCGGCGTCTTGACGGCCGCATGGATTTCCTTGAGGCGGTCGATGCGGAGCTGCGGCTTCTCCTTGTAGTTGCCATGTGCCGTTCCGATTGCGACGGCCATCGCATCGATGCCGGATTCCTCGGCAAAGCGCTTGGCTTCCTCGACGCTCGTGACGAGGACATCCACGCTCTTGTAGTCGCCCTCCGCGCCGCCGACGCGGCCGATCTCACCTTCGACGTCAGCGCCGTAGCTCCTCGCGAGCTTGACGACTTCCTGCGTGCGGGCGATGTTCTCATCGAGCGGATATTTCGAACCGTCGAACATGACGGACGTGAAGCCGAGGTCGAGCGCAAGCTTGATCGTCTCCATCGTGCTGCCGTGGTCGAGATGAACGGCCGTCGGCATCGAGCACTTCTTGGCGGCCGCGATCATCACGGGGCCAAGCAGGTCGAGCGGCGAGTAGCGCAGGCGGCCTTCTGCAATCTGCAGGATCAGCGGAGCATGGAGCTCTTCTGCCGCCTTGATGGCACCCATGGCCATCTCCATATCCGAGACATTGAACGCGCCAATTGCGTATGTGTTGTCCGGCTTGCTTATGAGGTCTGTCAAATGTACGAGTGGCATGACCACCCCTCCTATTCTATCATGCGGGTTCTTGCGAAATCAGAAGAGTTCCTTGTAGATCTCGATGAGCTGTTCCTTCGTCGGGATGCGCATCGTGTTCTGCGGGCTGCCGCTCTCGAGCGCATCGGAAGCCATCTTGTCGAGCTGTGCGAGGAAGTCTTCCTTCTTGAAGCCGCGCTGCTCGAGCAGGGACTCTGCCGACGGGATGCCAACTTCCTTGCAGAAACGCGTGACCTCTGTGACGAATGCCTCAGCTGCATCGTGGTCCGGCGTAGCGTCATCCGCAACACCCATGACGCGTGCAATCGTGGCAAAGCGTGCCGTGTTCTCCTCGATGGCGAACTTCATGCAGGCTGGCAGCAGGATGGCATTCGAGACGCCGTGTGCGATGTGGAACAGAGCGCCGATCGGGCGGCTCATGCCATGGACGATCGTGACGGAGGCATTGTTGAAGGCAATGCCGGCTTCCGTTGCCGCGATGCTCATCTGCAGGCGGGCTTCGACGTTCTTGCCATCCTTGTAGCAGATCGGCAGGTTCTTGTGGATCTTCTTGATGGCCGAGAGCGCGAACGTATCGGTCAGCGGCTGTGCCTTGCGGCTCGTGTAAGCCTCGATCGAATGGCAGAGCGCATCGATACCCGTTGCAGCCGTGACAGATGGCGGAGCCGTCATCGTGAAGGTCGGATCGACAACAGCGAGAGCCGGGATGATGGACGGGCCGCCGAGCAGCATCTTGACGTTGTTCTCCGTATCAGCGATGATCGTGTTCTTCGTGACCTCAGAGCCCGTGCCAGCCGTCGTCGGGATGGCGACGAGATACGGGACCGGCATGTCGATGTTGACATGCATGAACTCGTTGATCTTCTTGCCTTCCGGCTGCGTCGACATGAACATGATTGCCTTTGCCGTATCCATGGGGCTGCCGCCGCCGAGAGCGACGAGGAAGTCGCAGCCTTCTTCACGGTATACCTTCAGGCCGGCATCGACGATCTTGTCCGTCGGCTCCGAATTGGCACCAGCGAAGGTGACATACGGGATATTCGCCTTGGCGAGTGCATTCTCGACTTTCGCTGCATTGCCGAACTTCACCATGAACTGATCCGTGACGATCAGGGCCTTCGTGCCCTTGCCTTGGATGTGCTGGCCGAGTTCTTCAATGACATTCGTGCCCGAGATGATCTTTGCCGGAACCATAAACGTATAACCCATGTTGTCCACTCTCCTATTCTGATGATAGTATCAACGCTGTTGTTGATAACCTTTTGATTACCTTATGGCTATAATTTAATACTTTTACATCACGTTGTCAATACTGTTTTGAGCTTTTTGGCGAGATTTTGCGGAATTTTATTTTTTCTGATAATCATGAGTAATCATGATTGCTCTATATGATAAGTGTTGCTTAAGACTTGCCGTTCCCGCACCGTCCAGTCCATGAAAAATGGTACTTTTTTCTGTTTTCTCTTGTTTCTTACCGACAATTCGCTTATAATGAAAGTAAACGAACCTACTCATAAATTGGTTATTTCTTGAATGTCTGTTGGCGTATGTTGTGTAATGATTCGACACCCCATGTGCCTCAGGCGCAGAAGCAGGTGATCTCTCATGAAAATCGATCGAATCAACCGCATCCATGAATTGTTGAAGAGTGTGCACAACATATCTATCAACGATCTCTGTGATACGTTCCAGGTCTCTAAGAACACCATACGCCGCGATATCGCAGAGCTCGAACAGCAGGGCATCATCAAGAAGGTCTACGGCGGCATCGTGCTGGCCGAGCCGTCCGGCAACCCGGAGCCTTTCGCCTCGCGCGAGAGCCGCAATGCCGATGCCAAAAAGCAGATTGCCCGCATGGCAGCAGACTTCGTCCACGACGGCGATGTCATCTACATCGACTCCGGCACGACCACGATGCACATGATCCCGTACCTGACGGAGAAGCACCGCCTGACCATCGTCACGGCGAGTGTCCACGTCATCAATGCTGCATCCAACTACAGCAACCTCAATGTCCTCGCGACGGGCGGTTCGCTCTTCACCCCGTCCAAGGCGTTCGTCGGACCGCAGGTCATCCAGGTCTTGCGCCGCTATAATATATCGAAGGTCTTCCTCGCGAGCACGGGCATCTCGCTCGAGCACGGCGCGACAAACGCCTCGCCGCTGGAATGCGAGATCAAGCGCTGCCTCGTCGAGAAGGACTGCGAGCACTTTCTGCTCGTCGATGATTCAAAATTCGACGTCTCTTCTCTGATGAGCTACTGTACGCTCAAGGAGATGCAGTACATCGTGACCAACAAGATGCCGCCTGAAAAGTACATCTCGTACTGTACGGCCAACCACATCCAGCTCATCACGCCGGACACGATACGCGAAGAGGAATTCGAGAAGATTGCAACGATGCGTTGATCCACAGCAAAAGCGTTTAGGAGGTATTCCCATGAAAGAACAGCCCTTGTACATCGGCGGTCAGGAAGTCATGACCGAAAAGACCGTCCCTGTCTACAATAAAGAGACGAACGAAACCATTGCCGAGATTGCCGTCGCTGGCGAGGCAGAATGCCGTGCGGCCGTCGACGCAGCCGAGAAGGCCTTCCGCGAGGTCAAGCTCTCTGCCTACGAGCGCTACGAGATCATCCTCAAGGCCGCCAACCTCATGCGCGAGCGCACTGAGGAATTCGCCGCAGCACTGTCGGCTGAAGCGGGCAAGCCCCTGCGCGATGCCCGTGGCGAGATTGGGCGCGCCTACCAGACGCTGATCCTCTCGGCAGAAGAAGCCAAGCGCCTCAAGGGAGAGACGATCCCGCTTGCCGGTGCCCCGGGCTGCCAGAACAAGCTCGCCTTCACCATCCGCCAACCGCTCGGCGTCGTCTGCGCCATCACGCCGTTCAACTTCCCGGTGAACCTCGCCGCCCACAAGATTGGCCCAGCACTCGCGGCCGGCAACACCGTCATCTACAAGCCAGCCTCTGCCACGCCGCTGACGGCCGCCCTGCTCTGCGACGTCTTCCGCGAAGCGGGGCTGCCGGCAGGCTGCCTCAACCTGCTGACCGGCCCCGGTGCGCTCGTCGGCAAATACCTGACAAAGGATGCACGCATCCGCATGTTCTCCTTCACCGGCAGCGTCCCCGTCGGCAAATCCCTGCAGGAAGCCGCCGGATTCCGCCGCGTGGCACTCGAGCTCGGCTCGAACTCCGCCAACGTCGTGCACGAGGACGTCAAGGATGTCAAGAAAACAGCTGAGCTCTGCGCCAAGTACGCCTTCCTCAATGCCGGCCAGGTCTGCATCTCCTGCCAGCGCGTCTACGTCTCGCGCAGCATCTACCAAGAGTTCTGTGACTACGCCGTCGCCTTTGCCAAGAACTTCAAGGGTGGCAAGCTCAGCGACGAATCGACCTGCCTCGGCCCGATGATCGCGGAGAAAGAAGCCATCCGCATCGAGGGCTGGGTCAATGACGCCGCAGCCGCCGGCGCCAAGATACTGACCGGCGGCCATCGCCATGGATCGTTCTACGAGCCGACCATCCTTACCGATGTAACGCCCGACATGGATGTCGTCAAGAACGAGACATTTGCCCCCGTCTTCTCAATCATCCCCTATGACACGATTGAAGAAGCCATCGCCGGCGTCAACAACTCCCGCTACGGCCTGCAGGCCGGCGTCTTTACGACGTCCCTCTACATCGCACATTACGCAGCCGAGCATATCGAAGCCGGCGGCGTCGTCATCAACGACGGCTCCAGCTTCCGCATGGATAACATGCCCTACGGCGGCGTAAAAGACAGCGGCATGGGCAAAGAAGGTCCGGAATACGCCATCCGCGAGCTCACAGAAGAAAAGACCATCATCATGAATTTCGATTAAGCTGCATAAACCAAAAAGCCGGCTGCATGGACTTCCATGCAGCCGGCTTTTTGGTTTATGCACATGCTACGGTGGCGTAAGAACCTGTTTCGGCTTCGGCGTTCCGTTGAATGCGTCTCAGCACAAAAAAGAGGACAGGAGTTCCTGTCCTCGTAAAAAAGGTGGAGAGGTCTTCAACCATGGATGACATCGGTGTATTCGGGATAGTCGCGCAGGCGGTCGACCGGCGGGAAGCCGACGGCTCCAGTGAAGCGGCCGCGCTCCCAGTCGGGGCGCGTTGACCAGAACATGTCGGTGAAGTCGCGCTCATTCTCCGCCACGACCTGATACGACAGGAGCTCCGGAACGAACGTGCCATCAGGGCCGACTTCGGCCGCGAATTCCGTCACGATGCGCAAGTACTGCGCCTCGGGCAGATTCGAGATATCGACGTAATTCGTGCCGTCCTTGAGGACGATCTGGCGGCTCGCCTTGACGGTAGCCATATCATCCGACACTTCGATTGTCGCCCGCATACTGGCTTGCAAAGGAAGATGCGTCTTAGCCTTGAGCTGCTTGAAATGCCAATACTTCTTCTGCGTCTTGAAGGCCGGGTCGTAGATGGCCGGATGGCGCCACTCCGTCGTGTGCGTGCCGACCTTGAGGATGCTGTGGAAGTCGAGCCAGACCGCGAGGTCATCGCGCTCGGGGCCTTCTGCCTCGGGATGCTCGTAAATCTCCCGATTCTCCTCCGCCGTCAGTCCTTTCTTGTAGAAGCGGACCTGGCTGATGCGGCCGGGCAGATGCGTGAAGTACTTCGGCCGGCCAATCTCGGGGATGACGTGGCCGATGTAGGAATAGCCGACAAAGATCGGCTGGTCGTCCCACTGACGGATCTCGCTGTCATCCGAGATGCCCGCCACATGTGCCAAAGGCGTGCCATCGCAGTACGAATCGCCGCCCGCCTTCTTGTCAAAGGTCATCGTGTACTGCGCCCATTCGCCGATCTTTGCCTCGCCGCCCTGCCACGAATACTCCGTGATATCATGGCAGATGCCCCATTTGAGGCCGCCGGCGCGCTCCACGACCATGCGCAGGCAGTACGTCGCTCCCCAGCCTACGGACTTGCCGCGGACCATCAGCGGGTTGTGGCCCATCTCGCTCGGCCTTGCCAGGCGGTCGATGTCTGCCCAGACCATGCCGGTGAAGCCTTGCGGCGCGCGAAGATCGCGGCTCGCCGGTATCTCGATGTAATCGCCGTATTGCTCGAGCGCGACTTCCATGTGGCCGTCGACTTCACGGACCTTCGGCGAGCCGTGCAGCAGGGCCGTATGGCCGTGCCCCGACTTGTCGAGGATGCGCGGGATGATGCGGATGCCACCTTCAATCGAGACTTCCTTCGGCAGCTGGTCGGCAATGCTGACCTGATATTCGCCGCCCTGCTGGAACTTGTAGTGGAACTCAATATAGCGCTTCTCATGGCCGCGGAAGAACAGGCTCTTCGTCTCGGCGATGCGCTGATTGATGTAGAGCGGTACCGAGACAAAGATCTCGTGGTCGAGGTTGTTCGTCGCCTCAATGCCTGCGATCATGCAGTCAGCAGCCTCGCCCTGTCCGGCGCGCACGCGCATATGCGCGAAAGAGAGCTGCGTCGGCTCAAAGACGACGAGCTTCAATTCCGTCTCGCCGACGCGCAACATGTGCTCACCGGGCTGCACGGCCTGATAGACGGCTGCGAGCTTGCGTTTCTCCCCCGGTTCGAGCACGGCGACCTGGCTGTTCTCCTCACTGCCGAAGAGATTGATGGCATGCTCACACTTGTTGTCGAGCAGGTGGATGACAGCTTCTGCCATGGCCGTTCCCTTGTTCTCGGCCAGCGCCCGGACTTCGATATTGCCGTTGTTATCCAAGCGGCGCAGCTCGATATCCGTGAACTCGATGTCGGGCTCATCGTGCGTCAGATGGATCGTGTCGACGAGTTTCGTACTGCCATCTTCCTCAAAGCCGTAGAGCCGGTAGTCAAGCGCCTCTTCCGTCACGTCGAGAATGCCGTAATTGCTGCGTCCCGTAGCGGTGATTTCCGGGAATTCGCTGAGCAGGCGCTTGTCCTCGCGGGCCGCCGTGTACTCGGCCTCCGGATCCTGCGCACTGCCCTCGCAGACGTATACCGTGCGGGCACCGACTCTCGGGTCTACGGAGACCGACTTGATGTAGTAGTGGAGATGGCCGCCGAGCACAAGCTGTGCCTGGCAGCGCTCCGCAATCGGCACGATGTAGCGGTTGTTGAACGGGTCCGTGTACGGGTGATGCATCATGAGGATGCGCCACTTCGCCTTCTTTGCCGCCGGGCTCGTCAGGTCTTTCTCGATCCACTTGAGCGTATCATCGATGCGCTTGCGCGTCTCCCGGTCGAGCGGCATCTCGGAATTGACGGCATTCATCTCGAAGAGGCCCCAGGGATTGCTGTCGACCAACGTGAAGTGCGCCGGGCCGTAATCGAACGAGAATGTGTTGCCGCCGTCGGCCGTGTGGACTGTGCGCCCCTGCGTCGCCGTGAAGAACGCGTCGTAGTAAGGGCCGTCATCGTGATTGCCGTGGATGTAGTAGGCCGGGATGCGCGCGAGGACATCGGGAATCTTGTGGAACCAGTTGTCCTGATACTGATCGTGCTGATAGCCCGTACCGAAAGAAATGTCACCGCCGTGCAGGATGAACTCCGGTGCTTCCTGTACGGCAATCTTCTTGAAGAACGAACTGTTGTGAAAGAGATGCGAGTCTGACAGCGTCAACAGATGAAGGTGCTTTGGTGCCTCTGCCAGCGTCTGAAATGACGCAGCTGCGACCTCGCCGCCGCCCATGACTGTGTATGCATATTCCGTCGCCGGTGCCAGCCCCTCGATGACCGCCGTGTAGACACAGGCCCCGTTCGGGTACTCCTGGCAGGGTTCCTCGCGCTCATACGCGACATCGCCAAGATACTCCGCACCGTCTGCACTGCTCGCCGTCACCTTGAAATCCGCCGGCTCGATGGTCTCCCAGGCGATTGTGATCTGCGTGGCACGCGGGTCCAGAAGATAGGGCCCATTGATGATGTTCTTGTTCATAGTATCTTCCTTCCGAGACCTGACGTAATCCTTGCTTCAACTGCAGCCGAAAAACGGGACACCAAGGGACCGCGGTCCTATTCGTACTCTGATTTCCTCAATGCAAATCATTCTTTCCCTGTATTGATATAATAGTAGAGAAAGAATGATGTTGCAAATCTTTTGTTAAGCTTCTCCGTCCGCTTCTTTGTGCTTCTTAGCCCAGAGCGTCGGCACGATGAGCAGCGTCATGATGACGACCGAGGCAATCCAGAAGTTCGTGATTGTCTCGAAGTGATACGTCGTGACACCGTCGACAACGACCTTTGCCGAATCCATCAAGATGCCGTTGACGATATCCTGCAGAGCTGCGCCGCCGTAAGCGAGCAGGCCGATGACGCCCATCGCCGCACCAGTTGCCTTGCGCGGGCAGAGGTCAACGGCGAGCAGGCCGCCGACAAAGCAGAGGATGACACCGAGGCCGAAGCCGAAGATGGCGACGCAGGCAGCTGCGAGCGTCGGGTCGCCAGCCGGCACGTAGCAGACACCGGTAATGCCGATCAGCATGACGATGCCGAAGACAATCGTCGTGACGGAGTGATGCGAATGGAAGATCTTATCCGAGATGATGCCGGAGAAAAAGGAGCCGACACCGCCGAGAATCGGGGAGAGCGACATGATACTGCCGGCCGTCACGAGGTCAAAGCCCTTTGCTTCCTGCAGGAAGATGACGCCCCAGCTCGAGATGGAATAACGCGAGATGCCGAGGCAGATTGCCGCTGCAGCAAGCAGCCATACGTACGGGTTCTTGATGACCATGAGCTGTGCTTCCTTCGTGGAAACCTGCTGCTCTTTCTTTTCCTGGGCGACTTCGCCCTCAAACTCATTGGCAGACGGCAGGCCGTACGTCTCTGGCCGGTCGCGCATGAAGCGATACATGATGAATGCGAGCACGATGCAGGCGACGCCCGGTACGAAGAAGGCGGCATGCCAGCCGAGGGCGACGATGATCATCGAGGTGCCGAGGTACGTAGCGCCTTCACCGACGTAATGTGCGATACTGAAGACACCGTAGTACGTAGCGAGCTGACTCTTGGCAAACCATTGTGACAGGGAGACGATACACGGTGCTGAGCCCATGCTCTGGAACACACCGTTGACAGCCCAGAGCACGATGAAGACCCAGGTCGTATTGCTCATGCCGAGGATGGCATTGACGATAGCTGCGCCGAGCAAGCCGAGCGGCACGATTTTCTTGATGTTGCAGTGGTCAGCGATGAAGCCGTTGGCGCATTTGCCGATGGCGATGGCGACGAGCATGCCCGCACCCATCATGCCGAGTTCTGTCGGCGTGAAGCCGTCCTGGAGCATCGGCTTCTTCGCGACACCGAGTGTCATGCGCATGACATAGTACATGCCATAGCCGAGGATCATGGCCGTGACGGCCTGAACACGTGCTGTATGATACATCTTCTTGACCACAGCCTTGTCTTGGATGCGAGGCTTATCCGGTCCAGTCAGGAACCATTTCAGCATTTTCTCCACCTTACCTTTCCTACGAAAAAGCAACTTTGATTATTCCTTTTTCTCCAGACTCTCCGGAAAAGACTGGATTTTTTGTGATTTATCAGTATAATAATAGATATGAAGCTCACTTCCTCAAAAGGCAACCATCAAATCATCATTAACTGATCTTTCTGGAGTCTATTATACCGAAATGCTGGCATGGATTTCTCCGTTTTCTTGTTCGGCATTTTGCGAAAACTTATAATTTTTGTTTTAAATTCGCATTTATCCGTGTTCTGGCGCAGAAAGGTCGAAAGATATGTCTATCCTACCATTTGGCAGTCCGAAACAATCGCGATTCGAGCTCGGCAGGCGTCCTCACCTCGAGTCCATCGAGAACCTCGCCGCTACCACACCGTTCGGCACCTTGAAATCACATCATGACGTCGCAGAGATCCTCTTCGTCGAGAAGGGGCATTGCCGCATGCGCCTCAAAGAGGGCAGCCAGCAGCTGCGCACTGAAGATCTCGTCTTGATCAACAGCGATACGCTGCACGACTTCAAGACGAGCAGCTCCTTCATGGGCTTCACGATGCGCATCGGTGCACTCCATCTCTGCGGCCTGGCCCCCGGCCACCTCACCAAACATGACACACCGCTCGTGCTGCATCTCAGCAAAGAAGGGAGGCATGCCTTCTTGCGCGATCTGCTGCGGGAGACGAAACTCCTGGCAGCGCTCAACGGCGAGGACGATGAGCGCCGCGAGATTGGCGCCGCCTTGACGCAGGCCATCGTCGTCGCGGTCACTGCATTGGCCGAGGCAAAGGCGACGAGTGAAGAGAATCCTTCCTACACCATGGGCACGCGCATCAAGGAGTACATCGATGCCCATTACCTCGAGGACCTCAAGCTCCCCGACATCGCCGAGGCGCTCCACATCAACCTCTACTACCTCTCCCACACGTTCAAGGACCTGACGGGTTCTTCGCCGATGCAGTACATCATCCGCAAGCGCATCGAAGAAGCGCAGACACTGCTGCTCACGACGAACATGACGATTACCGATATCGCCATGCAGTGTGGCTACAACAACTCCAACTACTTTCAGTCTGTCTTCAGCAACATCGTCGGCATGCCGCCCGGCAAGTACCGCAAGACATGGGCTCAGTAGAGCAAAAACGACAGAGACGCCCGCAAGATTTCATGCGGGTGTCTTTTTTATGTGCTATACTATAACAAATAACAATTCTTGATAACAGATTGGAGTATTACATGCCTATGGAATATAAATTGCACATCGGCTGCCACCTGTCCTCGGCCAAGGGCTTTCTCGCCATGGGGCGCGAGGCGTCGCGGCTCGATGCGGACACGTTTGCCTTTTTCACGCGCAATCCGCGCGGCGGCCGGGCGAAAGAGCTCGACCTCGCAGATGTCGAAGCCTTCCTGCAGTACAAGGAAGATGAGGGTATCGTCACGCTTGTCGCGCATGCCCCCTACACGATGAATGCCTGTGCCGCTAAGGAAAATCTGCGGCGCTTTGCGCACGAGGCGATGGCCGACGACATCCAGCGCCTCGAGCACCTGCCCGGCAATCTCTACAACTTCCACCCCGGCAGCCACGTCGGGCAGGGAACTGAGAAGGGCATCGAACTCATCGCACAGCAGCTCAACGATGTGCTCACGCCGGACCAGCAGACGACCGTCCTCTTGGAGACCATGGCGGGCAAGGGCACGGAGGTTGGCCGCACGTTTGAGGAACTGCGCGCCATCATCGACCGCGTCGAACACGATGACAAGCTCGGTGTCTGCCTCGACACCTGCCACGTCTGGGACGGCGGCTACGACATCCGCGAGCACCTCGACGAGGTGCTGACGGAGTTCGACCGCGTCATCGGCCTCGCACGCCTCAAGGCCATCCATCTCAACGACAGCCAGAACGAGCGCGGCAGCCACAAGGACCGCCACGCCCGCATCGGCGAAGGCCATATCGGACTCGATGCACTCGTGCGCGTCGTCCGCCACCCGGCGCTCAAAGACCTGCCCTTCATCCTCGAGACGCCGAACGATGCCGCAGGCTACGCAAGAGAAATCGCTTTGCTGCGCGAAAAAGCAGCACAATGACGTTGTCCCATCAAAAAAACCTGACCAGAAATGGTCAGGTTTTTGCATCCGGTCATCAGGGATGGAAACGGAACGTGTAGCGTCCGTGCGTGTTGACAGGTTCATCATAATCATTGCGCGCAGGGCTGTAGGTGAAGTTCACGATAGCCGCCAGAGCCGCTGCATCCATCTCCGGATAGCCGGAGGATGCTTCAATCTGCGGGCTCTCGACGCCTCCTGAGGCATTGATGATGTAATTGACGGTGACGGTGCCGACAGCCTTCTTCGCCTGCAAGGAAACCGGGTAGGCCGGCTGCGCGGTGCTGAGCTGCTGTGCGTGCACCTTGACGTGCTTGACGTGAGCCGGATCGCGGGCCGGACCGGCCTTTGGCTTGTCTGCATCGCCGCCCGGCTTGCCGTTTGGCGAGCCCTTGGCATTCGGCTTCGCATCAGCAGCAGGATGCTTGGCGGACGGATCCGCTGCATCCGCCTGCTTCTTCTCGGGCTGTTCCTTCTCGTCCTTCCGCTCGGTCTCGATCTCCGGAACGGCGACACTCTGGTCGACGACGATCGGATCTGGCTGCGGCGCATCCGTCTCCGATTCGGCCGGCGCCGCCTCTGCCTCTGAATTGTCATCCGACGGCTGCTCATCCTCTGTCACATTGTCGTAGATCTCGACATCGACGGGATGGCTTTCGGATGAAACGGCCTGGAAGAGGCCCGTCGCGGCCACGATCATCAGGATGATGATATGAACACCACAGGAAATCCCCCAGCCAGCTGCATTTTCTTTATCTTCTCGAAGCATCCTCTGCCTCACTTTCCGCCGGCATCAGCCGCGAGTCCGAACCGGCTGATGCCAGCTTTGCGGAAGTGATCGAGGAGGTCGACGACCTTGCCGTAATCGATGCCCTCATCGGCGCGCACGACAATCGCAAAATGATTGTTGCTGCGGTTTTCCTGCTGCGCCTGCTTGATGAGCGCCTTCTCTTCGATGGGCTGGTCCTCAAGGTACAGCGTGCCGTCCTTCTTGAGCGTGACGAGATACGTCACGTTCATCTGCGTCTGAGCACTGGCCGCCTTCGGCATATTGACGTCAACCGTCTTGAGGTTGACCATGTAAAGCGTGCTGATCATGAAAAAGACCAGCAGGAAGAACATGATGTCAATCATCGGGATGATCATGACTTCCGGCTTCGTAAAGCTCCTTCTGTCCCGAAGTCTCATCAGGCTGCCTCCTCTTTGTTCATGCCATCGCACTCAGCGGCAGCCGTCTCGACCATCGAGAAGCACTGCTCCATATCCGTGACGATGTTCTCGATGCGCTGCGAGAAATAAGCATGAACCGTGAGCGAGATGATGGCAACGCAGAGGCCCATAGCCGTAGCGATCAGCGCTTCGCCGACGCCGCCCGTGATGGCCGTAGCCTGTCCCGATTCCAGATTGAAGACCGAGAAGGAAGTGAGCATGCCGCTGATCGTGCCGAGCAGGCCGAGCAGCGGTGCCATCGTGACGATGACGCTGAGGTAGTAGAGGCGCTTGCGCATTTTCGCGAGCGCAATGCCGGACTGGATTTCCATGTAAGCAGACGGATTCTTGCGGGCTTCCGGCTTTTTCGTGATGACCGCGAACAGGATGTCAGCCAGGGCGCCACGCGCATGGTCGGCGAGCTGCTCGGCCTTCTGCCACTTGTTGTTGGCCAGGGCCAGGTAAAAGTCACGGGCAAACGCGCGGCCAGAATCCATGCGCCGGAAGTACATCGCGCGCTCAATGCCGATTGAGAACACAAAAAGCGAACAGAGCAGCAGTACGTACATGACAATGCCGCCCTTCTGGAAAAACGTGATTCCTGTCGTCAAAAGTTCCATTATGATCTCCTTTTATACCTTTCTATACGATTCAGGACAGGTCCCCAGGATCTGTCTTCTATCCTTGATCGCTGTCACGGCTGTCCGCCGAGCCAGTCTTTGAGATTGGCGATTGCCAGTTCTTTCGCGATGAGTCCGTGCGCATTCCAGATGACAGAATCGACCTCTAAGAGGTGATTCTCACGGACAGCTGGCAGCGTCTGCCAGAGCGGGTCTTCCCGGAGCTCCTCATACCGCTTTTCCGCCGCTTCTGTGCTGCCAGCGCTGCTCGCACCGTAGCCGCTCGAAAGGACGAGATAATCCGCCTGGAGATCCGGCAGGGATTCCATCGAGATGGCGAGATTGTTCTTCGTGCGGTCGAGCGCCACGACCATCGGGTCCGGCCTGAGGTTGAGCAATTCATACATGAACCGGTTCGTCGCATTGGCGGAGTACGGATAGAGGCGTATCTCCTTCTGCATGATGCGCAGATACGCCACCGTCGCATCGCCGATATGGTTCTTGATGGCGAGCCGCGCCTGCTTCACCGTGTCGTAATAGGCGCGCAGGCGCGCCTCCCCCCTTTCGCTTTGCCTGATGGCCCTCGCTGCAGCGAGCTCCGTGACCTCTTCTTTCTGCAGGTCGAGCGACACGACGGGAGCGATCTTGGACAGGGCGCGGTACGTATTCCTGTCATAGCTGTCGCGCAGGAGGATGATGTCCGGGCTTGCCTGCTGCACGGCTTCCAGGTTGACCGTCTTCGTCTCCACATTGATGGGGATATTCTCGATGCCCTGCTCCTTCATCGTGTCATAGAGATACGACGAAGGGGCAAGGTGCGCTGCCGCAATGGGGATGCCGAGAGACACCGCCGTATCCTCCAGGCCGACGACCACGATGCGCTGCGGGTTCTCCGGAAGGACTGTCCTGCCGTATTTATGGGTGATGACGGTGCAGCCATCTTCTTCCGAAAACATCTTATCAGCGGCATGCTTCGTCTGGATAAATCGATTGGCAAGCTCGGCATCAATCGCCTCCGGCGCATCCGACCGCGGCACATCGGAATCAAAGAGCGCCGTGCTCTTGGCACTGCCGGAAGAAGCCTGACTGCCGCAGCCGGCCAGCACCGCACTCAGCGCAATGAGCAGTGCGAAAAAGCCCGCGCTCAGAAGCCGGTTACGCATAGGCCTTCTCCTCTTTCAATGTGCTGCCTGCCGGGCGCTCACGGTTCACGTAGGGGATGCAGTACGGCCGGCCGGTGCGCGGATCGCGCAGCAGCTCGGCATCGATCCCGAAGACATCGGCGAGCATCTCCTTCGTGAAGACTTCATCCGGCGTCCCCTCATAGAGGAGCGTGCCGTGCCGCATGGCGAGCAGGTAATCGGCAAAGCGCGCCGCTTCATTGATCTCATGGATGACCATGACAATGGTCTTCCCATAAGCCGTATTGAGATGGCGCACGAGCGTCAGCACATCCATCTGATGTGCCACATCGAGGAAACTCGTCGGTTCATCGAGGAACAGGATCTCTGTGTCCTGCGCGATGGCCATCGCGATCCAGGCACGCTGGCGCTGGCCGCCCGACAGAGCCTCCACCGGCCGATCCGCAAAAGCCGTCATATCGGTCTCCTGCAGGGCCCACTCGACCATGCGCTTATCTTCCTGCGTCGTGCGCGCAAAGAAGCGCGAACGATGCGGAGCGCGGCCGTAGTTGACGAGTTCCCGCACCGTGAGCCCCGCGGGGGCCATCGGGTTCTGCGGCAGTATGGCAACCTTTTTGGCCAGTTCCCGGCTGTCTTCCGAGAAAATCGAGCGGCCATCTAGAAGCACCTCGCCGCCGAGCGGCGGCTGAATGCGGCAGAGCGTCTTCAAGAGCGTCGACTTGCCGCAGCCATTCGCCCCGATGAGCGCCGTCACCTTGTGCGCCGGCACATCGAGGTTCATGTTTTCTATGATCACATTCTTGTCGTAGCCGGCCTTCAGATGCCTGGCTGAAAGTTCCATGGATTCCATCCTTCCTTTTCAAGTGATTCCACCGTGCCGTCAGCCCCTGCTGCGCACGAGGATGTACAGGAAATACGGCGCGCCGATCAGCGAGACGATCAGGCCGACGAGCATCTCATCCGGCGCGATGATCACGCGGGCTGTGTAATCCGCCGCCACGAGCAGCACGCCGCCCAGAAGAGCCGTCACCGGCAGATAGCGCTTGTGCGCCACGCCGACGAGCCGCCTTGCGATATGCGGGCAGATGAGCCCGATAAACCCGATGCTGCCGCCTACCGCCACACAGGATGAAGCCAGCACGACAGCAGCCATCAGGAACAGGAAGCGCGTCCGGTTCACCCGGATGCCCAGTCCCAGCGCGTTCTCCTCGCGCAGGGCCAGGAGGTCGAGTGTCTCATGGCTCGCCAGGAAAAAAAACGTGATGAGGAGCACGACGAGAAACAGGATGTCCACATGCGTCCAGCTGTTGCCGAAAATGCTGCCGATCAGCCAGGTATTGATCTGCTGGAAGCGCGTCGGATCCAGGCCGACGATCAGCAGGATCTGCAGCGCGTGCAGGCCGGCCGTGACGGCAATGCCGTTGAGGACGAGTTTATAGGTAGAGGTCATGCGGCCGCGCTGGTGCGAGAGGAAAAAGACAAGCCCCGCAGCCAGGGCACCGCCGATGACAGCGGCAAGCGGCTGCTCCCAGATGCCGAGGCCCGTCGCCTGGGGCGTCCCGTAGATGAGCAGCATGACGCCCAGCGCAGCACCGGCATTGACGCCCAAGAGGCTCGGGCTTGCCAGCTCATTCTTGGAGATGGTCTGGAATACGGCACCAGAGACAGCCAGCCCCATGCCGATGAGGACGGCCAGGATGGACCGCACCATGCGGAAGTCAAAGACCGTCAGGACCTCCTCCGGTGTTCCGCCTCCCAGAAGCACGGCAATCAGATGCGCTTTCGTGAAATAGTGGAACCCCGTCGCCAGGTGCAGGAAGAAGAGCCCCGTGAGCAGGACGGCCAGGAGGATGAGTGTGGCGATGAAACGCCGCTTCTGCATCATCCGCGCACCTCCTTCCGATTGGCCAGATAGAGGAAGAACGGCACGCCGACGAGCGCCGTCACAGCGCCGAGCGGGATCTCAAATGGCGGAAAGACCGTCCTGGCCACGATGTCGGCGACCAGGACGAGCAGTGCGCCAAAGAGCGCCGAGAACGGCACGACGAGGCGGTAGTCAATGCCCACGATGCGCCGCGTGATGTGCGGCACGACGAGTCCGACAAAGCCGACCGGCCCCGCCACCGCCACCGCCGACCCTGCGAGGATCAGCACGGCAAGGCCCGCCCGCAGGCGGATGCGCGAAAGCTTTCCGCCGAGCCCGATGGCCATATCCTCTCCGAAGGAGAGCAGCGTCACCGAGCGGGAGACCGATACGGTAAGGAGGAGTCCCAGGATGGTCCATGGCATGACGCCCAGAATCGAGGCCATCCGGATCCCGCCAATGCCGCCGGCCGTCCAGTAGCTGAGTTCCTGTGCAACGTCAAAGAAGACGACGAGCACCTGCGTGACGGCCATGAATACCGCGCTGACCGCCGTGCCCGCCAGGGCAATGTAGACAGGCGTCAGGCCGTGCTTGAGCGAAGCCAGGACGAGGATAAAGGCGGTCGCGAGCGCCGCGCCGAAAAACGCACTGATGATCGTCACCTGCAGCGAAGCCGTCGGCAGGACGATCATCGCGAGCGCCAGGCCGAAGCTCGCGCCGGCGTTGATGCCGAGGATGGACGGGCTGGCCAGCGGATTGTTCGTCACGCCCTGCATGAGCGCGCCCGCCACCGCAAAACTCAGGCCGCAGACAAGCGCTGCCAGCAGGCGCGGCAGGCGCAGCGTCCAGACCACGAGGTCAGAAGGATCCTGGCTGCTGCCAGCCTGCAGCGCATGCATGACGCCAGACAGCGGGATTTCCCGCATGCCTGTCGTCAGGAAGAAAAGGGAAAGCACTGCCAGCAGTACAAGCAGAAGGACCGCCAGCAGAGATGCATTCCTTGTGGATGCCATTACGATATCTCCCCTCGTCAGAAGTCTGCCGTCAAAGACAGCATGAACGTTCTCGACTTGCCGAGGAAGATGCCGTTGTTCTGGAGCGCGCGCCAGTAGTTGCGGTTCGTGACGTTGTAGACATCACCGCGCAGCGTGAGCGGCACACCGCCCGACTTGAATTTATAGCGCGCACCGAGATCCCAGGTCGCCCACGGCGAGACGCGGAAGCTGTTGGCCTCGTTGATGTACGCCGAGCTGTTGTAGGTGAGATTCGTCGTCAGCGTCAGGCCCGGAACCGAAGCAATATCCTGCTCAAGGCCCATGACGCCATTCCAGCGCGACGTCGCGGCGACGCGGTTGCCGTCGTAGAGGCCGCCCTCTGTATTGCGATACGTCGCATCGAGGAACATCAGGCCACCCATGAGGCGCGTGCCCTTGCGCGGCTCACCGAAGACATTCCACTCAAGGCCGCGGTGGCGCACCTCTCCGTTCGGCGCATAGATCTTCGTAGCCGAATTCTCGAGAAGCGTCGGGGATTTGATGTCAAAGGCAGAGAGCGTCGATGCCCACTTGCCGAAGTCGTATTTCACGCCGACCTCATACTGCTTCGTCTTGAACGGCGCAAAGGCTTCGCCGTAATTCGCTGCATCCGTATCCGTGACGAGAGAATCGCCGGCATCGAGGCCCTGCATGTAGTTGGCGTAGAGCGAGACGTTCTTCTGCGGCTTGTAGACGAGTGCAAAGGCCGGCGTGAAGACCGACTCATCGTAATGCGTCTTGACCGCGCCCGTCGTCGTATTGTAGGTATCCACCTTGACGCGCTGCTCGCGGCCGCCGAGCACGAACTGCCACTTGTCATTCGGCGTCGTGATCGAGTCCGTCAGCGCCACGCCCGTGAACGTGTTCTCATCATTTTTCGGTGCAGACCAGCTGTACGGATTCTCAGGCGTCTGGAAGACGATGTTCCAGATGTTCGTCTTGAGGCCCGATGCCACCGTGCGGTTGTTCATGTAGCGCGTGTAGTGGATGCGGTTCGCCGCCACCGTGAGCTCATGCTTGAGGTCTCCCGTGAAGAATTTGCCGCGCACGCCGGCCTCGGCCGAATCCGCCTTGTTGATCTGGTTGTTGTACGAGTATTTCATCGTCGCCGCGCCGCTGCGGCCAGAGAGCGAGAAGTTGTTGTAGAAATACTCCATTTTCGTGTTGCGCAGGCCGTAGGAGAAGTATCCCGTCCAGTCCTTGCTGAGGTCGTACTCGCCGTGCAGCATGCCGTACTGCTCGTGGATGGAGCGGTAGCCGCCGTCAGCGCCGAACTTCGTGCCGCGCGGCACCTTGAACATGCTCGACATCGTCTTGAGTGCGCCGCTGCCGATCGTCACCTGGTACTGCTGGTCCGATACCTTGTTGTAGACATAGCCGTAATCAAAGCCGAGGCGGTAGCGGTCGCCCTTGTAGTCTGCACCGACCGTGATGGAGTCCGTGCGCATGTGCTCATCAAACGAAGTGTCGCCGTTGCGGTTCAGGACATTGACGCGCAGGCCTGCCTTGCCGTCATCTGTGCGCCTGCCGAAGTCGACCTGCTGCGTGAAGACCCCGCCGTTGCCGTACGAAATCTTGACGCGGTTCAAGGGCTCACTGCCGGCCCGCTTCGTGATGTAGTTGATCGTGCCGCCGAGCGAGCCGTTCGGCGCGATGCCGGCGAGAATGGCACTCGGTCCCTTGAGCACGTCGACACGGTCCACACCCTCGACACCGCCGTAAAAGCGCGGTGCGATGCCGTAGAGGCCGTTGAGCTGGACATCCTGCTGCTGTGCCTTGAAGCCGCGGATATTCCAGGCGCTTGAGACACCCGAAAGCGTCTGGTCGCTGACCGACGGGTCGTGGACGATGACATCATCGACAGTCGAGACCTGATTGTCTTCCATCATCTTGTCCGTGTACCCCGTGATGTTGAACGGTACATCGAGCGTCGGGTGGTCGCCGAGCACGCCGAGCTGCACGGACGTCGAGACTTGACCGCCCGCATATGCATCCGCTCCCGGCTCCGTCACCGGTTCCACAGCAGTCTGTACAGGAGACGCCACTGACGCCGTCTCGGTGGGCTCTGCCGCTTTTTCGGCGTAGATGTCACTCGAGCCGAAGTCGTAGACTTCTTCCTCCGCTGCCAAGGCCGGCTGAGCCATCAGCGGCGAGGCGACGGACAGGCCAGCCAGGGCCAGCGCAATCCTGCGATACACAATGCGTTCTTTCATACTGCACCTCTTCTATTCTCTTCTGTACTCTGCTTCTCCGTTATCACTTGATACTCATTATCACTACTTAATCCTTCCCTATCTTACAGTAATTGATAGAGATTGTCAATACATGTTCTGAAAATGAACGACAAAGAGCCGCAGCTCCAACGTGGAACTGCGGCTCTTCATTCTATGTCTTAGAGAGAGTTATGAGGGAAAACGAGGTTCTGTGTGTTCACCGCCACACATCACCCGGCAATGGTAATCGTGTGGGAAGGCTCTTTCTTCTCGGTGAGTTTCGGCAGGCAGACGGTCAGGACGCCGTCCTTATAGTCAGCCGTAGCCTTTGCCTCATCGACGTTGTCGATGTAGAACGAGCGGCTCATCGAACTCGAGCGGCGCTCGCGGCGGACGTAATTGCCCTTCTCGTCTTTCTCGTCGTTGTTTTCGGATTTCTTCGTGGCAATCGTCAGGTAATGATCCTCATACGTCAGGGAGATATCCTCTTTCTTGAGGCCCGGCAGTTCAGCCGTGAGCTCATAGCTCGTACCATTGTCCTTGACATCAACCTTGAAGTCCGGAGCCTTGAAGTTCGTCAGGAACGGCTCATCGAAGACATCAAACAGACGATCAAAATCATTTTCTTCTTTTGCGAGATCATGACGCGATGCAAATGGAACCAAACCAAACATAAAGCAAATCCCCTTTCTGCAACTTGCCGGAGTGGCACGCAAGTGCGTGTTGCTGTCCGGGAACTCTTAAACATTTTAAATGGAATCTCGGGATCGCGTCCCTTCGGATCTCTCCTCCGGGGCTCTCTCCCTCGCTTCAATTATTATTGTACCACCATTAGTCAAAATGTCAATAGGTCAAATGGTAAAAATTAAAATTTATTTTCTGGTGCCTCGCTGGCATCTCCCTTGGAAAACATCTATAATGAAATAAAACTATATGATTTATGTAACAGTATGGTAAATAGAAGGGATCATCCTCATGGCATACACACACGATGCACCTTCAGGCAAACATCCAGTGCTCACAGACCTGCCTCCCATGCAAGTCTTCTTTGCGGCTGCCCAGGAGCAGCTCGAGCAGGAATGGGAGCGTCTGCATGCACTGCACTCCTGTCCTGTCTTCTTCAATATCACGAATTTTCATCTCTACAATGCGACCTACGGCATTGAGCAGGGCGACCACTGCCTGCACCGCATCGCTGAAATCCTCCAGAAGAATTTCCCTGGCAGGCTCCTGACGCATCTCGGCGCCGATCACTTCGCCGTGCTCGCCGATACAGCAGATGTCACAGATCGCATCGAAGCAGCCTGCCATGAGGTTCAGGCGTTCATAGCCAACACGAACATCGACCTCAAGGCAGGCATCCGCTACCTGACCCAGCCGCCTGCCGATGCGCCGCTGAACCTGGCGTTCGACAACGAAGCGGCGCTTGCCTGCAAATCGATCCAGAAAGACGCGACGCGCCACTACGCCGTCTACACGAATGAGATGGGCCGCCTGCATCACCTCCAGAACTACGTGCGCGAGAATCTCAACAGTGCGCTCGCGAACCGTCACATCAAGGTGTACTACCAGCCCATCATCCACGCACTCAGCGGCAAGATCTGCGGGTTCGAGGCACTGGCGCGCTGGGAGTCGCCCGACTACGGCCTGCTCTCGCCCGCCGTCTTCATCCCCGTGCTGGAGGAGGCAAGGCTCATCGACAAGCTCGACCGCTATATCGTCGAACGCGTCGCCGAGAACCTCCACGACCACATCAAACAGGGGCAAAATCTCCTGCCCATCTCCGTCAATCTCTCAAGGATCGACTTCCAGCTCTTCGATCCCGTGGCATTCCTGGAGGACGTCCTGCACCGCTATCAGCTGGCCCGCCATTTCCTCTGCCTGGAGGTCACAGAAAATGCACTCGTGCTCCAGGACGATGCCATACGCCGGGGACTGCGCCACCTCCAGCAGGCGGGCTGCAAGGTCTGGCTCGACGATTTCGGCAGCGGCTATTCCTCGCTCAACGTGCTCAAGGACTACCGTTTCCACACGCTCAAGCTCGACATGGCGTTCCTCCATCCCTTCACAAAGGAGAGCCGCACCATCGTGACCTCGATCATACGCATGGCCAAGGAACTCGGCATCCACACGCTCGCCGAGGGCGTCGAGACGAAGGAGCAGGCCGAGTTCCTGCGGGATATCGGCTGCGAGAAACTGCAGGGCTTCTATTACGGCCGCCCCCTTCCCGGCAGAGACTGCTACGCATACTGCCGTGAGCGCGGTATGGAGTTTGAGACGATGCAGGAGGCCCTGCTTCTCAGCCAGGCCGGACTCATCGACGTCAATCAGCCGACACCCGTCAGCATTGTCTACGACGATTCGGTCGACCTGCAGTTCCTGCAGGTCAACCAGGCGTACCTCAAGGCACTGCAGAGCATAGGCACGAAGACAATGACGGACAGCAACCGATTCCTGCAGGCCCCGGATTACCCCATGCACCGGAAATTCCGCCGCTTCGCCGACCAGGCAATCAAGAGCGGCAGGACCGAGACGATGACGTATGTCGACAACGGCCAGTACATGCGCGTCAACCTCCGGACGATCGCACGCGTCGGTCATCACTACATCCATCGCGCAGAGCTCTACAACGTCAGCCTCGACGAGGCCGTCAAGGACAAGAGCTCTCACCATTTCGACAATATCCTCCGCAACATCCTGCTGATGTTCGAGGGAATCTGGTACCTCGATATGGGACGCGAGACACTGGAAATCATCGAGCCGCTGACGGATGACCGGAAGGGCCGGAGCACGAACCGGGACATCACCGGGACATTCCGCCACTTCGCCGACTACTACGTCCACCCCAAGGATCGCGAGCGCTTCCTGCGCTTCACGGATTACAGGGACTTCCATCAGCGCGCAGCCAAATCGCAGAGCGCAACCATCACAGAGCCCTTCCGGCTGCTGCGCTCCAACGGCAATTTCGACTGGTTCTTCATCACGGGGCTCGCGCTCCTCAAATCGCCCGCCAAGGGCATCCTCTTCTGCATCGCCAGACCGCGCATCACCACCCCGGAAGAGATCCAGCCGCAGCTCTTCGAGATGCTCGAGAGCTGCGGCATCACCTCAGCGTCGTTTGCTGCGGTACAGGAGGACGTCTCTCACGCCCTCTGGCAGGCTTTCCTGAAGCACAGCCATGAAAAAATCATCTGGAAAGACCGCTCGCACCGCATCCTCGGCGTGAGCCAGTCCATCCTCAACTGGCTCGGCATCCCGGAAGATGCGCTCATCGGCAAGACGCCGCAGGAGCTCAGCTACTGCGTGGACCGCCAGGAACTATACGCGATGGACGAGCGCGTTATGAGCACGGGAACGACGCTCCGAGATGCCTATCTCCACCTCGTCATCGGCCAGATGCCGCACCTGGCACGCGTCGAGAAGTTCCCGCTCTACCGGAACGACAGGATTGCGGGGCTCATCACTATCCTGCACGATGTCGACACGGAACAGCACGAAAAGATGCGCGATGTGAGCGCCTCCGTCACCGACGAAGAGACGGGCTTTCTCAACTACCGCGGCATGGTCATGGCAGGGCTTCGCTATGCCGATGACTTCCGCCTCAACGGCGACGATTACGCGGCGACGCTCATCGATGTGCCGGAATTCGATTCCATCGGCTTGACGTACGGCGAGGAATTCCGCTCGCATCTCCTGCAGCAAATCTGTTCAATCCTGCGAAAGATGCTGCCGCAGACCGTCACGATCTCTCATATCGGCAGCTGTTGTTTCCTGCTGTTCCAGAAGGCCACCTTCATCGCTTCCCTGCAGAAATCGTATATCGAGATTGCCGATGCCATCCATGCCATCCAGAGCGTCGACGGCTGCCCCTGCACGCTCTACATGCACTACGCTACGGTGCGCGGCTCGGAGGGCCGCAGCCTCGACAGCCTCCTGCAGCTCCTGATCAAGCGCATGCACGAGTCAGAAGAAGAGCAGTACGGCCGGGCCATCTACACGAGCGACCGCTTCATCTTCGACCGGGAAGCATTCGATCACGCTCAGCTCGGGATCATCGTCTCTGACCCTGAGACGTATGAACTCCTCTACTGCAATCCTTACATGCGCAAGAAGCTCGGCATCGCGCAGAACGAGACGCTGGCGGGCAGGAAGTGCTACGAGCTGCTCGCGGGCATTTCTACGCCGTGCAGCGACTGCTGCCTGCCGCAGCTGAGCCGCAACCGCTTCATCTCGCGCGTCTTCCACAATCCGGTCGCCGGCGTGGACTTCCTGCTGCACGATACGCTGATCCCCTGGCACGGCAAGAACAGCCACTACTGCTCCTGCCTGGATCTCGACTACTACCTGTCGAGAGACGTCCGCGTCAATGAAATGCTGTTCCAGGAGGCTTCCATCAACGACGCCGTCCGCCTCGGCATGTACGAGACGGACCCCGTACATGGCATCCGCCAGATGATGGCGCGCATCGGCCGGCAGCTCGAAGCCGACCGCATCGTCCTGGCCGAAGAACAGGGCGATTTCCTCCATCTCACCTATCGGTGGGATGCCGAGGGAATCCTGCCGCTCGGCGACGACTTCCAGCCTGTCCCAAGGTCCGACATGCGCCCCGTCTTCGCCCGCTTTGCCAAGGAGAGCAGCTTCAGCATCCCCGACATGGATATCTACTGGCAGGAGAATCCAGATGTCTCCCCGCACATCCCGGGTCTGAAGCGCGTCGCGCTCGCCCGCCTCGCGCTCGACGGCGAACCGCTCGGCTACATCGAAGCCATCAATCCGTCGGACAAAAAATTCCATTACGCATCCGATCTGCTGGCCTCGCTGACGCGCTTCTTCGCGATCCTGCTGCGCAACCGCGACATGATGAAGCGCCTCGACCGCCTGAGCAAATCCGACCAGCTCACAGGGCTGCTGAACCGGCGCGGCTTCAAGGAGTCGCTCGCGTCCCTGCCCGCTGGAAGGTGCATCGCCTTTATCTTCGGCGACCTCAACGGGCTCAAGGAGACGAATGACACGCTCGGCCACGAAGCCGGCGACCAGCTCATCTGCGCCGCAGCCGAAGTCTTCCGCCACGTCGGTCATGAGGGATCCATCTTCCGCATGGGCGGCGATGAATTCCTCATGATGCAGGAAATCGAACGAGAGGAAGATGCCGCACCTCTGCTGAAACGGCTGCAGGCGCACTTCGAGGCGGCAAAGATCAGCATTGCACTCGGCTGTACCACAGCTGTCACGCCGATCGACAACATCGATGATGTGCTGAAGCAGGCCGATGCTCTGATGTACCGCCAGAAACTCGAGCAGCATCGCCAGAAGAACGACTTCTAGAGCGTCCTGCGGGCAAAGCAAAGAGCCGCAATCCTTTTGGATTGCGGCTCTTTTGCTGCCTGAGAGCACCCTTTTGAGCGCCCTCTCTATGCAAGTTTCCCGTCAGCGGGAATTATTTGTTCATTGCTTCCTGTACAGCAACAGCGACAGCGACCGTCATGCCGACCATCGGGTTGTTGCCTGCGCCGATGAGGCCCATCATGTCGACGTGTGCCGGAACGGAGGAAGAACCTGCGAACTGAGCATCGCCGTGCATGCGGCCCATCGTATCCGTCATACCATAGGAAGCCGGGCCGGCTGCCATGTTATCCGGATGGAGCGTACGGCCCGTGCCGCCGCCCGATGCAACGGAGAAGTACTTCTTGCCCTTCTCGATGCAGGCTTTCTTGTAGCAGCCAGCGACCGGATGCTGGAAGCGCGTCGGGTTCGTGGAGTTACCCGTGATGGAGATATCGACATCTTCGTGCTCCATGATGGCAACGCCTTCCTGGACGGAGTCAGCGCCGTAGCACTTGACCTTTGCGCGCTCCGGATCCTTGCCGTATTTGATCTCTTCGACAATGTTGAGCTTGCCCGTCTTGAAGTCGTAATCCGTCACGACATACGTGAAGCCGTTGATGCGGCTGATGATCTGGGCAGCGTCCTTGCCGAGGCCGTTGAGGATGACGCGCAGCGGGTTCTTGCGGACCTTGTTTGCCGTCTTGGCGATGCCGATAGCACCCTCAGCAGCTGCGAAGGACTCGTGACCTGCGAGGAATGCGAAGCAGCCAGCGTCCTCGGAGAGGAGCATAGCGCCGAGGTTGCCGTGGCCGAGACCGACCTTGCGGTGGTCAGCAACAGACCCCGGTACGCAGAAAGCCTGGAGGCCTTCGCCGATAGCCTTAGCGGCATCAGCAGCCTTCGTGCAGCCCTTCTTGATGGCGATTGCAGCACCGAGCGTATACGCCCATTTTGCATTCTCGAATGCGATCGGCTGCAGGTCCTCTACGATCTGATACGGGTTGATGCCCTTCTCGTCGCAGACCTTCTTGGCATCCTCGATGGAAGCCAGACCATACTGTTTGCAGACTTCGTTGATTTTATCAATACGGCGCTCATAGCCTTCGAATAATGACATTCTATTCATTCCTTCCTTTTACCTTGAAACTCGGAAATCATCAAGCGGGAGATTACTCTTCGCGCGGATCGATGAACTTGACACCGTCAGCGAAGCGGCCCTTCGTGCTCGTGTTGGCCTTGATTGCCTCATTGGCATCCTTGCCAGCGCGAACAGCTTCCATGACTTTGCCGAGCTGCACGACTTCGTAGCCGATGATGCGGCCCTCTTCGTCGAGAGCGAGCTTCGTGACATAGCCTTCTGCGAGTTCGAGGTAACGCGGGCCCTTCTTGAGCGTGCCGTAGAGCGTACCAACCTGGCTGCGCAGGCCTTTGCCGAGGTCATCGAGACCAGCGCCGACCGGCAGGCCGTTGTCGGAGAACGCCGTCTGGCTACGGCCATAAGCGATCTGCAGGAAGAGCTCACGCATAGCCGTGTTGATCGCATCGCAGACGAGGTCCGTGTTGAGTGCTTCGAGGACCGTCAGGCCCGGAAGGATTTCGGCAGCCATGGCAGCAGAATGCGTCATGCCCGAGCAGCCGACCGTCTCAACGAGGGCTTCCTGGATGATGCCGTCTTTGACGTTGAGCGTCAGCTTGCAGGCACCCTGCTGCGGAGCGCACCAGCCAACACCATGCGTCAGGCCGCTGATGTCCTGGACGTTCTTGGATTTTACCCATTTGCCTTCTTCAGGAATCGGGGCAGCACCATGGTGTACTTCCTGTGCTACGCATGCCATGTCTTCCACTTTCTGTGAATAAGCAATCATTGTTCGTATTCCTCTCTTTTCTAAAATATAATACTGAGGTGCATTCTCTCTGGGGCCAGCATAGAGGGCAGTCACCTGCCCTTCCTTGCTCAAGGGAATGCTGCCTCTATCTCGCTATTAAAGCTCTACGAGGTTCTTGCCCGTCATTTCTTTCGGGATGTCGAGACCAGCGAGCGTCAGGAGCGTCGGGGCGATATCGCACAGAGCGCCGTCCTTGACGGATTTGACGCGGTCCGAAACGACGATGAACGGAACAACGTTCGTCGTGTGCTTCGTGAACGGCTGGTTGTTGACGTAGTCCATCATCTTGTCGGCATTGCCGTGATCTGCCGTGATGCAGACCTCGCCGCCGACTTCCTTGATGGCTGCAACGAAGCGGCCGACGCAGGAGTCAACCGTCTCAACGGCCTTGACGACTGCCGGGAAGACACCCGTATGGCCGACCATGTCGCAGTTCGCGTAGTTGAGGATGATGAAGTCGTACTTCTCGGAGCGGATGGCTTCGCAGACCTTGTCCGTGACTTCAACCGCACTCATCTCCGGCTTGAGGTCGTAGGTAGCGACCTTCGGGCTCGGGACGAGGATGCGGTCCTCGCCCTTGTACGGCTCCTCGACACCGCCGTTGAAGAAGAACGTGACGTGCGCGTACTTCTCCGTCTCGGCGATGCGGAGCTGCGTGAGGCCGTGATCCTGGATGATCTCGCCGAGCGTCTTGTCGATGTGCTCCGGCGGGAAGGCGACAGCTGCATTCATGCCGTCCTCATACTGGGAGAACGTGGCGAACGGAACCTTGAGGTTCTCGTCGCGCTCAAAGCCGTCGAATTTCTCATCGACGAATGCATGCGTGAGCTGGCGCGCGCGGTCTGGGCGGAAGTTGAAGAAGATGGCACCGTCGCCGTTCTTCATGCCTTCATAGCCCTTGACGACGAACGGCACGACGAACTCATCGTTGACGCCATTCTCGTAGCTTGCCTTGAGGCCGGCTACCGGGTCGTCTGCTACGACGCCCTCTGCATGAGCGATGGCCTCATAGGCCTTCTGCTCGCGGTCCCAGCGATGATCGCGGTCCATCGCGTAGTAGCGGCCAGCGACCGTCGCGATCTTGCCGACGCCAATCTCCTTGCACTTTGCTTCGAGTTCCTCGAGATACGGCTGTGCGCTCTGCGGCGGCACATCGCGGCCATCGAGGAAGGCGTGGACGTAGACGTCCTTGACGCCCTGCTGCTTGGCCATCTCGAGGAGTGCGTAGAGGTGACCCTGGTGGCTGTGCACGCCGCCCGGGGAAACGAGGCCGAGGAGGTGGACAGCGCCGCCATTTGCCTTGGCATCCTGCATGACCTTGACGAGGACTTCGTTCTTGAAGAAGTCGCCGTTCTTGATGTCGCGCGTGATGCGCGTGAGCTGCTGATAGACGAGGCGGCCGGCGCCGATGTTCGTGTGACCGACTTCCGAGTTGCCCATCTGGCCGTCCGGCAGGCCGACGAATTCGCCGGAAGCCTGCAGATGGCTCGTGTTGTAGTTTGCCATGAGGCCGTCGAGGACAGGCGTCTTCGCAGCTTCTACTGCATTGCTCTTATCGAGCTTGCCACCGATGCCGCAGCCATCCATGATGATGAGTGCGATCGGTGCGTGTTTGATCTTTGCCATTTTGGATAAATACTCCTTCTAAAGGAAGAAAAACCAATCAGAAGTTTACGATCTCGCTGAAGTCCTTAGCCTTGAGCGATGCACCGCCGACGAGGGCGCCATCGACATTCGGCTGCTTCATGAGGTCTTTGATCGTAGCCGGCTTGACGCTGCCGCCGTACTGGATGCGGATGCCGTCAGCTGCTTCCTGGCCGAATTCTGCGGCAACCGTCTTGCGGATGTGCGCGCAGACTTCCTCAGCCTGCTCGAAGGAAGCCGTCTTGCCCGTGCCGATAGCCCAGATCGGCTCGTAAGCGATGACGATCTTTGCTACTTCTTCCGGCTGGAAGCCAGCGAGGGCAGCCTTGACCTGACCAGCGACGAAGTCGAGGTATACACCAGCTTCGCGCTGCTCGAGGGACTCACCGCAGCAGATGATCGGCGTGATGCCTGCAGCGAAAGCAGCATGAGCGCGCTTGTTGACGCCCTCATCCGTCTCGCCGAAGTAACCGCGGCGCTCGCTGTGGCCGAGGACGCAGTAATCTACGCCGATCTCATTGAGCATGCCCGTGGAGATCTCGCCCGTGAACGCGCCGTGATCTTCCCAATGAACGTTCTGTGCGCCGACGTGGATGTTCGTGCCGAGTGCTGCATCAGCGACAGCTGCCAGAGCCGTAGCCGTCGGGCAGACGACGACCGTCACCTTGGCATCCTTGACGAGCGGAGCCAGGCCGCGGACGAGGTTCTTGCCCTCGACGATCGTGTTGTTCATCTTCCAGTTGCCTGCAATGATCGGAGTTCTTGCCATTTTTTGATTACCCCCTGAATTCTTATCTGCACTTCCGAAGGCCCGCTTCGCGCAGGCCCCGGAATAAAAACCGTCTTATTTGTCAGCCAGAGCTGCAATGCCCGGCATCTCTTTGCCTTCGAGGAACTCGAGCGTAGCACCGCCGCCCGTCGAAACGTGCGAGATCTTGTCCGTCAGGCCCGTCTTCTTGAGGGCTGCAACGGAGTCGCCGCCGCCGACGATGGAGATAGCGCCATTTTCCGTAGCCTTGGCGACAGCCTTAGCAACAGCGAGCGTGCCTTTTGCAAAAGCATCAAACTCGAATACGCCCATCGGTCCGTTCCAGATGACCGTCTTAGCGCCTTCAAGAGCCTTCGTGTACTCTTCCGACGTCTTCTCGCCGGAATCGAGTGCCTGCCAGCCATCCGGTACTTTGTCGACGTCAACCGTCTTCGTGTTGGCATCGGCAGCGAACTTGTCGGCAATGACGAGGTCGACCGGCAGGACGACCTTGACGCCCTTGTCTTCTGCTTTCTTGAGCAGCTCACGAGCGAGATCGTACTTGTCCGGCTCGCAGAGGGAATCGCCAATCGGCAGGCCCTTGGCTGCATCAAACGTATGAGCCATGCCGCCGCCGATGATGATCGTGTCAACCTTGTCGATCATGTTGCTGATGACGCCGATCTTATCGGAAACCTTTGCACCGCCGATAATGGCGACGAACGGATGCTGCGGGTTCTCGAGCGTCTTGCCGATGTAGTTGATTTCCTTTTCCATCAGGAAGCCAGCAACCGTCTCGATGTACTTCGGAACGCCTGCGTTCGAAGCATGAGCGCGGTGGGAAACACCGAAAGCATCGTCGACTGCGAGATCGCAACCGGAAGCGAGCTGCTTCGCGAACTCGGGATCGTTCTTCTTCTCTTCCTTGTGGTAACGGAGGTTCTCAAGCAGCAGGACATCGCCCGGCTTCAGCGCAGCTTTTGCAGCATCTGCCTCTGCACCGACGCAGTCGGAAGCCCACTTGACATCGCGGCCGAGCAGTTCCGAGAGGTGCTTGACGAGGTACTTCGTGGAGAACTTGTCCTCGCGAGCCTCGGTCGGACGGCCGATGTGGCAGGCGATGACGAGAGCTGCACCGTGGTCGAGCAGGTAGTTCAGAGTCGGCAGCGTGCGAACCATGCGCGTGTCGTTCGTGATGTTCATCTTGTCGTCGAACGGGACGTTGTAGTCGACGCGGACAAATACCTTTTTGCCGTTGACGTCAACATCTTTGATGGTTTTCTTGTTCATCGTAAAACCTCCAAGGTCATTTTCTCATAAAAAATGAGGCCCGGCCCAAACAAACGGCCGGACCTCAAGAGATCTTCTACTGTATTCAGTTGAGAACTCTTAATTCAATTACTTTACTTCCTCAGCGAAGTACTTGATCGTGCGAACCATCTGGCTCGTGTAGGAGTTCTCGTTGTCGTACCAGGATACAACCTGAACGAGCGTGTTGCCATCAGCCATCGGGCTGACCATCGTCTGCGTAGCATCGAACAGGGAGCCATAACGCATACCGACAACATCCTTGGATACAATGTCATCCGTGTTGTAGCCGAAGGACTCCGTGGACTCCTTCTTCATCTGTGCATTGACTTCGTCAACCGTGACGTTGCCCTTGACAACAGCGTAGAGGAGCGTCGTGGAACCCGTCGGGGTCGGAACGCGCTGTGCAGCACCGATGAGCTTGCCATCGAGTTCCGGAAGAACGAGGCCGATAGCTTTAGCTGCGCCGGAGGACGTCGGAACGATGTTCTCGGAAGCAGCACGGCTGCGGCGGAGGTTACCCTTGCGCTGCGGGCCATCGAGCGTCATCTGGTCGCCCGTGAAAGCGTGGATCGTCTGCATGATGCCGCTCTGGATCGGAGCAAGGTCATTGAGGGCCTTTGCCATCGGTGCGAGGCAGTTCGTCGTGCAGGATGCAGCGGAGATGATTTTCGTGCCTGCCGGGATGGACTTGTGGTTCGTGTTGAACACGATCGTCGGGAGGTCCTTGCCTGCCGGAGCGGAGATGACGACTTTCTTAGCGCCAGCTTCGAGATGTGCGGAAGCCTTTTCCTTGGACGTGTAGAAGCCCGTGCACTCGAGAACGACATCTACATCATGCTTCGCCCAGGGGATGTTCTTTGCATCTTTCTCGGCATAGATCTTGATCGTCTTGCCCTTGACCGTGATGCTGTCTTCGCCAGCCTCAACCGTGTCAGCATACTCGTACTTGCCCTGGGAAGAATCGTACTTCAGCAGGTAAGCGAGCATTTTCGGGCTCGTGAGATCGTTGATTGCAACGACTTCATAACCCTCAGCATCGAACATCTGACGGAATGCGAGACGACCGATACGGCCAAAACCATTGATAGCAACTTTTACTGCCATTTGAAAATTACCCCCTAAATAGTCTTAGAAGTTTCAGTTCTTACAGGTCTAATGATACAATAAACGCTGTCCAAATGTCAATGGTTTTGTCATAAATTGAAGCAATTACAGTCGCGGTAAAAATGTATATTGTCAGAATATTTTGCTCTTAATTTCCAACAAGAATTTTCTCCCTTGTGACGGTCGAGAACACTGATAAACAATAGGAAGTCCACCCTTCCCATAGAAAAGCTGACAAGCATTTTTGCTTGTCAGCTTTTCTATTATACATAAATTATATTAATACTTCAGGGGAATATCATTCCCCATCCGCAGTCGTCTGCTCCTCTTTCTCCATCTTCTCGAGGGCCAGCAATGCCTGCACGAGGATGGCGCATTCGAGGCGCTTTTTCTGGATCTCGCAGCCGACTTCATACGGCTGGCGGATATCGCCGTGGAAGAGGTCGGCATTGGCGTGGCAGCCGCCCGAACAGAAGAAGCGCGCCCAGCAGTCGCGGCACTTCTCTTTGTTGAGCACGTGGCTCTCGCGGAAGTACTGAGGAAGCTCCGTGTTCGTGATGCCCTCGTAGATGTCGCCGAGCTTGTAGCCCTCGCGGCCGACGAACTGGTGGCACGGGTAGAGGTCGCCGTTTTCGGACACGGCGACGTACTCGTGGCCGGCGCCGCAGCCCGAGAGGCGCTTGGCGACACACGGCCCGTTCGAGAGGTCCATGTTGAAGTGGAAGAACCAGAAGCCCCTGCCCTCGCGATGGCGCTTCATGTAGGCCTCCGTCAGGCGGTCGTACTCCTCGCGGATGCGCGGCAGGTCCTCCTCCGTGAAGCCGAGCGGGCTGTCCTTCATGACGACCGGCTCGACCGAGAGGATGTTGAAGCCCTCGTCGACCATCGAGAGGACGTCCTTCGTGAAGTCCATGTTGTTGTGGGTGTAGGTGCCGCGCAGATACGTGTAGACGCCGCGGTAATCCCAGTCGCCGCCCTTGCGGCTCGCGATGCACTTCTTGAAGTTCTTGACAATGCGGTCGTAAGTGCCGTGGCCGCCCGCGTCCGGGCGCATGGCATCGTTGACTTCCTTGCGGCCGTCGAGCGAGAGCACGAGCGAGAAGTCGTTGTCGTTGAGCCACTTGATGTTCTCGTCGTTCAGCAGCATGCCGTTCGTCGTCATCGTGAGCTTGAACTTCTTGCCCGTCTCCTTCTCGCGCTGGCGGGCGTACTCCGTCACAGCCTTGACTGTCTTCATGTTCATCAGCGGCTCGCCGCCGAAGAAGTCGACCTCGCAGTGCTTGCGCGGGCCGCAGCTCTCGATGAGGAAGTCGATGGCGCGCTTGCCGACCTCCGGCGTCATGACGGCGCGCTCCTGACCGTAGCTGCCGCCGTCGCCGAAGCAGTACTTGCAGCGCAGGTTGCAGTCCTGGGCGACCATGAGGCAGATGGACTTGATGAGGCCCTTCTGCTTGAACGTCGGCGGCACATCGATGTCCGGCGCGAAGAGCTCGCCCATCTCCATGAGCTCATGGAGTTCCCCGAGCGCCTCGCGCAGATCCGCTTCCGGATACGCATCCTTGAGGGCCGCCACGACTGCCTCGTCATTCGCGCCGTCGAACGTGTCCATCATGTCGTAGATCATCTTGTCGATGACGTGGACGGCTCCGCTGTTGATGTCGAGCAGGATGTAGTGGCCGCCCTGCTCGAATTTATGGATTTTCGCTTTCATCAGTTACTCCTTGATAGAAAAAAGCCTTCCCAGATGGGAAGGCTCTTCACGAAACATTATTTCTCGCAAACCTGGTTGCCTACCGTGCAGGAAGTCTTGCAAGCAGACTGGCAGGATGCCTGGCACTCGCCGCAGCCGCCCGTCTTGAGCGAAGCCTGCATCGAAGGTTTGTTGACCGTCTTGATGTGTTTCATCGTCAGCCCTCCTAACTAGATAAAATCATATCTCTCTTTATTTTATCTGTTTTTGCCTGTATTCGCAAGAATTTATTTTTGGCAGAGCTTCATGCGACGCGCCGCAAAGGTCACGATCTGGAGCCCCGCCATCGCGGCGAGCTCCTCTGCCGCGCCGAAGTTCGAGGCGATGGCATCGGCCGTGTGCGCGTCCGAACCGAGCGTCACGAAGCGGCCGCCGAGCTCGCGGTAACGCGCGTAGACGGGCATGAGCTCCTTACAGGCAAGGCGGCTGCCGAGGCGGCGCGTGTTGAGCTCGAGGACGGTATCCGTCTCGATGGCCGCGCGCAGGATCTTGTCGATATCCTCCTGGAATGTCCCGTAGGAGACTTCTGGGTTCGCATAAGGCGCATAGCGCGAGATGTAGTCGATATGGCCGAGCACATCGATGTGGGCGCCGTAGCGGCGGACATTCTCTGCCATGAGCTCATAATAACGATGAAACGCTGCTTCTTTGCTCTTGCCCTCGTAATAGGCCGGGTAGTAGATGTCCTGGCCGTCGACGATGTGCTGGGAGCCGATGACGAGGTCGAAGGGCTCCTGCTCGAGGAAGTGCAGGTTGCCCTCAAGGATGGCCTCATTCATGCCGATCTCGATGCCGAGGCGCAGATTGTCGCCGCGGTACGGCTCATAGGCCTGCCAGTACGCCTGCGGGTCAAAGGAAAAATCCATCTCGCCCGGGTAGTCGAGGTCGAGGTGCTCGGTGAAGACAAGCCCTACGCCGGCCTTCTCGGCCATCGCGATGGCGTCGGCCGCCTTCATCTCGGAGTCGGCCGAGAAGGTCGTGTGGCTGTGACTGTCAAAGATCATGGTCCATCAGCCTTTCTCTTCTTCGATAGCCGGGACCTTCGCGCGGATGATGACCATCGCGATGGCCAGGCAGATGATGCCCGTCAAGAGGCCGAGCCAGCCGTTCTCCGTCAGGCCGTCCACGATGTAGCCGAAGAAGCTGCAGGTCGCGACGACGCCGACGTACGGCAGCTGCGTGCTGACGTGGTCGATGTGGTGGCACTGTGCGCCGGCCGATGCGAGGATCGTCGTGTCGGAGATTGGCGAGGCGTGGTCGCCGCAGACAGCGCCCGAGAGGACGGCCGCCACGCAGACGACGAGCATGCTCGGGTCATTCATGCCGAGCACGGCAATGGCGATCGGAATCAAGATGCCGAACGTGCCCCACGACGTGCCCGTCGCAAAGGCGAGGCCCGCCGCCACGAGGAAGAAGATCGGCGGCAGGAACATGATGATGGAGGCATGGGCGCTGACGATTGCGCCGACGAAGCCGCCGAGGTTCAGGTAGTCCTTGCTGCAGATGCCCGAGAGCGTCCAGGCGAGGCAGAGGATGAAGATGGCCGGCGTCATCGCTTTGAAGCCCCAGCCAAAGCTGTCGCAGAAGGCATTGAACGTGATGATGCGGCGCGGCAGGTAGAGGACACCCGTGAAGACGAAGGCGATGAAGGAGCCGAGCACGAGCGACTTGGCCGAATCGCAGTTCGCAAATGCCTCCGCAATCGTCTTGCCCTCGTGGATGCCGCCCGTGTAGAGCATGCCGTAGACGCAAGCTGCGATGAGCACGAGGAGCGGCAGGATGAGGTCGATGATCTTGCCGTGGCCGAGCTCCATGTCGGCCGACTTCTGCTCGGCGTCAGCGTACTCCTTCGGGATGACGAACTTCTTGCTGTTCGCGCGGATGCTCTCACCCATCGCCGCGAAGTCGCGGGCCGTCCAGATGATGAAGAGCATGAAGAGGATCGTCAGCCAAGCGTAGAGGTTAAACGGGATCGTCTGCAGGAAGAGACTGAAGCCATCAATCGTGCTGTCTTCCGGCAGCGAAGAACCGACGGCGGCGGCCCAGCTCGAGACTGGCGCGATGATGCAGATTGGCGCCGCCGTCGCATCGATGATGTAGGCGAGCTTCGTGCGCGCGACCTTGAGCTTGTCCGTGACCGGGCGCATGACGGTGCCGACAGTCAGGCAGTTGAAGTAATCGTCGATGAAGATGACGATGCCTAAGAGTGCCGTCAAGAGGAGCGCACTGCGCTGTCCCTTGATGGTCTTCGAGGCCCATTCGCCGTAGGCGCGCGTCGCGCCCGAGCGGCTGATGGCCGCGACGAGGATGCCGAGGATGACGAGGAATACGAGGATGTTGACGTTGCTGCCGACTTTGTCGGACATGACGGTGAACATCGTGAGGATGGATTCGAGGATGTTGCCGCCCGTGAACAGCAGGGCACCGGAGAAGATGCCGATGATCAGGGACATGTACACCTCTTTTGTCCAAAGAGCCAGCACGATCGTGATGATCGGCGGCAGGACGGACCAGGCTGTTGCTGCCATTATCATACCTACTTTCTTATATATGGTTTGCTTATTGATACAGACATATTCTATAACAAGATTGTCATAGTAGCAAATACTTTATGCATTTTCCTGCACAGAAAAGGCGTCGGCAAGGCGACCGAATTCTTCAAGCGTCAAGGTCTCGCCGCGGCGCGTCGGATCGATGCCCGACTGCTCGAGCGCATCGCGCACGGCCTCCTTCTGGAAGCCGCCGCCCTTCAGGGCGTTCATGAGCGTCTTGCGGCGCTGGCCGAAGGCAGCCTTGACGACGCGGAAGAAGAGCTTCTCGTCCCGCACGGCCACGGCCGGCTCCTTGCGCACGCGGCACGAGACGACGACGCTCATGACCTCCGGCGCGGGGATGAAGGAGCGCGGCGGCACGTCGAGCACGATCTCGGGCTCCGTGTAGTACTGGACGGCGACCGAGAGCGCGCCGTAGATGCGCGAACCCGGCTTGGCCGTCATGCGCTCCGCCACTTCCTTCTGGACCATCGTGACCATGTGCGTGATGGGCAGATGGCGCTCGAGGAGCGCCATGAGGATCGGCGTTGTGATGTAGTACGGCAGGTTGGCCGCGACCTTGAACGGCGCCTCGCCCATGATCTCGGGGATGTTGACCTTGAGGATGTCGCCCGGCACGATGCGCACGTTGTCGTACGCCTTGAGCGTCTCCTTGAGAACGGCCGGCAATTTCTTGTCGAGCTCGACGGCCGTGACATCGGCGCCGGCCTCGGCGAGGCCCTGCGTCAGCGTGCCGATGCCCGGGCCGATCTCCAGGACGCGGTCGCCCGGCTTGACCTCAGCGGCATCGACGATGCCCTGCACGATGCGCGCATCGATGAGGAAGTTCTGGCCGAGCTTCTTGCTCATGCGCAGGCCGAACGCCTTGAGGATGTGCATCGTGACATCGCGGCTCGCGATCTTCGGCTGCAGTACCTTCTCGTCTTCTTTATTCATGACTCTCCTCCTGCTCTCTGTTCTCACGCTCCATATCCTCGAGGGCGCGTTCAAATTCTTCTCGCGACACGCCGTAGTGGTTGAGGCGCGTCAGGAACGTCTTGGCGTTGGCAAAGCCGAGGCCGAGCTTCTCGCCGAGGCGCGCGCGGCGCACCGAGGCATCCGCAGCGCCTGAGAGGCCGTGGATGATGAGGTCGGCACCCGTGAACGTCTTCTTGGGCTCCCAGTCCAGCGTGCGGACCTTGGCGAGCGCCTTGCGGATGGCGTCAGGCTTCGCCTGTTCGATGCCGATGTCGTCGTTATCCGTCGCCTCTTCGACGGGCACGAAAGCGTGCTTGGCCTCGGGGAAGCGACGCGAGAGGTACTTGCGGATGCGCTCGCCGGCCGAATCGGGGTCCGTCATGATGATGATGCCGCGCTTCTTGTAGGCCTGCTCGATATTCTTGAGCGCCTGCGGCTTGAGGTTGAATCCCTCCGTGATGATGCAGTCGGCCTCGACTGCCTTGTCGATGGCGACGACATCCATCTTGCCCTCGACCACCAGAACTTCTTTGATCATAGTATTCCTTTCTCGGGCCCTTCCATATCCGGGCCTTGTCCTCTCTTCATTCCATACCTTCGAGCAGCGGCATAATGGCCGCGTAGACATCGGCGTGGATGGCCTCGACGGCGCGCGGCTCGCCGTGCTCGCTGCAAGCAACGCGCGTCCAGCCGTATTTCTTGGCCAGCTCCTCGTAAGCCGCATGGCAGCGGTGCAGGTATTCTTTGTCGCGCTCGTGGATGTCCCTCTCCTGCGCCTGCGCCGCGGCTCGCGCCGCAATCAGGCGGTCGGCCACCTCAGGATCCATGTCGAGGAAGACGACCTTGTCGGGCACGGGCAGGCCGAGCTTGTTGAACTCGAAGTCCCAGAGCCAGTCGAGGAACGATTCGCGCTCCTCCCTGTCCGTCAGCTTGACGGCCTGATGGACCATGTTCGACGTCGTGTAGCGGTCGGCGAGGATGATCGCGCCTGCCTCGTACGCCTTCTTCCACTTCATGCGGTACGACGCGTAGCGGTCGACGGCGAAGAATGTCGAGGCCGCATAGGCATTGACATCTTCCGCATGGCCGCCGAAGTCGCCGCGCAGGTACATGCGCACGAGCATCGAGGAATCCGCCGCGTAGTCGGGGAACTCGACGCGGTGCACGCGATAGCCCTCGCGGCAGAGGTGCTCGTAGAGCGCCTTCGTCTGCGTGGCCTTGCCTGAGCCGTCGCCAGCCTCAATGATGATGAGTTTGCCTTTTTTCTCCATGTGCGTTTCCCCCTCTGCTCACTTGACGACCTGAATACGCCCGAGCGATGCGTCGCGTGGGCCGACGACCTTGAGGCCGAGCGCCTGCATCGCCTCGATGTAGCGCAGGCTCGCCGCATCGATGACATCGCCGGGGCACAGGATCGGGATGCCTGGCGGGTAGAACATGACCTGCTCCGCCGCGATATGCCCCTCTGCCTCGGAAAAGGCCACACTGCCCTTCGGTGCAAAGAACGCCTCGCGCGGCGTCATGCCCTGCGCGGGGACGGCGGGCAGGGCCATTTGGGTGGCCTTGTCTGCCGCATGCTCCCTGCGGTGATCCTTCGCCAGCTGCCGCAACGCCTCCAGCAGGTAGTCCGCCTGCTCTTCTGTGTCTGCATACGAGAGGATGAAGAGCAGGTTGCGCGCATCGGAGAGCTCGCACTGGACCTTATACCGATGGCGCAGGATGGACTCAGCTTCGACGCCGCTGAGGCCGAGCCCCGTGACCTGCACGGTGATCTTCGTCGCATCGAGCCCTGTCGCACCAGGATAACATGTGTATTCCGGGCCAAACGACCAGAGGCCATCAATCGCGTTGATGGCACTGCGCAGCCTGCCCGCGAGGCGCACGGCCTGGCCGACCGTCTCGCGGCCATTCTCCGCCATCTGCAGCCGCGCGATGTCGAGCGACGCCAGTAGAAGCTGGTTCGGACTCGTCGACTGCAACAGGCTCGCGGCCTCGCGCACGCGCTCGCGGTCGACGCGCACTCCGTTGACGAGCAGCATAGAAGCCTGCGTCATCGCGCCGAGTATCTTGTGGGTGCTCTGCGCCGCCATGTCGGCGCCGCAGTCGATGGCCTGCGGCGGCAGGGCCTCCGAGAAGCGCAGGTGCGGGCCGTGCGCCTCGTCGACGAGCAGCAGCATATCGTGCGCATGGACGAGCGCTGCGATGCGCGCAAGGTCAAAGGTCACGCCGTAGTACGTCGGGTAGACGCAGGCCAGTGCCTTGGCCTCAGGATGCGCTGCAATGGCCCGGGCCACTGTCTCCTCCGTCAAGCCCATCGCGATGCCGAGGCGCTCGTCGACCTCCGGCTGCAAAAAGACGGGGTGCGCGCCCGCGAGGATGATGCCGCCGATCATCGAGCGGTGCGCATTGCGCGGCACGAGCACCGCATCGCCCGGGCGCAGCGCGCCCATGAGCATCGTGTGGATAGCCCCCGTCGTGCCGTTGATCATGAAGTACGCCTGATCGGCGCCGTAGAGCGCGGCCGCCATTTCCTGCGCCTCCTTGATGCACATCGTCGGCTCGTGCAGGTCGTCGAGCTCCTCCATCAGCGAGACTTCCTCGCGAAGGCCTTCTTCCGTCACGAGCGCCTTCAAGAGAGGATGCGCGCCGAGTCCCTGCTTGTGGCCCGGCGTGTGATAGGCACGCGCGCCGTCCGCCGCATAGGCACGCATGGCCTCGGCAATCGGTGCCCGCAGGATGTCATCCCTGTGCTGCTCCATATCATTCTTTCCCCTTTCGATCACTTATCCACCGTCCCTGTTAAAAATGTGCATAAAAATGTGGATAACTACGCCAAAAAACGCCAAGTTATCCACAGACTGCATCCTTATCGTTATCGTTTTTTCTGCCGCCGCGCGAACAGGATGGCCAGGAAGATGACCACCGCGCCGATGACGATAGCGATGTCATTCTTGCCGAAGAGAGCCTCCGAGCCGCTATCCTCTACCTTTGCGCAGAGTGCCAGTCCGACGAGCACGACGACGAGGAGATTCGATACCTTCCTGAGTGTTGAACGGTTCATTTCTTGCCCTTGCGCTCCTTAGCACGCTCCTTCGCAGCCTTCTCCTTCGCCTTGACCTTGTCGTCGAGCTTCTTCTGCTGCTGGTACTTCGCGTAGTCGACGCCCATGCTCGCCAGCTTGTGCTTGACGCTCATCATCGGATGACGCAGGAACATGCGCTTGCTCGTCGAGTCCATGATCTTGAGGAACTCCTGCGTCTGCTTCGCGCCGAAGCACGGGCGCTCGCAGCGGTCGCAGATCGGCTTCGTGATGCCGTACGGGCAGCGGTTCATCTTCGTCATGACCGTCGCCAGGAGTGCCGTGCACTTCGGGCAGAGCTTGTCGCCCGACGTGCCGTGATGGCTGTGGCAGTAGATGCCGAACGCCTTGCGGATATTCGCCTTCTCCTTCGGGATATTATTCTTGATCTCTACCGGTTTCTTCTTCGGCAGGAAACGCGAGAAAATACTCATGTCAATCACCCTTCACTGTGGTTTCAAAAGATAAATACTACTCTATTGTAAGGTCAACGGCAAAGAAAAGCAAGGCCGCACTCACTTGAAGAGCTCGAAGAGCTGCTTGCCGATGAGCACCGTCGTCATGACGATGAAGAGCGGACGCACATAGCCCGCGCCCTTCGAGAGCGCCACTCGCGCACCGCACCAGGCACCGACGATCATCGCGAGGCCCATCGGAATGGCGTGTGCGAAATCGACGATGCCGAAGTAGCTGAAAAGGACAGCTGCCGAGATATTGCTCGCAAAGTTCAGCGCGCGCGCATTGGCCGCAGCACCGAGGAAGTCGAAGCCGACCATCAGGAAAGCGAAGAGCAGGAAGGAGCCCGTGCCCGGACCGAAGAAGCCGTCGTAGAAGCCGAAGGTGAAGGCCACGAGACACGAGAGCGCGAGCAGCTTTGCGCTCATGCCCTGATACGTCGACTCCTTGCCCCAGTCCTTCTTGCAGATGCTGTAGATCAACACGAGGACCAGCATGACGACGACGAGCGGCCGCAAAAACTCCGACGGGATCAGGCGCACCGTCACGACGCCGACACCAGAGCCGATCAGGGAGATCGGAAAGAGCCGGCGGATGAGCCAGCCGTCGACCTTGCCGGAACGTACGAACGTCACGAAGCTCGTGAAGGCCCCCATGACGGCCGCTACCTTGTTGGTGCCGAGCACTGTGAGAGGCGGCAGACCCGTCCACATCAGCGCGGGGATTGAGATGAGGCCGCCACCGCCGACGACGGAGTCGATGAACGCCGCCATGAAACCGAAGAATACGAGGAATGCGAGTGTGTTCACATCCAATAATTCCATAAAATAACGCCCTTTCTTGCATGATATCTCTCATCATTATAGCATAAATCCGCACACAACAAGAAAAAAGAAAAGCCCCGCAGCAGTGCTGCAGGACTTTCGAGTCAATCCTTATTCTTCGAATTGCGAGCCGAGTGCGCGCAGACGCGCAATCGAGCGGCGCAGTGCGAGTTCGGCGCGGTCGATATCGACGTCCTTGCCCTCAGGCGTGCCCTGATGGAAGGCGGCGATGCGGGCCTTGGCGCGGGCCATGGCCTCCTTCGCGCGGTTGATATCGATGTCGATTGGCTGCTCAGCAGCCGTCGCGAGGACCGTGATCTTCTCCGGCGTGACTTCCATGAAGCCGCCCGCAACCGCGATGAGCTGCTCATCGCGGTCTGCGCCGAGGCGGATGCGCATGGCATGCGGCACGAGACCCGCGACGAGCGGGGCATGGTGCGGCAGGATGCCGAGCTCACCGCCCGTCGAGCGGACGATCAGCATGCTGATGTCATTCTCGTAGACCACTTTATCCGGTGAGACAATCTCCAGCTTGATAGTCGCCATCGATTATCCCTCCTCTTCTTTGATCTTCCGTGCTTTCTCCACTGCCTCATCGATCGTGCCGACCATGTAGAAGGCATTCTCCGGCAGGTCATCGTACTTGCCCTCGAGGATCTCCTTGAAGCCGCGTACCGTCTCCTTGAGCGGCACGTACTTGCCCGGCGAACCCGTGAACACCTCTGCGACGAAGAACGGCTGCGAGAGGAAGCGCTGGATCTTGCGCGCACGCGAGACAGTCAGCTTATCCTCATCGGAGAGCTCTTCCATGCCGAGAATGGCGATGATGTCCTGGAGTTCCTTGTACTTCTGGAGCACGGCCTGGACACCACGGGCAACTTCGTAATGCTCCTCGCCGAGGACTTCGGCGTTGAGGATGCGGCTCGTCGAATCGAGCGGATCGACGGCCGGGTAGATGCCGAGCTCGGCAATCTGACGCGAGAGGACCGTCGTGGCATCGAGGTGCGTGAACGTACCAGCCGGTGCCGGGTCCGTCAGGTCATCGGCCGGGACATAGACTGCCTGAACCGACGTGATGGAACCATTCTTCGTCGAGGTGATGCGCTCCTGCAGAGCACCGATATCCGTGGACAGCGTCGGCTGATAACCGACGGCCGACGGCATGCGGCCGAGCAGTGCCGAAACCTCAGAACCAGCCTGGATGAAGCGGAAGATGTTGTCGATGAAGAGCAGCACGTCCTGATGCTGGACATCGCGGAAGTACTCTGCCATCGTCAGGCCCGTCAGGGCGACGCGCATACGTGCTCCTGGCGGCTCGTTCATCTGGCCGTAGACGAGTGCCGTCTTGTCGATGACGCCCGACTCAGTCATCTCGCCCCAGAGGTCGTTGCCCTCACGGGTGCGCTCGCCGACGCCGGCGAAGACGGAGTAACCGCCGTGCTCCGTCGCGATGTTGTGGATGAGCTCCATGATGAGGACCGTCTTGCCGACGCCTGCGCCGCCGAAGAGGCCCGTCTTGCCGCCCTTGGAGTACGGAGCGATGAGGTCGACGACCTTGATGCCCGTCTCGAGGACCTGTGCGCTCGTCTCCTGCTCGTCGAACTTCGGAGCCGGGCGATGGATCGGCCAGGACTCCTTGTTGCCGACAGGAGCTGGGTTGTGGTCAACCGTCTGACCGAGTACGTTGAAGACGCGGCCGAGGCACTCCGTGCCGACCGGGACCATGATCGGGTTGCCCGTGTCGACTGCTTCCATGCCGCGCGTCAGACCGTCCGTCGAGCTCATGGCGATGCAGCGCGTGACGCTGTCGCCAAGATGCTGCATGACCTCGACGACGAGGTCGATGTCAATGCTCGTCTTGCCCTTGATGGTGACGGCATTGAGGATTGCCGGCAGCTCGCCCGCCGGGAATTCAATATCTACGACAGGTCCGATGACCTGTACGACTTTACCTTTTGCCAATGGTAAACCTCCTTATATGCCCTCACTTAAGGGCTTCGGCGCCGCCGACAATCTCAGTGATCTCACGGGTAATGCCAGCCTGACGTACTTTGTTGTAATGCAGATTGAGTTTATCCATGAGGTCTTCTGCGTTGTCCGTCGCGTTGCTCATCGCGTTCATGCGCGAGGAGAGCTCGCTGGCTGCCGACTGCAGAAGCGCTGCATAAACGACCGTGAAGAGATACTGCGGCAGTATGAAACCGAGCACCGTAGCGGCATCTGGCTCATAGATGTACTCGACGTTCAGGTCGTCCTGGTCCTCTGCCTTCAGCGGGGCGAACGGGAGCAGCGCCCCCGATTTCGGCTCGCAGCTGATGGCCGAGACGAACTTCGTGTAGACCATGTCGATCTCGCGGTACTCGCCCGTCTTGTAGAGCCGGATGAGCTCGAGAGCGATGTCCCGCGCCGCCTCAGAAGACGGGTGCTCGCTGATGCCGATGAACTCCTTGATGACCTTGTGGCCGCGGGTCTTGAAGTGGCCCACGCCCTTGCGGCCGACGATGACGAAGTCCGTATCGTCCGCTTTCTCGATGAGGGCCTCTGCCGCCTTGCAGGCATTCGACGAATACGCACCTGCCAGTCCCTTGTCCGAGGTGATCAGGAAGACGAGCTTCCTGCCATCCTCGTGCTTCTCGAGCAGTGGGTGCGAGAAGTCCATGCCTGCATTCTTGGCGATGGCGTGGACGACCTCGCTGACCTTCTGTGCATAGGGACGGTTCGCGGTTGCAGCCTCTTTGGCATGGCGCAGACGGCTCGTAGCGACCATGTTCATGGCACTCGTGATCTGCTTGGTACTCTTTACGCTCTTGATGCGATGGCGAATATCCTGTAAACTAGCCAAAAAGAATCACCTCGCCTTACGCCATTTTATACGGTACAGTTTCCTTGAACTCCACGATCGCGTTCTTGAGCTCCGTCTCCAGAGCATCATCGAGTTTCTTCTGGTCAATGATCTTCTGTGCGACTTCCGGATGCTGCGTGCGCATGAACTTCAGGAAGTCCGTCTGGAACTCGACGACCTTCTCGACCGGGATATCAACGAGATAGCCCTTGGCGGCCGTGTAGATGACCATGACCTGTTCCTGGACGAGCAGCGGGCTGTACTGCGGCTGCTTCAGCGTCTCGACCATGCGGATACCGCGGTCGAGCTGTGCCTTCGTCTCCTTGTCGAGGTCCGAGGCGAACTGCGAGAACGCTGCGAGCTCGCGGTACTGCGCGAGGTCGAGGCGCAGGGTACCTGCTACCTGCTTCATGGCCTTGATCTGAGCCGAACCGCCGACACGCGATACGGAGAGGCCGACGTTGATGGCCGGGCGGATACCAGAATAGAAGGAGTCCGTCTCGAGCATGATCTGGCCGTCCGTGATGGAGATGACGTTCGTCGGGATGTAGGCCGAGAGGTCGCCGGCCTGCGTCTCGATGATCGGCAGAGCCGTGATGGAGCCGCCGCCGAGCTCATCGTTGAGCTTCGCTGCGCGCTCGAGCAGGCGGGAATGCAAGTAGAAGACATCGCCCGGATATGCTTCACGTCCTGGCGGTCTGCGGAGCAGCAGGGACATGGCGCGGTAAGCAGCTGCGTGCTTCGTGAGGTCATCGTAGACGCAGAGGCAGGCCTTGCCCTGATACATGAAGTGCTCAGCCATAGCGACACCGGCATACGGTGCGAGGTACTGCAGCGGCGAGCTGTCAGCAGCCGTAGCAGCGACGACGATCGTGTAGTCCATGGCGCCGCGCTCTTCGAGCGTCTTGACGACGCGCGCGACCGTCGAGGCCTTCTGGCCGATGGCGACGTAGACGCAGATGCAGTTCTGGTCGTGCTGGTTGAGGATCGTGTCGATGGCGATGGCCGTCTTGCCGATGCCGCGGTCACCGATGATGAGCTCGCGCTGGCCGCGGCCGATCGGTACGAGGGCGTCGATGGCCTTGATGCCCGTCTGCAGCGGCTCCTTGACCGGCTTGCGGTCTGCGATGCCCGGTGCCGGGTACTCGACCGGACGCGTCTCCGTCGTCTCGATCTTGCCCTTGCCGTCGATTGGACGGCCGAGGGCATCGACGACGCGGCCGATCATGGCCTCACCGACAGGAACCTGCATGATGCGGCCCGTGCGCTTGACCTGCGAGCCCTCTTTGATTTTCGTCTCGCCGCCTAAGATAACGGCACCGACGTTGTCCTGCTCAAGGTTCAGGACCAGACCATAAATATCATTGCCGAAATCGAGCAGCTCGCCCGCCATAGCCTTGTCGAGGCCATGGATGTGTGCGATGCCGTCACCGATCTCGATAACGGAACCAACATCATCAACATTGAGGTCCACATCGTAATTCTTGATCTGGTCCTTGATGATGGCCGTTATTTCTTCCGGATTCATTTTCATAACTTCGCTGTCACCCCAGTTTCATCACTCGTTAGCCAGTAATTTTCTCTTCATCGTCTCGAGACGGCCAGCGACACTGCCATCGATGCGGCGGTCACCGATCTTGACGACGACGCCGCCGATAAGGGACTTGTCCTCGTGGAGGCGGAGCTCCACCTTCTTGCCCGTTATCTGTTCCAATTTGTCTGCGATGGCCTTCTGCTGCTTCTTCGAGGCAGGCGCGACCGTCGTCACGTCCGCGATCAGGATGCCCCTGGCTTCATTCGAGAGCACGCGGTACTCATCCACTATTGCCGGGAACAGCACGAAGCGGTGCTTGTCGACCAGCAGCAGCAGGAAATGGTACACGTTCTTCGAGAGCTCTTTCTTGAAGCATTTCTGCAGGAGCTCCTTCTTCTGCTTCGGATCAACCTGCGGATTGGAGAAGAACTCCATCGCCTGCGGCACGGACGCGATGCCCTCGCGCGCGGCCTTGAGTTCATCGCCATACTCCACGAGCTTTTCCTCTTCCTGCGCAATCTCGAAGATTGCCTTGGCGTATTTCCGTACAAGCTGTAAGTTTAGCATGGCAGATCACCAATCTTGTCCTTGTCGAGTTCCTTGACGAAATCCGAGATCAGCGCTTCGTTCTCGGACTTGTCCATGTTCTTAGCAACGATCTTACCGGCGGCTGCCATGGACAGCGTAATCATCTCGGTGCGCAGCTGCTGGACCGCATGCTCGCGCTCACGGTCGATCTCAGCCTTTGCTGCCTTGCGCATCTGTTCAATCTCGCGCTTGACTTCAGCGCGCTTTGCCTCGCGCTCCTCACTTGCACGCTTCTCGGCCATCAGGACGATGTTCTCCGCCTTGACGTTCGCCTCCGCAAGTTTTGCCTTGTACTCAGCCAGGAGCTTGTCGGCTTCCTCAGCATCTGCATCCGCCTTGTCGAGGCTTTCCTGGATGCGGTCCTGACGAGCTTTGAGCATCCGCACGACCGGTTTATAGGCAACAGCACGAAGGAGACCAGCCAAGATCAAGAAGTTCAAGATCTGAGCGATCAATGTGGCATTGATATCTATCAATTGCTATGCCCCCCTTTTACGTTCTTCATCAAAATGGAATTATTTGATGAGCGGGTTGGCATAGAGCATGATCAGGGCAACGACCGTTGCGATGATTGCCATGGACTCGATGAGGCCGACGGAGATCAGCGTATTCGTGAAGAGCTTGCTCTGTGCTTCCGGCTGACGCGTGATACCTTCGATAAAGCGGCTCGTGACAAGACCATCACCGAGGCCAGCGCCGACTGCAGCCAAACCCATGCAAAGACCTGCACCTACGAGAGCTGCTGCGACCATGATTGCGTTTTCCATGAAAAGATCCTCCTTGATTCAACAATTAAAAACAGAATACGGAATGAACAATGCTTTTTTACACCATGCGACAGACATCACGACTCTTCTTCATCTTCCTTGACTGCATTCGCAAGGTAAGCCATCGACAGCATCGTGAAGATGAACGCCTGGACTCCGCCGACAAAGATACTGAATGCCAGCCAGATGACTGACGGGATCGGCATCCAGATCGGCATCAGCTTGAGCAGGATGATGATCAAGATCTCACCTGCCAGGATGTTGCCGAATAGACGGAACGACAGCGTGATTGGCTTGGCAATCTCTTCGATCGCGTTGATGATGACAAATACCGGCGTCGGCTTGAAGAAATGCGCGATATAATGACCGCCCTTCATGTGGACACCCAGTACGTGTACCAGTACGACGACGAGCAGCGCCAGCCCCAAGGTGGTGTTCAAGTCATTCGTCGGCGAAGACAACGTCGGGATGAGTCCCAGCCAGTTTGACGTCAGCAGGAACATGAACAGCGACATGATGAACGGCGCCAGGAACAGTCCCCGCTTGCCCATCATGGAGCTCACCTGCGTGTCGAGCCACGAGACAAGGATCTCCACCACATTCTGCCAGCCCGTCGGAATCATCTTGAGGTTCCGCGTTGCCAGCCATGAGATCAGGATGACGATCGCCATCGTGAGCCAAGTCATGCAAAGGGTCTCCCAGTTGAATGTCAACCCGGCGAAATGCACTACTTCGCGAACACCAATTTCATGCATAACCTATACCTCCCTCCTAGGTAAAACCCAAATTATTTTTTACCGAGGTTCATGTGGATCAGCAGGAACAGGGCGAGTCCATAGCAGACGAGAAAACCGAGCGCCGTGACGAGGAATACCGGTACGGAGATCGTCACCGCGACGAGCAGGACGAGGAAGAGCACGAGCATCCGGAGCACCATGCCCCAGAGCATCTGCCTCTTGCCGCCACTCTGCATGTACGTCAGGCGCCAGAGGCGCCAGGCCATGTTCCAGACAAATACCAGCGCCGCGAAATAGCCGAGGAAGAGTGCGCCGATGAGCTGCCCTTCTCCTCTCGCGAGCAGAAGGCTGCCGATCATCAGCGCCGCAAGCCCAAGGGCAATCGCGAGGCGCTTCATGAAGACCGATAAAATCTGTTTCATATTCCTCCTCTGACGACGGCAGGCGCCGTCTTTGATGAATATCATGTGGATGCGAGGAAGCCAAGGTCTCCTCTTTCTTCTTCCAATTCGACATGCGTGACAAGAATCCTGCCATCTGCAAAAAGAAAGCATCGATGTTTTCTATTATCACGGACAATATCGATAAGAAGTATTTATAGTAGGATAAATCATCGGTATTGTTTACTATTGATTTATCGCAATGACTATTATATGCGATAGGCACCCAGATGGCAAGCTTTTTTTCACCAAACAAAAAAGTCTTGCGATTGCGACAGTAAGATGCCTGACTTCCCTCAGACAATCCCGTTCTGCTTGAGCTGACGGAACAGGGTGTAGAAGGCGCCGGGGAAGCCGACGAGGATGCCCGTGAGCTTGCCTGCATAGCCGCCGCCCAAGAGATACGTGTCCGCCAGATTCCCGAGGAACAGGCAGATGCCGACGAAGACGGCGAGGTAGATGCCGACGCCACTCAAGACAGCGAAAGCCTTGATGGCCTGGCGCAGGCCCGTGCGCAGCATCTCATGCGTCGTGTCCTTGTTTTTCTCGTCCATTTGAACCCCTCTTTTCATTCTACCATGCACCTTGCAGATTCGATAAAAACCGACAGGCACATAAAAGAATTTCATCGTACTGCAAAATCGGATTTATGGTGCGCTTGTACCAAAAAAGCCCTCCCATAGGGAGGGCTTATATCGCTTAGCCTTCAAAGACATCCGGTCGGCCGTCTGCCAGTCCGTAGTGGTAGAGGATGGCCTGGATGATGCGCGCGGCTGCCTTGCCGTCGCCGTACGGATTGACCGATTCAGCCATGCGGCTGTACTCCGCCTCGTCCGTCAAGAGCTTCTTCGCCTCTTCGTAGACGCGCTCGCGGTCCGTGCCGATGAGCTTGACCGTACCGGCATCGACTGCCTCCGGGCGCTCCGTCGTATCACGCAGCACGAGGACCGGCTTGCCGAGCGCCGGCGCCTCCTCCTGGACGCCGCCCGAATCCGTGAGGATCAGGTGCGCCTTGTGCATGAGGTTGGCAAACGGCTCGTAGTCGAGCGGATCGATGAGGTGGACCTTCGCGAGCCCGCCGAGTTCTTCGTTGACGACTTCGCGGACCTTCGGGTTCTTGTGGACGGGGAAGACGACCTCGACGTCGTCGAACTCCTCCGTCAGCTGCTTGAGCGCCTTGTAGACATGGCGCATCGGCTCGCCGAGGTTCTCGCGGCGGTGCGTCGTGACGAGGATGATGCGCTTGTTTTGGAAATCGACGTCCTTGAGGGCTTCCTCCTGGAAGTCAAAGTCATCGCGCACCGTGTGGTGCAGGGCATCGATGACTGTGTTGCCCGTGACGAAGATGGACTCGGGCGGCACATTCTCTGCGAGCAGATTGGCCTCCGACGTGCTCGTCGGCGCGAAGTTGAGGTCGGCGATGCAGCCTGTCAGGCGGCGGTTCATCTCCTCGGGGAACGGCGAGTACTTGTTGTGGGTGCGCAGGCCCGCCTCGACGTGGCCGACGGCCGTCTGATGGTAATAGGCAGCGAGTGCGCCGGCGAATGTCGTCGTCGTGTCGCCGTGGACGAGCACGATATCCGGCTTCTCCTCCGTCAGGACCTTGTCGAGGCCCATCATGGCGCGCGTCGTGATGTCAAAAAGTGTCTGGCCGGCCGCCATGATGTTGAGATCATGGTCCGGTTTGATCTGGAAGAGATTGAGTACCTGATCGAGCATCTCGCGATGCTGTGCCGTGACGGCCACGACCGGCAGGATGGTGTCCGGATGCTTCTGGAGCTCGAGCACGATTGGTGCCATCTTGATTGCCTCCGGGCGCGTGCCGAAGACCGTCATGACCTTGATCTTCTTCTTTTCCACTGCAAGACCTCCTCTTTTCAGTGCTGGTGTGCAGAATCCTTCATATGGAAGATCCCGAGTTTCTTGGCGCCGAAGAGCACGACGGCCACGACGACGCAGACGATCGCAATGGCGATCTGGCTGCTGACTTCCGTCAGGGCCACAGCGCTGAGACCCAAGAGCGCGCTGATGACGTACATCAGCAGGACGGCCTGGCGCTGCGAGAAACCGAGATCGAGCAGACGGTGATGGAGATGTCCCTTATCCGGCTTGAAGATCGGCACGCCGCCGCGGTAGCGGCGCACGATGGCGAACGTCGTGTCGAGGATCGGCAGGCCGAGCGCCAGGATCGGCACGATCAGCGCGATCGTCGCGGCGCTCTTGACGGCGCCGATGACCGAGATGCCCGCGAGCATGAAGCCGAGGAACTGGCTGCCCGAATCGCCCATGAATATCTTAGCCGGATTGAAGTTGTAGTACAGGAAGCCGAACGCTGCGCCGGCAAGCGCGGCCGTCAGCACGGCGACGAGGATGATGCCCTGCTGCAGTGCCACGAGGAAGATCGTGATGGACGCGATCGTCGAGACGCCTGCGGCGAGGCCGTCGAGGCCGTCGATGAGGTTGACCGTATTCGTCAAGCCGACGAGCCAGAAGATCGTCGCCGGGATGGCGAGGAACTCGAGGTAGATGTAGTCGCCGAACGGATCCGTGATGAAATCGATGCGGACATCAAAGGCAAAGACGAGCACGCAGGCCGCGATGATCTGGCCCAGGAGCTTCACCTTGGCCGGCAGGTTGACGTAGTCGTCGATGAGGCCGACGATGAAGATGATCGAGCCGCCGACCAGGAGGCCAATGATCTCATAGAGCACCTCCGGCGAAACCTCGGTGAACGCCAGGACGCTGAGGATTGCCACCATGAAGGCGACGTAGATGCCGATTCCGCCGATGCGCGGGATTGGCTTCTTGTGGACCTTTCTCGCATCCGGGGCATCCATGGCTCCCGTCTTCCCCGCAAGGCAGATGACACCAGGCGTCACCAGCAGTGCCACACCGGCAGCGATGATGAACGCCAACATATAGACTGGCATACAAGCGCACTCCTTTTTCTCGAATACACAGCTGCACTCCTGCGATGCCGCAGGGCATCCAGAGTGCCATCCATTATAACAAACCTATTTTAACGCAAGGCCATGACACTGTCAATCATTTGTCAGTCGTGGATCTCGTCGGGGCGGCAGCTCACGATGCTGCCATCCGTCTCGTAGTAGACAACCCTGGCAAGCTTCGCATTGCGCAGCATGCGGCGGCAGAGCAGGCACGGCTTGCCCGACGCGAGGCTGCCGTCGGCGTTGACGCCGACGATGTAGATCGTCGCGCCCTCCATCGCGGCGGAATCGGCGTTGATGATGGCATTCTGCTCGGCATGGACAGCGACGCAGAGCTCGTAGTTCTGCCCCTTCGGCACGTGGAGGCGCTCGCGCTCGCAGTTGCCTGTATCGATGCAGTTGGCCTCACCGCGCGGCGCGCCATTGTAGCCCGTGCTGATGATGATCTTGTCCTTGACGATGATTGCGCCGTAACGGCGTCGCAGGCAGGTCGCGCGGCGGCCGACGGCCTTGGCGATGTCGAGGAAGTATTCCGTCCAGTCGGGACGCTGCTGTTTCTCATTCATGATGATAGTCTCCTTTTTGTTCGATGCTTTCTATATAGCGTGATGCGAGGATGACGGCGACGAAGTCGTCGACGGGCTCTGGCGGTACCTGCATGGTCACCGGCAGCAGCCGCCTCCAACCGCGCGGCGGCTTGGCCTTCCAGTACGCCTTCTTGGCGAGGTCCGTCGTCCGGTACTCGTCGATAACCTCAATGCGAAGGTCTGGCAGGGCCTCCTTGAGGCGCGCGCGCGCCTCGCGGCTCGTCGTGCCATTGCCCTCGACAAGCACAGAGAAGCCGTACGACTGCTGCGCCGCCCTGACTTCCTGCTCGAGCTTCGCCGTCTCGATGACGCGCTGCAGGAGGACGCTGCCGTCCAGCGTGAGCACAGCAAAGCCGCACTTCTCGCGTCCGGGATCGAGTGCCGCGATCCGTTCCCGTTCCATGGTGTCCATCGTATCTACAGTATCCACGGTGCATTTCCTTTCTTGATTCTCTCTGCTCTTGCTGCCTCGACTGTGCGCCGGACAGCAAAAGGGGCCCTGCACAGGCTGTCGGCCTTGCAGAGCCCTGCTTATCTTCACGGCTGATCTGGCATCTGTTCTTCCTTGATGATCAGGCGCAGCGGTCCGAGCGCGTCCGTATCGCCCTTGGCGTAGGCAGAGAGCACGACCGTGCCGTGCATGCCGTTGATGGCGTTGACGACCTCGTAGAACTGCGCGCCGTCCATGACGCCGATGGAGCCGCGGATCGGATCGGGCAGGATGCCCTTGGCCGATGCCGCCGCATTGACCTCCTTGAGGAAGCTCATGACAGCCTGCTCAGCGCCACCGCTGCCGGCGCCCTTGAGCGCGATTGGACGCGCGAGGATGAACTCGCGGTCCTTGTAGATGATGCTGTTCTTGTAGAGCTCGAGCGAGGCGCGCACTTCCTCGCCGCGCACGAGGTTGCCGGCCGCCACGATGCGCACGACCATGTCCTGCGGACTGCTCGCTATGGCCTGTACGGCCGAATTGTACTCCGGCTTGTAGATCCAGACGTCCTTGTCGGAGACATTGCGGCCAAGGCGCGACGAGACATTGCGGCTCGCAAGCTGCGCCAGTGACTGGAGGTCCTTATCGACCTCGGCTGCCGGGCGGTTGCCGCGGATGACGCCGCTCGCGATGACCTCGCCGGCGCGGAAGACGATGTCGCCCTCGCGGATCGTCAAGAGTCCGTTGCGCAGATCCTGGTTGCGCGTCTCGAGGTCCTTGTTGTCGGCCGTCAGGCTCGCATTCTTGCCCGTGAGCTCCTCATTCTTGCCGGTCAGCAGCGAATTCTGGCCCTGCAGTGCGGTGTTGGCAGAAGAAAGTGAGCTGTTCTGCTGCCCGAGCTGGTCGTTCTGCGCGACGAGCGCGTCGTTGCGCTGCATGAGTTCAGCCTTTGCGAGCTCCAGGAGGCGGTTGCCCTCCTGCAGGCGCTGCGACTCTGCCTCGAGCTCCTGCTGCTGTGCCTTGAGCGTCTCGACATCCTTGCGCGACTGGTCGAGCGCGTCGTTCGCTTCCTGCTGCTGCTGCTGTGCCGCCTGCAGGTCCTCTGTAGCCTGGTTGAGGCTTGCCTGCGTCGTCTTCATCTTCTGGTTGAGCTTCTCCATGCCGAAGAGCGCCGTGCGCACATTCTGCGAAGCAGCCGCCATGACGCCGAAGGTCAGGGTCGTGATGCATACCCCCGTGAAGATTGTCACGATGATGGATGTATGCCGCGGGCGCAGGCCAAAGATCGACAGCTTCTTCTTGCCAACCTTCGAGCCCAGGCGGTCGCCGATGAAGGCGATGGCTCCGCCCGTGATGATGAGTACGACGATGAGTAGGACACCATACATCCTGTATTTACCACCTTTCCTTGATCTTGGAGCTTGATGATGCGCTTTGGGTCAGCGCGAAGCCCTGCGTATGAGGATGAAGCCCGCGATGAGCCCGACGATGTTCGGGATCCAGACGGCGAGCATCGGCGCGACGGCGCCGCTGCGTGCCAGAGCATTGCCCATCGTCATCAGCGCGTAGTAGAAGAAGATGATGATGACGCTCATCGCGAAGCCCGCCGACGAGCTGTTGCGCGTCGGCTGCAGCCCGAGCGGCACGCCGATGAGGGCGAAGATCAGGCTGGCCATCGGCACGGTGATGCGCTGGTAGAGCTCAGCCTCGAGCTTGTTGGTGTCGACGTACTGCGTCTTCATGATGTTGATCTGCGCGCGCAGCTCCTTCATCGTGAGCTCCTCTGGATCCTTCTGCTCGCGCACGATCTGCTTCGGGTTGGCCTTGATGGGCAGGACCTGCGTGTCAAAGCGCATGCTGTGCTCGCTCTGGCCCTCCGAGATGTCGTAGAGCATGCCGTTGTGCATGATCCACTTGTTCATGCTGTACTCAGCGTACTCCGCGTTCTCGACGTGACTGACCTTGCCATCTTCATTGAAGTCCTGCATGGTCACGCCCTGCAAGGTCTGCGTGTCGCCGTCATAGCGGCGCGCGTAGACGAGGCGCTGGATCTTGCCGTCCTGGATATCCTTGAGGATGATGTGCTCCTGCGACTTCATGCCGTTGTTGCCCTGGATCTCGTAGTAGAGCACGTTGCGGTAGGCCGTGTTGGCCCACGGCACGACGTACTCGTTGAAGGCGATCGCGCAGATGCTGACGATGAGGCCCATGAGCACGGCCGGTGCCGCGATGCGGTAAAAGCCGATGCCGCACGACTTCATCGCCGTGATCTCGCTCGAGCTCGAGAGGCGCCCGAACGTCAAGAGCGTCGCTAGCAGCATGGACATCGGGAACGTCCACATGATGACCGACGGCAGGCCGAAGATGAAGATCTTGATGACGGCCGAAAGAGATGCGCCGTAGTCTGTGATGTACTTGGCGATCTTGAAGAGCGTACCCGAACCGATGAAGACAGCAGAGAATGCGCAGATGCCGAAGATGAAGGCCTTGAAGACCTCCCGGAATATGTATTTGTCTAAGATTCTGATGTGCATTTGCTGACTCCCCGTTACAGTGTGAAATTATCGCCGAGGTAGAACTTCTTGGCGACCGGGCTGTTCGCGATCGTCTGGCTGTCGCCCTCCAAGAGGATCTTGCCGCTATTGAGGATGTAGGCACGGTCGACGATCTGCAGCGTCTCGCGGACGTTGTGGTCGGTGATCAGGATGCCCATGCCGCGTTCCTTGAGGTACTGGACGATCTCCTGGATGTCGGCGACGGCCAGCGGGTCGACGCCGGCGAACGGCTCGTCGAGCAGGATGAACTGCGGCTCGAGCGCCAGGCAGCGCGCGATTTCCACACGGCGGCGCTCGCCGCCTGAGAGCTCCGTCCCCTTGCGCTCGCGCACGTGGCCGATGTGGAACTCCTCGAGCAGTTCCTCGAACTTGTCCTTCTGCTCGGCCTTCGAGAGCTTCGTCGTCTCGAGGATGGCCATGATGTTCTCCTCGACCGTGAGCTTGCGGAAGATCGAGGCCTCCTGCGTGAGGTAGCTGATGCCGAGCGCGGCCCGGTGGTACATCGGCTCATCCGTGATGTTGATGTCTGACAGGAACACCTCGCCGGACGTCGGGCGCTCGAGTCCGACGATCATGTAGAACGTCGTCGTCTTGCCCGCGCCGTTCGGCCCGAGCAGGCCGACGATCTCCCCCTTGTCCACGCGCAGGGAAACGCGGTCGACGACCGTGCGCTTCTTGAATGTCTTTACCAGATTCCTTGCCTCGATATGCAAAATCGTGCCCTCCAACATACTGCAGCCAGGCGCCGCAGCATCCTCGCTCATCGCTCTATCTTCTCTTGTACCTTTATTTACCTTTATTGCCTTATTTTACCTTAGCTGACCCGTCGTCGGCAAGATAAATCGTCATGCGGTTGCTACGCATCGTGTTATTTTCCTGTACGGCCCAGGCATTGCCCGTGATGACGGCCTTGCCCTGCTCCTTGCCGTAGTAGTCCATCTGGTCGCCGCCGGCCTCCATCGCGCGCGACGGGCTCACGACATGCGCATTGCCCTCGCCGATGTAGTGCTCGTCCTTGAGCCAGCCGTAGATGCGGTCCGCCGTGAACGTGTCGTCACCGCTCGTGAGCTGGCCGCCGCGGTCGATGACGATGTAGTCATTCTGCTGCGGGAAGTAGTCGACCTGCTCACCGGAGAACGTCTTGTCGTCGCGCGAGCCGCGGACATTGCCCTGGGCCATCATGTGCTCCTGGCCGTCCGACATCAAATAGTCGCAGGTCAGACGCGTGCCCTGATAGACGGCGATGACATTGCCCTCGACCGTCGCGGCCTGCGTCTTCGAGTTGTAGGTCGCGCGATTGCCCGTGACGTGCGAGTCGCCGCGCGTCAGGAGCACGTAGCCCGTCGCCGTGGCCTCGCCCGTGCGCATGTCGTATTCGAGCGTGTCGGCATCGAGCGATGCAGGCACTCCCTCTGCTGCGTAGAGCGTGCCCATGTGCAGGGACAGGATGGCTGCAACTGCTGCGAGCATGCCCTTCATTTTCTTGTTCTTCATTTCTGTTCTGCCCCCTCCATGAGTTTCTCGATGTGTGCCTTGCCGGAGATCTTGATCTTGTTGAAGCCGTCCGTGCTGTCGATGCGCTCGCCCCAGGCACGGATCGTGTCATTCGACACCTTCGCCTGGCCGATGGCCGAGAGCATGCCCTGCTCTGCTGTCCATAAGAGCTCATCGCTCGTCAGCTCCGCGCCGTCGCTCGTCGTGATCTGGACGTTGCCGTCGATCTTGATGTCCTTCGTCTCATTGTCGTACGAGCCGTGGTCAGCCTTGACCTCAGCCGAGCGGCCATCTTTCTGGTAGAAGTGGCCCGTCAGGCCTGTCAGCTCTGCATTGCGCGAGTCGATGTCGACATCGATGTGGTCCGCCGTGAGGTCCCAGATCTTGACGCCGTCCTTCTCCTCGCTGATCGTGTTGTTGTCGTACGACATGATGCGCGGCTGATCGTCATCGGAATGGTCGATCTTCGGCGTCTCCGGCACCGTCCGCACGGCCCAGATGACCACGCAGGCAAAGAACAGGATGCCGAGTGCGACCAATGTCTTCTGCTTGCCATTCATTTCTGCTCGTCCTGCCCCCTTACCGTGTGATGCTTGCCCGTCTTCTGCTGCTCAGGCTTCGTGTTCCAGCGCTTCTGGAACCAGAGCCACTGTGTCGGATTGTCGCGGATGATCTGCTCGACGACCTTCGTCATGCGGGCGGTGAAGTCGAAGAGATCCTTGTCCGTGTCGCCCGTGTCCTCATAGCGCATGACCTCGCCGACGACGACCTTATGCTTGCCGTTCGGCTGGCGCAGGATGAAGGCCGGCACGACGGGGGAATTGAACTTGCGCGCGAATACAGCCGGGCCCATCGGCGTCGCCGCGATGCGGCCGAGGAACGGCAGGAATGCGCCGCCCGGGCCGGCATCCTGGTCGACGAGGAAGCCGAGGATCTTGCCGCTCTTCAAAGCGCGTGCCGCCGCGATGAGCTCACTCGTGCCGCGCGAGAAAATCTCGACGTGGATTGTCTTGCGCAGGTCGTTGAGCGCGTACGTGTACTGCATGTTCGGCTGCGGCTTGGCGATGGCCGTGACCGGCAGGCCGTTCAATGTGAAGGCGGCCGACAGCCACTCCCACGTGCCGATGTGGCCCGTGACGATGGCAACGCCGTGCCCCTCTGCCAGCGCGTCCGTCAGCCGCTCAAGATGGTCGATCTCGATGTACTCGCCGAAATTCTTCTCGCTCAGATGCGGCATGTAGAGGATTTCCAAGACATTGCGGGCAAGGTTGATGAAGGACAGCCGCACGAGATGGCGGGCTTCCGGCTCCTCGATGCCGAGCGCTGGCATCATCTGCGATACGGCGCGTTCGCGCTCCTTCTTGATCAGGAGATAGTAGAGATTGCCGAGCACCCAGCCGACGGCCATCAGCAGCCGGTATGGCGTGTGGCAGGCCACTTTGCTCAAGAACATCACGAGTTTATACTGCATGAAAAAATGCCTCCAATGCCTTCTGTCTTATGTCTTCGTCTTCGCATACTCACTGGGCAAGGCCGTCCATGCTCGTCTTCGCCTGGAAACCTCTGACCAAACCTTGCCACTTGCCCTGCGCCTTGAGGATGAACTCGATGAGCTGGCGCACGGCACCGTGCCCACCCGGATAGTCCGACTGCAGGACGGCGGCCTCGCGCACTTCCTGCACGGCGTCGCCGACAGCTGCGGGGAAACCGACCTGCCCCATGATGGGCAGGTCGACGAGGTCGTCGCCGAAATACGCGATCTCCTCGTCCGCAAGCCCCAGCTTCGCCTTGAGGTCTCTGTAGGCCTCGCGCTTGTCGAGATTGCCCTGGTAGACCTCGGTGATGTGCAGCTCCTTGGCGCGGTAGCGGAGGTGCTCCGACTGGCGCCCCGTGATGATGGCCGTCTTCAGGCCCGCGCGGCGCGCGAGCGTGATGCCCAGGCCATCGCGGCAGAAGAAGGGCTTGAAGAGCTCGCCATCAGCTCCGATGTAGATGCCGCCGTCCGTCAGGACACCGTCGACATCGAAGATGATGAGCTTGACTCGTTTTGCGCGCTCCAGCGCGTCTTCTTGAAATTCCATATCAGACTACTCCCTGGCGCAGGAGGTCGGTCAGGTGGACGATGCCGACTGGTGCGCCCTTCTCATCGATGACCGGCAGGACCGTGACAGGGCGTGGCTTGTGCTTCTCCATGACAGAGAGCGCGGCGGCCGCCATCTGCTGCGGTGCGATCGTCAGCGGCTCCGTGAACATGATCTTCTCCACAGCCTCATCGAGGAACTTGTAGTCCTTCGCGAGGGCGCGGCGGATGATGCCGTCGGTGATGAGCCCGACGAATTTGCCCGAATCGTCGACAACCGAGACGGCGCCGAGTCCCTTGTCCGTCATGACGAACAGCGCGTCCTTGACCGTCTTGCCGCAGTGGATCAGCGGGTTGTCCTTGCCTGTGTGCATGACGTTCTCGACCTTCAGCAACAGGCGGCGTCCGAGCGCTCCGCCCGGATGGAACATCGCAAAATCCTGGCTCGTGAAGTTGCGCTCCGCCATCAGGGCCATGGCGATGGCATCGCCCATGGCGAGCGTCGCCGTCGTGCTGGCCGTCGGCGCGAGCCCCAGAGGGCACGCCTCGCGCTCGACACTGATGTCGATGAAGTGGTCGCTGAACTTACCGAGCTGCGACTCGCGGCGGCCGCACATCGCGACGATCGTCGCGCCGATGCGGCGGATGATCGGCAGGATGTTGACGATCTCCGTCGACTCGCCGCTGTTGGAGATGGCGATGACGACGTCGTTCTCCGTCACCATGCCGAGATCACCGTGGAACGCCTCGGCCGGGTGCAGGAAGAAGGCGGGCGTGCCGGTGCTCGCGAGCGTCGCCGCGATCTTGCGGCCGACATGGCCCGATTTGCCCATGCCCGTGACGACGACGCGCGCCGGGCAGTTGAGGATGCAGTTAACAACGGCGACGAACTCATCGCCGATACGGTCCTTGAGTGCGAGGACCGCCTTGCCCTCGATATCCAATGTCTCGATTGCTGTCTCTTTGATCTTGCTCACGCTATTTCCTCCTCATGCCTGGCGATGGACAATCTTGTGGATGGCCAGGGCATCCGTCAGCAGGCCCTCAAGCTTGTCGAGGTAGACCATGTTGGCGCCGTCCGACAGCGCTTCCTCCGGGTTGTCGTGGACCTCGAGGAAGAGTGCGTCGATGCCGGCACCTGCGGCCGCGCGCACGAGGTACTCGACGTACTCGCGGTTGCCAGAGGACGTCGTGCCATTGCCGCCCGGCAGCTGGACACTGTGCGTGCCGTCAAAGACGACAGGGTAGCCGAGGCTGCGCATGATCGGCAGGCTGCGCATGTCGACGACGAGGTTGTGGTAGCCAAACGAAGCGCCGCGCTCCGTCAAGAGCATCTGCTCACAGCCGCACTCGTGCAGCTTGTCGACGACATTGCGCATGTCCTCCGGCGCGAGGAACTGGCCCTTCTTGACGTTGACGACGCGGCCCGTCTGGGCAGCGGCGTGCAGTAGGTCCGTCTGGCGGCAGAGGAAGGCCGGGATCTGCAAGATGTCGGCCACCTTAGAGACAGGCTCTGCCTGCGTCGTCTCGTGGATGTCCGTCACGATGGGCACATCGAGCGTCTCCTTGATCTCCTGCAGCATCTCGAGTCCCTTCTTGAGTCCGGGGCCGCGGAAGCTGTGGTACGAGGAGCGGTTTGCCTTATCGAACGAAGCCTTGAACACGTAGTTGATGCCGAGACGGCCGCAGATTTCCTTGATCGTGCGCCCGATCAGCAGGCAGCGATCCATGCCCTCAAGGACACAGGGACCTGCGAGCAGTGCGAGGGGCTCTCCCTCGCCGATCATGAAATTTCCAACCTTGACCTTATTCATGCGTTTCACCTTCCACTTTCTGTTCTGATTGCCATGTGTAAAAGTTCCATACCGGCAGGCATTATCCCTGCATCATCTGGCGATAGATTGCATTGACCTTCTCGAGGTCCTCCGCCGTGTCCACGCCGACAAAGCGGTACGGCGTCTTGATGACCTTGATGCGATAGCCGTTCTCGAGGGCGCGCAGCTGCTCGAGGCTCTCCGCGTGCTCCAAGGGCGTCTCCGCCATCTTGGCATACGCGAGCAAGAAGTCACGCTTGTAGGCGTAGATGCCGATGTGCTTGTAGACGGGCGTGCCCTCGTGACGCGGGTACGGCAGCAACGAGCGCGAGAAGTAGAGCGCATAGCCCTGCTTGTCCATGACGACCTTGACGTTGTTGGGATTCTGCTGCTCGGACTCATCCGTGATCTCAGTGCAGACCGTCGCCATCTGCAGGTCCGCGTCCCCGTCAAAGGCAGCGGCCAGCTCATCAATGAGCTTAGGCTCGATGAGCGGCTCGTCGCCCTGAACGTTGATGATGAGGTCGACGTCCTGGTACTTCTCGGCGACTTCGGCGAGGCGGTCCGTGCCCGTCGGATGATCCTTGCGCGTCATGACGGCCTTGCCGCCATGCTGCAGGACAGCGTCGTAGATGCGGCTGTCGTCCGTAGCGACGATGGCTGCCGCGACGCGCGAAGCCTTGGCGGCGCGCTCGTAGACGCGGCAGATCATGGGTTTGCCGGCAATGTCTTTGAGCGGCTTGCCGGGCAGGCGCGTCGATGCGTAGCGCGCCGGGATGACACAGAGAACATTCATGGGTTTCCTGTCCTTTCTTCTAGTGCACAAGCAGAGATCAGTGGCCAAGGCGCTCGGCCAGGCGCTTCTTCAAGAGATCCGCGAGGCCTTCGCTGCCCTTCTGAAAGTTGACTTCCACGCAGATGACGTAGATCGGGATGGACCACTTCTCGCGGGCCACATCCGCCGGGATCTTGACGGCATCCTTCTCCGTGATGACGATGGCCTCCGCGCCGGCATTTTCGGCCTGCTGGAAGATGTCCGTCATCTCGGACATCGCGTAGTCGTGATGGTCCGGATAGCGCAGGCTCTCGATGATCACCGCACCGAGGTCGGAAAGCGTCTGCTCGAAGGAGGCGGGGTTGCCGATGGCCGAGACGGCCATGATGCGCTTGCCGCGCATCTGCGCGATGTCGATGCCTTGGCTCGCGATGTTGACGTACCACTCCGTCAGCGGGATGAAGCAGCGCGGCTGATGGATGCTCTCGACGATGCGCGCCTCCGGATTGTAGCGGTGCACCGTCTCGCGGATGTAGTCGCAGGAGCCGGCCGCCGCCTGGTCGACCTTCGTCATCAGGCAGATGTCGGCGCGGCTGATGTGCGAGATCGGCTCGCGCAAGGTGCCGCGCGGCAGGATGTAGCCGTTGCCGAAGACGTTGACGGCATCGACGAGCAGGATGTCGAGATCGCGCTCGAGTTGCCAATGCTGGTAGCCGTCGTCGAGGATGGCTACCTCCGCCCCGAAGTGCTCCATCGCGTAGCGGCCCGTCTTGGCGCGCTCCGCGCCGATGAGCACGGGGACCTCCGGCAGGTGCTTGGCGAGCATGTACGCCTCATCGCCGGCCTCCGCCGCATCCATGTGCAGGCGCTTGCCGTCGGAGACGATGCCGACCTCCCCGTGCCACTTGGCGCGGTAGCCGCGGTTGAGGATGACGACGCGGTAGCCCATGTCGCGGATGTCACGCGCGAGGCGCTGCGCCGTTGGCGTCTTGCCCGTGCCGCCGACCGTCACGTTGCCGAGGCTGATGACGAAGCAGTCGAGCTTCTGTTTCTGGAAGATGCCGTACTTGTAGCCGGCCAGCTTGATGTTGACGAGCAGGCCGTAGATCAGCGAGAAGATGTAGAGGATGCCCATGATGAGGTGCGGGAAGAGCCCGTCCACCTCTTTACTATGGACAAGGTCGATGAAATAGGTCTGGAAGTTCGTGATCTTCTGGGTAGAGCGCACGTGATGGCGGTTCTCGGGACTGCTCTCATAGCTCTCGAGCATCTGGTGGAGCAGGATGGCCGACTTGCGCGAAGCGCCCTTGTTCTCGCGCACGATGGCGCGCGTCTCTTCCTCCATGCGGTGGCGGTGCTCCGGCTCGTCGAAGAGGCGCGTGACCTGCTTCGCGAGTTCCTCGCCGTTCTTCACGGTCAGGCAGGCGTCGCGGTTCTTGAAGAGCGCGTAGGTGTCCTTGAAGTTGAACATGTGCGAGCCGACGATGATGGCTTTGCCGTGCGCGGCCGGCTCGAGGATGTTGTGGCCGCCGTGCGGCACGAGGCTGCCGCCGACGAAGACGACATCGCCGATGCTGTAGACCTTGCCGAGCTCACCGATCGTGTCGAGGATGACGATGTCCTCATCCTGCGGCGCTTCGTTCTGGAGCTTCGTGCGCGTCGTGACCGAAAAGCCTGCCTTGCGGCAGAGGTGGACGACCTCCATCGTGCGCAGGAGCTCGCGCGGCGCGATGACGAGGCGTGCGTGCGGATGCGTCTCGCGCACGGCCTTGAATGCCTGCAGCACGGCCTCCTCCTCGCCGCGGTGCGTCGAGCCGGCGAGGAAGATGCCATCGTTCTTGGAAAGGCCCATTTCCTCGATAATCTTCTGCTTCTCCTCGGGACTGACATCGGTGTACGTCTGGTCGAACTTCGTGTTGCCCGTGACAGTCACGAGCTCCTGCGGTGCGCCGAGGCGCATGATGTACTCCGCATCGATAGGCGACTGCATCGCGAAGAGCTTGACCGTCCCAATCATGTTGCGCAGCAGGCTGTGCAGGTGCTTGTACTGCTTGACGCTCTTGTCACTGATGCGGCCGTTGACCATCATGACCGGCACGTGGATCTTGCGCGCCGTGCGCAGGAAGTTCGGCCAGAGTTCCGTCTCGACCGGCAGGAAGACGCGCGGGCGGATGCGCCGCAGCACGTGGCCGGCCAGCCACGGCAGGTCGAGCGGGAAGTAGATGATCGCATCAGCATCCTTGATGATGCGGTTGGCCATCTCGTAACCGCTCGTCGTGACGACAGAGACGAGGATGGGGCTCTTCGGGAACTCCTTGCGGAACTCCTTGATGAGCGGACTCGTCGCGACGATCTCGCCGACAGAGGCCGCATGAACCCAGATGCAGTCCTTCTTCTCCACCTTGTCGAGAGCGTGTTCGGGGAAGAAGCCCAGGCTCTGCCGGATGCGTTCGACAAAGCCTTTCTCACGCACCGAGCGGACCATGAACATCGGGATGATCAGGATCACGATGATGATGGCCGCTATATTATAGAGTAGTTGCATATCCTCTTCCCCTTCTTACGCGTTTTTCTTGTTGAACTGGATATTGTAGAGATAACTGTAGAGGCCACCCATCTTGAGCAGTTCCTCGTGAGTGCCGTGCTCCTTGATGTGACCGTTGTCGATGACGTAAATCTGGTCGGCGTTGAAGATCGTCGAGAGGCGGTGTGCGATGACGAAGGAAGTGCGGCCGACCATGAGCTTGTCGAGGGCCGCCTGCACGATCTTCTCGCTCTCCGTGTCGAGCGCCGACGTCGCCTCGTCGAGGATCAGAATCTGCGGGTTCTTGAGGATGGCGCGCGCGATGGCCATGCGCTGGCGCTGGCCGCCCGAGAGGTTGAGGCCGCGCTCGCCGATCTTCGTGTCGTAGCCGTTCGGCAGTTCGCGGATGAAGCCGTCGGCATTGGCGGCCTTCGCCGCTTGCTCGACTTCCTCGTCCGTCGCATCGAGGCGGCCGTAGCGGATGTTCTCGCGCACCGTCGTCGAGAAGAGCATTGTCTCCTGCGGCACGATGCCGATCTGCCCGCGCAGCGACGAGACGGTGACATCGCGAATGTCAAAGCCGTCGATGGAGATACTGCCTGACGTCACTTCGTAAAAGCGCGGGATCAGGTTGGCGATCGTCGACTTGCCGGCGCCGCTCGGGCCGACAAAGGCAATCATCTGGCCGGGCTTCACTTCGAGGCTGACGTCGGAGAGTGCCGGCACGCCCTTCTTGTACTCGAAAGAGACGTGGTCGAAGACGACGTGCCCCTTGACCTTCGGCAGTTCCTTGGCGTCCGGCTTGTCCGCGATCGTCTCCTTGAGGTCGATGACGGCGAAGACGCGGTCGACGGCGGCCATCGCGCGCTGCAGGTTGCCGTAGACGCGCGAGAGGCGCTTGACCGGGTTTGCGAGGTTGACAGCGTACGTCAGGAAGGCGACGAGTGCACCGGCCGTCATCTCGCCGTTGACGACCTCGTAGCCGCCGAACCAGATGATGACCGTGACCGAGATGGCCGCGAGGAACTCGACGGACGGCGTCAAGAGGCTCGTGAGCTGAACGTTCTTCATCGCCGCCTGGAAGTTGAGCTCATTCTGGCGGCAGAAGCGCTTGATCTCGTAGTTCTCGCGCACGAACGACTTGACGACGCGGATAGACGAGACGCTCTCCTGCAGGAGCGAGGTGATGTCGGCCATGCGCTCCTGGATGACCGTGCCGTTGCGCTTGATCTTGCGCCCGAAGATCTTCATGGCCTGGCCGACGAGCGGGATGATGACGAGCGTCAGGATGGAGAGCTTCCAGTCGAGCACGATCATCATGACGAGCGAGCCGATGAGGATGGATCCCTCCGTGACCATCTCGATGAGCTGGTCGACGAGTGCCGACTGGATGGCCGCGACATCGTTCGTGATGTAGCTCATGACCTCGCCCGTCTGATGGCGGTCGAAGTAGGCCATCGGCATGCGCTGGAACTTGCGGAACATGACCTCGCGCACATCGATGATGACCTTCTGGCCGATGAACGAGACGAGGTACGACTGCCCGTAGAAGAAGATGCCGCGCAGGAGGAAGACGACGATGATGCCGACGCAGATGATGTTGAGCATCACCATGTCCTTCTCGGCCAGCACCTTATCGATCATGTCCTTGATGATCCAGGGCAGGTAGAGGTTGGCCGCCGCCGCCATGATGATGCAGAAGATGGCCAGTATGAGCTGCTTGACATATGGCCGCATGTATTGGAGCAGCCGCTTGTAATTCTTCATGTTATTCTCCTGAATGTCGTTTGTCGTGTGCCGCCTCGAGTATCTTCGCCGCCACGCGGCCCGCAGCGCCCGGCGGGCCGAGCCGCTTGCAGGCCTCGATCAGCTTTGCGCATGTCTTCTCCCTGGCGCTCTCGCCGCGGTAAAGGCGCGAGAGCTCGCGGGCGATGCGGTGCGGCTCTACTTCATCCTGCAGGAGCTCCGGCTGGATCGTCTCGCCGAGCAGGATGTTCGGCAGAGTGAAGTGATCGACGTGGACGAGCATGCGCCCGATCATGTAGTTGAGCGGCGCGAGCCGGTAGAGCGAGACGCACGGCAGGCCCATGAGGGCTGCCTCCATGACGACCGTGCCCGAGGCCGCTGCCGCCACATCCGCAAGCCCCATGAGCGCATAGCGGTTCTCGTGCGTGAGCTGGACTTCTGCGCCGTGCTCTGCCACGAGCTGCTCGATGAGCGGCTCATACGAGGCGGCCGCGACAGGCAGGAAGAATTTCGTCCCGGGGCGCTTGGCCGCGAGCAGTTTCGCCGCCTCGAGCATGGCGGGCAGCAGCATCTCGATCTCCTGGCGGCGGCTGCCCGGCATCAGGAGCACGGCGTGGTCACCCGGCGCGATGCCAAAGAATGCGCGCGCCTCCGCCTCGGGGATCTCTGCCTTGACCGTATCGACGAGCGGGTTCCCGAGGAACGAGATGTTGGCGCCGGCTGCCTCATAGACGGGCAGCTCGTGTGGGAAGATCGCGACGAAGGTGTCGGCGAGCGCCGCGCACTTCTTCGCGCGGCCCTTGCGCCAGGCCCAGGCCGACGGCGGGATGTACGAGAAGACGGGGATGCCGAGCTTCTTGGCGCGCTTCGCGAGGCGCCAGTTGAAGTCCGGGTAATCGATGAGGACGAGGAGGTCCGGGCGCTCCTCCTCCATGTACGCCGTCAGGTCGTCGAGGAGCCTGAGGATGCGCCTGAGGTTCTTGATGACCTCCCAGACGCCCATGACATTGTAGTCCGCGAAATTGCGGAAGAGCTTCACACCCGCGCGCTCCATGCGCGCTCCGCCAAAGCCGATGAGCTCGGTATCGGGTGCCTGCTCGAGCACGGCGCGCGCGAGGCGCTCCCCGTGCAGGTCGCCCGACACCTCGCCGGCTGACATCATGATCTTCATCCACAAACCTCCTCAGTCCCACACCCATAAGAAAAGCCGAAAAGACGCGAGGATACCAGCATTCCTGGTTCCGCCGCGTCTCACAATCACACACTTAGATGGCTGCAATCGTTATGTTATTGGCCTCTGCCAGTGCGAGCATCTCCTCACGCTCGACGAGGAGCGTCTTGTCGGCCTCGATTGCCAGAGCCGTCGCCCCGACATCCACCATGCTCTGGATGGTCGCGAGTCCGACAGTCGGCACATCGAAGCGGTCATCCTGCTGCGGCTTGGCGACCTTGGCAACGACTGCGCCGCCGCGCGCGAGCTGACCGCCGCGGTGGATGCAGGCATCCGTGCCCTCGATGGCCTCGAGCGCCATGACGGCCATGTTCTTGACTACGGCCGTCTGGCCGACATCGAGGCGGCCGATCTCCTTGGCCATGCGGAAGCCGAACTCCATGTCCTTGCGTTCCTCAGCCGTCGGCTCGCGCTTCGTGATGACGCCGCGGTGCGGCATCAGGCGGCGTATGAGCGCCGTCTGGTCAAAGGCCTGGATGCCGGCCTTGGCGAGTTCCCGCACGAACATCATCATGATCGTGTCGTCCTTGCGGTCCGGCAGCTCCATGATGAGCTTCAGCATGCGAGCGTCCGGCTGCACCTTGCCCGAGAACAGCAGCTCCTTCGTGACCTTGCCGATCATCGTGACCTTGCTGACCTGGTGTTCCTTGAGATAGTTCAGCACGGCATCGAGATGCGCGATGCTGATGGACTGGCAGTCCGCCGTGCATTCCTTGAGCTCTGCGTCCGTCTCCGGCAGCAGAGCGACGGCATAGACCTCATAACCGAGGAGCTTTGCCGCCTTCGCACACTCAACTGGCAGTTTGCCGGCGCCGGCCAGCAATCCGATTCTTTCCATAACGATTCCCCCGAAATTCCTACTCCCTCATCTCAGTCCTGAGCGCTTTCAGTCGCGCTCTCTGCGCTCGCGGCAGATGCCGCGCTCTGCATTGCGCAGGAAGCGCAGGAAATGCTCGACCTCTTCGCAGGAATCGACTTCCTGCTCGATGACGGCGATTGCCTGCTGCAAGCTCAGGCCCGAGCGATAGAGCAGCTTGTATGCCTTCTTGATGTTGCGGCGCGCCTCTAACTGGATGCCGGCGCGCGAGATGCCGACGGCGTTGAGGCCGACAACCTTGGCCGGCTGGCCATCGACGATCGTGTACGGCACGACATCCTGCGTGAGCTTTGACATGCCTCCGACCATCGCATTGCGGCCGATCTTGACGAACTGGTGGACACCAGCCATGCCGCCGATGACAGCGCGGTCCTCGACGACAGCGTGGCCCGCGAGGCTCGCGAGGTTCGACATGATGACGTGGTTGCCGACGACGCAGTTGTGCGCAACATGCGTGAGCGCCATGAGCAGGCAGTCGTTGCCGACGCGCGTCTCCTCACCCTCACCCGTCGCGCGGTGAATCGTCGCACCCTCGCGGATCGTCGTGCGGTCGCCGATGACCGTGTAGCTCTTCTCCCCGCGGAACTTGAGGTCCTGCGGCTCCTCGCCGATGGACGCTCCCTGGAAGATGCGGCAGTCCCTGCCGATCTGGGTCCAGCCGTGGATGACGACGTGCGGGCCGATCTTCGTGCCCTCGCCGATCTCGACATTCTCGCCGATGACCGAGTAAGGCCCGATCTCGACATTCTCTGCGATCTTTGCACCTGGCGCGACCACAGCTGTTGTGTGTATATTTGCAGTGACCTTGTTGTCCGTATTCATCTGCTCCAACTCCTTAACCTTCCTCCAATGCCGGTCCTGGCCGGCCAGTTTGCTCTGTCCTTTTCTATATACTCCTGAATACCCTCATCATTCCTGTATCTCATTTGACTGCAAATCTGGGCGTTTTTCGAGTTGAACAAAGACTACATGCGTTTAGGCAATTGATAGAGGCAGAAATCAAAGATCTACGCCCTTTTTCAATGCAAACTTGAAATCTGCCGAAGCAGCGAGTTCGCCGTCGACATAGCCATCGCAGTGGAGCAGGCCGAAGTCACCGCGCGTGCGCACGAGCTGTGCCTTCGTGACGAGCTGGTCGCCCGGCACGACCTGGCGCTTGAACTTGACGTGCTCCATGCCGCCGAACAGCGCGATCTTGCCGCGGTGCTCTTCTGGATAGAGCATGGCGACGCCGCCGACCTGTGCCATCGCTTCGAGGATCAGGACGCCCGGCATGATCGGGTGGCCCGGGAAGTGGCCCAGGAAGTGCGGCTCATTCATCGTGACATTCTTGATGCCCGTCGCCGACTTGAACGGCTCGAGCTCGATGATGCGGTCGACGAGCAGCATCGGCGGGCGATGCGGCAGGATCTTCTGGATCTCGTTGATATCTAATTCCATGATTTCTCCCTCTTCCTTTAAAACGTTGTCAGGATGTGTTTCTTACCGATTTGCATAAGCAGCGGCGATCTTCTTCGCCAGCTGTGTGTTGAGCGCGTGGCCCGATGCCGCGGCGATCACATGGCCGCGGATGATGCCGGCGAGGCGCAGGTCACCGATGACGTCGAGGATCTTGTGGCGCACGAGCTCATCCTCGAAGTGGAGCGGATTGAGCCAGCCCTCATCGTTGTAGACGATGACGTTCTCGAGCGAGCCGCCGAGGCCGAGGCCCATCTCGCGCAGCGCCTGGATCTCCTTCTCGTAGGCGATCGTGCGGGCCGGGGCGATCTCCTTGTGGTAGACCGCCTCATCGATGTGGAAATCCTCGTACTGGACACCGATCAGCTTGTGCGGGTTCAGGGATGTGAAGCTCACACGGAAGCCGTCGTACGGCAGGACCATGACGAAGCGGCCCGTCTTCTCGTCGTCGATGCGGTAGACCTTGTCGATGACGATCTCCTTGCGGTCCTTCGCCTGCTCTGCGATGCCGGCCTTTGCCATGAGCTCGAAAAAGACAAGCGAGGCACCGTCAGCCACCGGGGGCTCTTCCGAGTCGAGCTCGACATAGGCATTGTCGATGCGGTGCGCGTGGAAGGCGCTCATGAGGTGCTCGATCGTGAATACCTTGTGGCCGTCCTCCTCCACCGTCGTCGCGCGCAGCGTCGACGTGACATTCTCCGCCTTCGCGTGGATCTGCGGTGCCCCCGGAAGGTCCGTGCGCACGAAGACAATGCCCGTGTCCTCCGGTGCCGGCTTCAGCGTCGCATGGACCTCACGGCCGGAATGCAGCCCGATGCCCGTATAAGAGATTTCCGTCTTCAATGTTCTCTGTTTCTGCAAAATCATACCTCCTGCCGTAATGTGCCTCTTTATATTGTACAAAACAATTGTCTGCGATGCAAGTCACGATGCAGGTCAGTATTCTTCCCGCATGGACTTCCAGCGGTCGTGCAGCCAGAACCATTCCTCCGGGTAGCGGCGCACATGGTCCTCGATGCACTTCGTCAGGACCTGCGTCGTCCTGCGGATGTCCTCGCGCTTGTCCTTCGTCTTCTCGACAAAGACGGGGTCCTGCACGATCAGTGTGTGGAAGCCGTGCTCGTCGCGGTGCATGAAGGCCGGGAAGATCGGCACGCCCTGGAAGCGCGCCATCGAGGCAGCCCCCGGCACACAGTTCGTCGGCTTGCCGAAGAAGTCAAGCACGATGCCGCTGCGGCGGTTCGTGTCCTGGTCCATGATGAGGCCGATGGCCCAGCCCTTCTGCAGCATCGCGAACATCTCGCGCACGCCCGTCTTGTAGGTGATGTGCATGCCGATGAGCGTGCGATACTCGTTGATGAAGCGGTCGGCACCCGTCGACTTCTGTTTCATCGCGACGCCGACGAGCGGGATGCCGGCCTGCGCGAAGGCGCCGCCCATGAGTTCCCAGTTGCCGCTGTGCGCCGCTGCGATAATGCAGCCCTTGCCGAGAGCGAGGCCGCGCTCGAGCTTGTCGAGGCCCTCGATGCGCACGTAGTCCGCGATGTGCTTGCGGATGACAGGGAAGCGCAGGACCTCCATGAGCATCGGGCCGAAGCGGACGCTGCTCGCCTTTGCGAGGCGCTCCGCCTCCTGCTCGCCGACGACGAGGCACATCATGATCTGGTCCTTCGCGAGCTTCTTGCGACGCTTCGGCACGAAAATCCAGGCAAAGGCGCCCAGGGCCCGGCCGATGGTCTCACAGGCTCCGCGCGGCAGCAGGCAGCAGATCTTGCTCGCCGCCTTCAACAGATAATATGACAACATCCTTTTCCCCTCTTTCAGCAAGAAAGCCTTCCCTGTCCCGGAAAGGCTTTCTTCGCGCACGATGCGTTATTTCGACTCATACTTGGCCAGCTTCTTCTCGAGCTGGCGGAACTTCTTGTACATCTCCGGCAGGTGCTTCATCGAAGCCTGCATGCGCAGCCACTCCGCATGGCTCTGGACCGGGAAGCCGGCGCAGAAGACACCCTCCGGCATATCGCCGATGATGCCCGAGCGCGCGGCGTAGATCGAGTTGGCCCCGATATTGATGTGGCCGACCGTGCCGACCTGGCCGCCGAACGTGACGTTGTGGCCGACCGTCGTCGAGCCCGAGATGCCCGTCTGCGCGACAATCAGGCAGTTCGGCCCGATCTTGCAGTTGTGGCCGATGTGCACGAGGTTATCGATCTTCGTGCCGTGGCCGATGACCGTCGAGCCCATGGCCGCGCGGTCGATTCCGTCGTGTGCGCCGATCTCGACATCATCCTCGAGGACGACGTTGCCGACCTGCGGCACCTTCGTGTGCACGCCCTCGTGCGTCGTGAAGCCGAAGCCGTCCGAGCCGATGACAGCGGAGCAGTGGATGACGCAGCGCTTGCCGACGTGGCAGTGCTCGCGGACCGTCGCGCTCGAGTAGATGACCGTGTTCTCCTCGATCTCCGCGTACTGGCCGATGTAGGTGTGCGGGTAGAGCGTCACGCGGTCCCCGATGACAGCGTGGTCATCGACGACGGCGAACGGCATGATGACGACATCCTTGCCGAGCTTGACATCCTTGCCGATGTGCGCCTGCTCGCTGACGCCCGCGGGGAACTGGAGCTTCGGCGTGAAGAGCTCGAGGAGGCGCGCAAAGGCTGCGCGCGGCTCCTCGACGTAGAGTGCCGTCTTCGGGAAGTCCGCGACGCCCTCCGGCAGCATGACGGCTGCCGCACGGCACGTCTTGGCCTCCTCGATATGCGGATCGACGGCAAACGTCAAATCGTGCTCACCGGCACCCTCGATGTTGTCGAGGCCGCTGATGACGATCGATGCATCGCCAACGATGCGGCCGCCCACGTATTCTGCAATTTCCTGCAAGGTCTTTTTCATGTCAAATCACATCCTTACTGCAGCTTGGCAATGACGTCATCCGTCACATCGACACAGCCCATCAGAGCCGTCGGCTGCTCCTTCTCGCTGTCCACGACGACATCGAGCTTTTTCTCCTTCGCGATGTCCTGCAGGGCCGCGCTGACCTTCTGCTGCAGCTGCATCTGGTACGACTGGTTCAGGCTGGCCATCTTGCGCTGTGCATCGGCCTGTGCCTTCTGCGCGTCCTCCTGGCTCATGTCCGGGTTGTCCTGCAGCGACTTCTGTGCTTCCTCGCGGGCCTCGTTGATCTTCTGGTTGCCTTCTTCGACGAGAGACTTGACCTGCGGCGCTTCCTGCATGACGCGGGAACCTTCGATGTAGCCGATCTTGACCTGGCCGCAGCCACTCATGAGCATCGTCGCAGCAAAGGCGGCTGCCAGAAGACCTACGGTTTTCTTACGTAATTTCATATCGTGATTCGCTTCTTTCTGTGATTGGTTGGGTGATGGATAAGATGATATCTATGAATCCTCAGACGAGCCGTCCGCATCGTCTTTGCTCTCTAACGTGCTGACTTCGCTGACGAGCTCGTCCGTGACATCCTCGGTGTCACTGCCGACAACAGGCATGAAGCGCTCCGGCTTCATACTCGCGGGCAGGTCCATGGGCAGCTTGAACGCGAGGTCCTCGGCGGGATTCGCGAGGACCATCGTGAAGTGATGCAGGATGGCAATCTTGGCCGCCTTGCCCGCAATGTCGTTGCGGATGTGCGTGTCGAGTGCCTGGATCTCCTCGGCCTTCTGCGCCATCATCTCCTTGATCTGAGCGCGCTGCTGGAGCCGCTCGGCCGCCGTCATCTGCATCTCCTGCTGCATCGCCGCGGTGTCGCGCTGCTGCACTTCCGACTGCTTGCGCACAGATTCCGACTTCTGCTGGTCGAGCGCCGTCTTGGCCTGCTCGCGCCACTTGGCGAGCTTCGGCCCCATGACGGACTGCACGTATGCGTTCACCTCGCGCTCCCAGGCCTTGGCGAGCTCCTGCTGGCGCATGCCGCGCTCTTCCTTGAGAAGCTCGCGCTGGTTCTCCCAGCCCGCCTTCTCCTCATCGAGCTCCTGCTGCTTCGTCCAAGGGTGATGCATGGCCTTCTGGTTGTCGATCTTGATGTTGAGGTTGAGGATCGCGTTCTGGTAATCCTCGTCGACAGCCTTGCGGCGGCTCTCATACTCGGCCTCGTGGGCCTCGCGGTACGCCTTCTCGACCTTCTTGGCCTCGCGCTCGAGTTCCGAGCGGCCGCCGATGACGGTCTGGGCATTCTTCTGCCAGACGGAATCGTCGAACGGCTTTGCATCGACAGTCGGCGGCTCCACCTTCATCTCGGGCAACTTCTCTGTGTCCTTGAGCGAGAGCTCCAGGCTCTTGTACTCCTTCTGGAGCGTCTCAAGCTTCTCGTAGTCGGGGTGTGCCTCCATGACCTTCTGCATGTCGACGAGGCCGATGCTCGCGGCCGCCGTCTGTTTGACGGGTTCATGCCCCGGCATCAGCGCGCGGATGCCCCAGGCCCCGAGGAAGACGAGGCCGAGCGCGATGGCGCTGCCCATGAGTATCTCCTTGCGCTTCTTCTGCCAGAGGCTCTTCCCTCCAGGAGCAGCGCCCGGCTTCTCTGGCGTTCTATCGGGATTGTCCAACGGCCCTGCCCTCCTTACAAGTAGTACCGAGCGTAAAATCCGCTCGGTACTCGACGCTCCATATGACCCTCAGAGGATTACTTGCTGAGCTTTTTGATGACATCCTGCGTGATATCCTGGCCGCCGTAGACAACCGAGCTCTTCTCGAGGACGACAGACAGGCCCTTAGCCTCTGCTACGCTCTTGACGGAATCCTCGATGCTCTTCTGGAACGGCTCCATGAGTTCCTGATTCTTCTGGGCAAGGCGCTGCTGCGTCTGCTGATAGTAGTCGTTCTTCTCCTGGTCGCTCATGTTTGCGGACTTCTCCTCAAACTCCTTCTGGGCGTCCTGGACTTCTTTCTGCATCTGGGACTGGATATCCTGGAGCTGCGAGCTCTGCTGTGCGATCTGGCGGTAGTCGACGACGCCGACATTCGAGCTTGCTGCGCTTGCGATACCCGAGCCAGACTGCGTCAAGGCGAGGGCGACAACAGAACCGACAAAGACGAGTGCGATGAGGACACTGATGATCTTGACCTGTTTTTTCTGTAATGTAACCATTTTATCTTCTCCTTCTTGGATTCCAAAGAAACACGTTTATTATAGCAGACTTCGCAGGGGTCTACAAGGATTTCCCCTGCGGAGCATTCAGAAATTCCCGATGAGGCGGAGCCAGCCCTGCGTCTTGTCGAGGACGTACTCGACCCCGAGGAAATCGTGGACCTGATAGAGGAGCCCTGCCTCGCCGAGATGGTCGGTGAAGCGGTATTCGTAGCGGAGCTGCCAGCGCGGCGCGAGCGCCTGCCTGGCGCCGAACACGAAGCGCTTCTCGCGCATGTCGTAGCGGATCTCTGGCCGCGTGCCCATGCCGATGCGGTGGTTATAGCCCATCGCCCAGCCCCAGTCGACCTTCTGCGGCATGAAGTCGACCTGCGCGAAGAGCTCGTCGCGCGCCGTCATCATGCACCCGGTGTGGAGCCTCATGCGCAGGCTGTCCACCTCGCGCTCATACTTGCGCTCCTTGCGCCCCATGTCGACCCAGCCCGTCAGCCGCGCGCGGTAGCGCGAGGAGTCCGAGCGGCTCATGACCGTCATGCGCTCTTGCGGCGCGATCGTCACGGTCGTCTTCATGCGAAGCGCCCGGAAGTCGCGCTGCGCGTCGAGGCGCTCCGAGAAGAGGTGCTCGAAGTCGTGCTGATGGCGCGCGACAAAGGCGACGGGAACCCCGACGAGCATATCGGCCTGCTCCTGCATGAGCTCGCGGTGGTTGAGCAGCGTGAGGTTCGGAATGGTGCTCGAGCGCATCGAGAGGTCCGCCGTGCGGACGACGGGCAGGCGCGGGTAGACCGTCAGGCTGACTTCCGCCGCGCTGCCATCCGTCTCGACCTCGAAGTCGCCGCGGAACTCCGGCAGGTGCTCCGCGAGATAAGCTTCGAGATGGTGCTTGAGGACGCCGTTCGTCCAGTCGGTCGCCGCGACCGGCAGGCCGTAGAGCGCATCCGAGAAGACGGCGCTGACATCCGCGAGGTCCTCGCGCACGAGGCGCTCCACCTCAGGCGGCATGCCCTCGACATGCGTCTCGACCGAGATCGTGCGGATCTGGTCGGCCCACGGCGAGAGCTCGACCGTGACCTCGGCCGTATCGCCGAGCTGGAGACTGACATCGCGCACAGTATAGCCGACAAGGACCTTGTCGAAGACCTGGCGGATAATCTCGCTCTTCGCTGCAGTATCTGCGGCGTGCAGGTCATCGCCGAGCAACAGCTGCTCAGAGATGACCTGCACGCTCGTCTCCATGCGCTGCTGCACGAGCGGCGGCAGGCCGTCAGGTGCAGTGACATGAGCCGTCACTGCCTCGACCCGCCCGGCGGCCTGCGCCGCAGAGCAGGCAAAGACGCCGATAGCGGCGAGTGATAGGAGGCAGGCCAGGAATACCTGCCCGACGGCTCCCCGCCCAAGCTGTATCGTCAATAAGCATCCCTTCTTTTCTCAGGCAACTCTTCTCGCCACGCGCCCATCAGAACGAGCTGCCGACGCTGAAGTGGACGCGGCCGCCGTCATCGCCCCAGCCGTAGTCGAAGCGCAGCGGACCGATCGGCGTCGTCAGCGAGATGCCGACACCGATGCTGCCGTGCAGGTCATCGGGCGTCAGGCCGCTGTCCCAGGCACCGCCCCAATCCGTGAAGATGGCGCCCTGCACCTTCTTCACGACGGGGAAGCGGTACTCGATCGTGCCGAGGAACTCGCGGTCGCCGCGGAACTGGTCCTCACGGTAGCCGCGCAGCGAGCCCTGGCCGCCGATACGGTACTGGTTGAACTCCGAGATGTCGCCCGTGCCAACGCCGTAGCGGCCGCGCAGCGCGAAGACCTGCGAGCGGCCGGCGCGGATGTAGTGCTGGCCGTCGAACGTGTACTTCTGGAAGTCGAAGTCGCCGCCAAAGCCGGCGAACTCGCTCGAGAAGCTCACGCGGCTGCCGCTCATCGGGTTGTAGACATTGTCGCGCGTATCCGTGACGTGCTCGAGCGTGATGCTGCGCGTCGTGCCGAAGTTGTCGTCGAGCCACTTCGTATCATGGCTGCGGTCGCCCATATTGCCGTCATCGACATGGCGCACATACGAGTCCTTGCGGTTGCGCAGCGTCACGTAGTTCGTCGTGTACTCCGTGACAGGGCGGCCAAACGTCAGCTCTCCGCCGGTATACTTGCGCATGTACGTCTCCTTGAGGTCGCCGTCCGTGTCGTAATCGTCGTACTCGTACGTGCGGTTGTAGATGCGGAACGTGCCGACCGTCTCCTTGCTGTCGAGCCACGGGCGGCGGTAGGAGAAGGTGTAGCCGTGCGCATCCGTGTCGTCGCCGCTCTTCTCATACGTCAGGCTGATCGCATCGCCCGTGCCGCGGAAGTTCGTGTCGCCGATCGAGACCATGCCGAGGACGCCGTCCTCGCTCGAGTAGCCGGCACCGATGCCGAACGAGCCCGTGCGCTTCTCCGTGACATCGAGCTCCATGACGACAGCATTCGGGTCGACGCCCGGATTCATCTTGATGTTGACATCCTCGAAGAAGCCGAGGTTGTAGACGCGCTGCATGCTGCGGCGCGCGAGCTTCGAGTTGAACGGCTCGCCCGGCTTCTGGCGCATCTCGCGCAGGATGACGCGCTCCTTCGTCTTCGTGTTGCCCTTGACCTTGTAGCCCTCGAGGATGCCCTCGTTGACCTTGAGGTTCAAGATGCCGTTCTTGTCGATGTTCATGTCCGTGATCTTCGCGAGGATGTAGCCGTCGCGGCGGTACTGCTCCTGGATGGCCATGACATCCTTGTTGAGCTCGCGGCTGTTGAGAATCTCGCCCGTCTTCATGGTGATGAGCCCCTGGAGCGTCTCTGTGCTCTCGACCGTGTTGCCGCTGAGGTTGACGCCTTTCAAGACCGGGTTCTCCAGCACGTGGTACGTGACGACGACGCCCTCCGGCACCTTCTCGAAGCTCGGGTAGATGTCGTAGAAGTAGCCCGTGTTGTAGATCTTGTCGCGGTCGGCATCGAGGCCCTTGACGGTGAACATGTCACCGGCCTTCATCGAGATGGCGGC
>OLRV01000031.1_pt1 | contig 109765 bp, 101 predicted proteins | sample 1672421 | NCBI WGS metagenome assembly OLRV01 (sample SAMEA3136684, study PRJEB25190) | human gut metagenome | biome: human gut; feature: human-associated habitat; material: faeces | place: Austria | collected 2013
CTGCCAGGATCAAACAGAATTGAATGAAAAAAGCAGATAATCATAAAAAAGCTAAAATTTATGAAGTACGCTAAAAAAATATAGACGAGTAATAAATACACATAATAATTTGATATAAGAGTTCCTATAATCAAATATCACCACATCTACAAAACCAACATCATACCCGAAAAACTCAGGTACTCATAAAAGCACATTCTATAGATATTAAATTTAATTAATACAATAAATATGATAAATTTATAGCCACATGTGGAAAAGCAGTCATCATAGTTATAATTGTCAATACAATATAACTTAGACCAACGCCATAAAACACATGGCACATCTAATAGACAGAGATATTATATGGACAAAATTAATTAAAAATTATTGCAAAAATAACTAATAAGTTATAAAAATAAAAATTAAGGAATATTAAAATAAAATATCTATACTACTATAGTTATACTAAAATACAACTAATTTAATCTGAAAAAAAATTAAATTTTAGAAAAAAATTATAATACAATAATTAAAAAATAACATCAACTTCAAGTAATAAAAAAAAATAAAAAAATAATACTGCCTTATTTGACATGAAATCCCACCCACCCAAACATGAATAATATTTAAAACTTTCTATCTAACTCAAATAATAAGTGCTTTATATATTCTTTAATAGATTTTAATATGGTGATAAAATGAAGTTCGGTATAGAATTCGTACCAAATGAAGACTTAAATAAAATAGTAGAACGTGTAAAATTAGCTGAAGAAGTTGGTTTTGAATATGCATGGATCACAGACCACTACAACAACAAAAATGTATATGAAACCTTAGCTTTAATTGCTAAAGAAACCGAAACCATTAAAATGGGTCCTGGTGTAACCAACCCATATGTAAGAAGCCCTGCTATCTCTGCTTCTGCAATTGCTACTATCGATGAACTCTCCGATGGAAGAGCTACTTTTGGTATTGGTCCAGGAGACAAAGCAACCTTTGATGCTTTAGGAATCCCATGGGAAAAACCTGTATCCACAATAAAATCTGCTATTGCTGACATTAACACTTTACTTGCTGGTGACAAAACTGAAACCGGTGCAGCATTAGGTGGAGTAAAAGCTGTTCAAGAACACCTCCCAATTTACATGGGTGCTCAAGGACCTAAAATGTTAGAAACCGCTGGAGAAATTGCAGACGGTGTTTTAATTAACGCATCTAACCCTAAAGATTACGAAGCAGCATTACCACTTATTAAAAAAGGAATCGACAATGCTGGTAAAAACGTAGCTGACTTTGATGTAGGTGCATACACTGCAACTTCTATCGGAACCGATTCTGAAAAAGCTAAAAACGCAGCAAAAATTGTTGTTGCTTTCATTGCAGCTGGTTCCCCTCCTATGGTTATCGACAGACACGGATTACCTGAAGGTATCAACGAAAAAATCGGTGCTTGCTTAGGTAAAGGTGACTTCGGTGGAGCTATCGGATTAATCGATGATGACTTACTCCACGCATTCTCCGTAGCAGGTACTCCTGATGAATTCATCCCTAAAGTAGAAGGATTAGCTGAAATGGGTGTAACCCAATATGTAGCTGGTTCTCCAATCGGAAAAGATGTAGAAGAATCCATCAAATTATTAGGAGAAGTAATCGCAAGTTTCTAAACTCCTAATTTTTTCTTTTTTTATTTTTTAAACCATAGTTGTTTTAATACCCTGTTTTTTGCAAATAGCTGCTGTTTTTCTATATAAATTATTCTGATACCTGTTTGAAGGATACTCTTTATTATAAAATAAGTCTTTTACATCATCCAGTACTTCAGGAAAGTTACTTTTAACAAAATTATAATATTTTATTCTGGAGGAATTTTTACTGCTTCCAAAAAGTGACAGTGCTCCGGGAATTAAATATCCTGCATTGTTTTTCTTAAATACCCTAACAAAATTTTCAAGATTTTCCGAATCATCATTTATATAGGGCAATATCGGCATTAATGCAGCGCCTACATGAAAACCTTCATTAGCTAATATATTCATTGCTTTTAGTCTTTGTGAAGGTAAAGGTGCATTTGGCTCAACTAAACTAGCTAAATCATCATCAACTGTTGAAAATGAAAAAGTTACGCAGACTCTGGATTTCAAATTTTTCAAATCATCAGGCAATACAGCTGCATCATTCAGCTTCTTTAAAATATCCATATCTCTTAAAATTAAGTCAGATTTTGTTATAATATGTACCGGATATTTAAACCTTAGAAATATCTTTAAAATTTCCCGGGTTAATTCCAATTCCTTTTCTATTTCCATATATGGATCAGATGCCGAACCTAAATTCAAAAATGCTCTTTCGTGATTTCTGGATAATTTCTTTAATTTATTATAAACCAAATCACAGGCATTGGATTTTACATAATAGCTATTGGTTTTCTTTGCATATTTGCTTCCATTTATATAACAGTATACACAGTCAAATGAGCATCCCATATAGGGATTAATAGTATAATCTTCCAAAAAGAGATTAAAATTTCTTTTCCCTTTTCGTTTATTGAAAATTGAATTTACTCTTTTATTTTCGAATCCGTATTTTTTCAGGATTATATCATCACTATTAGCAAAGTTTTTAATTATATCAACACCTTAAATATTAATATTAATTTTATTATAAGGTATATATAATGGAGATTGAAAACTTAACTAAAGAAATTAGAGCTAGGGCATTTGAGAGAAAAGATCCGAAAACACCTAATCAGGTAGCTGCTAGCTGGTATAATGATGATTTAACTTATGACGGAGTTGCAAAAACCCTGTTTATTATTTTACCTACTCCAGGATGTTCCTGGGCAATAGGTGACAGCGGAGGATGTACAATGTGCAGCTATGTTTCAGACTGCACACTGGAATCGATTGACAGCGAAACTATAGTAACTATATTCAAAGAGCACCTTAACCGTTTTCCTATTAACGAAGAAGATAAGATAACCGTTAAATTATTTGCTTCAGGAAGTTTTTTAAATCCTCGTGAACTTCCAAAAGATGCCCGTGATGAAATTTTAAATATTTTAATGGATTTAGGTAATGTTCATGAAATTGTAGTTGAATCAAGAGCAGAATATGTTAAGGAAGAATACATTGATGAAATAACAGATATTATCGGAGATACTTTATTTGAAATTAGTATGGGTTTAGAAACTTCCAATGATTATACCAGACTTAAAAAAATAAATAAAGGATTCACTCTTGATGATTTCAACAAAGCAGTTTCATTAATTCAAAAATTAAACAGCAAAAAAGGTTATAATCTTAAATCCAAAGCATATATTTTTGTAAAACCTATTCTTTTAAATGAAAAAGAAGCTATTGATGAAGCTATTGAAACTGCAAGATACTGTGCCGACCATAATGTTGACAGAGTGTCCTTTTGTCCGGCTACAATACATGGAGGAACTTTAATTGAAAGAATGTGGAGAAAAGGAGCATATCAGCCACCATGGATTTGGAGCTGTATTGAAATTATAAATACTGTACGTAAAGAGTTAAATATTCCTGCATTACTTGACACTTCAGGTTTCGGTTCAAGACGTGGTCCTTACAATTGTAAAAAATGCAATAAAGATTTAAAACACATGATAATAGCCAATAACTTAACACAAACTCCAATTGACTATGACTGTGATTGTAAAAACAAATGGCTGGCTGAAGTTAATAATGCAGATATGAATAAATCAGCTGTACCTGTAAAACATCTCCCATTATATTAAAAAAAGTGTTTTTTTCTGATATGATAAAAGTATCAGATTTAATTTTTATTTTTAAATTCCAATAGTTTATTAATCAGCAGATAATCCAAAATCACCATTATAAATAAATAATTCAGATATATTCTATCATCACTTGTTAATGAAGGTGTAAAACCTGAAATAATCACAGATCCGAAACCCAGCACCAATAGTGCAAATATAAAATAACCCAATTCTTTATTGTTTTTATAAATCATATAAACTGAATATAACGGCACCAATGTAATTATAAGATAGAGAACGCCGCAGCTTATCATTCTTATAAATCCTAAACTTAATAAACCGTATTTCAGATTAGTCAAATCAAAATAGCTATAGACATCACTGAAATTTGCAAAACCTGCTGCTGCAAAAAACAATACAATCAAAGCAGGAATAAAAGTAAGCAGCATTATTTTCCTTTTATCAGATATCAGATAACTATAAACCGCAAGTAAAGCGAGGAAAATTACTGAAAATATGTCTTTTGCCATTAAAATCCAGCTGAAGAAATAATTAATTCCTACATCCAGTTTATTTATAATATTGAAGTTGGAATAATCTGGAAATCCAAGTTTAGTAACTACATTTACCCTGTTTACATTTCCCGGACAGCAGAAATCATAAATGAAATTCAAAACTATTAAACCTACAAATAAATAAATCACCTTCGGAATTTCAATCTTTTTATACAGACAGTAACCTATAACAAATACATATGCTCCACCAACCATTGCCAGTAACTGTTCAGAGCTGACAGCTTCCATTAATGTGACAATTAAAATCAGATATAGTGCTATTTTTTTAAATTTAGACAAATCCCTATTTTTAAATACATATTCTTTCAGCAAATAAAAATGCAGCAATATAAAACAAACTGGCCATATGTAATTTGTTGTAGTTGCTAACCATCCTGCAGATTCCAAAATCTTAGAAAAAGATATTATGAATAAACCTACAAAAAAGCAAGCCAGACAATTATAAAAGAAGCTTTTTTCATCATCATTAACCAGTAATTTACTTAACAGTACAGCAATAGCTACAAAAATAACTGAATCCACCATTCTCCAAATTTCTGCAGGAACAGATACCAATATACCTACATCAAATTCTATAAGAGACCTTGAACTCCAAGTTGCATACCTGTAGCTTAAAAATCCGTCTTTAGTTAATGACCATAAAGGATGCTTTGAAACTATTGTTTGGAAAGTAGGATAATCTGCAGTAACTACTGCCAATTTCCAATGATAACACAACAAAATCATTAAAAATATCAAAAAAGGAATATACTTAATATATTTTTTAAAATTCATATCACTATTTCCGGCTAAATCAATAATTATTAATATTATCCAAACAGTATGATAAAATTTTGCATGGATAATTTTAACTACTTTAAAGAAAAAATATATGAATATATAAAATATTAAAATTAATACGGAGGAAAAAGATGAAAAATAAATTTGTTAGTTTACTGGCTATCATTTTAGGAATAATAATCATCGCATTTCCAATGATTGGTGTTATTGGAACTAGTTCCTTAATAGGTTTATCTGTTCTTTTAATCTCTATTTATCTGCTTGTTGTAGGAGTAGCTATTATAGATTATAATAAATCCGGAGCAATTATCGATTTAATTTTAGGAATTATACTATTATTCTTAAGTCTTGGTTTAATATTCAATCCTAATCTATTTGCATTTCTTGCAGAAATTTCACTTTACCTTGCAGGAATTGTACTGATTATTGTGGGAGTTGTTGCTTTAGTTAACAACCGTCATGCCAGATTCGGATTTTATATAGGTATAAGCGGAATAATATTAGGTTTAGTTTACATAATCATTGGTACTTACGTTGCAGATCCTATTATTTTAGGTACTTTAATCGGATTATGGTTAGTAATAACCGGTGTTTTAAAAATTATAGATGGTTAATCCCCATCCACTTTTTCTTTTTTGGTGTTGAAATTGATAGCTATTAGTGCAGACTTTGACCCGGTACACAAAGGTCATGAAAAATTAATTAAAGAAGCAAAAAAACTAGCTGATGAAAAGCAAAAAAAGCTAGTAGTATATTTAAATAAAGGATACAGTGCTAATCACGGCCCATTTTTTGTAAATTTTGAAGCCAGACATGATATGGCTTTAGCTCTTGGGGCAGATGAAGTAAAATCATTTGAAGGACTTCATCACAGACTTGTTTTATCTTATAGTGTTCCAATCAGATTAAATAAAATGTATGAAGATGGTGCTACTGATTATATTACATCAGCACATATTTCACTTGATGAAATTAAAAACAAAGCTCAAAAATTTGTTAAAGAGGGAAATTTCGTTGGAATGCCTAAAAATTATCCCAACAGAAATGAAATACGCTGGTATGCATTAAATGAATTTCTGGGATCTCCTTTAGAATATCATGTGATTCCTGAGTTTAACAAAGAAAAATATTCCGGAAGAAAAATCAGAAAGTCTATTTTAGATAATGATATGGTAATTCCTAAAGAAACCAGAAAATTACTTCCAAAAACAACTATTGACATTCTTGAAGATGAAATAGCTGCAGGCAGAATTCCCGGCCAGCGCAACTGGGCTGAAATTTATAAAAGAATGAATACATATTCAAGAGGAAATCTTGAAAAGATAGCTTACCTGAACGGGAACACAATAAATGAAATAATTAAAAGAAGAGTTTACAGAGATCCAGAGTCAATTTGGGCAGTATTTAGAAGAGCTAATTACGGACCTGTTATGACAAGACTGGCTGTAAGTGCTATTGAAGAAGAAGTCACTAAAAAAGAAGTAATGGACCTGATGAAAAGTTATGAAGCAAAAAGCGTTATTCCGGAAGGTCAGAAAGTTCAAAGAGTAATTGACAGAGCATGGTATGTTGCAAGTGAAGGTGAAAAAGGAGTAAATGCTAAAACAGCCAATGAAACCTTTAGAAGCAAAAATATTAAAGTTGATAATCCTCCTTTAAATATTCATGCCGGTTTAAATTTAACTAAATTCGAAACTAAAATTATTTCAGAAGGACTGAATGCTGATTTATATATTGATAAAGACAATAAAATTTCAGTTCAGCTAAAAGCAGAAGGTAAAAAGATTAAAACCAATTTAAGATTACCTGCAAAAGAAGTGACTTACCTCAGATACATTATGGATTCAAATTTCATCCCAACAAGTGCCAGCATCAGAAAGGATAAAAAAGGATATAAAGTTGATATAACTATTGGCTAAGCTTTTTAAAAGAAGCTTTAACCATTGTTAAATCCTGATTTTCAAAATAACCAATAATCTGTTCTAATTCTTCCGCCTTTCTTTTTTTAGCATTTTTTGTATTGTTAATTCTTGACAAAGCCTTTTTTTTAAAATCATTGCCTTCAGTTAAAGTTAAAATATCAAAAAATTCATCTTTCAAATCTAAATTTTCAGCTATTTCAAAGCTTTCCATTAAAACGGCTGAAAGAGACTTTGTATACATACTTCTAAGTAATTTCAGCTTAGATACATCACCCGGATTTTCACTAATTTTGTGAACTTCCAAAAAATCATCCAGAAAATCCAGCTTTTCCAAGTTTTTTCCGGACAAATACAATACAGGATTTGCAGCATCTATTTTTCCGATAATTGCCCCATCTACAAAATTATCCACACATTCATTGATTTTTAAAGTTGTTTTAGGAGAAATATTATTTAAATCCATGTAGATTCCTTTAGAATATTTTCCATATTCAGCAGCTATGTCCAGTGCCTGACTGGGACTATTAGCAGAAATTAAAATGTCTGAAAAAGCAGCTACCTCTTTAAAAGTATCTAAAATTTCCACATCTGACTTTTTCATATTTTCAATGGTATTTTCTGACCTGTTTTGGGCAGATGTTAAAAAAGTAATATTTTCAGAGTCAATCAATCCTGTTAAGTTTTTAGCTACCTTTCCAAAACCTATAAATCCTATTTTCACAAAATTCCTCCAAGAGCAGTTATTAACATGTAAACAGCCCCAATTATAATTAATACTGCAAATATTTTCTGAATATATTCAGTTTTTTTAGCAAACCTTGAGATATCAATGTTAGAAATTATATATCCCAAGATTAATAATGTTAATCCAAAACCAAGGCAATACAAAAGAATGTTGAATGCTACAAATACTGGATTTCCTGAACTTACAAGCAATGTTAAAAGTGAAATCAGATAACCGCTGTAACATGGTGCCCATGATAAAGAAGTTAGAAATCCTAAAATAAATGCATTATCTCTGCTTTTATAAGTTAATGCTGGAAACTTGCAGGAACAGGAAGTTAATAAAAATCCTCCAATTAAAAGCAGGAAAAATGCAGATATAACTCGAATATAATTTAAGTATTTATAAATAGCTATTGTAAAATACACTGTTGCAAATAGTATAACTACAAAAATAGCAAATAAACCTAAAACAAATGAAATGATCTCTGTATTCTTTCTTTTTTTTAAATTAAATCCTATAAAAATAGGTAAAACGGGTAAAATACAGGGAGATAAAATTGAAATTACTCCTGTAATAAAAGAAACCGCCAGAACAATTTCCACAATATCCCCTCAAATCATGTTTATTAAATCTTTCGGACCATAATAACCTTCAATAGACTTTAATTCATTACCTTCACTGTCTAAAATAAGCATAGTAGGAGTTGAATAAACATTATACTTACCAGCTATTTCAGGATTGTCATTAACATTAATTATAACAACTACATAACTTTCATTAAGCTTATCCATAATTTGTGCATCATTCAGGGTGTTCTGCCTTAACTGATGACAATAAGTACAGGTATCTGATTCAAAAACAGCAAAAACTTCTTTATCACTAGTTTTAGCTTTTTGAAGTGCTTCAGACAAAGTTCCTGCAGTATCAATAATGTTAAACTCTGATTCGGAAGCTTCTTCTTTTTCAAAATCCCCATTAATTGAAAACCATCCACTTAATGCAATGATGACAAGTATTATGAAAATAATGAAATATAAACTACATTTTTTCATGAATATATTATAATAAATTATCAAATATATTAGTTTCTATTTTTTAAAAGCAACATATCATGTAAGTTTACACCAATATCTTTTGAAATTGTTGTACATTTTGAGCATAATAAAAAGAAAACTTCCTTAGATGACAAATCTATTTCAGTTAGCCCCTCATAATTTCCCATTCCTTTAGAAATTATAAAATCATGAGATGAAAAAATTTCTCTAAATTCCTCTGAAATTTCACTGTCCACATATCCGACAGTTCCAGCACCTATTTCAACAATTTCTCCAAATTCATCTAATCCAACATTGACTGCATCTTCCATACATGCATCATTTATAATTGGTCTTGATTTGACAGCTATTGTAATATCCAAGTCGTACTGCTTCATTTTAGAAAGTAAAAGTTTGTCAAATACAATTTCACCGGTATTATCCACTAAATACAATACTTTATCATATTTTTTTAAGGCATTTTCAAACTCGCCAATATCTTTAACAGCCAAATCTCTTTCTAAAGCAGAACTTATTAAACTTCCAACATCAGTATCTATAGTAAATGCTCCAAAATCAAGAATATTTCCTATAATAGCTATTTTCACATAGTTTTCCAAACTGTTATTCTTTTTGAGAACTTCCTTAACTGTCGGCAAATATTTTAAAGCTATCTGATTACCTGCAATTTTTTCTTTAATATACGGATCTTCACAGCCTGTTTTTTCCTGAATCATGTTATGAATAACTGAACCTGTTTTATTTGAATTGGTTGTTTTATAGAAATTAGAACTTAAAAATGTGAAAATGTCATTCATAAGTTCTATTTTAAGGTCCTCATCATCACTAGCCAAATCCATAGCCTCTTTTGCCTGTCTTAAAAAACATGCACCACATTCATAGTTGATTTTCACTTAACCACCATAAATAATTTGAACTAATCGTATTTCATCATCATCTCGGATTTCACTTTCTTCAATAACCAAGTCTCCGTTCTGTTTTGGAACAATAGTTTGTGAAGATAACTCCAAATCATTTAATAAATCTTTAATTGTGTAATTTTCTTTTGGTATGTCTCTTTTCTCATCAATATCTTTAAATTTTAATGTAAATGTCATATTATCACTTTCCCAACTCTTCTAAAAATGTGCATGCTTTGCATAATCTGTTAGCAGAGGGTTCACCACACTTTTCACATCTTGACTGAGGATAAGTTTTTTTAAAACCGTCACCAATAGCTTCCTTAATCTTATCATATCCTCTAAGTGTTGAATATTTTATTGTAGGGTGTTTTTCAGAAAGTTTATTTATCAAATCTGAAACTTCGCCTCTAAATGACTGCTGTGCATAAGGACAGCTGTCAAAATGAACTTCCAGTTCTTTTGCAACTACATACAAACCTATTTCCCTTTCCGGAATTTCACGTAAAGGTTTAATTTTAACTGTGAATTCTTTAGCTTTTGAAGATGTTTTAGCACCTAACTTAGTTAAATTATCAGTATTCCCCTCAAGATAATTCATCATAATAGCCTGAACTTCATCATCCAAATTATGGCCTGTAGCTATTTTAGTAGCTCCCATTTCACGGGCAGCCTTATTTATTATAGTTCTTCTGAAAACACCACAGTAACTGCAGGATCCAATATGATTCTCTTTTTGCATTATCTCATCTAATGTTATACCATATTCTTCTTTAAGAGAAACTACTTTATGTTCAATACCTAAACGTTTCGCATGACGGGTAGCTATATCTACACCTTCCTGACGATAGTTATCAATTCCTTCATCAACAGTTACTGCACAGATGTCTATAATATTTCTTTTACGGAAACTGTTCAAGATTTCCAAAGTTGTTACACTGTCTTTACCTCCTGAAAGTGCAACTAAAACTTTGTCTCCCTTATCCAATAATTTTTCCTTTTTAACTGTTTTAATAACTTTTTTTTCAATTGATTCAATAAAACAATCCTTACATAAATATTGACCGGATTGGTGTTTTTTAATAATAACCTGCGAATTACCGCATTTACTGCATTGCATAACTACACCTACATTTGCTCTACAAATTGAGCTAATTGATTTAAAGTATTTACTTCAAATATATGGGCACCTGCATCTTCATATAATGAAACACAACTATCTACAATATCCCATTTATTTCTGTCTTCAGGATTTAATATTACAACTTTTTTAGAATTTTTAACCATTTCACCAACTAAATCTACACTGGCCGGAACACCTTTTACTTTAGGTCCTGCCCAATCCCTGCAATCAGACAGTATAATAACATAAGACTTGTTATTTAACTTAGCCAAATCCATAAATTTCTCAAATGAAGTATACATATTAGATGTTCCGTGAACCATTGCATTTTTAAGTCTCATATCTTTAACTTTTGTAAATGCATCAATTAAATACTCTTCTTTTAAAGCTTTAGTTGTTTCAATAACCTTATTATCAAATTCAAAAGTTCTTGAATTTTTAAATGCACTTTGAGCTGAAAACATCAACATGAAAAACCAGCTGCTGATCCATTCACAGGACCCGCTGATATCATTTAGAAACAAATGTTCATTTTTGTGAGGCCGTGGTTTAGCCTTAATCAGTTCAAAAGGAACACCGCCATATTTCATATTTACTCTTATGGTTCTTCTAATGTCTATTCTATTTGAACTGGTTTGAATTTTCCTTCTTGAACGTTTATTAGCTATTTTCCTACCTAATCTTTGACAGATTTCAAGCATTCTTGGATCGAATTTGTTAAGTTTTGTCAAATCCTTATTTAATAATTCCCCGTCTCTTTCAAGTTTTTGAACTTCATCAAGTAAAGGCTGGCCTGATAACTGTTTCAGTTTTTCATTATTGATTTTTTCTTTCTTGAGTTTGGTGGAAACATTACCCTGTTTTTTAATAATATACTTATTGGATTTAGGTCCTGTTCCTTTGTAAGCTTTACCTCTCTGTTCAGCATCAAGAACCTCTTTTTTTCGGGCTTCTTTTTTGAAAACATTTTCAAAAATCTTGTTAAACTTAGGAATATCATACTTATCTTTAACATAAATTGCTCTTAAGGCTGTTTTTAAAAGATTTCTATCATTTTCGCCCAAATCCTGATAAACTTGAGCAGCTGAGTGTGTACTCCTAATACTGACAGGTAAACCTACTTCTCTTAACTGATGAGACAATTCTGCAACTTTATCAATCATAATATCATTATAATTAATATTTCTTATGAATTACGTCTTTTAAAACTCTTTTTTTATCACTTTCAGTTTTAATAGCAACACCAATACTATCCTCTAAAGATTTATTGAAATTTTTAGTACCTAAACTGGAAACTGATCTAACCCAATCTACAGTTCCCCTTACAGACGGTTTTTTCATTAAATTAAGATTACGTATCTCATGCACTATTTTAACTATTTTTGAAACTGTTTCATTCTCAGCTTCAGGAAGTCTTGATTTAACAATTTCAATTTCACGTTCAACTGAAGGATATGGAATATATAAGAATAAACATCTGTCCTTAGTTTCATCAAGTAAAGACCTTTGAGAGTTAGAAGTTAAAATAACAATTAAATCATTTGCTAACTGGAATGTTCCTAAATCATTTATAGTTATTTCTTTTTCACCTAATGCCTGAAGTAAAAAACTTTCAACTTCCTCATCTGCTTTATCAATTTCATCAATAAGTAAAACAGAATCCTTTTCATTTAAAAAAGCATTTAATAAAGGACGTCTTATAAAGAATTCTTCATGAAATATTTTTTCTTCATTATCAGACTCGTTTTTAGCTGCTTCAAGGTGAAGCAATTGTTTTTGATAATTCCATTCTCCAACAATTTGTTCAAAAGTAATACCTTCATAACACTGAATCCTAAAGAAATCCATGTCAAAAGCACTGGCTATTACTTTAGCTAACTGTGTTTTTCCAACACCAGGAGGTCCTTCAATAAGCATTGGTTTTCCAAGTAAAAAAGATAAATATAATGTTGTTGAAATCTCGTTATCCGGGACATAATTTTCATTTAAAAGAATTTTGTCAATTTTTTTAACAGATAAATCGTCAATTTGCACAATCAAACCTTCTTTATTTTATATATAATTACAAGTATTAATGAAGCATTTATTTAAAAGTTTTGAAATAATAGATAATGAGGTTGAATTATGAAAACAGAAAATGCAATTATTATAATATTAATCATGATTATTATAGTTGCTACTGGAATTTTTACACTTGGAAACATTAACTTACATACCGACTCTGGAAATGATAATTCAGAAATTTCTTATGACAGTTCCAATTCTATTGATTCCGGTGGCTCCAGTCAAATTGAAGAACCATCCCAAGTAGCTGGTGAAAGTGAAGATAGTGGAGAAAGTGTTCAGGAAAGTGCAGATAGTGAATCCAATTAAGTTTTGAATTCATCAGGATTTTTAAATAAATCAAAATCCTGAACATATTCCTTTCCAGTAATCATGGCTATTTGTGCTTTTTGAAGCTCACTTCCCAAATATGCAGCATGCTCCATTCTTGTTACAAGTTTTTTATCTATTATTTCTTCATAAATTTCTTTTGCAGTATCTCCAACAATCACCAAATCAGCTTTGTTCTTTTTAAAATGTGTAGCTATAATTCTGCTGGCTTTAACTGTAGTTCCATAATCAACACTGATTTTAAAGCTCCCTGCCTTGTCTCTTACAAATTTCATAGGTTTAGTCTGTTTAACTTCCGGAACTCCATCAGTTTCAGTTTCAATAATATCCAGTCGTTTATGTTTATCTTTAAATGCAACAAGGTTAATTCCCAAATCCTTTGGAATAGAACCTCTATGCTTAGCTAAAAACATCATTTTAGATGCAGTTGATAATTCATAAACACTGCCTCTTGTTTTTCCGCTTTCTTCTGGAGTAAATAATATACTTACACCTAATTCCATCCCTATTCCTGCAAGCAGAACATTGACTCCTCCAGAGTCTGCATCCATCAGTTCAGTAACATTTCCAACTCCGAAAAACATTGGTGCTTTATTTATTTTATGAAATTCGAAACAGGCCATAATTGATTCAACAATACTGCTGCTGTTTACAGGGTCCAAAATTAAATCTGCAACATAATCAATGCCTTTTGTATCTTCAATTAGCTGTTTCATTGCATCAACTCTTTCTTCAGGAGTTTTTGGAGTGAAACCTTCTGAAAAATTAGTTGGAAGCAAAACAGCCGGAGTATTAGTTTCTTTTAAAATATCAAGTACTTTAGAATTATTTCCCAAATCCAAACTTAATACCAAATCAATACCATGTTTTGCAGCTGCTTCAATTTCTTTTGCATTTAATGTATCAATACTTAATGGCCTATCTCCAACAATTGGCCTTAATGTATCAATCAATTCCGGAACTTTATCTGAAAAATCTTCACCTGCTGCCATACCAATATCAATCATATCAGCTCCCGAATCAACAAAATACTGACATTTATGAATTAAAGCTTCTTTTGATAAAAATGGGGCGTTAGCTATTTCAGACAATACTCTCATTGGAAAATCTTCACCTACCGGGAGATTTCCAACCAGAATATTATTAGGTTTTTCCAATAATTTTTCAATGGTTTTTTCATCATTTTCAAAATCATCAATGAATTTTAAAGCTTCTTTTCTTTTTTCCTCTTCAATTAGTTTATCTGCAGGTTTATCTTCAGACAATTCAATTTGATCAATTAAATTTAAAACCATAGCCAAATCAGCTCCGTCAGTTGAACCTTTAAAAGTAGGAATTCCCAATTCTTTTGTTATTTCCCTGGTTCCTTTCTTTATTAAACCTGGAACTAAAATCATATCAATTTCATCTAACTGATTAGCAAAATGAGTTTTTATTTCATTAATAATAATTCTAGGAGTTAAAAATGCAGCTACCTGTGTATTATCAGCTATATGAATTATAACCTCAACATTAGCATTAGCTACAACATTTTTAATTAAAGGATATGCTAAATTTCCAGTAATAATTAAAACTTTCATAAACTCCCCCACCTATTCATAATATTAATAGTTATATGACTATTTAATTATTATAAGTAACTACAAAACAAAGCAATATACATCATTTAGCAACATAAATAATATAAAATATTAACTAAAAAACGATTATAAAATCTATAATGATTATCCATGATAAACTTTATATATTTTGTAATTTATAATGATTATACATGATAAACTATGGAGGAGACTAAATGATTGAAATTCGTTTTCACGGACGTGGTGGACAAGGGTCCGTAACTGCTGCTGAAATTTTGGCAAAAGCTGCTTTTAAAGATGGTAAATATGTTCAATCTTTCCCTTTCTTTGGAGTTGAACGTAGGGGAGCACCAGTAATGGCTTTTACCAGAATTGATGACAAACCAATTGACATAAGATACCAAGTATACAATCCAGACTATGTATTAGTTCTTGATGATGGATTAATGAATGTGGTGGATGTATTTTCTGGAATAAAAGAAAATACTGAAGTAATTATCAATATTGCTGAAGAATTTAAAGGATCTGGTGAACATCCAGTTCACAGCATTGATGCAACAGGAATTGCATTAGATTTATTAGGCCGCAATATTGTTAACACAATTATCTTAGGATACTTTGCTAAAAAAACTCACGTTGTAAGTATCGAATCACTTATTGAAGTAATTAAAGAAACATTCCCTGGAAAAGTTGGGGAATTAAATGCAGAAGCTACAAAAAAAGCTTATGACATGGGATAAAACATAAGGAGAAGGTGAATTAAAAATGGTAGCTATCGGATGTGTAATAAAAACACCTGGAAGTAGTAAAAATAACAAAACTGGAAGTTGGAGAACTTTTAAACCTGTTTTAGATAAAGAAAAATGTATCGATTGTGACAATTGTATTATTTTCTGTCCGGACTCCAGTGTAAATAAACAACATGACATTAATTACGATTACTGTAAAGGATGCGGAATTTGCGCATATGAATGTCCTTCAGATGCAATCGAAATGATTAAAGAATAGGGAGTGAAGAAATGACAAAAGAAGTTATGACAGCAAATAAAGCAGTTGCAGAAGCTGTAAGATTAGCTAAGCCACAAGTTATTCCTGTTTATCCAATTACGCCTCAAACAACAATTTCAGAATACCTTGCACAATATGTTGCAGATGAAAAAATTGATGCAAAATATGTAAAAGTGGAATCTGAACACAGTGCAATCAGTGCATCTGTCGGAGCAAGTAGTGCTGGAGTAAGAGTATTTACTGCAACATCTTCACAAGGATTAATGTTAATGCATGAAATATTATTTGCAGCAGCAGGTATGAGAACTCCAATTGTATTGGCTGATGCAAATAGGGCAATATCTGCACCATTAAATATCTGGAATGATCAACAAGATTCAATTGCACAAAGAGATGCAGGATGGTTGCAAATTTATGTTGAAAGTGCACAGGAAGCTTTAGATACCACATTAATGGCATATAAAATTTCTGAAAACTATGATGTTTTACTTCCATCAATGGTATGTTTAGATGGATTTATTTTAACTCATACTGTAGAACCTGTAGAAATTCCAACTCAGGAAGATGTAGATAAATTCTTACCTCCATATGTTCCAAAACATGCTTTCTTAGATCCTAATGAACCAATGTCTATAGGTACATTAGCTGATCCTGATTACTATCTTGAAGCAAGACATGATATGCAAGTAGCTATGGAAAAATCAATTCCAGTTATTGAAGAAACCTGCAAAGAATTTGCCGAAATATTTGGCAGAGAGTATGGTCTTATTGACACTTATAAAACAGACGATGCAGACATCATTTTCGTGGCTATGGGTTCAATGTGCAGTACTTTAAGAGTTATGATTGATGAATTAAGAAACAAAGGTGAAAAAGTAGGTTTGCTTAAAGTTAGAGCTTACAGACCATTCCCTGTTGAAGCTATTGATGAAGCTGTTAAAAATGCTTCAAAATTAGCAGTTCTTGATAAAAATGTAACATTCGGAATTGGTGGTGCTCTTTACACTGATATTAAAGCAAAAATCCATAAAGAAGCATACGGATTTATTATTGGTTTAGGTGGAAGAGACATTACTCCAGAATCAATCTTGGAAGTTTATGAAAAAACAAAAAATCCAGAAAAAGAAGTTACCTGGATAGGACTTAAGGAGGAATAAAAATGGAGATATCTGATAAAGAATATTTAGCACCAGGACACAGAGGATGTGCAGGATGTGGAGCTTCCATTGGAGTTAGATTAGCTCTTAATGCATTAGGAAAAAACACTGTAGCTATTTCAGCTACTGGTTGTCTTGAAGTAATGACCTCTCCTTATCCAGAAACTGCTTGGGAAATTCCATGGATGCATGTAGCTTTCGAAAATGCTGGAGCAGTTGCATCTGGAGTAGAAAGCGCTTTAAGAATTCAAGGAAAAGATGACATTAATGTTATTGCTTTCGGAGGAGATGGAGGTACTGTAGATATTGGTTTGCAATCATTATCCGGAGCAATGGAAAGAGGTCACAACTTAACTTACATCTGTTACGATAACGAAGCATATATGAACACAGGTATCCAAAGAAGTGGTGCAACACCTTATGGTGCAAGTACTACAACTTCACCAAAAGGAAGCGGAAGTTTCGGAGAAGACAAACCTAAAAAAGACATGCCAATGATAATGGCAGCACATGGAATCCCATATGTGGCTACTGCATCTATTGCATATCCTGAAGACTTTGTCAATAAAGTTAAAAAAGCAGCTGCAATCAAAGGTCCTGCATACATACATTTACACCAACCATGTACTACAGGATGGGGATTTGCTTCAGAAAAAACCATTGAAATGGGAAGATTAGCTGTTGAAACCGGATCATGGATTTTATATGAAGTTGAAAATGGTGAATTTAACATCACTTACAGACCTGAAGAAAGAAAACCTGTAAAAGAATATTTAGCTCCTCAAAAAAGATTCAAACATCTTGATGATGAACACATAGACAAAATACAAAAATATGTTGATAAATCCTGCGAAGAATTAGGTTTATAAAGGGGGAATAATAGTGGAAAAAATATTTGTAAATAGAGATGCATGTGATGGATGTAACAATTGTGTAAACATGTGTGCATCTATTCACTCTGCTCCTAGAATTAAAATTATAGAGCATGATTCCGCATATTATTCCTTAGTTTGTCAACATTGCGAAAATGCACCTTGTGTAAAAATTTGTCCGACAAATGCAATGACTACAAAAGGTGTTAAAACTGAAGATTGTATCGGATGTGGCTTATGCAGTATTGTTTGTCCGTTTGGTGCAATTACTATTGCAGAAAGTGTAGCTGAAAAATGTGACCTCTGTGCAGATAGAGAAGAAGGTCCTGCTTGTGTAAAAGCATGTACCAAAAGAGCTATTTCAGTTATTGATCCTGCAAAAATCAAAATTAAAAATCAGGAAAAATATCTTGCAAAACTTGCTGGAGAATATGATATTGGAAGCACATCCAACCGCAGTTTTGTACACTTCATCACAAGTGCTGCAAGAGCAAGATTAGCTCTTGATGAATAAATAAGGAAAAAACATGGCTGGAGAACTTCATGCAAATTGTATAAACTGTGGAAAATGTCAACATCCCATGGATGTTGATGATATTTCCTTATTTTGCATGGAATGTGCTCCTAATGAAGCTCCTTGTTTAAAAGTTTGTCCTGAAAAAGCAATAGAAAGCATTGGAGGGGCGATTACTTTAAATAAAAATAAATGCAATAAATGCGGAGAATGTGCAAAAGTATGTCCTTTAGGCATTTTAGATGCAATTATAAAATAGCTGTTTTTTAAAAAAATTTATTAAAGCTTAAAATATAAAATTATAATTAACTTTTCTTTTTATAAAAAAATATTAAATAAGGTTTTTATTTTGATTACACAAGACATGATAAAAGATGCTGTTTATGAACTTTACAAAAAAGCAGTAATCGTTTTAGGAAATGATGTGAAAAAAGCACTAGAAGATGCTCTTAAAGTAGAAGATAATGAACTTGCAAGGTTAAATATTGAAGCTATCTTAAAGAATATTGAACTTGCTGAAGAAAAACAAATTCCAATGTGTCAAGATACAGGTTTGCCAGTAGTTTTTGTCAAATTAGGAAATGTTGAAGTTGAAAATTTAAGAGCAGGAATTGAAGAAGGAATTAAAAAAGCTACAAAAGAAATTCCAATTAGGCCAAATATTGTAGATCCTTTAACAAGAGAAAATACAAACATCAATGTTGGATCATACATCCCTCCAATAGATATTGAGTTAATAGATGAAGATTATCTCGAAATAACAATTTTACCTAAAGGATTTGGCTCAGAAAACAATAATGCTATGAAAATGGCTCTTCCAGCTGAAGGAATTCAGGGCATAAAAGATTTTGTAGTTGAATCTGTCCTAAAAGCAAAAGGAAAACCTTGCCCCCCAACAGTAATAGGGGTCGGAATTGGAGGAACCTCTGATTTATGTTTAAAATTAGGTAAAAAAGCACTTCTCGGAGAAGTTGGTAAAAGAAATCCTGATCCGGAAATAGCTAAACTAGAATTAGAAATTCTTGAAGAAATCAATAATTCAGGAATCGGTCCGATGGGTCTTGGGGGTAAAACAACAACATTAGATGTTAAAATTCTAAAAGCCCATACACATACTGCAGGACTGCCTATTGGTGTTTGTGTGCAATGCTGGGCAGACAGACATGCGACAACTAAAATTTATGATAAAAAATAAAAATAGGATTGATTATTTAAAATAATCAATTTATTGTTCTTCTTTTTTTAATTTCTCAATACGAGGTCTTTTATGAGTATTGATGAAAATAACTCTTTCCCCAATATTAACTACCCTATCAGCTATTCTTTCCAGATACCTTGCAATGAAAATAATATTAACTATTTCTAATGCATCCTGGGTTTTTTCAGTTAATAATTCAGTAATGTGGGATAATATAATATCAAATAAATCATCTACTTTATCATCATCACTAGCTAACTCTCTTGCAACGTCCATATCCTGATTACAAAAAGATCCAAATCCTCTAGTTAACATGATTTGAACATAATCAGCCATGTACTCCAAGTCCCTCATTATTTTATTTGAAACTTTCATTCCTTCAATAGTAGCTGCTGATTCTGCAATATTTCTACATAAATAAGCTATTCTTTTTACATGAGAAATAACTCTAATTGATGATTCAATATACATTAAATCTGTAGCTAATGGTTGTTCCATAGCTATAAATCTAATACAACTCCTTTCAATTTCATGACCACAGATATCTAATTCTTTAGCTTTTTCAACAACCTCTGCAGCTTTTTCTTCATCAAAGTTAGATAATAGAGATGTTGCTTTTCTATGTAACTCTAATGTGTCATTACAATAATTTCTAAGATTTTTCTTAATTGATTCCATCCTTTCTTCAAATACATAAGTAGGATATTCCTTATTCTCCATCAAATCACCTTAACCAAATCTTCCAGTAATATATTCTTCTGTTTTTTCCTCTTTTGGATTTACAAATAGTTTATCTGTTAAACCACTTTCAATTATTTCTCCGTTTAAGAAGAAAGAAGTGTATTTAGATACCCTTGTAGCCTGTTGCATATTATGTGTAACCATAACAATAGTATACTTTTCTTTAAGTTTATGGATTAAATTCTCAATTTTCAATGTGGAAATTGGGTCTAATGCAGAACAGGGTTCATCCATTAAAATTACTTCCGGACTAACAGCAATTGTACGTGCTATACATAATCTTTGTTGCTGACCACCGGATAATCCCATTGCAGACTTATCCAATTTATCTTTAACTTCATCCCAGATAGCTGCTGATTTTAGACTTTCTTCAACTACCTGAGCAATATAATCCTCATCTTCTTCTCCATGAATTCTTAATCCATATGCAACATTATCAAATATAGATTTTGGAAATGGATTTGGCTTTTGGAAAACCATACCTACTTTTTTTCTTAAATCAACAACATCTACAGAATCATCATAAACATCTACACCATCCAGGTAAATATTACCATCATGACTAAATGTTGGAATTAAGTCATTCATACGGTTAATTGTCCTGATGAATGTAGATTTACCACAACCTGAAGGTCCAATAAGTGCAGTAACAGAATTCTCCGGAACATCCATATTTACATTTTTTAAAATTTGAACATCCTCAAAGAATGTGTTTAAATTTCTAACTTCCAATTTCATTATTTATTTCCCCATAATTTTCTTTTGATATCTCTCAACAATTAAATTAGTTGCAACAGTTAATATTAATACAATAATTACCAGTACTGCAGCGGTTCCATATGCATTCTGGAGTGAAACACCTTCAGTAGCTAATACATACAAATGAAGCGGCAAAGGCCTACCTGGATCAAATATAGATATAGGTACTGTTAATGCAGATCCTACAGCATACATAACTGCAGCTGCTTCAGAAATAGCCCTAGTCATAGCTAAAATAACACCAGTAATTATTCCAGGTAATGCTGCAGGCAATATAACTGAATAGATAACCTGCCATTTTGTAGCACCTAATCCGTAACTTCCTTCTTTATAGGAATTTGGAATGGAGGTTAATGTAACTTCAGCAACTTGGAAAATAGTTGGAATAGCCATTAATGCTAAAACTAATCCTCCAGATAATATACACCAGCCTAATTTCAGGAACACAACAAAAAATGCTAAACCAAATAAACCAAATACAATAGATGGAATTGAAGCTAATGTTTCTGATCCGAAGCGGATAAATTTGATAATTTTTTGGTTTGATGCATATTCTGACATGTAAATAGCTGCACCAACACCTAACGGAGTAGCTATTACTGCAGCAATGAAAACTACATATATACTTGAAATAATCATAGGGAATATTCCTCCTTCTCTTCCGGCATCAATCGGACCTGAGAATAAAAACTCAAAATTAATAACCGGAATTCCTTTAACAAGAATATAACCTAATATGATAATTAATATAAGTAATGTAACAACACCAGATAATACAAATACACCATTCATTATTTTCTGGGAAGTCTTAGGAGAGCAAAAACTCTTCATTCAATCCCCTCCGCACCAATACCATATTTATTTTGAACATAATTTGCTACTAATAATAAAACTGCGATTATAATAAATAATACAACAGCAGTACCGAATAATGCATTATAATGTAATCCAGTTGCATAACCCATTTCCAATGCAATATTTGTTGTAAGTGTCCTAACTGGAGCAAATATTGATCCGGGAACTTGAGCAACATTACCTGCCACCATAATTACAGCCAAAGTCTCACCAATCGCCCTTCCAATACCAAGAATGATTGCAGTAATTATTCCAGGCAATGCAGATGGGAAAATTATATGACGAATTGTTTGCCAATGAGTAGATCCAAGACCTAATGCGGCTTCTCTATACTCACCAGGAACTGCTTTAATTGCATCCTGGGAAACTGATATGATTGTTGGTAATATCATGACAGATAAAATTAAAGCAGCTGTAAATACACTAAATCCGGTACCTCCAAAATTTTGACGTACAATAGGCACTAAAACTGTTAAACCAAAAAATCCATAAACTACTGAAGGAATTCCAGATAATGTTTGGATAACCGGTTTTAAAAACAATTTTATTTTATCAGGAGCTATTTCTTCCATAAATATAGCACATAATAAAGATAATGGAACAGCTATCACCAATGAAAGTAAAGTTACAAATATTGAACCTATAATCATTGGGAAAACACCAAATTGACCATCATTAGGAGCCCAGTTACTGCCTGTTAAAAAATGGAAAAATCCATATGACTGAAATGCAGGAATTGCCTCACTAACAATAAATGCCAATATAACAAAAATAACAAAAATGGAAAAGATTGCTGTTATAAACAATCCTTTCTCAATAAAAAATTCACTAAAGTTTTTAGTTTCCATCAAACCACTATGAATCTATTTTGAAGTCTTAATAATTTTTTCATCAGCTAATACTTTACCACCATCATCACTTAATACCCAATCGATGAAGTTTTTGGTCTCGCCAGTAGGTTCACCATTGGTTAAGAATAAGAATGGTCTTTGAAGTTCGTATGAACCATCTGCAATAGTAGCATCAGACGGTGCAACTCCATTTACATTAACTGCTTTAATATCATCACTAATATGAGCATAAGATACAAAACCAATTGCATTAGGATCTTGGGAAACAGATTGTTTTACTGCTTCAGTAGAACTTTGAACAACAGCATCATCTTTAATTTTGCTGTCACCCATAACAATACTTTCAAATGCATCTAAAGTACCTGAACCTTCTTCACGTGTGATGACATTTATTTTTCCATCACTTCCACCTACTTGATTCCAGTTGGTAATGTTACCAGAGAAAATTCCTTGAAGCTGTTCATCGGATAAATCTGAAACTTGGTTTTGAGGATTGATTGCAATTACAATTCCGTCTTTTCCTAATTCATATTGTTTTAAGGAACTGTTATTGTCTAAAGCTTTTGAACACATACCAATATCAGCAGATCCATCTTCAGCACTTTTGATACCTACACTAGATCCTCCACCTTGCACATTGATTTGAGCATCAGGGTGTGATTCTTTATAAACTTCTACTAACTTTTCAGCAACAGGTTGAACTGAGGTTGATCCTGCCACTTGAACTTTTGATGATCCTGCATCTGCAGAAATAATCAAAGCACCTGCAATTATAACAATAATTGCTATAATACCAATTAAATATTTATTTTTCTTTTTCATTTTTCTCCTCACATAACTGTTTTAACAAAGCCATATATAAATGTTGCTTTTTGTGAATAAATATTCCTAATTAGTGAAATTAAGGTCTTAGAAGACTGTATGTTTTATGAAATAAAATTCTCAAAAAGTGAATAAAAATAGAAAAATAAAAAAAATAATGATATTACCTAAATGTGCGGGGAGTGGTAGATCTAGGTATATTCTTATGGAATTCAATAGCTACATCAATAATTTCTATAGAAATGTCCCCTATTCTTTCAAAGGCTTTAACAACCCTAAATAAGTACATGAAATAATTAGAACGTTCTTTTTCATCAAATGAATTTTCAGCCATTTGAGTAGCTATTATATTAATGGATTTGTTTTGAAGCATATGCATAGATTCTTCAAAATCCATAATATCTTCTTTAAGATTAGTTTTTCCTTCTAAAAATGCAAGCATAGCTGATCTGATCATCTTTTGAGCAGTTTTATACATTTTCTTTAAATTTTTAAGAATAGTTTCATCAACTTCATAAACATCTTCAATTACGAACTTTGCAATATGCCCGCAATAATCACCTATACGCTCCAAATCATAAGCCACTTCATTATAAAGCATGGATTTTGATAATTCAGAATGCTGATTAATACTAACAATAGTTTCAACAGATGTTCTTACTTTTTCAACCATATTATTAGTAGTATAATCCATTTCTAAAGCAGCATTAGCTTTATTTTCATCATATTCATAAACAGCATCAAATGACTCCTGTAATTGAGATTGAACATGTTTAGCCATGTTAGACAACATATCATTAACTAAAACATATCCTGAATCATTACTCGGAGCATAATCTCCAAAAGATTCTGCTAACTTTTCGTATACTTTTAAATCAACCATGTATGCTCTTTTAACAGTTCCATCTTTTACAAGAGGCTGAAGTAGCTGAGTAACATAACGGCGTGTTATCCCCAGTTTTTCAGCTATTTCATCTTGAGTAGCGGGGTTTTCATATAAGATACAATCCAAAATATCTTTCAATGTTTTATTTTTTTTACTCATACTATCTACTTTTTATAGTCATCTAAAAACTCATTAGTTTCAAATTGAATGTTTTCAGAAGATTTGTTTATTTGATTTCGTCTAACTTTATGTGTTACTGGTTTTTCCCTATAACCATGCTCCCTATAACTACTATCCCTTGAAGATACATTCCTTCTGTTTTGATGAATTTGTATTAACTTAAGGTCGTCCAAATTTTGTTGACTAACTGGACGTTTTTTAATTTCGCTTTTAGCTTCTTTAGCAGACATTAAAATCTTATAAATTACTGAGGATAATAATATAAATGCAATTAAAGCTATTGGGAAACCAAAATAATGGAATATATAATATAACACTAAAAATCCACTATCACAGAAACCTTTAGCTAAAAATATCAATCCAATAAATGCAATTAAACCTCCATGAGATTTTTTAATAAAATCGGGTTTTAATACAAATGGATAAACACTCATAGCTAACAAAGAGAAACCTAAAACTCTATATAAATTATTATCTGCAACATTTTGAAGAGATAAATACACATTTAAAAATGTTGACGGTAAAAATCCCATTTCAGACAACATAGCAAAAATTAACAATAGCTGAATTAATGCCATAACAATTAATGGAAATGAATATGCTATTTCCCACTCAAAATTAGCTTTAAGCTTTGCATTATCAACCGGTTTTTGCAATGCTTCTGAAAGCACATTGTAAAGTACGGAAGACAATACAGAACCAATAATAGTCCCCGCAACTCCAAGCACTGCAGTAGTAATAGCTACAAATGCTGAAATAAAAGCCACTAAAATAATTTTTGAATGATTCAAATTTTCACCTTCATTATATTTAATATAATTAAAAAAATGTAATAAACATTTTTATCACTTATTACATTTTATTATTTAATTAATTTATAAGTTTAGGTTTATACAATATTAAATGCATTTGGGACTTTATTTAAAATTTTATTACTAATGCCCGGAACTGTTGAAGATATAATAGAACTGTCTGCTTGATTGGCACTATTTACATCACCATCTCCAGGAATAATAGTTGCATCTAATGCATCCTGTAAATTCTCAACAGTCATACGTTGAACCCATGGGTCTGCATCAGAGATAATAATTTCATCAACTTGCTTATCTAATTCATTAGCTATTACCCAGGAAAGGAACCTTCCACCAAGCAATGCTACACTATTTCCATTAGCAGAATTTACAATATCATTTAAATCATTTTTTAAAGTAAGATTTTTATACATTTTTGAATTAATTAAAGTAGCCCAGTGTGCATCCCCAACAGTATATGCACCAATCTTTTTTGGATAAATATAATTTCTTCCAGCTATTTTAATAGCTGTTGTAAGAGGTATTAAATCTTCTTTTAAAACCGGGACCTGAACATTAGGATTATGGACTTCTTCCTTCATTATTTGCATTATTCTTGGAAGACCAAATTTACCTCTCCTTGCAGTTCCAGGCTCATAACCACACATATATCCATGATGATTTTTTGGAAAACCAGTTATAATAACATTCAGACCTGATCTGAGGCCTACTCTACATTCCCTTTCATAAGCACCATTAGTACCTACAACTTTACCTGGACATAATATTCTTGAAGCTGCAACTGCTTTTGCAAATGCTTCAACAGGATTTTTAGCAGCATTATATGGTCCTCCTTCAAGTACAAAAACATCCGCACCTATTTCAATAGCTTTTTCAAAACCGGTAATGAGATCATCATAACCATCACCAATAAACATGATGGCTTCAAGGCCTCTCTGATATTTTTTAGCCAAGTCGGCTATATCAACTGCTTCTCTGTAAGGTGCTGCATGACCTTCACCAGTTTGCTCACTAGTTAAATTAATAGCTACTGAAGAGGATAATTTTACCCATTCTTCCTTATCTGAAGATTCTGCTTTTTCCTTATCAATTAATCTTTCATGAATTCTGTCTCTCGGACATTCAGTATAAACCGGTCCTTTATTATAACATTCACCACCACATCCTACAATATTTTGTGGAAGTCTCATAGGTCCGTTTTCACCAAAATGATCTAAATCAAGTGGAACATCAACACTATCATATACCTTCCTCATTACTTCAATGCCACGCATCCCATGTTTTTCAGCAATATCTGCAAATGCATATGCACAAATATGAATAGGCAATCCCAACATATCTGATAAACGGCAGTTTCCAAGTAATTCCATTAATTCCAAGTCAGATGCACATGTTCCAACAACAGCTTCAGTTAAATCACAGCCTAATGGAAATCTTTTAAATTTCATTCCCAATTTCATTGTGTCCTCTAAAGACAATTCAGAAATTGCATCAACAACTTCAACTACATTTTTATCCATTTTAGATAATTCAATAGCTGCATCGTCATCAACAATAGCTTCTTTAATTAAATCATACATTTGATTACAACCTCTAAATTTAATTAAATATATTATATGAACATATCAAATAAATAAATTTTGTTTTATAAGTTAAGAACAATTTATTCCCAATAGCTAAAAATATCCTAACTTAAGTACGATAATAAGTTTTTAAAAATCGTATATAAAAAAACAAGCTATAACGAATAGAATTATAATAGCAATACTTAAAAAAAGGCCAAAATAACTTAAAAAAATCAAAAGTAATACAAAAATAAAAAAACGAAAATATAAGTTAATACTACTAAAAAAACAGATATAAAAACTTATATATTGTAAAGATATAATAATTTAATTGTTACTACAACTGCTGAATTCAGCGAAAATTATTTAAAAATTAGAATAGATGTTTGCTAACAAACATGAAGTTCTTTTATATAATTAATAGGGAGATTATTAAGGCACATTTTAAATAATTATTATGTAGTAAATGTTTTTTAAGAAACTTAAAAAATAAAATGTATATATGTTTTAAAGGAGACAAAATAATGAAAGTAGCAATTTTAGGTGCAGGATGTTACAGAACTCATGCTGCAAGTGGTATTACAAACTTTACAAGAGCTTGTGAAGTTGCAGAAGAAACCGGAAAAGAAAAAATCGCAATGACTCACTCTACTATCGAAATGGGTGCAGAATTATTACACCTTGCTGGAGTAGACGAAGTAGTTGTATCTGACCCTGTATTTGACAACGACTTTACTGTAGTAGATGACTTCGATTTCCAAGAAGTAATTGCAGCACACAAAGCTGGTAAAGCAGAAGATGTAATGCCTGACATCAGAGCAAAAGTAAATGAGTTAGCTGAATCCCTCCCTACACCACCTAAAGCAGCTATACACTTCGTAGATCCTGAAGATTTAGGAATGAAAACCATGAACGATGATGCAGCAGCAGTAGCTGACGCTGACTGGGTAATGACCTGGTTACCAGAAGGTGGAATGCAAAAACCTATCATCGAAAAATTCGCAGGAGAACTCAAAGAAGGAGCTATCCTCACTCACGCATGTACCATTCCTACCACCGAATTCAAAAAAATATTCGACGAATGTGGAGCAAACGTAAACGTAGCTTCATACCACCCAGGTGCTGTACCTGAAATGAAAGGTCAAGCATACATCGGTGAAGGATATGCTGATGAAGCATCCATCAAAACTTTATTAGAATTAGGTGAAAAAGCAAGAGGATCTGCATTCACATTACCTGCAAACTTATTAGGTCCTGTATGTGATATGTGTTCCGCTGTAACTGCAATTACTTACGCAGGTATCTTAGCTTACAGAGACACTGTAACTCAAATTTTAGGTGCACCTGCTGGATTTGCACAAATGATGGCTAACGAAGCTTTAACCCAAGTTACTGCTTTAATGCAAGATGAAGGTATTGACAAAATGGATGAAGCTTTAAACCCTGGTGCATTACTCGGTACTGCTGACTCAATGAACTTCGGTCCATTAGCAGAAATCGTACCTACTGTTTTAGAAAACTTAGAAAAAAGAAGCTAAGTGAAACACTTAAAATAAGTTCATGTTGATTTTATATCAACATATGAAACTTATTTTTTAATAATTGAGTCAAATTAGCTATTAAAAAATAAGTTTACTATTTTTATACGGATTTTTATTATATTAATATTCTCAACCGAGGGTTCGAAATTGATTGATGAAATTTTAAAAAAGGCTGTAAATAATAAAAAAATAAGTGATGAAGAATTTCTTCAATTATTAAAAATAAATAAAGAAGAAGACTTGAAAAAATTATGCGAAACTGCTGTCGCTATCAGAAACAAACATTCAAAACTAATTAAATTGACATCAACAGTACATATTACAAATAAATGTACCATTCAACCAAGATGCAAATATTGCGGATTTGCACCAAAAACCTCTAGCGAAGGATATTATGATTCTTTTTATAAAACAGATGAAGAAATACTTAAAGCTGCAATATCCATTGAAGAAGCAGGAATCCCTAGAGTAAGCTGCTCTGGAGGTTACGGTTACAAAGGCAAACAAGCAGTTAATGCAACAGAAATTGTTAAAAGCAATACTTCTTTAGAGATTTTAGTAAATGTTGGGGGGGATTTAACTGAAAAATCAATTAACCAACTAGCTGATTTAAATGCAGATACTATCTGCTGTAATTTGGAAACCATCAATGAAGATATTTTTAACTTTGTAAAACCTGGAGAAACCTTAAAAGACAGAATTGAAACCTGTCAAAGAGTTAGTGATGCCGGAATTGAACTTTCATCAGGATTATTAATTGGACTTGGAGAATCTCTGGAAGACAGAATAGCTCACTTACGTTATTTAAATAATTTTGAAACACTTGGGGAAATTCCAATAATGGGATTTAACCCATATAAAGATACTCCAATGGCAAATCATCCACCTTCCCCACTGGAAGAACAGCTGAAAATTATTGCAGTAGTACGTATAATGTATCCTGAGATAAGGATTACAGTACCTACTCCAACTATCGGTCCTAAAAATGTGGAATATTCTTTAAATGCTGGAGCTAATAATTTAGCTACCGTGATAGCTGATAATTATCCATTAGAAGTAAAAGGTGTAGGATCCCCTATTTGCGGAAACTATGATGATGTGGTTTTTGTTATAAATAAATTAGGATTAACACCACAAAGAATTTGAGGCTAAACTATGGCTTTTGAAGAGATGATTAAAAAGGCATTAGACGAATCCAGAAATAACTGCCGTTTAGGAGATACTTTAGAGGAAGTACAGGAAATTCAAAACTATATTAAAAATGCTGAAAAGATTTATATTCCAAACAAAAATGGAATTAAAGTTGATGTTTTAAATAAAGTTTTAAGAGAATATAATTTACCTGTCGCCAAAATACTCAAAATAAACACCAATGAAGCAGACAGCAATCGCAGCCCTGCTTTTGCAAAAGCTATTATGGCATTGGATGTGTGTGATGCTGATTTAATAATAGCAAGAGGTCGTTTAGGATTGCCAGGTTCAGGATCACTTTTACTTTTTGTAGATAACAAAGGAAGAATACTGACCTGCGGAACATCCCCCTCTCATGCAATTAGTCAAAAAACTCTTGAAGATGCTGTGTATGAAGAAGCAAATGAGGCTCTGCAAAAAATCGGATTTAAAAAAGAAGGCTAAAATATGGATGTTGACACAGGAATAACTTCTGAAGTTTTTACTATAAAATCTGAAACCAGACTAATAGATATTTTTAATAATATAATTAACAAAAAATCTGAAGCTTGTCTAAATTATATTGATAATTTGAATTTAGATAAAAACACTAAAATTGTTGTTGTGGGAACTTATTTTACTGGAATGGGAATTGTCAAAAAATTAAGCGAAAAATACAACAATATTCTGCTAATTGATATTTATCCTCACTTAAAAGAATTATTGGACACAAATATTGGTGGAAATTATAAAAACAGTATAAATTTTTCAACAGATCTGGAGCTGATTAAATCTGGAGATGTGGTTATTGACACTACAGGTTTTGGAGGATTAAATGTTGAACAGTCATCTGAAATTAATGCTGAAGTATTTTTAATAGAAGACCCAGTAGCTGAAGATAATGATAGCTTACTTAAAGATAAAAACAATATTTATAAAAGAATAAATGCGGTTAATGCATCAAATAAAGCTATCCTAAAAACTAAAGGAATAAATACTAAAACATCAGGAACCATGACTTTAACTATTGGTGTTTTGACAAATGTATTACAGGAATCCCAAAAAAGGGAAGGTGTTCTTTATAGTGCCTGCGAAATGGGCTTTTTTGAAGAAGTTATTTTCAAAGAAAAAAATATTCCAAAGTTTGTCGAATTAGTTAGCAAAAATGCTATGAAAATATCAACTATCGACCCTTTCAGCTGTGATGATTTAATAAAAACACAATTAGATAAAATTGAATCTAAAATGATTTAAATGAAACTTAAAGAAATTATTGAGTTTATAGATGAGAATATACCTAAAAATCTGGCTTTGAAAAATGATGAAATAGGTTTTAGAAAAGAATATGATTTGAATCAGAATATAAACTCCATTGAAATATTTATGGATTTATATCCTGAATTTGATACTCAAAAAGCAGATACTTTAATTCTAACTCATCATCCGCCATTATTCAATCCGAAAACACCAACTTACACAATTCATTCAAATTGGGACATTATTAATGGAGGAGCTAATGAAGCACTAGCTGAAACATTAAAATTAGATGTTATATCACCATTTGACAAAACTACAAATATTGGAAGAATCTGCAAAACAGACAAAACATTTGGTAAATTTGAAAAAGATATTTCAGATAGTTTTAAAGAAATCAGAATTGTAAATAAACCTCCCAACAACAAAAAACTTAATAAAATTGGAATAATTTCAGGCTTCGGTCTTAAAAATCCAGAGTATGTCACATTAGCCAAGAAATTAAATTTAGATTTACTGATATCTGGAGATTTAACTCAGGAAAGTGCAATTTTAGCTAAAAACTTGGATATTACTTTAATTGACCTGGGCCATCACAGCAGCGAAGTTCCCGGATTATACAAATTAGAAGAATTGTTAAAACCGCTTAATGTTAAATGTGAAGTTGTTAATATAAATCCCTGGGAAAATATATAAAATATAATTAGAATAACAATAGTTATACAAAATCTGGAGAATATTGAAATGATACAGGAAATAGAAAATTCAAGAATTCCAAAAGGCAGAATAGACTTAATTGGATTTGGAAGATTAGGATTAAGAGTTGGAATCCATTTAATACAAGTACACAGAGGCGGGCCAAAAGAAATTGGAGTTTTCGATGGGCAAAAGATAGATGGTAGAGACATTATTTTTACAATGAAAGGTGCAAAAGTCGGAGAATATAAATCAGATTTCCTAAATAAATTATGCACCCATGATGAAAGCTTTAGAAAAATCATCAGTGTTTGTGAAGACATTACTCCAGATAATCTGGATTTAATTAAAGGAGATGTAGTTGCAATACAGATAGCTGGGGGAAATACAATACCAATTGCTGCTAAAATTATAAAACATGCACAAAAAAGAGGTGCTAAAACAATAAGCACTGCCGGAATATTTGGATTTGGAGATGAAACTGTGGAAGTAAGAGATATTTCAGAATTTGAAGACAACCCTGCAGTAGATGAGCTTAGAAAAGAAGGAATAACCGAAAACCATCTAATTGTTACTACAAATAAATTGTTAAGAGACAAAGAGCCAATTACTCCATATACATTAGATGAAGTTGCAAAACAGATAACAAAAACTTCTTTAAAATTATTGAAGGATTCATATGATTAAAATAGCTACAGCAGAATGTTTCACGCATGGAAAAATAGGCAGAGAACTTCATGCAATAGCTCAGGGATACACAGGTAATTTTGGGAGAGATTACATTGAAAATCCTGAAAGCTACGGAAATTTTAACTACAATGAACTTAGTGTAACATGCAGTCTTTTTATACCAACTATTGAAGCTGTAAAAAGTGTTCTGCAAATTGAAAATCCTCCGGAACCTACAACATTAATTAAAGGAATCAAATGCTACAATGAAGCGGAAGATAAAAAGGTCAGCAAAATTATGGCTGAAGCTGTAAAAAAAATAACTGATTGTGATATAGCTATTGGAACTACTGCAGGAATCGGCAGAGGTGGAATAGCTATTGTAACTAATGATTATACAATTATAACAACCAGTGATATTGATAGTGATTTAAGAGAAAACAACAGCGAAGAATTATTCCAAAGACAGGAAAATGGAATTGAAAAATGTGTAAAAATCCTTTTATTTCTTCTAAATGATGATTTTGATTCTATTGAATCTATGAATAATATAAAAATTATAGAAAAATAAATTATCAAAACTTTTTTATAAAATTAATTAAGAAAAATAGTTTTTAAAGAAGCCTTAGGGGGGATTCGAACCCCCGACTTCCACCTTACCAAGGTGGCGCTCTACCGGCTGAGCCACTAAGGCAAAATCGAGAAAAAATACAGTTTTTAAAGAATAGTGCAAGGGAAGGGATTCGAACCCTCGAAGGCCTATACCAGAGGATCTTAAGTCCTCCCCCTTTGGCCGCTCGGGCACCCTTGCATATGATTTACATACAATATAAGATTGTATCTAATACTATATAAATGTTATGTTTCAGTCATTAAATTAAACAAACATAACTAAAAGTACATAGAAAAGATATATTAATATTGAGTTAATTAAATATATAAATATTACGGTTTTATGATATTAAATTAAAAAATTGGTGTTTACCTTGAAAATCGATAATGAAGAATGCGGAGTTTGTGAAGACTGCATAGACGTATGTCCTGAAGAAGCTATCATAAAAAAAGCATTTAAAGTTGAAATTAATGAAAATAAATGTGATGACTGTGGAGAATGTGTAGACATTTGTCCAGTAGGTGCTATTTTTGATGAATAACCAAGGATTTTGAGATTATGAAAAAAGGAATATTAAATAAACTTACAATTGTTGACTACATTATAATTATCGCAGTAATATGTGCAATTGTTTTTGCATTTATCCATATTACAACTGATGATTCAGATGATGTAAAAACATCTTCATATGACTCATCTACAATGAATAAAATAGTTGAAAATTATTTGAAATTATATATGGAAGGAAATATAGTAGAAACAACTGTCAGCGGATATAATGCAAGTACTGGAGAATCAGTTGAATTACATGGAAATATAACATGGATTGATGATGATAAAGGATCAAATGTCAAAGTATTAATTAATTCAAATGGAAAAGAATACCTAGCAGGATTATACAAAGATATTCCTAATGCAGACATTTATATAGATACTATTTCTCTTGAGAGTGACGGAAATAAATTTAACAATTTAACAGAAGTAACAATTAATCCGGAAAATATTACTTCATTAAGTGATTTAATTTCAGGAATTGACAACAATACCGATTATGAAATTACAACTACGGTATCAGTTGATGAATTAAGTACAATAGATTATCAAGATTTATCTAACAACCTTTATTCACATGATAAAAGAATATCCCTAAAAGGATCAAATACCGGATTATACAACCAATTAATTATAACTAGAGCAACTAGCGAAGAAATAAATCTTGCAGACAATATTTTAGGAAATTTTGATGGTAAAACAAACCCAATAACAATTAGAATTTATGACTGCAGTGAACAAGACTTAAAAACTATTGAAAATAACTATAATGTTACAAATATCAAAACATTTTAAGATGTGTAGCTTATGAGCTTAATATATGCAAAATTAACATCAATTGTAAATAAAATATCACAGCTGTTTCATGAATCCCTTTTATTTACAATTATTTTTTCAATTTTAAATTATTTTGAAAAAGCATGGGTCAATAGCTATTTTAAAGGACTTTATCCTGGTGAAAACTTTTTAGGATTTATTAAAAAAAATAAAATATTAAATTCACAAGTATTTAATCCTCTGATTGTACTTATTGTATTTGGAGTCTTTTTAATATTGTCTATAAATGCTGTTTCAGCTAGTTTAGCTATTACACTAGCTATTGCATTTATTGCATTTTTTATAGGCTCTGCAATATTGCCAAGATACTTCTTAAATAAAGACTTCAAAAAACCGGCAATCCAATTTAAAAGTGAAGATTTGTATTCAATCGGATTCTGCCTTGTTTTAATAAGCATATTATTCTTTTTTGTAAGTGTAGCGTCAGTTGGCGGAATTCCAATTCTTAAAACCTCTTTAAGATATCAGTTAAAACCTTTATTTACAATGCCTGTGTTTTTAATAATTCCAGGAGTCTGTATACTGGCAAGTGTTTATTTAAAAAAATTTCAGGAAAACAAAATCACCCGTTCACAGACAAGATTTAGATTCCTAATTTTGATAGTCATCAGCAGTGTGTTTTTATTGGCTTTAGGTTACAGGACACCACTACTTGCAGTATTACTTATCATGATAATTATGGGTTACTACGGAAATATCTTAGCTGTGTGGGAAGTTGTGGTAGGTGCCCTAATTGGTGTATGTGCAATTATAGGAATCGGCTATTTCAGATCAGTTGAAGAATATACAATCACTTCAGCTACCAATCCTTTTTATACATTAGAAAGCAGGGCTGATTTTACATTAAATGTATTGAACCTCCTTGATTTTATTGGAGGAAACTTTGGAGTAACACATGGAAATGTACTGGCCAGTTCCATACCTGGAAGTGACCTTGGACCAAGAATGATGATTGGAAAATTAATAGCCTGGAGAACAGAAGTTACTGTAACACCAACATTAATTGGACAAATGGTAATTGACTTCGGTAAAGTCGGAGTAGCTGTTGAAATGTGCGGACTTGGATTTATTTTAGGTATTGGATATAAAATAATGAAAAAAACCAATGACTTTGCATACACTGGACTCTACAGTTTACTTTTAACATATTCAATTTTAGGTGTTGAAACAGGAATATTAGATATTCAGGTTTTATTATACTTTGCAGTAGCTATTTTTATTTATTTGGCATTTATTATTAAATCAGATAAATGCTAATCCCACTATTTTTTAATAAAAATCTTTATATACTAAATGTTTTTTAATATTATATACTATTTTATGAAAAAATCCCCAATTATTGGAGGTTTTGGTATGTCTTTAGAAAACATAAACAATAAAATACAATTTAACAAAGAAAACCTGAAAACAATATACTTGGCAGGAGGCTGTTTTTGGGGCGTTGAAACCTATATATCACGAATATTGGGAGTATATAAAACAGAAGTCGGATATGCAAACGGGAACACAAAAAATCCAACTTATGAAGAAGTGTGCAACTTTGATACGAAACATACAGAATGCGTAAAAGTGATTTACTCACCAGATTTCATATCCCTAAAAGAGTTATTGGAAGAATTTTTTAAAATAATAGATCCGACTGCAATTAATCGACAAGGCCCAGATATAGGAACGCAGTACAGAACAGGAATTTATTACACAGATATTGCAGATAAGCAAATAGCTGAAATGTTTATTGAAGAAAAACAGTTAAACTATTCCAAAAAAATAGTTGTTGAAGTAATGCCTTTAACTTATTTTTATCCCGCAGAAACCTACCATCAGAAATATTTGGAAAAAAATCCTAATGGCTACTGCCATATTGATTTAAGCAAACTTCCGGCAATTGATGAATCTTTAGAAAAATTAAAAATAAAGGAAAATATCAAAAAGTTGGATCATATTGAATATGAAGTTACACAAAACAGTGCTACTGAACTTCCATTTAGCGGAAAATACAATGATTTTAATAAAAAAGGATTGTATGTCGATGTTGTAAGTGGAGAGCCATTATTTACTTCCCTGGACAAATTCAACTCAGGATGTGGTTGGCCTTCTTTTTCAAAACCTCTATTAAAAGACAACATTAAAGAAATAAAAGACACCAGTCACAATATGATTAGAACAGAAGTGAAAAGTAAAAAAGCAGATTCTCATTTAGGCCATGTATTTAATGACGGACCCTCAGAATTGGGAGGCATGAGATACTGCATCAATTCCGCAGCTTTAAAATTCATAGCTTTTGAAGATTTGGAAAAAGAAGGTTATGGAGAATATATCAAATATTTTGAAAAGTAAATTAAGTATTACTTTTATCAAAAAATAATATAAAATAGTAATACTTTAATAACCTTTATATAAGACAATTCTCCATAATTATATATGGTATCATGATAAAAACAACTACAAAAAGGTTATTTCTTGAATAAGTAGAGAATACATGATATTTTAATAAATCAATACAAATAAACCAATTAAAGTAATACTTTTCTATAATTTCTTTAAAAAAAAGTATTACTCAATATAGGAAAATGGAGGAAAAAATATGCATATACCTGATGGATTTATACCATGGACACAATGTGCAATATACTATGTTATTTTAATTGTAGCTCTTTATTTTGCAACAAAATGGGCTAAAAAGAACCTTGATGACAAACATGTCCCACTTATGGCAATACTTGCTGCAGGAATCTTTGCAATCATGTCTATGAATATGCCAATACCATTCGGAACCAGCGGACACATGGTTGGTGGATGCTTAGTGGCATTAGTATTCTGTGCTCCGGAAGCTGCAGTTTTAGTATTTACTATAGTATTACTTATACAGGCATTAATTTACGGTGATGGCGGACTTACTGCCCTTGGAACCAATGTATTGAATATGGGAATAATTGGAGGATGTGTTGGATTATACACATTTAAAGGATTAAAAAATACAATCGGAAAATACCCTGCAGTTGGAGTTGCTGCATGGTTAGCAACTGTAGTAGCTGCAGCAGCAGCTGCTGTTGAACTCGCAATAGCTGGAACATTCCCACTTACTTTAGGAATCTACTCAATGGTATTATACCATGTGTTTATAGGAATTATCGAAGCTGTTTTAACTGTAATTGTAATAATGGCTTTAGAAAAATATAGACCGGATTTACTTATGTGGAACAAACAATCACAAGGGGGAAAATAAATGAATCTTAGTAAAAAAGACGGATACTTAATAATTGTAGCAGTTATTATCTGTATTATAATTAGCTGTTTATCCCCATTTATTGCCTCTGGAAACCCAGATGGTCTTGAAAAATCTGCAGAAGATGCTGGATTAGCTGAAGACTATGGTGTTGACGGATTAAATGAAATTTACTCATCCCCATTCCCAGACTACACTTTTGAACCATTAGGATCAATTGGTGAAATTGGAGTCCTCATTTTAGGTGCTGTAATATGCCTTGCAGGAGGATTTATTGTTGGAAAAATTATAGAAAAAAGAGGTTAAATTTATAACTTCTTTTTTTCATATTTTTTACTATATTTTAGAAATTTTTTGGAGATTAATAATTGGCAGACATTACTCAAACACTTAAGTTAGATGATATTGCATCAGGAGATAGCATAATTCATAACTTAAATGGACCTGTAAAACTAATTTCAGCAATTATAATCATTGTTTTTACTGTTTTCTCACAGCAGATTATTGTTCCAATAATAATGGAAATATTTTTACTGCTTATTTTATATTTATCAAAAGTGTCTATAAAAGATGCATTTAAAAGAATAGTATTATTGCTGCCTTTTGGTGGAGCTATCATAATATTTCAACCATTTATCCATCCTGGAAATGTACTTTGGGCATATTCATGGATGCAAATAACTGATGCCGGGCTAAACTGGGCGATTTTATTATTCGGAAGACTGATTACATCACTTACAGCTATCGTACTTTTATCTTCTACAAGTCCGATGCAGGAAATTGTGGCATCATTTAGAAAATTAAAAATGCCAAAAGAGTTAGCTATGATTTTAAGTATTACAGTAAGATTTTTATTTGTATTTATTGATGAATTAACAACTATCAGAAATGCTCAAAAATCCAGAAACTTTAATATACATTCAAAGTTAGTTCCTTACAGATGGATAGTAAGGCAAGTTGGCTATACAATAGCTATGATGTTTTTAAAATCTTATGAACAGGGAGAAAGAGTTCATAAAAGCATGATCAGCCGTGGATTTTCAGATACTTCCCAGCTATTCAATGAAAAAACACAGCTTGAAAAATCAGATTACATTTATTTAATTTCCATAATAACCCTCATGATTGTTATTGAAGTTATATTATACAAGTACACAAATCAGTTAGGTTATTTAGGAATGAAACTTACAATTAATTAAAATTAGGAAAATAACATGACAAATATACAATTATCAACTGAAAACTTAAGTTTCACATACCCTGACGGTACACAGGCTTTAAAAAATATCAATATCGAAATTGAAAAAGGAGAAAAAGTAGCTATTATCGGACCTAACGGTGCAGGAAAATCAACACTTTTCTCACATTTCAACGGTTTAACAGAACCTACCTCAGGATGTGTTAAAATAGAAGGCAAACCTATCTCTTTTGAGAAAGATGAACTGCTTAAAGTCAGACAAAAAGTTGGAATTGTATTTCAAGACCCAAATGACCAGCTGTTTGCACCAACCGTTAAAGAAGATATAGCTTTCGGACCTATGAATTTAGGTTTAAGCTACGACGAAGTGGAAAAACGTGTTGAAGATGCACTGAAAATGGTTGGAATGGAAAATTATGAAAACAAAACCCCCCACCATTTAAGTGGAGGACAGCAAAAAAGAATAGCTATTGCCGGAATAATAGCTATGAAACCTGAACTGATGATTCTGGACGAACCGACAGCCGGACTTGACCCTGATGGAGTAGAAAAAGTTCTGAATATCATGAATCAGCTTAATAAAGAAGGAATGACCTTAATCATTTCATCTCATGATATAGATATGATCAGCAAATATGCAGATAAAATATTTATTCTTTATAATGGTGAGATAATTGAATCCGGAAATAAAAACCAAATATTTTCAAATAGAGAATTATTAAAAAAAGCTCATTTAAGAACACCATTAACAACAGAAATATTGTACAATTTAAAAGAATCCGGTTTAAATGTTAATACCGAAAAAATAAGCGTTGCAGACACATGTGCAGAAATTATAAAAGCTAAACAAATTAATGAGTAGCTTTTTTTCTATTTTTAATTTTATCTTTAAGTTTTATAATAAAATCAAATTCTTCATCCAGTTCTGGTGAGTTACCAAATCCACAATTAGGGCAATGAACAGATTGACATCCGTGTTTTCCACAACCAGAGCAGCCCCTGTTGGGAACATTGTTTTCGTCAAATTCATATCCGCACATTCTACATTTCATAAAAATCATCCAGAAAAAATAAAAATTAAAGGGTTTATTCTACTATGATGTTTTTAGCTTCTTCTTTACGAAGACAAACATCATATCCTTTAATTTTGAATTCAATAGGATCGCCTAAAGGTGCAACTTTTTGGATTTTAATTTTTGAACCTCTAACGAATCCCATACCTAATAAATGTCTTTTTAAATCAGTGTTTCCACCATCATTATATTTTACAATAGTTACTTCGTCACCAGCGTTCACATCTAATAAAGATTTTACCATTTTATCAACTCCATGACATATCTATAAAAATTTAGGCTTACCTAAAATAAAGTTTTTTAGTTATACCTAATTAAAATCTAATCTAATATTTAGAAAAAATAGTATATAAATATTTAGGTAATCCAAAAATAATATAAAAAATTATTTGGAAGGAGATTTTCCTCCCACTTTTTTATTTTTAGGGATCCTGATACCCCTAATACCACTTTTACTACGCAAAATCATCACCTAAGCAAAACCCAGTAACAAACCGCCTTGATATATTATAAGTGCTACAATATAACCGGTTGCTAATGTGATAACAGACATAGTTAACGGCCATTTCCAACTGTTGGTTTCCTGTTTGATTGTACCGATAGCCGCGAAACAAGGAACATACAGCAGTACAAATGCCATAAATGCATATGCTGAAAGCGGAGTGAACAATTGATGAACAGCTGCATCAATACCCGAACCCTCTTCTTCTACACCGAACAGTGAACTGAATGTAGATACAACAACCTCCTTAGCAACTAAACCAAATAAGATTGCTACAGCTGGTTGCCATTCTCCGAAACCAAGAGGAGCGAAAATTGGTGCTATTGCAGTACCTATTTGACCAATTGCACTTTCCTGAGATCCGTATTCAACACCAAATGGTACACTACTTAAAACCCATACAATAATGGATGCTGCAAGAATAATAGTTCCTGCTTTTCTAAGGAATCCTTTAGTTTTATCCCATGTATGTAATAATACACCTTTTAAGGATGGGACTTTATATGTTGGAAGTTCCATAACAAATGGGGAAGACATTCCTTTAAACATAGTTCTTTTAAGAATAGCTGCAACAATAAGTGCAACAACGATTCCCAATAAATAAATTGAGAATAATACCTGACCCTGATTTGCAGCGAAAAATGCTGAAATTAATAATGCATATACCGGTAATCTTGCAGTACATGACATGAATGGAACAAGCATCATGGAAAGTAAACGATCAGATTCGTTTTCCATTGTTCTGGTAGCCATAATTGCTGGAACACCACAACCAAATCCTAAAATCATAGGAATAAAAGATTTACCATGAAGACCAACTAATTTATGCATAACTCTATCCATAACAAAAGCAGCCCTAGCTAAGTAACCGCTGTCTTCTAGAATACTTATGAATAAAAACATGATGATAATAATTGGTAAAAAGGTTAATACTCCACCTACTCCTCCAATAATACCGTCAACAATAAAAGATGAAAGTACTGAATCACCTAATACTCCGCCAATTGCTTCACCTAATAAACCAAAACCTTCATCAATCAGATCTTGGAAAGGTGCTCCAATTGTAAAAGTAAGCTGGAACATAATATACATAATAACTAAAAATATAGGAATTCCTAAAATTCTGTTAGTTAAATATTTATCAATCTTATCAGATACTGTTGGTTTTTCCACAGCAGGTTTACTTACTGCTTCATTCATAAGTCCATCAATAAATGCATATCTCGCATTAGCTATTACTTCTTCTGCACCTTCATTATAAATATCTGCTAAGTGTGCAGCTACTTTATCAGTTTCTCTCAATATTTGAGAAGCATTTTTAGATTTTTGAACTTTTTCTATTACAATAGCATCCTTTTCCAATAATTTTATTGCTGTCCACATTGCTGGAACATCAGTTAAATTACTGTCTTTTTCAATTAATGATTGAAGATCTCCTAAATGTTCTTTTAATTCAGGACCATAAACCAATTTTTGAGTGGTGTCAATATGTTTATTAGCTACTTTTTTAACTGTAGACAATAACTCATCAAAACCATCTTTATTTTTAGCATTAATTTCAACAACTGGGAAACCTAATAACTCAGCCATTAATTTAATATCAATAATATGTTCTTTTTTCTTTGCAAAATCATTCATATTAAGAGCCATTACTAAGTTTGCACCTAATTCCATCATTTGAACAGTCAGATACAAATTACGTTCTAAATTAGCAGCATCTACCACATTAACAATCACATCAGAATCATCATCTACAATGAAATCCCTTGAAACGATTTCTTCAATAGAATGAGCACTTAATGCATAATTACCAGGTAAATCAACAACATCAAAGCGAGTAGCATCATAATCAAAATGACCTTCTGCCCTTTCAACAGTTTTACCGGGCCAGTTACCTACATGCTGATGCATACCTGTTAATTGATTGAATACTGTAGTTTTACCCACATTCGGGTTTCCTGCTAATCCTACAATACATTCTTTCATTAACCATTCTCCTATTTTTGTTAGAACGAATTTTTATTAAAAATTCTATTTTATATTAATTAAATAAAAATTTAAATTTAGGCATACCTAAATTTAAGTTTAAAAATTTATTATAATTTATCAAATATTTGCAACTTAAAAATAAGGCTTGCCTAAACCTACACTTAACTTTTGTTTTAATGCTATTTAAATGTTTAGGTAAACCAAAAATATCGAAGAATTTATATACTATCCAATAACAATAGTTATATTAATTATTAAAAGTAAGTAAAAAGTTTAGGCGTACCTAAAAAAATAGAAAGCTTTATATACCACAACAACTAACCTAATACATAGTGGTGTAAAATTAGGCACACCTAAATTTATAGGGTCCCTAAATTACAACTACTTAAAAAAACACATTATTAGTCAAATAATAAAACTCCAAAATTATATTAAATTGGTTTTCACAATTTTCTAATTTAATATAAAAAAAACATGGAAACAACACTGCCAAGTTTCCATGGCAAAAAAACACAGGGTGTTTAAAAAACATGAATTCTTAGATTTAAACACCAATTATCTCTTTTTAAAAAACAATTAAATTTTATCTGAAAATTTTAGGTATACCTAAAAAAATAGGAAGCTTTATATACCACAACAACTAACCTAATACATAGTGGTGTAAAATTAGGCACACCTAAATTTATAGGGTCCCTAAATTACAACTACTTAAAAAAACACATTATTAGTCAAATAATAAAACTCCAAAATTATATTAAATTGGTTTTCACAATTTTCTAATTTAATATAAAAAAAACATGGAAACAACACTGCCAAGTTTCCATGGCAAAAAAACACAGGGTGTTTAAAAAACATGAATTCTTAGATTTAAACACCAATTATCTCTTTTTAAAAAACAATTAATTTTTATCTGAAAATTTTAGGCATGCCTAAAAAAATGAAAACCTTTATATACTATCACGAACTACAGTATAACTGGTGATTGAAATTAGGCATGCCTAAATTTATTGGGATCTTAATTTAAAATTACCTATATCAGTCAAAATAAAATGAATATGGTCTCCAAATAGATATTAAATTAAAACAATCCACTCCCTAATTTAATATTTTACCTCCATATTATTTTCCTCAAATTAGGTGTTTAAAATCGGACAAACATCAATTTAAACACCTACTTCTCTCTTTTTAAAAAATTAATTTTATTTTTATATATGAATTTTTGGTAAACCTAAAAAAATAAAAACATTTATATACTATCATGAACTACAGTATAACTGGTGATGAAAATTAGGTATACCTAAAAATATCTAATTTGAAATTACTAATGTGTTGTTGGTTTAAAACCATATTACTACACTCCGATTGTTATTAAATTAGTTTATACTCTCTTTCTCTAATTTAATAAAAAGCATATAACTACTCTCACGAAATTAAATATGTATTATCATATTTAATTTCACCTATCAAATAAAATATTTATTTTTAAGATTAAACAGAATAATCAAAGTATATGGAGATGATCTTATGGGTGTAAGACCAAGTTGTTGCGAAGCACCAAAAGAAGAAACAAGCAAAGTAAAAAAGAATATTAAAAAAGTATTTAATTTCTTCTTCGGATGCTGCAAAAATAAAAAATAAACAATTATAAAAATTATTTAATTTTATTATAAACTTTTTTTAAAATATTTCAAAAACTAAACAAAACCATTATTTAATAGCATTATTTTAATAGAACTAATACAATAAAGGCTTTTTTTAAAAAAAATATAAACAATAAACATGATAAAAACAGAATAAACATTTAAGTATAATGAAAAGGATAAATAAATTACAATATTAATAAAATTTTAAGTAGGCGTAATATGAGAAGAAGAAAAAAATTGATTATCGCCATTTTACTTGTTATTCTAATTGGATTAATATCAGTAATTGCCGGTGCATTATTCTTACCACAGGACAATGAATTAGCTCAAGGTTCAAAGAATATACTTGTATGTGCAATTGATGAAAGTGAACCAAGACCTGGAATGGGTGCTTGTGATATGGCATTTATTGTATCACTACAAGATGGTGAACTTGTCAATTATACTGAAATATATCCTCATGGAATGACTCACCCTAATGCTTCAGAGCCACAAGAAGCTCAAGAACAAGGAGCTGGCGAAAAATTGTTACTTCATGATTCCTTCTGGGATAATGACACTAAAAAATCAATGCAACTAGCAAAAGAAATTGTAGAATACAATACTAGTGAAAATATTGATGCTGTTGTAGCTGTTAACAGTGAAGCATTAGATGCAATATTGAAAAGTGCTGGAACATTAGATGTTAATGGTACTCAAATGAATGCAAGTGGTATTGACCTAATAAGAGAAGAACAATATAATGGTGGGCAAACTAGAGGAGCTGCAGTAATGGATATTGTAAAAGCTGCAGGTCACGCAGCAAGCGACCCTATTAAAAAAGCAGAAATGATTAATGCTGCTTTAGACCAATATTCAAAAGGAAATATTGTAATGGAACCTCAAGGAGCATTTGTAGGTTTACTTGCTTCCAAAGGAATTAATAATTTAATATAATGGAAATTACTTTCATTATATCCTTATTTTTTAAAATTTAAACAAAATTAAATAACATATTTTCAATTTTTATAAGAAAACTTTATATATAATGTAAACTAATTTTTACATATGTAATGTATATATTACATATTTTATTTTTTAAAATCCTGAATTTTAAATCAAAATTACAGCAGGTATCACTTCCTACTTGCCATATATGTAAAATATATATTACATTTACAAGTTATAAAATAGCTAATAACAAAGACCCTACTGCTATTACAAAAAGGTAATACTATGACAGAATACATTATAGAAACAAAAAACCTAACAAAACGCTTTGAAAAAGATATTGCAGTTAATTCAATTAATATGAAAATTGAAAGGGGGAAAATATATGGATTACTTGGCAGAAATGGAGCTGGAAAAACTACAACTATGTGCATGCTTCTAAATCTGTCAGAACCAACATCAGGTGAAATTAAGCTTTTTGGAGAAGACTACAAAAAACACCAAAAAGAAAATTACTCCAAAACAGGATCCATAATTGAAACTCCAGGATTTTACGAAAACCTCAATGCAGTTGAAAATTTAAAGATAATAGCTAAATTAAGAGGCAATTACAACAGAAAAACAATAGATGAAGTTCTGAATCTTGTCTGTTTATATGATGCAAAATATAAAAAATTTAAAGACTTTTCTTTAGGCATGAAACAAAGATTGGGAATAGCTGCAGCTATAATGCACAGTCCTGATTTGTTGATTTTAGATGAACCTATAAACGGACTGGATCCCGTTGGAATTAAAGAAATAAGATCCCTTTTAAAAACATTGGCGAATGACTACGGAACAACAATTCTTATTTCCAGCCACATCCTAAGTGAAATTGAACATATTGCTGATGTTATCGGCGTTATGGACCATGGAAATCTCATTGAAGAACTGTCTAAAAAAGAACTGGAAAACAGATTAAATAAGCATGTTGATTTTGAAGTTTCAGACATTCAGCTAGCTTCAGAAATTCTTAAACAAACAGGATTTAGAGAAAACATTGATTTTGCAGTTACAAAAACTCCAGAAAATACTCTTTTAATCCGTTTAATTAGTCATTTGGATGCAAGAGATGAAATTAATGAAAAATTTGTTAAATCCGGGATTAAAGTATCAAAATTAATATTATGTGAAGAAAACCTGGAAGAATTCTTTACAAGACTCATAGGCAATGATGTACGTTTTTCATAGGTGATTATTATGATGACATTTATTCAAAGTGAACTTATAAAACTTAAACATTCAAAAATATTCCTGTTAACTGTTCTTGGAGCACTTACATTTCCGTTCCTGCTTTATTTAAGTTTAATCAGCGGAACTGCTGACGGATTCGAAAGTATGCTTCGGGCATGTAATCAGTTTACAGGATCAATGTTTAATATTGTTCTTTTTGCAATTGTAGTTTCATACATATTTGGAAGGGAATACACAGAACATACCTTAAAAACAATGATGACAATTCCCATATCCCGTGGAAAATTCATTTTAGGAAAATATCTGATGTTTTTCATATGGACGATGATTTTAGTAGCTATTACATTCTTATCCACATGTATCTTCGGATATCTTGGTGGAGTCAACCATATAACACTAACAGGAGCTATTGGATGCTGTAAAGAAATATTTATTACAAATATTTTGTTATTTTTAAGTTTCACCCCATTTGTGTTTTTATCATTGATTGTGCCGAACATGGTAGCTGCAATGGTTACAGGAGCTGCATTCAGCATTGGAAATCTCATGATTTCTTCAACCAAGTATGCTCCCTATTTTCCGTGGAGCAGTTCATATCTAATCGGAGCAAATGAAATAGCCAACTATTCCTGCAGCACAGCAACTTCACTAGCTATTATATTAGCAGCATCTGCAGCAGGAGCAATAATTTCATACATCTACTTTACAAAAAAGGATGTTTACATTTAAACATCCTTTAACAGAGGTTTTTACAATGATAACACTTATTCAGACAGAATTTATAAAACTGAAACATTCAAAAATATTCCTGCTGACCGTTCTTGGAGCACTTAGCATTCCTGCTTTACTCTATATTGCTCTTCTTACAGGAGAATATGCAACATTTCAGGGTCTGCTTGACTATTGTGCCACTTATGCATGTGCACTGTTTTATATAATCATATTTACAATTATTATAGCTTATCTTTTTGGTAGAGAATACACGGAACATACTTTAAAAACAGTATTAACTGCTCCACTATCTAAAACAAAACTGCTATTTGGAAAATATCTGATGTTTTTCATATGGACATTTATAATCACTACAATTACATTTACAGGCACTGTACTTGCTGCATACTTCGGCGGAATTTCAGATATTACACTGTCTGCTGGATTAAATAGCTATAAGGAAATGTTAATTTCAGTGTTTTTACTCTGTTTAAGCTTTTCTCCATTTGTATTTCTTTCACTGGTTATGCCAAATATGGTTTTTTCAATGGTTACAGGTGCTATATTCAGTATTATAAACTTATTTGTTTATTCAACCAAATATACTCCATATATTCCATGGTGCAGTCCTTATCTGATCGGATCAAATGAAATATCCAACTATTCCTGCAGCACAGCAACTTCACTAGCTATAATACTGGCCACATTTGCAATCGCAATGACAATTTCATATATCTACTTTACAAAAAAGGATGTTTGCCTATAAACATCCCTTTAAATTTTTGGCTCCATTTTTTTAATGAACAAAGCCATGAAAACTACAATCAACGGGAAAAAGAACATATACATTATGAGTACCATTTCTCCAGATACAATATCTCCCACAACTGTTGATGCTGCCATTAACATGATTAAAATTATAACAGGAGCCAGAATAGCCACAAAAGTATAAATCAGAATAAAACCATTTAATTTTTGAGAGTATTCTTTTAGTTTAATCTGCATATCAAATGAAATATCTTCAGCAATCACATTTAAGCTGCCGGCTAAATTTCCGCCAACTCTCAAAGTTCCTACAATCTGATGAACTGCTCTTGACAAACCCTCTGATGATACTCTGCCTGACATTTCCATCAATGCATCTTCACTTGATTTACCATATTTGATTTCTTTTAAAACTCTTTTAAACTCCCCTGAAAGAGATCCGTAATTTGCCATAGATACAGTAAGCAATGTATCATGCAATCCTTTTCCTGCCTTTAGTTCAGTTGCCATATGCCTTAAAGCATAAGGCAATTCAAAATTCAAATCATCATATTTATGTTTCTGACTGATTTTTGGAAAATACAGCATAAAAATATAAATCATAACCATTAACGTTAAATAAATTCCTGCAATTTCAAATTCTGCAGTTATAAACAATATGAAAAATATTAAAACCCCAATAGCTATTGCTTTTTTTCTTAAAAAATATTTCAAGAATACTTTTCGTGATTTATTTAACAGTTTATTCTGGGATTCTTTTTGTTTTTTGACTTCAGTGAAATTAATTTTAGCAAATAATTTGGGATTTAACTCTTTTTTTACTTTATTTCTTTTAGGAAGTTTTATATTTTTAAAATTGAAATTTTTAAAAAAGTTAAAAATATCTAAAAACACATCAGCTACAATTATAAAGAAATTGCCAAACACATTATCACTGTCCAGTCAATAAAATTCTATTTAAAACCTTTTGAGGGTCCAGATAATACATCTCCAGAACAGTACTGACATCTCTGATTGAACGGATATTCTGATTAACCATATGCTGCAAAACAATTTCACGGTTTTTGATTTCTTCATGAAGACTGTTTAAGGAATTTCCACTGACTTTAGCTATTTCAGCCAATGTTTTACTGGCAATTCCCACATTTTTAATTGTATCACTTTGAGGATCCCATTCAAAAATTTTGTTTAATTGAACTACACCTTCTTCTATTCCAGACACTTCAGCAACTTCACTTATTCTTCTAAATGACACCCCATCCGGTTTATAAATTCTGTTCTGCATTATTATAAAATCAATAGCTGAAATCATAATATTCGGAACAGACATTGGAGCATTTGTTAATCTTGTGATTGTTTCTCTTGCATCATTTGAATGAAGTGTTCCAAATCCTGAATGTCCTGTATTTAGTGCTGTAAAAAGTGTAATTGCTTCACTTCCTCTAACTTCACCAACGATTATTCTGTCTGGCCTTTGTCTTAGTGAGTTTTTAACCAGATCATTCATTGTTAATTCACCTTTGTTTTCAACATTTGGAGGTCTTGTTTCCATTCTAATAACATGTTCATGAGGTATTTGAAGCTCCAGAGTGTCTTCAATTGTAATTATTCGCTCTTTCGGATTTATAAATGAAGATAATGCATTTAATGTTGTGGTTTTTCCTGAACTGGTTCCCCCTGATATTATTGCATTAGCTGATTTTACTCCCAAACCGTCAAAACACAGCCAGAAAAATGCTGCAAGTTCAACTGAAATTGTTTTTGAGTTTATCAAATCAATTATAGTTAACGGATCTCTTTTAAATTTACGTATTGTCATTGACGGACCGTCTGCTGAAATTGGAGGAATTGTTGCATTAACTCTTGAACCGTCCAACAGGTGACCATCTAAAATTGGTGATTCCTGGTCTATTCTACGATTTATCTGTCTGGCTATGGAATCAATCAGGTTCATCAGCTCATCAGCATCTTTAAACAGAATATTCGTTTTCATCATACCGTATTCCCTATGATAAACAAAAACCGGCTTATTCATACCAATTACCATAATCTCTTCAAGATTATCATCACGAATTAACGGGTCAATTTCACCATAACCTACAAGATCCTGAAACAGCTTTCTTGCTAAGTTGTCTAAATATTCATTTGAAATGTCATTATTTTGAGAGTTGTTTGCCAACTTTGCAAATAAAAAGTTCTTAATATCATTCAATAGCTTGTCTTCATTTACCTGAAGAGATTCATCAGATGATATAGCCAAATCAACTAAATTTTCACGAAGTTCACTTAAAAGAAGTTTTTCCTCAGAAGAGTATTTTTGTTTAAAAACATTATATTGTGGTACAACATCAAAATTGCCCCCAATACTGCCAAATTGCTTTTTAATTATATTATTGTTCATATTTACAACCTAAAACGATTTTAAATCTATTTTAGACATTAGTAATACTAATTAATAAATTTTTTATTACTTTCCAAATAATAATTACATACTAACATCAATATACAAGAATATGACACAAAACTGCTTCTGTGGAAAAAACTGTATTACAACAAAAGAAAACATAGCTGACAAAATAGCTGATTTAAACCCATGTGAAAAGTGTGAAGACATTACAATAAAAAAATTCAGTCCAATAAATGAATTAATTGACTTCAATAAGCTTGATTCAGATTATAAAAAATGCGAATGCGGAAAAAGGCCTATTGACATTGTAATGAGCCATATTCTAAAAATAATGATTGAAGAGGAAATAGTTCCTCAAAATGCAACACTAAGAAGGCACAGCCCGATTCCACTTCCAAGCTTTTATTATTCAACACAGATGGCGCAGTTTATAGGCAAGGATTCAGTAATTTTAATCCACCCTGATTTCAATAAAAAAGTTGCCGAAAGATTAAACAATGAAGTAGATGAAGTAAAAGGAGTTTTAAAAGGAAATCCTCAAGAAGTAAACGGCATGATAAACAAAGATTCCCCTATAAAAAACTTTGAATTACTCTCCGGCTGTGATAAGCGTTCAGATGTTATGAGAACACTTATTAAAAATGAGGCAGAACTGGAAAAAATAATTATAAACAAAAATCAGCACCAGCACCATATTGAAGTAGCACCAACAACAGAAGAAAAGCTGATTAAGCTTCACAATTACCTGGAAAACAGCAATATCAAAAAAGGAATAGCTATTGATGGAATGTGCGGTAACGGATCAATTGGAATCTATTTGCTCAAATACGGATTTGAAAAAGTAATATTCAATGATATTTACAGCGAAGCTATTGAAAATCTGAAATTTAATCTTGAAGTTAATGAAATACTCGGAAATTATGAAATTTACAATAAAGCATTTGAAGATTTGGAAGTTGAAAAATGTGATTTGTGTGTAATTGACAGCTATCCCCAGACAGATATTGAAGAAATTATCAAAAAAGCCGAGAAAATAGCTGACCATGTATTAATAATCTAAATAAACATTTGCATATAAATTACAATAGCTGGAATTATTAAAACTCCCATCAGATGAGATTTTCCAACTCCAATATAATGAGGCAGCATTCCAAGAGCAGTTGATGTAATTAAAGCCAGCACCATATAAAAAATCGGGGCTTTATAATATAATGTGAAAATGTATAAAATCCCAATTTGTAAAATAATCACAGCTACTGATAATTTACGATAATCAACTCCACCCATTAACTTTGAAAAAGAATCACCTAATTTTAAACATAGAACCAAAGATATTGAAACTGCTATTAATGATGCAAAAATAAAGATCATCAGATGGTTAATAGACATGTCTGAAATTAAATAAGACATATAAACTGCAATGCCGCTTCTGGGATTTCCAATTATATAAATTGCCATTAAAGAAAAAAGACAATCTGAAATATTCAAACCTGAAGTAGCCAGTAAAAAATTAACTGTATCATCTTCAGAATTATCATTTGTACCGCTGGCTGCCTGAGCTATTACAGTTCCCTGAGCAGGACCGAAACCCGGAAGGAATCCCAAAATAGCCCCTGTAATTCCTCCGGCAAAAATGCTTTTAAATTTATTTAAATCTATGTTTAGCTCATAAAAATTGTTCTGATGAGGAATAGTTGAATTATCATTTAAACTAAATAAAATAGTACTTATTCCAAATAATCCTGAAAAAATACACATCAAGGAAACACCTGATGAAATTGGAGTCTGAAAAATAGTCCATCCCAAAATTCCTGAAAGTAAAAACAGGAGTAATGACCATGCAAAGTCTCTTTTTGAGTTCGTAAGTGCATAAGTTAAATAAACTGAAGCTGAAAGCAGAATAATCCAAGTGTATGGCTTTGTAAGCTCATGTAAAAAAGGCAAGGTTATTGCAAAAACAGGCATCATCAAAATTGTAATTACAATTGCCCCAAATCCCCCAATAGCCACTATTCTTATAACTTCCTTTGACCTTCCCTGCAAAACCATTCTATGGCCTGGAAGAACAGATGTTGCAGTTCCTTCCTGTGGAACTCCTAAAAGCATTGAAGGTACAAATTCAGTTAATGCATGAGCTACAGACATTGATACCATTAAAACGCATAAAAATTCCGGAGATAGAAACCCTAAAAGAAATGTAGATGATGCAAACAGTATTGCGCCGGCAGTATTGACATGAATCCCCGGAATCATTCCAGTTAAAGTTCCAATTGAAATTCCTATAAAACAAGCAAATACTAATTCTAACATAGCTATTGATTAAACTAACTATAATTTATACTTTGTTTAATTCAAATGAGAATATTTAGCTAGTTTTAAAAAAATGCTTCAAAAAAAGAATATTAATATTTGAAATTATCAACATTTTGTCTGTCAAATTCCAATGCCTTTAAAGCTAATCTCTCTAATGTTACAAGCAGCTCTCCCCTAGACATTTCTATTTCATTTGCAATTTCATTTTCCCATTCTGCTTCTTTATCACGGAAAAATTTACCCCATACTCTTCCTTTTTCAGTGAGGTCAATTTTATAAGCTCTTTTATTTTCCTCAGTATAAGTTCTGGTCAGAATTCCCTTTTCTTCAAGTTCACCAAATGCCCTTGAAACTCCAGACCTGTCCATAAAACAGGCTGTTGCAATATCTGACTGGGTTGAACTATCATTATAAAAGATATGCATCAGCATATAATACTGATTTTTATTAATGTCAAATTCTTTGAGATACTGATTAATAAAAATATCATGGAAAGAATGCAAGCTTATTATATGACAAATCATATGGGGGCTTAATCTAATAAGATCATCTGTTGTATACATTGAAAAACACCATTAAAATTTATAAAAAACCATATATAACCTATTGAAACTAATCAATAATTATTAACTGGTTTAATTTTTTTGAAAAATAATATATAAATGTTGTTATGTACAACAATAATTTGCAAATATAAAAAAAAGTAAATTAAAAAGAAGATTTACATTAATCTTCTAGTATCAGTAATTTCTACACTAGCTACATCAGCTAATTGTGCCATAGCTTCTTCAGTAGATTCTGTTCCACCTTCACCATCTTCAATAATGAAAATGAGGTTTAATGCAACTAAACCAAATGCAATTGGTTCTTCTTCAATTTTGTGGAATTCTGCTTCAGCAGGCATAGCTGCTTGAATAGCTACTTTTAAAGCTTCTAAATCTACATCAGGACTTTCTGGCATGATTTTTAAAGTTGCTACAACTTCACCCATCAATATTCCTCCATTAATAAGTATTTATGGTCCTTCAAAACCACATTCACATTTATAAGCATGACCAAAAGTACGGCATTTTTCACATCTTGCTATTTTTGCTCCACAAACAGGACATTCAAATTCAACGAAAGGTCCGGTTAATGGAATTTCTTGTTTACATGAAATACATTCTACTTCTTTCATCTAATCACCTATTATTTGTGTGTAATCGAAATTATAATTATCTATATTATCATCAATAAGAGATAACACCCGTTCAGGGTACTTTCCATTTACAACAAAACAATCAGCCCCGAATTTAAGTAAAAGAGAAGGCAACATTAAGTCTATTGATGTTTCATCAAAAGTCAGTAGTTTTTTTGCATCAATGACATTAATAAATTCCGAACCTTCTTCATTAGGTTCTCGGGTATATATACCATTTACATTTGTTACTATTAAAAGCTTTGCATTTAAAGAGTGTGCAACATAAGCTGCAATTGAATCTGAAGTTACATCCCATGAACATTCAAAAGGATCTTCTTTTTCTAAAAATTCAGAAACACTGAAAATAGGAGTAAATCCCTTATCTGAAATTTCTTCAGCTTCATCAATAGTATATGCCAATTTTGTAGAGTTTACCTTATCATTGACTAATTTAGATAAAATATCCATACATTCAATCGCAGTATTATGACTAGTTTCATCAGAAAAATGATAGTATGAATCATATTTTCTTATCAAATTAGCAAATTCTCCCCCACCTAAAATAATTAAAGAATTTGTATTTTCCAGTTTTTTAGCCAGAGTTATTGCATCTTTTGGAAATAAACTTCCCCCAATTTTAACAACTTGTTTGATAATGATATCCCCAACCTAATTTACTATGTGTTTAATTAAAAATAGCTATCATTAAATTAAATGAAACTCATAAAAGTTTTAAATCCCCAGTTATCTTGTCCATTATTTCATCCTCATCAGGCCCAATACCCAAAACTGTTGTAGTTGATGTAGGTAACTGAGTCCTTCCAGCATCAACTACCAGATAATTGGAAACATTGTTTTTATCCGCTTCTTTTTTAAGGTCCAGCAATTCTTCTAAAGAATCAACTTTACAAACAACCTTAGCATAACCATCTGTTTCCCATTTTTTAATTATTTTAGAATCTGTTTTTTTATAGGAACCTATAGAACCATGACAGCATTGAGCTGCAATTTTTCCTTTCCCCATTTTTAAATCTCTTCTTACAACCATCACCTGTTTCATACACACATTTTTCTATGTGTCTATTTAAATAATTTTAGCTTCAATAAAGTATAATACCTATAATGTTTATATAGATTATTACTATTTTAAGTGAAAAAAAATTACTTAAATAAGGAGATGTGCTTATGAATAAAAAAGTTATTGTAATAATAATTGCAATTTGTATAATAGCTGCATTTACAATACCTGCATTTATTTCAGAAAATGACTCCTCAAAAACAGATGACAAAAGCGATTTTAAAATCAAGATTGAAAGTGGCGGAACATGGAGACTTGACCTTATAGTTGACGGACATCATTCACTTATAGAAGGAAACGGTTCCAGAACAATCAACCTGGGAAAGATAGATTCTGCAAGTATAACATTTAATCAATATAGAGGTGGACCTTCCACAATTTCATTATTGGACGGAGATGATACTGTTATAAATAGAGGAAGAGCTCCTAACGAAGGGTTTGCAACTGTGTACTTTTATCATAAAGCTTAAAATGGAAGTTTAACCTTCCATAACTATTTTTTAAAATTTTAATTTAAAACTTAAATAATATATGACCAAATCCTTTAAAAATGAAAAAAAACTAATATAAAAATACTATTAATTTTTATTTTTATTATTATTTAATTAAAGGAGATATAAATGAGTCGTATTTCTATATTAGACAAAGACAAATGTCAACCTAAGAAATGTAATTTTGTTTGTATTGATTACTGCCCAGGAGTTAGAATGGATGAAGATACTATCATCATTGATGAAAACACTAACAAGCCATTAATTTCTGAAGAATTATGTGAAGGATGTGGTATTTGTACAAACAGATGTCCATTTGATGCTATTTCAATTATTAACTTACCTGAAGCTATAGGAGAACCAATTCATAGATTCGGACAAAACCAATTTGAATTATTCGGACTTCCCAGTTTAACTGAAGGCAGCGTATTAGGTTTGCTTGGTCCAAATGGAATCGGTAAGTCAACAATAATGAACATACTATCTGGAACTTTAATTCCAAACTTAGGAGATTATGAAAACCCTCAGAATAATTGGGATAAAGTAATTGAACATTATAAAGGTTCAGCTCTTCAAAACTACTTTACAAAATTAGCTGCTGGAGAAATAAAAGCTATTTTAAAACCTCAAATGGTAGATCAGCTTCCAAAAGTTGTAAAAGGAAAAGTAAGTGATTTGCTTACAAACGTTGATGAAAGAGGAAAATTAGATTATGTTTGTGATGAATTAGATCTTCATAATGTTTTAGACCGTGAAATGAAAAACTTAAGTGGTGGGGAACTCCAAAGAGTAGCTATAGCTGCAACTGTTTTAAGAGAAGGAGACTTCTATTACTTCGATGAACCTACATCATGGCTGGATGTTTCACAAAGATTAAATGCAGTAAAAGTAATTCGTTCACTTGCCCAAGACGGTAAAAGTGTTTTAGTTATTGAACACGATTTGGCTACTTTAGATGCATTATCTGACAATATTCATGTTTTATTTGGTGAACCTGGAGGATATGGTGTTGTATCAGGTAGAAAAGGTGTTAGAATTGGAATTAATGCATACATAAATGGATTTTTAGCTGAAGAAAATGTAAGAATAAGAAAAAACCCTATTGAATTTACAATCAGACCACCAACTCCCGAAGATGAAGGGGAATCATTATCCAGCTATTCCGATTTAAGTAAGGATTATGGAGGGTTTAAGTTAACTGCAGATGCTGGAGAAATTTTCCATGACGAAATTGTAACTGCATTCGGTTCAAACGGTATCGGAAAAACCACATTTGCCAAAATGCTGGCTGGAGTGGAAGAACCAACAAGTGGAGAAGTAGATACAGAAGTTACAATAGCATACAAACCACAATATATAGTTTCTGATTTTGAAGGAAGTGTCAGCGACTTTTTATACATGAATGCACCAAGTTTCGGAAGCAATATCTTTAAAAGTGAGATTATGGATCCTTTTAAATTAGAAGATATGCTTGAAAAGGAAGTTAAAAAGTTAAGTGGTGGAGAACTTCAGAGACTTGCAATAGCTGCAACACTTTCAAAAGATGCTGAAATTTATCTTTTCGATGAACCTACTGCATTTTTAGATGTAGAACAAAGACTGATAGCTGCAAGAGTCATTAGAAAAATGGTAGAAAGCAGAAATGCTGCATCACTTATTGTAGACCACGATATTGTATTTATCGATTATATATCAGACAGGGCAATGGTATTTAACGGTACTCCGGGTTTAGAAGGACATGCATCCAAACCAACAGATTTAAGAAGTTCCATGAACGAATTTTTAGGAAATCTGAATATTACATTCAGAAGAGATAAAGAAACAAAAAGACCAAGAGTCAACAAATTAGACAGCTATCTTGATCGTGAACAAAAAGAAAAAGGAGAATATTACTACTTATCAGATTAAATATTCTCCAATTCTTTTAAGATATAATCTTTTAAAGCCTTAACGGCTTTTTCACCATCATCATCTAACCTGACTGAATCATTAGGATTCAAATCATTTTCTTTGACAACTGATTCAGCATCAATATTCCTCATTATATCAATGTCTTTTTCTTTTAGAATAGTTGAAACACAATCATCCGTACATCCTGTTATTGATACTACTTTTGCACCTTCCAGAATAGGACTGCATTGATTTGGTTGTGCAGAATATTCAGTTATGCATGCTGCGACAATATTTTCATTGTCCAGAGCTAATTCCACCGTAGCAGCTCTTACTACCAAACCAAGGGGACTTAATCCACTACATGACACTAATGCTATTTTATCACTCATAATAATCAACCTCTCTTTTTAGCTACTCTTTTATCATATTTTTGCTTTATTTTAATATAACCTTTTTTATAAAATGGACAAACCAGCATACACTGACTGCATCCTTCCCTATGAGCAGTGCAAACTTTTTTCAATACCAGCTCATTTTCATCAAATGCATTTTCAGGGCATTTTCTGATACATTTTCCGCAGGTTTTACAAAATTCTCCAACCCAGCACATGTCATTTTCTTTTTTGAAAGGCAAATTTTCAATTGATGTGTGAATCATAAAAAATCCGATATTTAAACCCTCTTTAAAAAGACACATATTACTTCTTGTAATAACCGCATCATTTGACTGCATAGCTATTGCCCTTAAACTGATTTCATCATCTAACGGATTAAGCAACTCTGCAGCAAATCCTTTTTTCCTTAAAAAATCAGCAAACCCATACATCTTACGGCCGATTTCCTGAAATTCATCATCTGTAAGTTTACATTTTAGTTTTGAGGGTTCCATTTCCAAAATTTCAGGAGACATCAGATATTTAAAAATAATAACATTGTCAAAATCAATATTCCATTCTTCCCTAAATTCATCACTTAATTTAGAATAGCTAATGCCTGCACAATTATTTTCAATAGCTAAGTTTTCCAAATCTTTTAAAATAGAATTATCAATTTGGGTTTTGGGATTTGCAGGATTTGAAACTTTATAAAAATCAGGTAGCGGATGATGATATTTAAATCTAAAATCTTCATCCGTAATTTCGAAACACATAATTATTTCCTTAATGCTTCAACAGCTTTAGGGAATTCTTCACAGAATACTTTTACTTGCTCCTCAGGAATGGAATAACTTATACGTAAATAATTATCACCAAATAAATTACTGGTGTATTCTCCTTCCCTTGTGAATATTTTTCTTTTAAGTAAGTAATTTGACATGTCTTTTGGACTTATACCTGCACCAGATAAATCAATTGCCATCATATTAGCTTCAGACGGATAAACCGGTAAAAATACACCATCAATCTCATCAACAACTTCCTTAATTAATTTCTGATTATTGAAAGTGATTGATTTTATTTTATCTTCCCATTCGCTTTTGGATTTTAAACCGGCAATTGCGCCATACTGAGCAATTATATTAACTCCCAAATCATTGACAACAGCATTTTTTAAAACATCAATGATATCTGAAGTTGAAACAACTGCTCCAATCCTAACACCAGCCATTCCAAATATTTTTGAAAAGCTGTAAATAGTCAATGTTTGTTCAGGAGCATAATTTGCAGCCAGATAATGATTTCTTGCAAAATCCTTGTAGGTTACATCATCTAAAAGATAAATATCATTTTCAATAGCAATTTCAGCAAACTCTTTTATTTCTTCTTCAGTATAACCTGAACCTAACGGATTTAACGGATCGATTAAAATTACCATTTTGGTGTTTTCATCCATATTTTCACGAAGAAGTTCAGGAGTTAATTTATAACCGCATTCCTCATTATAGACAGGCACATACCTTACTTCACCTGCAAATCTGTTTGCAAAGTTTCCGATAATTAAATAACCCGGATCAGACATGACCACATTATCGTTAGGCCCTAATAATGCCTGCATACAAAGATATAATGATTCAGTAGCTCCGGCAGTTAATAAAACATCGGAATTTTCAAAACCTAAATCATCTAAAATTAATTGCTTAAGCTCTGAAAATCCTTCTGGAGGAGGATATTTACAGTATTCTTTAGCTTTAGCACAACTAGCCATAGCATCAGCTATAATATCACCATGCAAATGATTTGTGTTTTGACCCATCCAAATCATATCTTTATCCATGAATACATCTTCAAAAAAATCATTTGAAGAATCATATCCTTCAGGGGGAACTCTTACAACCTTTTCAAATTTCTTTTTAGGATGTTTTATACTGTCTTCCCCATGACTGCTTAAATTATTTTTCATAAAAATCACATAACAATAAAATTCCAAAGTAATTATTTATTTTAAGTTATTTATAAAATTAATGTTTAAATAATTCCTCTTTCCACTATTTTAAAAGTAACCTGTTTACCTTCACCAATACTTCTATGTCTTTTTAAAGTAGCTATTCTTTTATTGAACTCTTCATTTCGCTCCAGTTGAATTATGGTTTTGCTCCAGTACTGTAAAATAGTTCCACCAACTGCTTTAACAGCATCCTTGTTATCATCATCAAAAGAGCTGTAAATTTGATTGGTCAATACAACTGCAACATCATAATTACGAGCTATTTTAGCTAAAATACCCATCTGTTTACCTAATTCCTTATTAAGCCTTGAAGATTTCATATCATCAACACGATAAAGAGCAACAGCAGAATCCAAAACACATAAATCAACATCATCATGATGTTTTCTAATCCAGAGCTCAATAGTTTTAAGATTTTCATTTTGCTCTAAAAATGAAGTCGGTTCAAAAACAATGATATTATTAACTATTTTGGAAAAATCTTCCCCAGCTATTTGTTTAATCCTGTTAATTGAAATTCCACCTTCAGTATCAACATAAACAACTTTTTTACCCTGTTTAGCTACATTAACTGCCAATACTAAAGCAATATTACTTTTACCAGATCCGGGTGGTCCGAATATTTGAGTAATAGTTCCTTTTTCCACACCACCATTTAATAAATTATCAATGGCAGAATTAGTTGGGATTTTATGATTATCCTCAAAATTAGCTAAGACTTTCATAATATATTATTTGGTTATACAAAGTATATATTTTTAAGCTTACCTTTTAACAAAAACAGGTTCCTCACCAGTCAAATCAATAATTGTTGATGGATTTCCAGATTTTAAAGGACCAACATCAATAATCAAATCAACCTCACAGCCCAATTGTTTTAATATTTCTTCAGGAGTGTCTAATGTATCTTTATTTGACAGATTAGCGCTGGTAGTCGTTATCGGAAAAATTTTAGCTAAGCTACATGCAATCTCACTTTTAGGAACACGAACACCAACATTAACAGACCCGCTGGTTAAATGTCTTGGAACAATTTTTGACTTTTTTAAAATAAATGTATAAGGTCCAGGCAAGTATTTATCTATAAAATTAAGCTGATTCAGAGAAGCCTTAGAAACTAAAGGAATTGCATCTTTAGAAGAAACTAAAAGAGAAACTGGTTTTAAATAGCTTCTTTTTTTAATATTATAAACTTTTTTAACCGCTTTTCTATTGAAAATATTAGCTCCCAAACCGTAAACAGTATCTGTAGGATATAAAATAACCCCACCGTCAGCTAAAACTTTTACAGCTTCATCAATAACCTTTTTATCTACTTCATTCTGATTAGTTTTTAATATTTTCATTAGATTACCTTAATATTTTATGAACAATTATATATGAGTAAAATCTTTATATATAAATTATGCTTGAAAGTCTACGTCCTTTTTTAACAAAAATATTAAATCCACTAGCTAAACATTTAAATATAAATCCGAATGTCGTAACAGTAATTTCCCCATTTATTGCAATAATTGCTGCTTACGGATTTGCCAATCATTTACTGATTATTGGAACATTGGCTATTTTACTAAGCGGATTTTTAGATGTTGTAGATGGTGCAGTAGCCAGATATCACAACAGAACCTCTAAATTTGGAGCATTTCTTGATTCAACAATGGACAGATTTGCAGATGCAATAATTTACATTGGAATAATCTTCGGAGGTTATTGCGATTGGTTTATTGGTGCCTTAGCTATACATTCAGCTATTACAGTCAGTTATGTTAGAGCTAGAGCAGAGTCTCAGGGAGTTGAATGTAAAGTTGGAATAGCTGAAAGAGCAGTTCGTATGATAATACTAATGATTGGAGCGATTATCGGATATTTAACAAGCCCAATTTACTTTACATACACAATAATGATTTTAGTAATATTATCTTACATTACAGTAGGACAAAGAATATATCACGTATGGAGGCAGCTTAAATGAATGATTTGGAAAGTGCAGAAAAAATAAGTATTGACATCAAGAAATTAGAACGCAATCTGAAACAGGTTGAAGACATAAACTTTGAAGGAAAGGAAAAAGAAGTTTATGACCGAGCTGTTGATTATATGAACGATTCAAAATATTATCTTGAAAAGAAAAAAGATATGCGTACAGCATTTGGATGTATTGAATATAGTCACGGATTATTAGATGCTCTTCGGATGATTCATGGTTTAATTTAAAAGTATTTCTCCAAAACTGATTTAAATAAACAGAATTAACAATTATTTTGAAAAGCATATTATGGTTGTATTTTTAAAGTAGCTAATTGAATATAAGTTCATATAGTTCTAAATGGAAATACACATTTAACTTCAAGAGTATGAAAATACAATATCCAACAATATGTAATGCAAAATACAATACATAATGCAAAATACAATGCCCAACAATATGTAATGCAAAATACAATACATAATGCAAAATACAATAGCTATAAAAAAAAGTAAAAAAAGCAGAGATTAATTAAAATCTCTTAAATTTATTCCATATCTTCGAATCTGTCTTCGAGTTTTGCCATTACACCAGGTAATGAAGTATATTCCATTTCTTCAGCAGGTAATCTGTGAGGTTCAAATGGACCGTGTCTTCTGATGTAGGTAGCAATTCTTGCAGATTCTTCCCTAGTAGGATCAAATGCAGGGTCATCAAATAAGTCAACAGGACCGATTAATTTAGCATCTGATACTTGGAAACCTAAACCAATTACTCTAGGTGGTCCGTCAAATCTAATTGGGTTTGCATCTTGTTCAGATACAGGCATCATAGGACCGTTGTGGGAACCTCTCATCCATCCACTTACCATGTGAGGGAATGCAAATGGTTCTACACATTCACCATTAGCTGGGAAACCTGATTGTGCTCTTACAATAGCTGCAGGGTCATCTTTACCAACATATTCACCAGCCATTAAGTTTAATCTTTCAGTACTGATAGCTGCTGCGATTTCTCCATTTTTCTTCCATACTCTTTTAATTACGTATCTTCCAGTGGAACCAATTAATGCAAGTAAATCGTACATTTCTTCAGGACAGTTTAAGATAACTTTTCTGTGTTCAATTACATCAAATACTTCAAATTTGAATCCGTCGTGTAAACTTGGGTCAATAACAAGACCTGCAGTATTAAATGGATCTGCAAACATTTTAAAAATAGGTAAGTTAAATGCACCAGGTTCGGTTTTGTCACAGCAGTATACTAAAACAGGGTCACTTGGCCTTTCTTTAAATTCCATTTCAGCAACACCTGGACCCATACCTTTAATATTTCCAGAAAAAGTATCAGACAATAAATCCTGACCTGCACCATATAATTTTAATTCACGTGCTCTTTCAGTAGCTTTCATAAAAGCATTGTAAGCAGTTTTGTGAACTTCTTCGTTTTCTTCCCCATTTCTATGAGTCATAATTAAGTCAATGTCGTCTCCACAACGGGAGATATAATAATCAGTTAAAATACCTGTATCCAAAGCTTCTGCTAAAACTTCATCACAAATATCCATTAAATCTGGGTGTGCAACACAATGTCCAGACACACTTCCAATATCAGCTTTAATTACACTAACAGTTGTTTTCATTTAAACACCTCAAAATTGTATATTCTAAAGTTTAGTAGAAAATAAAAAGTTAAGCAACTAGCTTAAAAAATTATTTAATATACATTCATATTTTTAGATTGTATACTATTTAATAATTATGTTTCAAAACGAGTTAAAAAAAGAAAAAAAGTTAAGAAGTTAGATTTTAACTTCTTAAGCTGAAATTGTTATTTTATTTGATGCCCAGCAGTTATCATACGTTGATGTTATGATATATTCACCAGCCATTAATCTGATGTTTAAGCTAGCTACACCATTAGCATTGGTTGTTTTATGATAGAAAACACCGTTTACATTAAAGGTTATGTTTGCACCAGCTAAAGCTTTACCTTGACCATCAACAAGAGTAGCATTAAATGTGCTGCCGTCAAGATACTTCATGGAGAGATCTTGTGCAGTTAATCTTGGTAAAACAGTTATGTTGTTAGCTCTTTCTTCACCGGTTGCCGGGTTGTAAGCTGTTATAACATATGATTTTGGATCTAATCTGATGCCTAAACTAGCTGTACCGTTTTCATCAGTTACGCGAGTGTAGAACACACCATTAATGTTGAATTTTACAGTTGTGTTTGCTAATGCTTTTCCGTTACTGTCTAAGAATTTAGCTACATATTTTGTTCCGTTACAGAAGTATAATGTAGTGTCATTTCCTAATACAGTGTTTTTAACTGTTACTGTTGCATTAGCTGTTGCTTTATCATAATCTTTGGTTCCGTTAAATACAGCATTTACTTTGTATTCGTTAGGAACTAATCCGATACCCATGGAAGCTGTGCCGTTTTTATCAGTTGTTTTAGCATAAACTTTGCCGTTTACTGTGAAGTAAACAGTTGCGTTAGCTATTGGGTTTCCAAATGCGTCAACAAGTTTAGCTGTGAGATTTTGAGAACCGCTGAAGTATTTTACAACATCCTCCATTGTTAAGGTGGTTTTAGTGTTTTTATTAACTGTTATTGTTCCGTTAACTATCATGGAGTCGTATTTAGCATCTCCTGTGTAGAAGGTTACTACTTTGTAGGTTCCTTCATCTAAACCAGGAATAATAACTTTAGCAGTGCCGTTAGTGACTGTTCCTTTGTAATCTGTACCGTTTATTGTTACAACTACACTACCGATTCCGTCTTTAGGAACAGTAACAGTAATTGTAGCATTTTCACCTTTAATAATATCTGCAATATCAACAGTCATATTATAATCAGACACTTTAGAAACAGTAAATTTAGTAGAATTCTCCATAGGCATGTATGTATCATCACCATTGTAGAATACACTTACACTGTAAGTTCCATTAGCTAAATTAGGGACAGTTACACTAGCTACACCATATTTAACTATAGCAGTGTAATTTTTACCATTAACGTTTACAGTTACATTTCCAGTAGCATCTTCAGGCAATGCAACACTAATTACAGCATCATCACCTACTTTAATGTCTTTAACATCAACATCCATAGATGAAATAACTAATTTGGAAACAGCAAATGTTGCATTAGCTTGGCTAGCTAAGTATTTATCATTGCCATTAAATTTAGCAACAACATCATAAGAACCAGCAGCTAAATTATAAACAGTTAAAGTACCTTTACCGTCAACAATAGCAACATTATAAATTGCATTACCGACAGTAACAGTAGCTACACCAGAAGTTATTTCAGGAACAGCAATACCAATAACTGCATTTTCACCAACTTTAATGTCATCCACACTAACAGCAGTAGTGGAAGCTAATTTAGATACACTAAATGTAGCATTAGCCATACTAGCTAAATACATATCAGTTTCAGCAAACTTAGCAACAACATCATAAGAACCACTAGCTAAACCAGAAACAGTTAAAGATCCTTTACCATCAACAACAGCAACAGTGTAAGATTTACCACCAACAGTAACAGTAACTACTCCTAAATCAACATTAGGAACAGCAATACCAATAACAGCATCATCACCAACTTTAATGTCTTTAACATCAACATCCATAGATGAAATAACTAATTTGGAAACAGCAAATGTAGCATTAGCTTGGCTAGCTAAATACATATCAGTTTCAGCAAACTTAGCAACAACATCATAAGAACCACTAGCTAAACCAGAAACAGTTAAAGATCCTTTACCATCAACAACAGCAACACTATAAATTGCATCACCAACAGTAACACTAACTACACCAGAAGCAATACCCGGAACAGCTATGTTAATAACTGCATTTTCACCAACTTTAATGTCATCCACACTAACATCAACTGCAGAAGCTAATTTAGATACACTAAATGTAGCATTAGCCATACTAGCTAAATACATATCAGTTTCAGCAAACTTAGCAACAACATCATAAGAACCACTAGCTAAACCAGAAACAGTTAAAGATCCTTTACCATCAACAACAGCAACACTATAAATTGCATCACCAACAGTAACACTAACTACTCCTAAATCAACATTAGGAACAGCAATACCAATAACAGCATCATCACCAACTTTAATGTCTTTAACATCAACATCCATAGATGAAATAACTAATTTGGAAACAGCAAATGTAGCATTAGCTTGGCTAGCTAAATACATATCAGTTTCAGCAAACTTAGCAACAACATCATAAGAACCAGCAGCTAAACCAGAAACAGTTAAAGTACCTTTACCGTCAACAATAGCAACATTATAAATTGCATTACCGACAGTAACAGTAGCTACACCAGAAGTTATTTCAGGAACAGCAATACCAATAACCGCATCATCACCCACTTTAATGTCATCCACACTAACAGCAGTAGTAGAAGCTAATTTAGATACACTAAATGTAGCATTAGCCATACTAGCTAAATACATATCAGTTTCAGCAAACTTAGCAACAACATCATAAGAACCACTAGCTAAACCAGAAACAGTTAAAGATCCTTTACCATCAACAACAGCAACAGTGTAAGATTTACCACCAACAGTAACAGTAACTACTCCTAAATCAACATTAGGAACAGCAATACCAATAACCGCATTTTCACCAACTTTAATGTCATCCACACTAACAGCAGTAGTGGAAGCTAATTTAGATACACTAAATGTAGCATTAGCCATACTAGCTAAATACATATCAGTTTCAGCAAACTTAGCAACAACATCATAAGAACCACTAGCTAAACCAGAAACAGTTAAAGATCCTTTACCGTCAACAACAGCAACACTATAAATTGCATCGCCAACAGTAACACTAACTACACCAGAAGCAATACCAGGAACAGCTATGTTAATAACTGCATCTTGTGTTGCATTAATATCACTAACACTTACAGTTGTAGTTGAAGCAATTTTAGACACACTAAATGTTGTATTAGCTTCACTTGCTGCATACATATCATTACCTTCAAATTTAGCAATCACTGTGTATGTTCCGTTTGCTAAATTAGATACTGTTAATGTACCTTTAGTATTGACTATGTTTACATTGTATGTTTTTCCATTAACAATTACACTTACAACTCCAGAATTAACATTTGGAAGAGTTAATCTGATAGTTGCATCTTGACCTACTTTAATATTATTTACATTAATTGCTACTTTTGAAGACAATTTAGCTACATTAAATACTGTAGAATTACTTGATATAGTATATTGTTTATCACCATTGTATTGGGCAAATACAGAGTAATCACCCGGTGTTAAATCACTAACTTTTAAAGTAGCTGTACCGTTTTCAATAAATACAAGGTAAGAGTTACCATTTACAAAGAATGTTACAGTTCCGGTTGCACCATCCGTAATATTTGCAGTGATAATTGCATCCTGACCTACTTTAATATCACTTACATTAAGAACAATTGAAGATTCAATTAAACCTAAGTTAAAGAAAGTACTGTTAGAACTTTCAGTAATAAAAGTATTTCCACCATATGCAGTTTCAATGAAATAAGTTCCATTATCTAAATTATCCAAAGTCAAACTAGCAGAACCATCCACAATAGTTACAGTGTATTCTTCACCATTTACTTTAATAGTCATATTTCCAGTAGCTTTTTTATCAATAGTTACATTGATTAAAATTTTTCCAGGTTCTTCAGAAGTAATGTTGAATATTAAATCAGAACTTCTAGGATAGTTGTTTTCAACTACATTATTTTTACCTGCTTTAATTTCAACAGCTGCATCTCCTGCTAAATCACGAGTGATTAAAAAGTTATCAGTTACATTACAATTATTTGCATTTAAGAATGACACTGCATAATGACCATCAACATATACTGTGTTGTTACGTACATCAAATGAACGGTCACCGTACATGTATTGAGCATAACTGATACCATACATATAATTTCCAGGATTGTAAGCTCCTACATTATAAGTGTAAATTGTGTTGTTGTATATTTTTGCATTACCGTTTTGTACTTCAATACCAGATACTAAAGCCCAGCTACCACTAGCAGAAGCTAAACCAGCAACATTAATTAAGTTATTGGCAATGTAAAGTTCAGATGTTCCACCAGTCATACTTGCAAAATAAATACCTAAGTTTGGACCGTTACTTACACTTGTAATATTGTTTCCAATCATAGATACTTCACATTCTACACCTTGTATTGCATATGCAGTACCTGCAGCATCTTTACCTCCAGCAGTAGACATTTTAAAGTCATTATTGGAAATCATTAAGTTTTTATTGTATCCAATGTTAATTCCATAGAGGTAATTGCTTGTACCTGCAGGAATAACTGTATCAATCATTGAGAAATTATTACCATCAATTACACAGTCTTTAGATCCGACAATAAACATACATTGTAAAGTAGGGAAGCTAGCACTTCCATCATTTGCAGTAGTGTTTACATTGTTTTTGGAAAATGTCACATTAGTACATTCCCTCATTCTAATTGGATTTACAGTATTTACACCCATCATAAAGTATGTATAATCATAATTAGATGCAAATAAATAAGGTAAGACTGCAGTAATATTATTTCCATCAATAAATGAATTGGAAACACCTTCCATATTAATAGCACATGCAGTTAATGTATCATCTTTAGGACATGCTTCAAAGAAAATATTGCTGTTAACAACATTTAAGTTTGAAACACCATTTGCATTAATTGCAACAGCATCGACACTTTCTTTAATAATATAGCTAATGTTCATATCAGTAATATTCACATTATTTCCAGCTACCAATATGAGAGTTCCACCGTTATCAGCACATGAAACATTAGAGATTAAAGTTAATCCGTTTAATACTACATTATCTGAAAGCACAGCAAATGCTATGTTTCTTAATACTGCATTATCACTGGTTATTTTAAGAGGTTTTTCAATTGAAATAAGATTTACAAGATTTGAGAATTCACCTTTAAATACTAATTCATCGAAAGGAACTTCTTCTCTTAATAATCCGTCTTCATCAAAGTAGACAAAGAATGTTTCATTAGTTACAACATTTCCATAAACATTAACACTGGAAGTAGCATTATTTAAAGCGTATGATGAATTACTATAAGTTACAGTTATATCATATTTACCTGCAGTTAAATTGGAAATAACTACACTAGCTTTTGAATCTGAGAAAACAAGATCATATTCATTATTATTGATTTTAAGGGTGAATTTTCCAGTTAAATCAGAAACAGTTCCGACAACTACATCAATTATTACATCACTGCCTTCAAATACATCTTTTGCAGTAATTGTAACATTGATAATTCCGTTTGGAAGATTGTCTTTTATAATGTTTGTATCGACAGTAGAATTAACTGCATTATCACCTATTTTATCTCCAGCAACTAAATAATTATCAGTAATTACATTATCTCCACCAGTTGCAAGAATTGCTGCATTACCAGTAGCAAGTACAACGTTATTGTATTTTATTGTGTTATCATTACTTTGAACAGTAAGCATACCTCCAAATGTGGAGTTAATTAATGTAGTGTTAGTTGCACTGGATTTAATAGTTCCAACACCGCTAATGGACACATTTTCAATAACTGCATTTTTACCGTTTACAGATAAAGAAGCAGCAGTTACATTAGCTACTTTAACTCCTGCCTGAACTGTTAAAGCTGCAGTTGCACTGCTGTTAGATACAACAGAATTAGAACTGACAGATATAGCTTTTGCAGTGTTATTGTAAGCAACTGAACCTGATCCGATAGTTAAAGTACCTGAAACAGTGTTGTTGTAAGCAATAGAACTAGCTGCAACAGTCATACTAGCTCCACCAATTAAAACATTGTCGCAGTAAGTGATGTTGTTAGGAACACCACCAAATGCATTAACAATACCAGCACCAGCATAATTAATTACATTTCCGGCAATTAAATTATTGTTACCAGTAATTCCAATACCGTAACAAATTCCCGCAGCAGGACTTGGACCGGTTATTTTATTGTTAATGATTTTATTGTAATCATTACTTAAATCACAGCCTGCATCATTAAAGGTATTCAAGTAAAGTAAATTACCGACATTACCTTCACCGACAATAGTGTTATTTTCAACAGTACAATTTTGAACGTGAGTTAAAACAATACTGCTTGATCCACCATTGTTACTGGTGTAAATATAACTGTTTTTAAGGGTTACATTAGTAGATCCGTGACGTATGGAAGTAGTTCCAACACCAGAACCAACTCTTTTATTTTCAACAATTACACTAATATTATCTAAAACTACATTATGAGCATCATAAATCCAAACCTGAGTGTTATGGAATATAATGTCAGACACATTGGATCCTGAACCTCCATTATTGATTGTAAAGCATGAACCAGGATTTTCACCAAGTAAACTGCCTGCAGTAGTGTTTAAATCAATGAATGCATCTTTAGTAGATGAAATCATATTAATTGGTTTATTAATAGCCAAATCAAATTTGACATCATCATGACTATAGAATTTACCTCTGAAGTCTAAAGTTGCACCTTCAGGAACATAATCTGCTAAAGTACCGTTAATAAAGTAGTCAAAGAAAGTTTCATTAGTTACAACACCATCTAATACTTTAAATGTTGTAGAGTTAGTTGAATATTTGAAGTTATCATCACCATAATAATTTACAACAACGGTATTAACTCCTGCAACTAAATCAGATACTTTTAAAGTAGCTTTACCATCAGTTAAGCTAACAGTGTAAGTTTTACCACCTACAGTGATATTTACACTACCAGTAGCAGTAGAGTTAAGAGTTACACCTATAACTGCTTCCTTACCTATCCATACATTATTTACATCAATTATAATATCAGAAACAAAAGTCATTGGTTTATTATCTTTAATAATATTATTAGTTCCAGATTTGAATATTGCTGCATCATCACCTTTTAATTCATGTGCATATAATGTATTGCCAATTATTTGAGAGTTTTCAGCAGATTTAATTAATACTGCATATTTTCCTTCAGAATAAATGGTATTATTCTGAATATCAAATTTGTGGCTTCCGCTGGTTGATTGTACATAAGTAATTCCTGCAATATTATTATTATCATTATATTCGTTTACATTTTGAACATAGATAGTGTTATTATATGCTTTAGCTACAGTATCCTGGAATTCCATACCTGAAACTAATGCAAAGTCAGCAGGTCCAGCAAAACCAGTTACATTAATCCAATTGTTCTCAACAGTAATCTCAGTAGTACCATAATAATTTTGTGAGTACACAGCTAAATTAGGACCGTTAGATACAGTGGTTAAATTATTTCCTCTGACTACAAAATTATTATAAGGACCGGTAACCTGTACAGCATAAGCAGCACCTGCACCTTCTTTACCACCAGTAGTATTAAGCAATACACGATTATCTTCTACAGTTACATTATTGGATTCATAAAAATCAAGTGCATAAATATAACTTGAAGTTCCTTTTGGAGTTATTAAATCAGTATGGGAAATAGTATTGTTTTTAATCAACAAATTATTAGCAGTATGAGCAATAAATGCATCGAAAGTAGGGAAATTAGCACCATTTCCTTTAGTCCAAGCAGAATTATCCACTACATTATTAATAATTTTAACATTTTCTGATTTTTCCACACCAATTGCAAATACCAAATCAGTGTCGATACTTCCCCAATGGCTGTAATCAACATCCACTAACGGACATGAAGTAGTAATTATGTTTGAATCAACAACAGCATTATTACTTTTTGCTATTTTTATACCTTGAGCAAATACTTTACCGTTAACATTGTTTCCAGTGAAAATAATTGTACTGTTTACTAATTTAAAGTTATCTGCACCACTAGCATAAACTGCAATTGCATTCTTAGATCCGTCAGTAGCATTATAATCAATAGTAATATTATTTACTGTGACATCACTACCGATAGCATATATAAGAGCACCATCAGTATCAGCAACATAATTGGTAGCATTTAAAGTTAAGTTATTTAAAACAGTTCCTTGTTCACACATTATTGCAATATTTCTTAATACTGCATTATCACCATTAATAGTAATAGCTCTTGGAACGTAAACAACATTTACACCAAGATCTAAGAATTCGCCTTTGAAGATTAAAGTATCAAAAGTAATACTCTCCAATAAGGTACCAGCATTATCAAAGAAGTTAAAGAATGTGTCATTAGTTACTATATTGGTAGTTGAAGATCCGACATTATAAGTTAAAGTAAGAGTTTCACTATCTGCTTTAACCGGAATAACATTTTCTCCAGAAGTTAAAGTATATAACACAGTTGCTTTTCCATCTTTAACAGTAGCTTTTTCACCATTAATTTCAACATTCCATCCATCAAAGATGTCAGTATCGCCAAGAGTATAATTATTGCCTGCAGCATCACGAAGAGTGTTTAATCCAGCAGTTATACCAATGACTTCACCTGCTTTAAGGCTTTCAGTGAAATTAGAAGTAGCAGTTAAAACAACCCATTTGGATGGAGTTAATTTACCGGTTTTCGGAGAGTTAGTTCCCCACCAGTTGTTATCAATAGTACCTGAAATAGTTCCTATCAATGCATCAAATGTTGTGCCTTCATTACTAATTATAATAGAATCAGAAATATCTGCTTTAAATGTACCCAATAAGCAATAAGCAAATCCTTTATTGACAGTATTATCACCAAATATAGAATAACGTATATTAATGACATTATCAGAAGATGCACCATAGAATATTGCACCAGAACTTAAAGTATTATTATGAACATAAGAGTCACTTATAGTTAATTCAGTACCTGCAAGACCAATTAAAGCATTACCAGTCATTTTATTATTGGAAATATCTACATTAGATAAATCGATTACAGAACTGCCTGAACCATAAATAACACCATTACCGCTGAAAGTAGAATCATAAATTTTAGAATTATTCATGACTACATTAGCAGCATTAGCATAGATAACACCTACAGTACCACTATTTGCTCTAAATTCAGAATCAACAATATTTACTGAACCTTTATCAGAATAAACAACAGCACCTTGATTTGCAGTATTTGAATAAGCATTGATTTTATTTAAGTAAACAGAACCGCCTTTGTTATAGATTACACCATAATTGCTGGTTCCACGATTAATTCCAGTAATATTTAAATTAGTTAAATTAAAAGCAATTCCATTAGCTACAGTGAACATAGTTTTAGTGTCCCCTGTAAAGGTAACTTCATTTTCACCAATAATAGCTACATTGAAATTAATGGCTAAATCAGAAACAGTGTAAGTACCATCCATCACATGAATAGTATAACCCGGTTTAACAAGTTCAACAGCTTTTGCAATAGTAGCTACAGGATTAGCCTGACTACCGTCATTTGCATTACTACCACTAGCTGATACCCAAACATCAGTTACAATCTGTTTTACAGTAACATCAATATTAACACTTTGACTACCTGAGGTAACAGTAATCTGATCATTGCCGTTTACAGTGTAAGTAACACTAGCTACACCATCAACAGTAGAAATTATATTACCTGCTAAAGTACCATTAACAGCTTCAAAACTAACAGCAACAGATGGAATAGCTTTAGTTAATTCTTTAATTACACCATTTGCATTATAATGATTGAAGTTAACTGTTAAGGTTTTTTCATCACCAATATTGGCATTTTCAATACTTGCAGGATCAACACTCATGACAACCCAGTTAGAAACATCAACATCATCGCATGGTTCATCATCATAATCTAAACCAGCACCAACTAAAGTTGAAGGATTGCTGTTAGTTCCCCACCAGTTATATTGGGCATTAGCACTTGGTTCACGGCCTTCATTGTAAATTAATTTATTAGTTCCTTTTCCAAGTAATGCAGAGTAATGTAAAGTTAAGATACCTGAATTGTAAATATCATCACCATGATAACCAGTATTTCCATTGGAAGCTGCATTAGCATCAAAAATGGAAGTTTCAATATTTAAGGTACCTTTATTATAAATAGCTCCACCATCTTTATTAGCTTTGTTTCCAATGAATTTGGAATCTTTAATGGTTGCAGTACTTGAATCAGATTCAATGTGAATTGCTCCACCATTTCCTACAGTAACTACATTATTTTCAAATGTTGCATTATTAACATTTAAAGTTCCTTTATTCAGCCAAATACCAGCTAATCTAGCAGTATTATCAGATATTGTAGAGTTAATTACATTTACAACACCGCCATCAGCATATAAAAATGCATAAGTAGTTCCTTTAGCAACATTATTACTGGAAATAGTTGTATTGATAATATCAAGATTACCTGAGTTAAATATTAATCCGTAACCGTCATTTTCATAAATATTTGAATTAATAATAGTCATTACACCAGTATTGTATATTGAACTTACAGTAGGAGTACTTCCTGATTTTTGAGTGTTTTTGTAAATGCTTACATTATTTAAGTTTACAGTTCCTTTACTTTGCATAACTCCACCGTAATTATTTAATGCATTAGTAAATGCAACATTAGTGAAGTTAACAATTGTATTCTCATTTATATTCATGATTTTAGAAGCATTACCATCAATGATAACTTTTCCTGAACCGATCATTGCAAATGATTTAGCTATTGTTAAAGAATTAGCAATATAAGTACCTTCACCTACATGAATAGTGTAACCTTCAGCAACTAATTCAATTGCTTTTGCAATAGTAGCTACAGGATTATCCTGACTACCATCATTATCATCACTACCAGTAGATGATACCCAAACATCAGTTACTGGAAGTTTTGCAACAACTTCAATAGTTAAAGTTTGGCTACCTGATTTAGCAGTAATTTGATCATTGCCGTTTACAGTATATGAAACAGCAGCAACACCATCAACAGTAGAAACAAGGTTACTTGTTAAAGTACCATTAACAGCACTAAATTCTACATCAATAGCTGGAAGAGGTTTTGACAAGTCTTTTATAGCACCAAAACTTGAATATTTGTTGAAATTAACAGATATTGTTTTTACATCACCTATTTCAGCATCTGTTACAGTAGTTGGATCTGCACTCATGATTACCCAATTGTTTAATGTTACTGTTGAAGGCACTAAATTTTTAGGAGAATTAGTTCCCCACCAGTTGTAATTAACTGTAGCCACACCAGATGCAGATTCAGCATTAGATATTGCATAGTCTCCTTCAGCAACATTATTTAATAAAACTGAATATGAAATGGTTGAATTACTGCCACCGTTTAAGTATAATGCAGCACCTAATTTAGCCTGATTGTTTTTGAAAACAGAATCTGTAACACTGACATTACCGTTTAATGAAGTGTATATTGCTCCTCCCTGACCACCACTGAATTTTCCAGGATTAGCTTTGTTATTAATAAACATAGATTCTTTTACAATACATTCTCCACCAGAAACAAATAATGCTCCACCCTGACCAGTATTTGCACTATTACTTTCAAATGTAGAATTAATTATATTAACAATACCTATAGTTGCACCAGATGATTTAGTTGCATAAATAGCTCCACCCCATTTAGCAGCATTATTTCTAAATACTGTATTTGAAATAGTTGCATTTGATGAAGTTGTATAAACTATACCATAAGAATTAGAAAATGAAGTCATATCATTATTATAAAACTCAGAATTATCAATAACTAATACTGCATCATTTTGATTGTTTACAACACCTCTGCTTGCAGAATTTTGATAAAATTTAGAATTATTAATATTTAATTTATTTTTATTAGTAATTATAGTTCCAGAATTACCAGTAACCTTATTTGAATAAAAGTTAGAGTTAGAAATGGTTAACTTACCTTCATTTGAAATAGCACCTACAAGAGCATCATTACCATTTGTGAAAGACAAATTAGTTAAAACAACAGTTGCATCAGCAGTTACATTCATAATTCTTGAAGCATTACCATCAATTACTGTATTAGCACTACCTTCTAAAGTTAAACTTTTAGAAATGCTTAAAGTTTTATCATTTACATAATTACCATCAGCAATATGAATAGTATAACCATCACCAGCAAGTTCAATAGCTTTTGCAATAGTAGCTACAGGATTAGCTTGGCTACCATCATTATCATCACTACCAGTAGTTGCTACCCAAATATCAGCTGCTGCTTGTTTTGCAACAACATCAATAGTTAAACTTTGACTACCTGATTTAGCAGTGATTTTATCATTAGTTGTAGTAGTGTATGTTACAGTAGCTATACCATCTACACTAGCTACATTATTTTTACTTAAAGTACCACTAACAGCACTAAAGTCAACATTAATTCCAGAAATAGATTGAGCTAAATCTTGAATACTACCAGAAGCATCAGTGTAATGATTGAAGTTAACACTTACATCAATAGCTTTACCACTTTCAGCATTAATAGTAGTTTCAGGAGTACTCATAACTGCCCATTTATTTACATTGTCACCAGTGTAAGTATTAGTTCCCCACCAGTTGTAATCTAAATTAACAGTTGGAGCAATTCCAGATTTGACATCTACATTTTTACTGAATCCATTATCAACAATAGATGAATAAGTTATATTAGCTTTACAAGCAGAATTGAAATAAATTAATGCACTGCTAGAATCAGCAAATGTATTATTTTCAATTATACAATTAGTCATGTTTAAAGCAGTTACCTCTCCCACATATAATAAATACTTACCATAGGAAGTAGTAGTTTTTCCAACTACATTATTAGAAATTACAGTGTTATAAATAGTTAATTTACCTCTGCTTTCAACAACTGCTTGTATAGGCCCACTAGCTCCAGTTATAATAGAATTAGTTAAAGTTACTGTTGCTTCTTTACCATATGAATAAAATACATTTCTTAAAAATGCATATGGACTGCCAGCAACAACACTATCTGCTAATTTAGGATTGATAATAGATAAATTATTAAAGTTATATGTACCTGAACCAGAAATATACACAATACAACCATTAGATGTTCCACTAACTACATCTTTTATTGTAGAATTAATAATATCTGCAACACCTGTTGTGTATAATTGCATTGCACCATATTTAGCACTAATATCTGTAAAAGTACAATTAATTACTTTAAGATTTCCATTACCTCCTACTTTTAAACCGCATGAAGTACCGGCAGTAGATGAAACCCCTGTGAAAACAAGATTAGTGAATTCTAAATTATATCCATCTTTTTCACATGCAAATACATTTGCACCATTACTATTTAATATAACCTTACCTTCACCAACAAATGATAAAGTTTTATTAAGACTTATTTTTCCCTGATTATAAGTTCCTTCTTTAATATGAATAGTAGATCCGCTTTGAGCTAAGTCTACAGCTTTGCTGACACTAGCTACAGGACTAGCCTGACTACCATCATTATCATCACTACCCGTAGTTGCTACCCACACACCTTCAGATGAAGGATTACCAACTACCTGAGAATCCTCTGAAGTTACCGGATTAGCAAATGCACCATCATCGACAGAAACATCTTCACTAATACTGACAGCATCAGATGAATTCATAACTATCTCATTACTATCTGCTGCACTTACACAAGATATTGAAAATGCCACAATAGCTATGAGAAAGATTATTAAAATTTTCTTATCCATGAGTATCCTCCTTTTTATTTTATTTTGAAAATTTTAAATTTTTAAAGTCTTTATATTATTAAACACCGCCAAAATATCAATTATAACCCCCAATAAGTTAAACCGGATTAAAACCGGTACAACACACATCAATAAATTCAAAATAAATTTAATAAAATTAAATAAATTTTGAATATGATTTATATTTATATTATAAGGACATATTTAAGATTTATCAAATAGTTTTAAAAAGTAAAAAATAAGTTACATCAGAATTTAAAAAAAAGAAGAAAAAAGATTACTCAATAGAATTGAAGGCTTTTTCAATAGCTTCTTTTTGATTCATTGCCCTGCAAGCCTCTTCAACTCTATCAACATCTGCTTTTGTTTCAGGATATCTTGGAACTGCATGACATCCACCATCATCCAATTTAGAAATTTCAAAAGTTCCGATATCCTCAGCTATTCTGGTAATCTCCAATTTATCCAGACCTATTAACGGACTTAAAATAGGCATGTCAACACCATGACGGGTAGCTAATATATTAGACAGTGTCTGTGAAGCAACCTGGCCTACACTGCTTCCGTCTACAATAGCAAGTGCACCGTATTTATGAGCTAATTTCTCAGCTATCTGATACATTCCGGACTTGCATAAAACACAGGTCATTTTCTCAGGAGCACAATCCTTAGCCTGCTGCAAATACTCAGCATATTTAACAACTTTTTTTGTAATGGGAACTCCTTTTGCATAGCTTTGAAGCTGATCAATTATTTTATCAAAGTTTTCATGAACTTTAGGACCTGTAAATGGAGCATTATCACAGTGAAGTGCTATAACCTCACATCCTCTTTTCATCATAAGATAAGCTGCCACCGGAGAATCAATACCGCTGGACACCAAAACAACAACCTTTCCCTGTGTTCCCAGTGGAAGGCCACCAGATCCTTCAATTTTTTCATGATAAATAAAAGCTTCATCATCTCTTACTTCAACATAAATTTTAAGTTCAGGGTTTGTTAAATCAACAGGACATCCTACTTTTTTAACAACTACAGAACCGCAGAATGCAGCCATTTCCTGAGATGTAAAATCATGGTTTCCCACTCTTCTGCATTTTATGGCAAATCTTGTATCTTTGCCTATGAATCCGTCATCAACAAGATTATCTACATATTCACCTAATGTTTTTTCAATATCTTCATAGTTTCCATATGTTGAAACAGCCGGAGAGTAAGATACAACACCAAATACCTTATTTAAATTTTCTAAACACTCGCCATAGTTTTTTGGAAAGATATATATTCTTCCCTGGTTTCTGTCAACTTCACAGTCAATAGCTGCTTTAATATTTTTAACTAATTTACGCTCAAAACGTGCCCTTACTTTTGAACTCTTTAAACCAATTTCACCATAACGTGCTATAACTACATCATAATTCATATTATTCCTCTTTTAATACTTTAAGGTGTCCAGCCATAAATTTAAGAGTGGATCCCTGTACCAGTACTGAAATACAAGTAACAACCATTACAATATCAAATATCAGCTGTGCATTATAAATACCATGTACCAACGGATAAAATGCAAATACAATAGGCACTGCCCCTTTAATTCCTGCCCATGAAACAAATGCCTTTGAAGGTCTGTCTATATCAAATGGAGCTAAAGATATTAATACTGCAATTGGTCTTGCCACAAATGTCAGTATCATTGCAATCCATATTGCCGGAATCAGAACAGGTATAAGTTCCTTTATTGATGAAAATGCACCAAGCAATACAAACATTACAATTTGCATAATCCATGCAATACCTTCGAAAAATGATAATTGTGTATATTTATATTTGATTTTGCAGTTACCAATTATTACTGCTGCAAGATATACTGACAGGAATCCGTTTCCCCCAACAACTTCAGTAGCTGCAAAAGAAAGAATAGCTGCTGACAACAGCAATACAGGATACAATCCTTCAACACTTAATTTAATTCTTGCAAGTAATTTTGAAAATCCTTTACCTAAAATTGCACCCATTACTAATCCTAAAGCTAATGATTTAAAGAAATTAAATACCAAAAGCAGTATGGAAGTTTCAGGATGCATTATCAAATAAATTACTGATGTTACAAGTATATACGCCATCGGATCGTTTGTAGCACTTTCCAGCTCAAGCATATGGTCCAAATTATCTTTAATATGTAACTTTTGTGTTTTGAAAATTGAAAACACTGCCGCTGCATCTGTAGAAGATATAATTGAACCTATTAAAAATGAATCCAGCCATCCCAAACCGAATAACAGATGAACAAGTATTCCTACAACCATTGCAGTAATAAAAACCCCTATGGTAGATAAGGAGATTCCTTCCCAGGTTACCCTTTTAATGTTGGCAAGTTCAGTATCCAGACCTCCCGAAAACATAATAATAATCAGGGCAAATATACTTATCGATTGAATCAGGTTATAATCCGCTATCGATGAGGATATAAATTGATTAGTGTCTAAAATTAAACCTACAATTAAAAAAATCAATAATGCAGGAACACCGATTTTAGCTGTGAATTTACTTAACAATACACAGACTAAAAGTAAAAATCCTATAAACAACAGTACTAAATGAACATCAAACATACATATCAAATTATTTTAAAAAAATTCAGATTTATATCGCCGCTGCTAAAAATATAACAGCTCATATAAATCTTTAATTTTAACATTTATAAGCATTATTGTTAAAGACCCTATTTAATTAAATAAGGTCAATAGCAGTATCTAATGCTTCATTCATATTTTCACATTGAGGTCCTGCTCCCTGAGCAAGAGTTAGACGGCCGCCACCGCCGCCACCAAGAACATTTGCAGCTTTTTTAATTATTTCATTTACTTTAATGCCTGCATCAATAGCCCTCTGGGAAGCTGCACCAACGATTTTACCGTCATTGTTACCCATTAAAACAACATCAGCCTTGTCATTGTCTGTAAAGTCAGTTGCAATTTTTTGAAGCTCTTTAAAATCAGCATCAATTAACTGTTTAACAACTTTAAGACCTTTGATTTCACTAACATCATCATCTAATGAATTCATTTTTAAACTGGCTATTTCAGACTTTAACTTGTCAATTTCATTTTTCTGTGCTTTCCATTCCAAAAAGAATCTGTCACATGTTTTTGGAAGCTGATCATTATCAACCTTAAAGATTCCTGAACTTTCACGAAGCAGTTTATTTTCATTTTGAATAGAATCAACTGCAGCTGTACCTGCTGAGAAATCAATCCTTTCAACACCATCCTGAACCCTTTCAGTTTTATTGATTTTAATTGGACCTATATCTCCAGTTCTTAAAACATGAGTTCCTGCACAGGCCTGAACATCAATACCCGGTATTTTAACAACACGAATTGACTTGCCCGGTACAATACCGCCCTGATAAAGTTTAAATCCATATAACGATTCTGCTTCATCCCTTGTATAAAATTTAATATCTAATTCAATATTGTCCATCACATATTCATTAGCTAATTTCTCAATTTCATTAAGTTCCTCTTGAGAAATACGTTTATAATGAGATAAATCTATACGTGATCTGGATACTCCTTTTTGAGCACCAGCCTGCCAGATATGTTCTCCCAAGATTTTACGGGCAGCTGCTACAATCAGGTGAGTTGCTGAGTGATGGCGGGCTAAAGTTATTCTTCTGTTCCAGTCAATTTTACCTTCAACTTTTTTACCGACAAATTTATCTAAATCAATGTCTCCATCTACATGATGCAATACCACATCGTTGACTTTTTCAGCATAATTGATATTGATTACATTACCGTCAACAGAAATTGTACCTGTATCAGAAGGCTGACCTCCACCTTCAGGATAAAATACTGTTTTATCAAATACCAGTGTGTTTTTACCGTCTTTTTCAACTACTCCTAAAACTTCTGCTTCAAATTCTTTCTGATTAAAATCTTTGTAGAACAGTAAATCAGTTTCAGGATAATCAATTTCAAAAGATTCCTTTTTATTGGAGGTGTCTTTTTCATGTGCTCCTGCTACAAGAGTAAAGAAATTATCAGGAACATTTACAGTGAAATTATCTCCAGCTATTTCAACAACTGTTTCCGGAGGAATTCCATGAGCATCATATAAATCCATTAACATGTCCAAAGGCATTTCAGTTTTACCTTCTTTTTTAAGTCTTTTAATGGATCTTTTAACAATACTGGTTCCTTTTTTAATAGTAGATTTATATCTTTCCTCTTCAAGAGAAATAATGTTCATGATATGATTTTCAGAATCTTTAATTTCAGGATAAAATTTAGTTAAAAATTCAAGCTGAATTCCCATAACCTCTGCCAAAGACTCTTTCATGTTTAATTCTTTCATGAAACGGACAGTTCTTCTTAAAACTAAACGGGCCAAATAACCTTCTTTTACATTTGAAGGAATAATGCCGTCAGCCAGCATGAAAGCAAGACAGCGAGTATGGTCTGCAATAATATAAATTGCTTCCATAGGTTCTGCAGATTCTAAAAGTTCATCTAAAGTAATGCCCAAACTATTAGCTACCTGTTGACGAAGCTCTTTAATATCTCCAATATCCTCAATATCCATCATACCAGCTATCTGAGCATTGCGGGCCAAAATCTCAGTATTGACTTTAACATCAGTCAACTCTTTTAATTTATCAACTACCGGAGCGAAACATGCATCATAAGCAGTAGGAGTTCCCTGAGAAATCCAGGCGATTCTTTCCAAACCGTAACCGGTATCTACAACTTTAATTGGAATTTCTTCTTTTTTACCATTGTCTAAAGTTTTATATTGGATGAAAACCAAAGTAGCTAATTCTACACCACGGACACAAACTTCATAACAAGGTCCTTCATTACCTCCTCCGCTCCACCATGATTTGATAAAGCAGATTTCCTCAGTGCTGATTCCGATATATTTGAAGAACTCATGACAAAGTCTTATTGTTTCATCTTCCCAGTAAATAAAATTTTCTTCAGTATTTATTACAGTATGGGATCCCATTGTAAAACAGGTCATGTGTCTGCCGGTTCTTCCGACATTATCAACATCATTTAAACGAACAGAAGGCTGTTCAATTTCTAAAGGATTTGCTGGAGGTTTAACCATACCGGAAGTAACCCATGGCTGGAAACAGAATATAGAAGCTCCAACTAAAAATACATCATCTCTCCATCTTTTAGCTAAAATAGGATATCTCTTAATAGGAGTATGTCCCTCTTTTTCTAAAAATTCTCTGAAAACTTGTTGAATTTCATATAAAGTATAAGGTTTATCAGTTGCAGGATTTCCAATAAATTCATATTCATCACATGGAGCATCCCCACAGGTATCCCTGTCAACTTGTGCGTAAAATTCATGTCCACAAGTTTTACATTTTTGTTTTTTATAACCAAGTTTATCGAATATTTCAAGCATTTCAATCAATTTAAAATCTATTTATTATAATTTACTATTTGTTTTTAATATAATAAATATATTTTTAGAAAAAGTAATTACATTAATAAGTGCTCAAAATAAGTGTTAAGTTGAAAATAAGTTTTAATTAATAAAAATAGTAGTTAATAAAAAAGAAAAGAAAAAGATAGAAAAAATCTATCCGAATAAAGCTCCTAAACCAGCAGCTGCTGCTTCTTCAGCTTCTTCTTCCTCTTCTTCTTCCTCTTCCTCTTCTTCTACAGCTGCTTCAGCTGCTGCTGGAGCTGCTGCTGCAGGAGCTGCTGCCATAGCAGTAGTTTCCATTGCTTCATCAATGTCAACATCTTCTAAAGCTGCGATTAATGCTTTAATTCTAGCATCATCAGCGTCAATTCCTGCTGCTTCTATAATACTTTTAACATTTTCTTCGTTAATATCTTTATCTGCACTGTGCAAAATCATTGCCGCATATATATATTCCATGTTATCACCATTAGTTTTATAATCTAATTTGTAAGGTTTATAATAATAAAAAATTTTAATTAATTATTTTAACCGAAGAGAGCCCCTAACCCAGCTGCTGCTTCTTCTTCTGCATCTTCTTCCTCTTCTTCTTCCTCTTCTTCCTCAACAGTTTCTTCAACAGCAGGAGCTGCTGCAACTGCTACATTAGAAAGTTTTTCAGCTAATTCATCATCTAAAGCACCTTCAGTACCTGATACTTCAGATGCTAAAGCTAACATTTTAGCTTGTGCGAGACCAATTATTGGCTCTGAGGTTTCAGAAGTCATTATTGCTGCATCAACACCAACATTGATTGCTCTGGTGTAAGCAAGAGTAATGATTGTGGAAATAGTTTCCTCTGTAGGAATAGCTGCATTAACAGACAAGTTGAATGCACTTTTAAATGCATTTTGAACATCTGCTAAAGTTTGTTCTTCGTCGATTGCGAGTACTTCAGAAGTATAAATTGCTTCTTCTTCGTATACTGCTCTTAAATCAATCCCAACTTCCATAGGATTAATATCCATTCTTGATAAAGTACTTGCAACAGCAGCAGATACTTCTTCACCTGCTTCTACAAGAACGGTTTCTTTAGAAACAACAATTTTACCTTTATCAATTTTAGCTGGAATTCCAACTTGTTGTAATTCACCGAGGAATGGACCTGGTTCAAAACCTGTGTCTCCTTCAGGTATAACAATATCATCAGTAGCAATAGCACCTGGTTTAGCAGGAGCTGAAGTTTTACTGTCTTCTAATATTTTATACAATTTGAAAGGATTCATTTCAGTTGCGATAACTGCAACTTGACCTTCCATATGCTCTGATAAATCAACAATGTTGTTTTTACTAGCATTACAATCTTCGAGAGCTAAATCAATAAGATTCTTTTTTGACATTCTGATGACAGCTTTGTTATGAAGAGATTTCCTCATTTCTTGGAGCTGTTTTGCTGGAATGTTTAATAAATCAACAATTCCGATAACATCATATTTATCAATTAAAGATTTGAGCTCATTAACTTCTTCTTTTTTCCATTCAGCAACATGAGCCATTAGATCACCCTCACTATTGGACCCATAGTTGTTTTAATAAACATGGATTTAATTTGATTTCTTCCTTTATCTAAATGGCGGTCTAAGACTGTAAGAACAGTTTCAATATTTTCAGCTAAATCTTCATCTGACATATCTTGGCTTCCAACAATAATCTGAATAGCAGGTTGTTGTTTGATACCAACTTTAACTGTGCTTTGTAATCTTTCTAAAAGAGGATCTAATTTGATACTAGCTGGCACTGGTTTTGGCATTTTATTACGAGGACCAAGAATTGGACCTAAAAATCTACCAACAAGTGGCATCATATCAGCTTGAGCTATAAAGAAATCAACAGAGTTTGCTGCTTTTTTAGCTGCTTTTCTGTCTTTTCCTAACTCTTCTAAATCCGCTTTATTAATCACAAGAGCGACACCAGCATCTTTAGCTTGAACAATAAGTTCCCCATCAGCTATGACTCCGATTTTGACTTCTTTGCCACGGCCGTTAGGAAGAGTAACTTCCTCATTAAACCTATTTTCTGGTTTTTTGACATCTAAGTCGCGAATATTAACAATCATATCCACAGACTGTGTGAAGTTTCTCGGCTTTGATTGTTCTTTTGCCTCCTTCACCGCTTCTAATACTTCTTGTGTCATATTATCCCCCATGAACAAATAAGTGTTCATTGGATTATTTTTTTAAATTTGGTTTCATGAGTAATCGATTAAAGAAAAAATTCTTCTTCGATTGCATGAATTAAACAGTATATCAATTATAATCGCAATTATAACATCATATACACTGTTTTATAAGTTTAAATTTTAAATTTGAATAGACAATGTTTATTCAACTAAAACATCATCGTATTTTCCAGCATCAACATCTTTTTGTGCTTCTCTTGGGTCTTTACCATCAACAGAAAGTCCCATACTTACACAGGTTCCCATTACCTCTTTGACACCTGCTTTGTAATCATTAGCTAATAATGAATCAAATTTCATTCTAGCTATTTTTAAAGCTTTGTCAATAGGTAAATCAGCTACAATATCTGCACCTGGCTCATGAGAAGCTTTTTCAATGCCGAGTTCTTCCATAATGAGAGAAGTAGTTGGAGGAGTACCAATTTCAATTTCAAATTCTTTAGTATCTCTATCAATGCTAACTTTAACAGGCACTTTCATTCCTGCAAAGTCTGCACTTTTATTATTAATTTCTTCAACTACTTGCATCATGTTAATACCGAAAGGTCCTAATGCTGGACCTAATGGAGGTCCAGGAGTTGCGCTTCCGCCTTCGATAAGAATTTCAACTGTATCTTTAGCCATCAGTCAGCCTCCTTTTGAATAATTCTAATTTGATCAGCTTTTACAGTAACCGGAATCGGTACTGCTGCTTCTATTAACTCTAGAACTACTTCTTCACGTGATTCATCAATACGAACCACTTTTGCTCTTTCTCCTTTAAACGGACCAGAAATAAGTTCAACAACACTTCCTTTTTGAATAGAGGAAATGATAGGTTCAGGTTTCAAGAATCTTTTAGCTTCTTCAAAAGTAATTCCGTGTTTACCTTCGACAACACCTCTTAAATGAGGTACTTTAAGATCAGGATTCCTTAAATCTATTTTTGTTGAAGATTCTACTAATATATATCCTTTTAAAGATTCTGGGACAAGAATTGCAGAAATACCTATGCCTTCAACACTGATAGCTTTATGAGCTAAAAGTCTAGCAACATTTCTTTCCTGACCTGCAGAGGTTTTAAGAGCATATATGGAACTATTAGCATCTTCCATGAAAAAATCACCTATTTTTAAGTTAATAAAATCATATAGTTAAGTTAAAAGTTATTATAAAAACATAATTAAACAAGAAACGAATCATGAAATAATTAGATTCTTATAATATCTATATCTATATTGATAATAGTATTTAAAGTTTTCAAAAAATTAAATTTTGAAATAAAATTAATATTACAAATTAAATTTTATTATAATTTCTTGAGATTAAATTATGCAAAAATGAATAATTATAATCCTATTAATTCACCGATTAATACAATTACAAAACCGACAGCACCAATAATAGCAATTCCAATTGCTACAATTTTTGAAAATTCCAAATATTCTTCTTTGTCTGGTTTTCTTGATACTTTTAATACTCTTTTACAATCTTTAATAGTTTTATCAAAACGTTCTTGAACATTCATATTAAATACCCTTTAATAAAAAACTACAGAATTTAATCCCATAGTAGTGAATTATAATAAAATAATAGTAATGAAATAATTTTTAATTTTATTTATTAATAAAGTTTTCTATGAAATAAAAAAAGAAAAATGGAATTAGAATATTCCATCAATGAAATCATCTAATTGATCTTCATTAGAAGTAGTTTCCTGAGACTCTTCAAAATCATCATCATTTACAGAACTGTTGTCTTTAGACTCAGAAATACCTGAAACAACAATAGTTGTTCTAATAGTATTCTCCAAGCTTTCATCAATTTGAGCTCCCCAAATAATGTTAGCTTCAGGATCTAATTTATCAGCAACAACCTGTACGATTTTTTCTGATTCATGTAAAGTCATATCAGAACTACCTGCAATGTTAATTAAAGCACCAGTAGCATTGGAAATATCGATATCTAATAATGGGCTGCTTAATGCTTCATGGACAGATTCTAATGCTCTGTCGCCAGAATCAGATTCACCCATACCAATCATAGCCATACCGGAACTGCCCATAATACTTTTAATATCAGCAAAGTCCAGACTTACAAGACCGCTTTTAGTAATCAGTTCAGTAATACCTTTAACTGCTCTACCTAAAATTTCATCAGAAACCATGAATGCTTTGTTTAAAGGAAGGTTTGGTGCTACTTCCAATAATTTGTCATTTGGAATAATAATTACAGTATCCGCTGCTGATTTAAGTTTTTCCAAACCGTTTTCTGCATTTTCCCTTCTTCTAATACCTTCAGCTGAAAAAGGCATAGTAGCTACAGCAACAGTTAATGCACCTGCTTTTTTAGCTAATTTAGCTATAATTGGTGCTGAACCAGTACCGGTTCCTCCACCAAGCCCGCAGGTTACAAATACCATATCTGCACCTTCAAGTTCATCTCTAAGTTCATCTTCTGTTTCTTCAGCACATTCTTCACCAACAGAAGGATCTCCACCAGCACCTAATCCGCCACATGTTTGTTTTCCCAAGAGGATTTTTTTACTAGACTGGCTATAAAATAAATCTTGAGCATCAGTGTTTACAGTAATTGTTGTTGCTCCTTCAATACCTATTTCATTTAATCTAGAAATAGTATTATTACCTGCTCCCCCAGCACCAACAACAAAAATATTAGTTTTATTTTGTTTAAATAATTTTATTAAATCATTGTCAATATCTGAGGAAATTTTTTTAGGTGCTTTCTCTTCCATTCTTTCTTCGGATTCTTTGATTGCATCATCTATAAATTTCACGAGTTAACCCCACATACTCTTTAAATATGTTAACTATTTTTGTAACAACTAATATTTAAATGCCACTACTTTTTAAATTTTAATTAGAAAAAACTAAAATAAATCCATTTGGCATATAATTTAGCTATGAAATGAAGTATAATTATCTAAATATTTTAAATATAACCGAAATACAAGATTAAAATCAAAATAAATTTACAAAAAAGAATAAAAGGAATTTAAGTATAAAAAATAAAAGTTCAAAATATTAAAACAATCCAAATACTATTAAATTTGAATATCTTAATTATAAGCATTTAATACAAGAAATATTTAATTACAAATATATAATTAAGTAAAATAACAAAAAATATAAATTAAAATAAAACATTGAAAGAAATTATTGGATTTTTTATTATTAATCATGATTAAATATTAACTTATTGAAAATAGTGACATCATACCTTCTATTTTTGAAAAAAGACAAAACAAATCTATTTTAAGTTAAAAAATTGAAAAAAAATAAAATTATTTAAAAATAAAATTAAATAAAAAAATTAAATAAAAATAAACAGTTAATTAAAAAATAAAAATAATTATTGAATAAAATACAATAGTTTTATATATGTCTAAACATTATACTATTAAATAATCTCAAAGAAATATTGAAAATAAGCTAATTAAAAAGAATATTTAATGAATATTATTTAATAAAATTAAGATATTTTTATAAATTTATAATGATGTTCAAAATTTTATTATAATTTTATTAAAGAAAAATGTAGTTTTATTAAATAATATTTGATAATTCATGTATCTTCGAGATTACAAAAACAACAAAGGTAATTTAAATGTTTAAATTTGATAAAGAACAAACCGTATTTGATTTTGGTGGAGTAAAAATGGGTGGACAACCAGGAGAATATCCAACAGTTTTATGTGGTACTATTTTCTACGGCGGACACAACATAGTTAACGATGAATTAACAGGAGATTTCGATAAAGACAGAGCAGACAAACTTCTCACTGACATGATTGAAATGTCTGATGTAACTGGAAACCCTTGTATTGCTCAAGTTTTCGGACAAACTGAAGAAGCTATTGTAAAATATCTTGAATTTGTTGGAGACAACTATGAACTTCCATTTCTTATAGACTCCACTTCCGGAGATGCTAGAGTAGCTGGTGCAAGATATGCTGATGAAGTTGGTTTAACTGAAAGAGCTATTTACAATTCCATTAATATGTCTGCAGAAAAATCTGAATTAGAAGCACTTAAAGAAACTGATATTGACTCATCCATTATCTTAGGATTCAACCCAATGAACAGTACTGTTCAAGGAAAAATAGCTATGTGGGAAGACGGAGATGACGGATCTTACGAAAAAGGTTTACTTGAAGTAGCTGAAGACTGCGGTATTACTAAATTTATGATGGATACTGCTGTAACTCCATTAGGACAAGGTGCAGGTATTGCAGGTAGTGCTACTTTTGCAGAAAAATCCAAATGGGGATATCCAGTCGGATCAGGTATTCACAACATCCCATCTGCTTGGGACTGGTTAAGAGATTACAAAAACGAAAGCGGAAATAAAACTGCATTTACTGTTTGTGATATTGGTGCAAATATTCTTCAAGTAATGGTTGGAGGAGACTTTGTTTTATTTGGACCTATTGATAATGCAACAATCTGTTTCCCAGCTATTGCTCAAACTGATATGTTTATTGCAGAAGCTGCTGCAGAACTTGATACTGAATCTATCGAATCACATCCAATTAATAATCTATTATAAAAAATAATAATTACCTATTTTCTATATTCCATTTAACCAATAAACCATCACCATTAAAAAAATAAAAAAAAGAAGCTATTGACGAGGCATAGCTATAATTTCATGAATATTTAAATCAAAAACATTAGTCATGTTAGCCGGAGTTAAAACAAGTGCAGTGTCAACACCATGTGCACGTCCACCAACAGCTATGATTTCTTCATCAACAGGAATTAATCCCGCATCTGCAGCCATAATGGAAATTTCACAAGCTACTTTTACACCATGTGAAAACATACGAAGAGTATCAGCTATAATATCCGGAGGATTTATACCCCCTAATTTATTAGTGATTCCGCGACCAACTCCACTAAAAGCATGGGATCCTATAAAAGTATCAACACCTTTTTCTTCAAGTTCATCAATCATTTCATCAGTTATGTCAAGTTCATTCGGTCCGCTGAATCCGGCATGATGGCTTACATTGATTATTTGTGCATCTCCTTCAATAGCATCTGCTAATTTTAAAGCTGATGCACCAGATGCTGAAGCAATAAGAATATATCTAATCTCATCAGATTCATCTAATCTTTGTTTAACAAGAGAAATTAATTCATCAGTATAATCTTCTCCTTCTTTTTCAAAATATGTTATAGATTTTTCCATTGAAATCACCTTAAATAATAATAAATACAATATATTATTTATATTGAATAGTTGAAGGAATTTTATGAGTAAGGATTTGGAAAATATTAAACACATAAGCAATGGAGACTACTTTGTAATACCTATTGAAACCGGATATATCAAGCCTAATGAAAATTTAAATTCAATTATAAATCCTGCAAAAGAAATTATGGAAGACGGGGATTATTTAGTAATAGCTGAAACACCGATTTCAGTTTCACAGGGAAGACTGGTTGATGAATCCAAATACAAACCATCACTTAAAGCCAAATTTCTTACAACGGTCTGGAGCAAATATTTATGGGGATATGTCTTCGGACCTCTTTTAGGAATTAAAAAAAGAACCATTAAAAACTTACGAAGACTTCCTAATGAAACTTATGCTCATAAAGAAGTAGTTCTACAATTATACGGTTTAAAACATGCCCTAAAACCGGCATCAGAAGCTGGAATTGATTTAAGTAATGCTCCTGGAACTTGTGTATCCCTTCTTCCTGAAAATCCTAAAAAAGTAGCTAAACAACTGAAAGGCGAAATTGGGAAAGATATTTGTGTAATGATTATCGACACTGATGCAACATATAAAAAGAACGGGAAATATTTCACAGGACTTCCAATAGCTATTGACGGTATTGAAGCAAACAAAGGTGTAATCGGCTATGTTAAAGGACAGTTAGGTGAGAATATGGGATCAACACCATTAGGCTGCAGTGAAAATATCAGTGTTGAAGAAGGTTTAAAAATGGCCAATATTGCTGAAGACTATCAAAAATCATTAGCTACTGAAATGTCAACAATACATAGTGTCAAATCTGTTTTAGGAACTGATGAAAACAATGTAACTATAGAAGCTCTTGATTCAATAACTCATACCCCTGCTGTAATTATAAGAAAGAAATAATATTTATAGTAGAAACTACATAAATAAATCATTGATTATTACATTATTATTTTTTTAAAATCAAAGCATTTTTAGGAGAAATTAAATGATAGATGATCCCTTAGTAAAAACCTTGTTAACCAGTGTTGTAGAAGATGAAAGTAATTTAGCTATTGTTCAGGCATTAATTGAGGGTGTTGAAACAGATGAAGCAATTGCTGAAAAAACCGGAATTAAATTAAATATCGTTAGAAAAATCCTTTACAAACTTTATGATATAGGATTGGCTACTTACAAAAGAAGTAAAGATCCGGAAACACAATGGTTTACTTACTCCTGGAAATTTGAAGAACAAGAAGTAATTAATCATATTAAAAAGGATTCAGAAGAATGTCTAAAAATGCTTAATAATGAACTAGAAAAAGAAGAGGATACAATGTATTTTGTATGTCCTCAAGGACACATCAGACTTGATTTTGAAACTGCTACAGAATATGATTTCATCTGCCCTGAATGTGGTGATGAATTAGAATTCTTCGATAATACTGGATTAATTAAACAAATAAAAGACGATATCAAAACTGTTGAAAGCAATTACAAATCTTTTACCAAAAAGGTTGATGCTTAAGATAATATGGAATTAAAAATTTTAAAACAAGAAGAAACACCTGAAAATGTAATTGAACATTCCAAAGCAGTTTATAAAAAAGCTATGGTGATTGCAGCTAATTTTAAAAATGCTGATAAAGATCTTATTAAAAAAGGAGCATTGTTACATGATATTGGCCGGTCCAAAACCCATGGCATAAGTCATGCTGTTGAAGGGGCGAAAATAGTTAAACAATACGGTTATCCTGAAGAAGTTCAAAATATTGTAGAAAGACATATTGGAGCAGGTATCACTGAAGAGGAATCTGTTAAACTTGGTCTTCCTAAAAAATCATACATTCCACAAACAATTGAGGAAAAGATAGTTGCACATGCCGACAATCTGCTTAGTGGAACAAAAGATGTGGACATTGATTTTGATATTGCCAAATGGAAAAGAAAAATAGATAAACCTGAAGAAAATATTAAACGATTAATTGAATTAGATAATGAATTAATCAAAGCATTTGAGGATGACTAAATATGAAAGTAATTTGTTCAAGCGAAGAATCATTATACAGACCAGAAGCAGTAAGATGGCGTCAAAGAATGGAGTTAATGAAACCTCTTGGAGACACTGTTGTTTTATTGCCCTGCAGTATGAAAAAACCTTACTCCAATTCCAAATCCCACCAAAAATTTAGAAAAGTGACAAGATCATTTCAGGAGCTTATAATAACATCACCTTTTGGAATTTGCCCAAGAGAATTAGAAAATACTTTTCCAATTCAGTCATATGATGTTGCAGTAACCGGTTCATGGTCCCAGGATGAAATAGATGAATCTGGAAAGCTACTTGAAAAATATGTAAAAGGCAAAAATGTCATAGCTAATGTTCATGGAGGCTATGAAGAAGTCTGCAGACAATATCTTGATGAATGTACTTACACTTGTAAAGATGGACGTCCAACTTCACCAGATTCCATTTATAATTTAAGAATGGAACTTAAAGAACATAAAAGGAACAATAGAAGAGATAAAGTTTTAAATGAACTTAAATCAATAGCTACTTACCAATTTGGAAAAGAGGGAAACAAACTTATTCCGGATGATGTTAAGACAAAAGGAAGATATCACAGAAAAATAATAAGCAACGGAAAACAGATTGCTTTATTAAATCAGGACACTGGATTGTACAGACTTAATTTAGCCGGTGGAGAAATATTAAAAGATTTAAACATCAATGTTGTCAACATTGACTTTGATTTGGAAACAAATACAGTATTTGCTCCGGGAATCAGAAAAGCCGATTACAATATCATACCTAATGATGAAGTGGTTGTTGTTAAAGATGATGAAGTCGTAGGTGTCGGAAAGGCAATACTGACCGGCCGTGAAATGGAACAGTGCAATAATGGTATTGGTGTCAAAATAAAACACAGAGTAAAAAACAACTAAAAACTTTTATTTTTGAAAATTTAAATTGAAAATCTTTTAAAATTGAAAAGGTATTATAAAATTTAGGCATATCAAAAATATATAAATCAACTGCTTAAATTTTCTTATTTTATTGTTAAACAAAGCATAAATCCAAATAATTACTTATAAATATAACAAAACCAAATAATATTAACAAGTTCTAAAAATTAGGAGAAAAAAGATATGTCAGAAGATTTAGTAAATGATATTAAAAATGCTGTTTCAGTAATTAATGACCCTCATATGGGTGTAAGTATTATAGAAATGGGGATTGTACAAGACATTATTGTCAATGATGATGAAGCAAAATTAATTATCAAACCAACAAACCCTGGTTGTATGAGTATTGTCCGTATTGCAGCTGATGCAAAAACTGCAGCTGAAAATGTAGATGGCGTCAACAAAGTTGAAGTTCAAGTTGAAGGTCATGCTATGGCAGACTCAATTAATGAAATGTTAAACAAATAATCAGTGAAAAAACTAGAATAACCGAAAAGGTTATATATAGTAACAATCATAAGTATAAGTGTTGCTTACATCCTAGCGACACATTATCATAGGCTAGTGGCACAGCTTGGTTAGCGCGCTCGGCTGATAACCGGGAGGTCATGGGTTCGAATCCCATCTAGCCTACTTTAAAACTATTTTTACTAACAAACTTTTACCTATAATTTAAAATACTAATTTTTATATACTAATTCTAACTAAAAATTACATCAATGTACAAAAAGTTGGAATGATGATTAAAATGTGGGAAAAGATTAACGAAAAATTCAAAAAATATCCGGCACGTATGAAAGTAGCTGAAAAAATGATTGAATTAGGATTATCTCTAAACAATGACGGGAAAATATATTGTGGTAATCTTAAAATAAGTGATAAATCACTAGCTATTGCTGCAGATGTTGATAGACGAGCTATTAAATCAACAATTGAAATAATTCAAAATGATGAGGATCTCTTTAATATCTTCAACAATGTTTTACCTGCTGGAACTCTTTTAAAAAACATAGCTAAAAATTTGAATCTTGGAGTTATTGAAATAGAAGTTGGAGCGCAAAACGAAGGGATGCTGGCTGCAATTACAAAAATAATTTCAAAAAAAGGTATAAACATAAGACAGGCTTATGCTGAAGATAATGAACTTGAAGAAAATCCAATTCTTACAGTAATTACAGAAAATCCAATAGATAATGATTTAATAAGTGAATTTTTAAAAATAAAAGGAGTAAATAGAGTATCAATTTATTGATTTAAATCAGCCATTCTAGCTTTTTCCATTTCTCTATCTTCTTCTTCAAGAACTTCTAAAAGTTCTTCCCAAGCTTCTAAAGATTCTTTAGCTGCTTCTTCAGATAGTTTTTCTATTGCATAACCAGCATGAATAAGTACATAATCACCAATCTCAACATCTGGCAAGAGATTAATTTTTGCTTCCTGTCTTACTCCTCCGAAATCTGCAAATAAACTTTCTTTTTCTCTGTTGATTTCAACAACCTTAGCAGGTGCTGCAATACACATAATTTTCTCCCTCTTGTAAAATTAATTCAAAAATATAATATATTATCTATAATAAATTAAACCTATATATAATTATCTATGAGGTTGTATAAATGAAAAATATTGTTATCGGTTCTGGACCTGCAGGAAGATTAGGGTCTTTAGAACTCGGAAAACTAGGTAAAGAAGTTACTTTAATTGAAAAAAATCACATAGCAGGAACCTGTCTAAATGAAGGTTGTATGGTTATATGTGCATTAACAGACATTACCAAATTTATTGAAAGCAACAACAGGTTCAACAGCTACGGATTCATTAAAAGTCAGCTAGATATTTCATATGAAAAAATAGTAGAAAAAATCACTGAAACTCAAAAGGCACTTAGAAAAATAAATGAAGAAGAAAATGAAAGTGCTGGAAACAATATAGTTTATGGTGAAGCTGAAATTAACGGCAATCAAATTGAAGTAAATGGAGAGTCCTTTGACTGGGATAACCTATTAATAGCTACCGGTGCACGTCCTTTCATCCCAGACATTCCAGGCAGCCAATACGGTTTAACTAACAGAGATATTCTAAAAATAGATAAGGTTCCTGAAAAATTAAATATTATAGGTGGAGGAATCATAGCTGTTGAAGTAGCCAATATTTACTCAACACTTGGAAGTGAAGTTAACATAATAGCCAGATCCGAAGCATTGAAGGAAATTGACAGTGATGTCAAAGATTATATTTTTAAAAATCTGCTTTCCAAAATAAATCTTATAGAAGACACGGAAATTGTCGAATGTGAGAAAAATAAAGTAATTACCAATAAAAATGAAGAACTGGAAGGAGTTCCTTTTTTTGCAACAGGAAGAGTGCCGAATTCAGAAATAGCTAAAGATATTGTTGAGTTAAATCAGGACAATACCATAAAAGTTAATGAAATGATGGAAACTAATGTGGAACACATATATGCAGCAGGTGATGTTACTGGAGGATATCAATTAACACCAGTAGCTAGAATGGAAGGTATAACAGCTGCAAGGAATATGGCCAACTACCCGAATAAAGTTGTTTACCATGAGATTCCACAAACCTTAAGTTTGAACACTGAAGTAAGTTTTGTTGAAGATGAAAAAAATAACTGTTCTGATGAAAATAAAGTTGATATCGGAATCCCCGGAATAGCAGGACCCGGGGCGTTTTGGAAAATATTAAGTGGAGATACAGGTTATACAAAAATATCTTTTGATAAAAAGCAAAACAAAATTAAAAAAATAACTTCCATATCACCGTCTTCAGTCAGTGATGTTGCATATTTATCTTATTTAATGAGAATAAACTCACCATTAGATGCATATGGAGACTTTTTAGAAATACATCCTTCAACAGATGCAAATTATAAAATTATAAAAAATATGTGGTTGTAAATTTATTTAACCACATCAATTATTTTTTGAGCTAAATTAGATTTAGTTTCTAAAGATTCTTTAGCATACTTAACAGCATTCTTTTTAAGTTCATCAAACTCATCAAATGCCTTGAATATATTGTCATTTAAATTATCAATGTCAGACTCTATAATAGCTCCCTTAAATACACCTGCCATATTATGATATCTTCCCCATTTTACTTTTGTCAGTGTTACAATAGGAAGTTTGGAAGCTATTGTTTCTTCAAGTAATACTCCATCATCAGTTAAAACAGCTAAATCAATATAAGTAAGTAAATGACTCATCCAGTCAATGTAACCTAAATAAATTACATTATCATTTAAATCATCCAGATAATCTTCTTTTAAAGGCAAACCAACCAATAATATATTGTATTCATCAGTAATTTTAGCAAAATTATTAGCTCCATTTATTATTCCTTTAAATATTGAAGATCCTGAAGAAAACAATATTGTTTTTTTATTTTCATCGAATTTTGGAGATTCTTTTAATTTTTCAAGAGCGATTTTGTAATCACCATTACCGACACCTTCACTTAAAGGATATAAAGTATGTTCTATATTCTTTGGAAGTTGTTCAGGTAAGAAATATTTCATTTCCGGCAATGAATAACATTGATTAAATTTAGGACATATTTTAGAATCTAAAGGAGTGGATATTATTGATATTCCGGGTTTACCTGCTAATTTAGCACCAACAGAACCTACAATAGCTCCTCCACCAATAACCCCTACAACAAAATCAACATTTAGTTTTTTAATAAGACTCCTTGCTTTAAATGTTGCAGTTAACATTTTAAATGCTGCTTTAATAGAAGAAGCTTTTGTTGCAGCATGACCTCCAGCTTGGGGAATTTTTATTTTATGCCATGTCCTGCCTTTTTTCTTAAATAACAAACCTGGTGCAGATTCATCTAATGCGATTTCACATTGAACTCCTTTAGCTTCAAGACCTTCAATTATATTATATGCTATAACTGAATCGCCGCCAAGTCCCCTACCTGTAATTACAATTAACGCTTTCATGATATTTTAACTCCCATCAAGTCTTACTTTATATGCATTGTTCTGTTCATTACTGCCATGAGTTGGAGCATAAGGATTATAAAGAAGTCTTCTAAATCCTAATTTTATTAAAAATGGATTTTCTACATCATACTGTTTTGTTTTTAATATAATTCTTCTAAATAAATCTCCCAATCCTCCACCAGTTAAAACATCCATGAAAAAATCTCCAAATGTTGGATTTAAAATGCCCAATCTTTGATTGAAAAATATTTTAAGGGTACTTCTTCTAACAAATGCTGTAAGGCATACAGTCACAAAAGATAAAACAATTAACCACCAGAATCCTCCAATCAAATAGAAACAGATTCCTAATGCTATTGCAAATGAATGATTTCCAACTTCCCCCAACATGATTTTTCCAGCAAAATCCAATGGAGAATATGCTATACAAACAATTATCAATAATAATGGAGTATAAATAGCCGGTAATTCTGAAACTTGTGGAGATCCGGCAATCAGCATACAGATTATAGTTACAACAGACATAATAACTGTAACCATACAGGTTGATCCCGGCTGCATATCAGAAATGTTAATTGGCTGTACCAATAATGCAATGAATATTGAAGATATTCCAAATCCAAAATAGAATCCTGCAATCATAACAAAAAGCATTCCTACGCCTCTGGAAATTTGACCCCATTCAATACCAATTGGAGAAGGAGTTCTTCCTAAAACATCATCAAAAAATGCAAAAAGACCCATAATTAAAACTAATGTATTATATTTCGGTAAGAAAAAGAAACACAGTATAATAAATGGAACTAAACCTATAGCTCGAGGAATTCCACCACGTACATTTGGATATAAGTTACCCAAATAACCTTTTTTACCAAAAAAGCGAAATACCATATTTAAAACCAGCGAACCTACAGCTGATAAAATAAATACAATAATAAATGCTTCAATCATACCTGTATACAACATGTTAATCACAGTTTTTCAATTAAAAATGTAGCCAATTTTTAATATTGTTACTAGTTATAACTTATAATAATTAATATTATATAAATCTTATTTAAAAAAGAAATTAAGCTATTTCATATCTTAAAATAGCTGCCATACTTCCCAAACCCTTAAGTTGCTCTCCACCTTCATGCTGGCTACTGATAACCATCACTTCACCATTCATATTTTCAACCATGTCCATTAAATTTCCCATGTCATTATTGGCTACTGCAGAATCCAATATTAATAATTGTTTAACTGCACCAAGGTTTATTGCTTTAACAGTTTCTTTTTCACCATAAGCCACCTTAGATGAATTTTTACCAATTTCTTCAAGAAGATGGTTAATAGCAACCATTTCACTAGCTACCCTATTTTCCACAGTTAATTTCTCAACTGTTCCTTTTTTAAGAACTTCATGAATTCCAACTCTTCCTCCAGAACCAGTACTTTCAATAACAGCCTTAGCAGCCAGATCCTTATGTTTATTTTTAATATAATCATAAAAATCATTTTTAACAAAACCCGGCCCTGCAACTACAATATTTTGAATATCATTGAATTTGTTAACTGATTCAATGACTTTTTCATAAAATTGAGCAATTGCTTTTGAGCGATTTTTATCCACAATACGTTTTCCTGAAACTGCACCTTTAATCGGACCGTAATATTCAATACCGAATTGTCTCATTAAACCTAAAGTAGCTGTGTCATCTTCTAAAAGAACAATAATTGCAGCTAATTTTTTAGATGCTTCAATAGCCTGATTAAGTCTTTTTAATGCCCAATTCGCCCATCTTTCTTTTTTAATGGTTATTGGAGTGTTGAGTTTAACTTCAACTGTATGGTGTGAACCTAAAGGAATAAGGTCTTCCGGACCTTTTGTAATTACCCCAGTAAACCTTAATTTTCCAGTAAAAATATGAAAAGTAATATTTTCAACATCAATTCTTAAAGTGAATGTTTTTTTAACTCCCCTATCACTTCTTAACTTATCTCCGGTATTGTCCTGAATACGTCGGGTAGTTTTAGAGGATATGCTGTCTCCAACTTCTACAATATGAGATAAATGCCATAAATCATCAAGGGTTTCTGGAACTAATGTTACAATTCCTTCTTTTTTATCTTGTTTTACAATTTTCATATTTTCACATCTTAATTATTTATATATCTGATAACTTAAATTATTAATGATTAAAATGAAAGTTGGAATAATAGGTGGAAGTGACGGTTTGGGAAAAACCCTCATTTACTTTTTAAGAGATGATTTTGACGTGATCATAAGTGCAAGAGATCACAAGAAAGGAAGAACAATAGCTAATGAATTAGGTATTGAATATATTGAATCAAACACACAGTTAGCTGAAATGTGTGATGTGGTAATTGTATCTGTCCCTATTCATTTCACTCCTGACGTTATTCGTGAAGTGGCTCCGTTTATGAGAAAAGAATCCTTAATGGTTGATGTAACATCCGTTAAAGAAATTCCAAGCCAAACTATGAAAGAATCATTACCTGATGATGTAGAATATCTTCCAACACATCCAATATTTGGTCCGAGAACTACCGAACTTGATAATCAGGTAATTGTTTTAACTCCTGATAAAAAAGGAAAATGGTTCGACAGAATCTACAGTTATTTAGATAGTAAAAATATGAGAATAATTGAAACTACTGCTAAAAAACATGATTATATGATGAGTATTGTTCAAGTTTTAACTCATTTTTCATTTATTTCAACTGCATCAGCTATGGAAAAGCTGAAAGTAGATATTGGAGAAACTGAAGACTTTGAAAGTCCGATTTACAATCTTATGATCGATATGATTGCAAGGATTGTAGCACAAAATCCTTATTTAACCTATTACATCCAATCAATGAATAATAACGGTCCGAAAATAAGAAATACTTTTGCAGAGGCAGTTAACGAACTTAGAGATGTTATAAATAATGGTGATGAAGAAAAATTTGTTGATTTAGCCATTAAAGCTACCAAAAATATGGGAGATATCCGAGGAGCATTAGGTAGAAGTGATAAAGCCATTAATTCACTAAATCATGAACATAGCTTACTAAACCAGTCAATCGGTAAGGAAATTGGCCTGAAACATATTTATTCAGGAAAAATCCATGTGGGAATTTTAGAAAAAGTTGATAAAGATACAGCTATCTTAAAAAATGGAAATAAAACTAAAAAATTAGTTGTAGCAAACATTGAAGTTTTAAGTGACAGCGAACTTTATGACTGGAAAGTCAGGAATTTAAATAATAAAACCGAATCAATAAGCTGTGTTTTCCCAATACGTGTTGATAAACATGTTATTTTAGATACAATAACTAATTTAGACAATATAATTGATGCAAAAATCACGGATATTTATCAGGGTCCTCAAATTAAAAAAGATGATGTCAGTTTAACTTTTGAGGTCACTGGCCTTTACAAAGACAGCATTGAAAATGTTAAATCATTGCTAACCGGATTTGGTGGAATCATAAGATAAATTAGTTCGTTTGAATGTATACGAAACAAATTCATTATTCGAATACATCTCCAAATTACTTATTTTTTAAAAATAATATATTATACTTGTTAATTTTAAAAATAAAATTTTAAAAAAAATATATTAAACTATTGAAAATAAATTACTTCTTTTTTAAATAAATCAAATACAATAATCAATTTTATGTTTTACACTTGAACCGAAAGCTTTATATAGTAATACATATCAATATATAATTGTTTCTAAGAAAAGAAACATAAAATAAGCAAAAAGAAAATTATTATATTATTTTTATTATTTAGTGAATTTAAAGGAATTTATCCTAAGCATGTAGTTTTTTAAAGCTATATAATGCGCCATTTAAAAAAGGAGATGATAATATGGCACAAAATGAAATTACTTTAAAAGTAGCTGAAGCTCTTTCACAAAGAGATATTGGTCAAGGAATCGCAAGATTAGACCCGAAAACTATGAATGATCTCGGAATTAATGAAAGAGACCTTATTGAAATTACTGGTGAGAAAAAAACAGCAGCAATTGCCCTACCTTCACAGACAGACATTGGTCTTGGAGTAATAAGAATTGACGGATTAGTTCGTAAAAACTCAGGAGCAACCATCGGCGGGGAAGTAACTATCAAAAAAGCACAAGCTATTGAAGCTAAAAAAGTTGTTCTTGCACCAACTGAAAATAACATTCGTGTACAAGGAGATGTACGTGGATTATTCCAAGGAAAAGCAATGGTTCAAGGAGATATCATAGGATCTCAAATCAGAACCAGGCCAGCAAGTATGGGAATGGGCTTTGACAGCATATTTAACGATTTAATGGATTTCTCACCAATGAAAGAAATTAAATTTGCTGTAGTATCTACCAAACCGGCAGGAATCGTTGTAGTTGGACCAAATACAGAAGTAGAATTACATGAAAGTCCAGTAGATGTATCCAACATCGAAGGTGTAACTAATTTAGTTGATGTAAGCTATGAAGATATCGGTGGTCTTAAAGAAGAAGTTAAAAAAGTCAGAGAAATGATTGAAATTCCTCTTAAAAGACCAGAACTCTTTGATAAATTAGGAATTGCGCCTCCAAAAGGAGTATTGATGCACGGACCACCAGGTACAGGAAAAACATTACTGGCTAAAGCTGTAGCTAGTGAAAGTGATGCTCATTTCATTGCAATAAATGGGCCTGAAATCATGAGCAAATATGTCGGCGGATCTGAAGAAAACTTAAGGGAATACTTTGAAGAAGCAGAAGAAAACGCTCCATCAATCATATTCATTGATGAATTAGATGCTATTGCTCCAAAAAGAGAAGATACTCAAGGTGAAACTGAAAGAAGAACAGTAGCTCAACTTTTAACCTTAATGGACGGTCTTAAATCCAGAGGCCAAGTTGTTGTTATCGGTGCAACTAACAGGCCAGATTCTCTTGATCAAGCATTAAGAAGACCTGGAAGATTCGACCGTGAAATTGAAATTGGTGTTCCTGATGCTGAAGAAAGGGAAGAAATCCTTGAAATCCATACCAGGAATATGCCTCTTGCAGAGGATGTAGACTTACATAAAATAGCCGGTACAACTCACGGATTCGTAGGAGCAGACTTGGAATCATTATGTAAAGAAGCAGCAATGAGAGTAGTCAGAAGAATCATTCCTGAAATCAAAAACGATGAAGAGATTCCAGAAGAAGTTCTTAAAAAAATTGTTGTTACAAGTGATGACTTCAAATCAGCTTTAAAAGAAATTCAACCTTCTGCATTAAGAGAAGTTCTTGTACAAGTTCCTGATGTTAAATGGGATGACGTAGGTGGACTTGATGATGTCAAACAAGAGTTAAAAGAAGCTGTTGAATGGCCATTAAAACATCCTGAAAAATTCGAAAAATTCGGTGTAAGACCACCAAAAGGAACCTTGCTTTACGGAGTTCCAGGTACAGGAAAAACATTACTTGCAAAAGCAGTAGCTAGTGAAAGTGAAGCCAATTTCATCTCTGTTAAAGGTCCTGAACTGCTATCCAAATGGGTAGGAGAATCTGAACAAGGTGTAAGAGAAGTATTTAGAAAAGCAAAACAAACTGCACCTACTGTAATATTCTTCGATGAAATCGATTCAATTGCAAGTACCCGTAGTGCAAATGACAGTGACAGTGGAGTAACTAAAAGAGTAGTAAACCAATTATTAACTGAAATGGACGGTTTAGAAGAACTTGAAGACGTTGCAATCATTGCGGCAACCAACAGACCGGACATATTGGATGCAGGTTTAATGAGACCGGGAAGATTTGACAGACATATCAAAGTTGATTTACCAAATGAAGAAGCCAGATTATCTATCTTCAAAGTACATACTGAAGGTATGCCATTAGCTGATGATGTAAGTCTTGAAAAATTAGCTAAACAAACTGACGGATATGTCGGAGCAGATATTGAAGCAGTATGCCGTGAAGCAGCAATGTTAACTTTAAGAAATGACCTTGATGCTGAAAACGTACCTAACAAATACTTCAAAGAAGCTCTTGAAAAAGTCAAACCGTCTAACAATCCTGGAGACCAGGTTCAATACATTTAGATAAGGAAGATTAAATTTCTTCCTTATTTTTTATAGAATATTATCTCTTTTTAGCTATATTAAAGTTGAGTTATTTATTGAAATAAACAACCCAATTTAACCCATTTACCATCAGATGCAGATATTTTCAATCTTCAGCACTTTGTCGATAGTTCAAGCCCAATTTTAATCTATATCTGCTGTTATAAAAGAAAAAATACAATAAAAGTTTTACCCAAATCTTCCCCCTTTTTTTAAAAATTCATAATAAATAGTAAATTTTAACCTATTGATTAACTAATATAAAAATCATGAGTGAACATATTGTTGAAGCAATCGGACTAAGTAAAGTAACCATAAAAGAGGGTAAAGTAATTGATGTTAGTGAACCTAAACTAGATTACTGTCCTTTATTTCACCACCACAGAGGAATGGAAAAAATAACTAAAGAAGCTATTTGGGACAACATACAATTCAGAATCGATGATTTTGGAATGTGTACTCCAAATAGAAAACTTAGAATGAAAGATTTCCTTTCTTTTGGAATTTCAGAAATTATGTCTACATTAATTGAAGAAAATGCAATAGACTGTGCAGTAATGGTTTGTGAAGGTTGCGGAACATTAATAGTAACTGAAAGTGAATTAGTTCAAGGTATTGGAGGGAGAGTCTCAGGACTTGTTAAAACCAGCCCGATTCCTGAATTGTTTGACCAATTAGGTGCAGAAAATATTTTAGAACCTGAAACTGCTAAAATTGATCAGACTGAAGGAATCAAATTAGCTATTGAACATGGTTATAAAAACATAGCTGTAACAATAACATTAGCTCAGGACTGTCTTAAAATCCAAGAACTTAAAAAAGCACACCCTGATGTAAATATTTACACATTTGTTGTACATACAAGTAATAGAACAAAAGAGGAAGCTAGAATTCTTTTTGATGCCTGTGATGTTGCAACTGCCTGTGCATCTAAATACATTAGAGAAATTGGAGATGCTGAAAGCCTAAAAACTGTCGGCCAATCAATCCCAATTTATTCAAAAACCGAAGATGGTAAAAAATTCTTAGAAATGAGATTAGAAAAAATTGGAGGAGAAAAACCTAAAAAAGAGAATCCAGACTTACCTAATCCATTAATATAAATTAAATTATGGGGGAAAACATTGACACAAAAAAGTGAAGCTCAAAAAGGCAATATTACACCAGAAATGGAAGTTGTTGCTCATGATGAAAATATAAATGTTAACAAACTAGCTAAATTAATTGCTGATGGAAAAGTTGTAATTCCTAAAAATATCAACGGTCATTCAAAAGCCTGCGGAATTGGTGATGGTCTTAAAACTAAAATCAATGCAAACATCGGTTCCTCAAGTAAAATTGATGATATTGAATTGGAAATAAATAAAGCTAAATTGGCTCAGGAATATGGTGCAGATGCATTAATGGATTTATCTACAGGATCTGATTTGACAACATTCAGGAAAAAAATAATGGATGCAGTAGACATAACTATTGGAACAGTGCCTATTTACGAAGCAGGAGTTATTACACTTAATAAAAACAAAGAAATCATTGACATGGATCCTGATGATCTTTTTAAAGCTATTGAAAATCAGGCAAAAGAAGGTGTGGATTTCATGACCCTTCACTGTGGAATTACCAAAGATTTAGTTGAAAAATTAGAAAAAGCTAAAAGAATGATGGGAATTGTAAGCAGAGGCGGAACTTTCCTTGCATCCTGGATTAAACACAACCAGCAGGAAAATCCATTATATGAAAATTACGACTACTTGCTTGAGCTATCCTACGAATATGATATTACATTATCATTAGGTGACGGATTAAGACCTGGATGCTTAAGTGATGCCAGTGACATTCCGCAAATTCAGGAACTTGTTAATTTAGGTGGCCTTGTTAAAAGAGCTCAGGATGCAAATGTTCAGGTAATGGTTGAAGGTCCCGGACATATGCCTTTAAACCAGATTAAAGCCAATATGGAAATACAAAAAACCATCTGCTATGGAGCTCCATTTTATGTTTTAGGCCCTCTTGTAACTGATTTGGCACCAGGTTATGACCATATTACAGGAGCTATCGGAGGAGCAATAGCTGCAAGTAGCGGAGCTAACTTCTTATGTTATGTAACTCCTGCAGAACACTTATCCTTACCTTCTCTTGAAGATGTTAAAGAAGGAGTAATTGCATCTAAAATAGCTGCTGAAGCTGCTGATGTTGCTAAAAGACTTGAATCTGCATGGGAAAGAGAACGTGAAATGGGAAAAGCACGTAAAGAATTTGATTGGGAAAAACAGTTTGAACTTGCATTTGACCATTCCAAACCTCGCAGTTACAGAAACAAATGTGAACTTGACGATGAAGAAATGTGTGCAATGTGCGGAGAATATTGTGCAGTAAAAATAGCTAAAGGCGACTTTTAAATGAAATATCAAGAACTGGTAGATGTATATTCTGCTCTGGAAAATACAACTAAAAGACTGGAAAAAACAGAGATTATATCTGATTTTTTATTAAAATTAGACAGTACTACTCTTGAACAGGTAGGTTTACTAATATTAGGCAGTGTATTTCCTGCATGGAGTGATAAAGAAATAGGAATCGGAAATAAATTGGTTATGCAGGCTGTCGGTGAAGCTGTAGGAGTTACACCTGACAAAGTTGAAGATGCAGTTCGCGATCATGGTGACATTGGACTTGCATGTATTAGTTTATATGCTAAAAAATCACAAACTACATTTTTTTCCCAGCCTTTAACAATAGATTTTGTATTTAAAAGCTTAAGAAAGCTTTCTGAAAAAAGTGGTGCCCGATCAACAAAACGTAAAATCGATATAATTTTGGAAATGCTGTCTCAGGCTTCAGCCAGTGAAGCAAAATATTTAACACGAACTATTCTTGAAGAACTTAGAATTGGTGTTGGAGAAGGTGTTGTAAGAGATGCAATAGCCCAGGCATTCAATATTGACAAATCAGTTGTTGAGAGAGCTATGATGCTTACAAATGATTTAGGTTTAATAGCTGTTGTTGCAAAAGAAAAAGGAGAAGCCGGACTTAAAGAGTTAAACTTAACTCCGGGAACTCCTGTAAAACCTATGCTTGCACAGCTTGCACCACCAATTCCTGAAATCATCAGTGAAATGGGCGTTGCTATCTGTGAAACCAAATATGACGGAATCCGTCTTCAGGTACACAGACACGGCAATGAAATAAAAATATTCACAAGAAGACTTGAAAACATTACTCATGCACTGCCGGAAATTGTAGATTTGTTTAATGAATACCTTCCTCATGAGGATTATATTGTAGAAGGAGAAGTAATAGCTACAAGAGACGGAAAACCTCTATCTTTCCAGAATATCCTTCATAGGGTCAGAAGAAAACACAATATCGATGAAGCTATGGAACAGGTTCCTCTAAAAGTTTTCCTGTTTGATTTATTATATTATATAGTTCCAATGATAGATGAACCTCTGCTTAAAAGAAGAAAAAAACTTGAAGAAATTGTCAACACCACACCTGATGAAATCAATTTAAGCAATATGGTTTATGGAACTCCAGATACTGTTAAAGAAGTGGAAAATCTATTTGAATTATCCCTGGCTCAACATCATGAAGGAATAATGATTAAAGATGCTGGAGAACCTTATATTCCCGGACTTCGTGGTAAAAAAATGCTTAAATATAAAGCAGAACCTGAAACATTAGATATGGTTGTTGTTGGGGGAACCTACGGTATCGGTAAAAGAGGAGATTTTGTCGGATCATATTTAGTGTCTCTACGTGATGAAGACAACAATTTAAAAACAGTTGCTTATGTAGCTACAGGTCTTGATGATGCTACCTTAGAATACCTTACTAAAAAAATGAAAGAATATGAACTATCTACAAAAGGCAGAGAAATCGTTGTAGAACCTAAAATCGTATTGGAAGTGGCATTTAGTGAAATTGTTAAAAGTCCTGAATATGAAACCGGATACTCCCTGCGTTTCCCTGTTGTTAAAAATATTAGAAAAGACAAAGGAATAAATGATATTGATACAGTTGAAAGGTTGCTTTCAATGTATGAAACTCAATAATCCTTCAAATCTTTTACATTATGTATTACATGCCTTGTTAAAGGATATACAACAACTTCATAAGCTGTTTTGAATAATGCCTGTGCCACAATCATAGTTAAAAGTGCAGATACAGGCATTGTTCCTAAAAATCCTATTGTAATAAATATAAGTGCATCCATTCCCTCACCAGCAAATGTAGATGAAATGCATCTGAAAAACAATTTATTTTCATATTTTCCTTTTAAGTAAACCATCAGTTTTGCATTTATCAGTGACCCAATCAGATAAGCTGCAAAACTAGCTACCAATAATCTTAAAGTACTTCCCAGAACTGTATGGAAAGCGCTGTCACCTGTAAAATATGCCGGAGCAGGTAAAAACATAGTTACATTATAACAGATTACAGCTATTAAATTCATGAAAAATCCCAAATAAATAGCTCTTCTAGCTTTTTTAAAACCATAACATTCAGCAAGCACATCATTAACTATGTAAATTAATGGAAAAATTATAACTCCACATGGTAAAGTTATCCAAAAAAATTCAAATGTTTTACTTGCAATTATGTTGGAAATGATTAATCCTGCACAGAATATTCCAACAAGAATTGCATATAAATCTGTTTTTGTCAAATCAGTGTTTTTAAACATACATATTAAAATTATACTTTGATGTAAAAAAAGATTTTGCAAAACAATATTTTAAAATAAAAACCTATCAGCTATTTTTAAAATAAAAACCAAGATGAATTCATGGAAATTACAGATGATAAATTACTGAAAATAGCTCTGATAACTTCATTAATAGGTTTGATCGGTTTAATCATATTTACTCCATCAATTGAAGTTAAAAAAGTAGAAATTCAGGATATAAACATAGGCATGATTGATGAGGAAGTTAGCATTGAGGGTGTTGTCAGTGATGTTAAATCTTCAGCAAGTAAAAGCAGCTATTTTTTAACTGTCAATGACGGAACTGACCAGATGTCTTTAATAATCTTTGAAAGCCAATTAGCCCAGCTGGAAGACAATGGAATAGACATTGAAAGTTATAAAGGTAAAAAGGTTAATGTTGTCGGAACAGTTACCCAATACAATTCCCAGCTTGAGCTTATTTTATCAAGTGGAGATGATATAAAAATGGTTTGACACAAGTTTTTAATATTATTTGAAACTAAAATTATAGATAACTGGTGAAACTATGAATCAGCAAAGAATTAAATATTTAGACGATTTAAGAGTTATTGGAATATTTGCTATTATTTTAGTTCACGTTGCTTCTTTATGGGTAACATCTACAATTGTCGGTGTTGACTGGCAAAAACTTGCATCAACAATTGGAAATATTGGTGTTCCTATCTTTTTAATGATTAGCGGAGCTCTTCTACTAAATAAAAACTACCCGACAGTATCAGGATTTTATAAAAAGAGATTTCCCAGAATCACCATTCCATTTATATTCTGGATTATTATTTATGGAATTTACTCACTGCACACCACAGGAATCAGTAATTTAAGCTATGACATAGCCAATACATTTCTGAATAACTTGGGATGGTATTTTTATTTGATTGTTGGGGTTTATCTTGCAATACCATTTATCAATGAGTTTATAAGAAATAGGGGGTTGAATGAAGTCAGATACTTTATAATAATATTTATTCTGGCTTCAGTATTCTATACTGCCTGCAGATTCTTTAATATCACTTCATATTTAGATTTAAGATTCTTTATTGGAGGATTGTCCTATGTTATTGTAGGTTATTATTTGGCTAATGTAAAAATAAAATCCCCTAAAAAAGTTATGGCAGGAACTGTTTTACTGTTTCTGATTTCACTGTTTGTAAGTTACCAGATGCCTGAAATTGGAGTTTATGAATTTAACAATCCCAATTTATATCTAGATTCATATTTGGATTTCTCAATTTTCCGCTTGGGATTAGGAGCATCAGTATTTTTATTTGTAAGGTGTCTTTTCTTAAATACTGCTACAACAACAGGAAAATTAACATTATCAATAAGTAAAGCCAGTTATGGAATGTATTTAAGTCATATAACCCTGTTTTTATTTATCAGAAATCATTTAAGCATATTTACAGCAGGAGCAAGTGGATTTGGAATAGTTATAAGACTGGTACTGATGACCATTGGAGTATTTTTAATAACATGGATTGTAACTGTAATTTTAAGTAAAATACCTTATTTAAAAGAATTTTCAGGATATCATTAACTTTTTATTTATTAAAAATAAAAATAAATGTAATATAAAAAATTATGAGGCAATTAATAATGTCAGATAAAAAAAGATTATTCGGGACTTTTGGAGTTAGAAGAGTAGCTAATGAAGTTTTAACTCCTGAATTTGCATCCAGACTTGCAGCATGTTACGGATCAGTAGTTCAGGGAACTGTAGCTGTTGGTGGAGATACAAGAACAAGCAGTCCCATGTTAATGGAAGCTGTAAAAGCTGGACTTTTATCTTCCGGTTGTGATGTTGTAGATTTAGGAATCCTACCTACTCCCGGAGTCCAATATGGTGTTCGCAAGTATTATGATGGCGGAGTTATGATTACTGCTTCACATAATCCTCCAAAATATAATGGAATCAAATTTTTAGATGAATTAGGTATTGGAATTCCTGATGATATGGAATTGGAAATTGAAAAATTATATTTTGATGAAGAACCAAAAAGAGCCCACTGGAGTGAAATTGGTCAATTATACCACAATGACAAAATTATTGACGAATACATTGATGAAGCAATCAGCAAAGTAGATGTTGAAGCTATTAAAAAAGCCAATTTAAAAGTTGTTGTTGACTGCGGTTCCGGAGCCGGATCATACACTGCTCCTTATTTAATTAGGAAATTAGGCTGTGATGTAACTA
>OLRV01000040.1_pt1 | contig 101845 bp, 92 predicted proteins | sample 1672421 | NCBI WGS metagenome assembly OLRV01 (sample SAMEA3136684, study PRJEB25190) | human gut metagenome | biome: human gut; feature: human-associated habitat; material: faeces | place: Austria | collected 2013
CGCCCTTTGGAAACCTTCGGGCAAAAATACTTAGTTTTACGCTTGAAATATCGGTATTGTTAGCTTGACAGCTCCATCCGCCCATCTTTGGGTTCAATTCAGTTTATTCAAGGCCAACCACGCGGTCAACCGGCAGAGAGAGCACAATGCCCTGCGCCTCGCTTTGCAGCCCGCAGCTATCGCAAATCGCCTGCATGATCGCCAGCTTGCTCTCCGCGCGGGTCAGGATCATCACGGCTTCCTTTTCCTCCTGCAAACTGAAGCCCCACTGGCTCAGCGCTTCCTCCGCGCCGACGCGGCGGCTGTGCAGCACCGTACCGCCCGCCGCGCCCGCCGGACGCGCCGCGGCCATGACCTCCTCGCTGTATCCCTGATTGACCAGCGCGACGATGATCTGATATTCGTTTTCCTGCATGACCTTCCTCCTTATCTCCGCCCTCGGCTTTTCCTCGCAAAGCTGCTGAACCATCTGCAGCACGCGCTTGTTCGCGCCGGACATCGGCACGGTGAACGCAATGCCGCTGCCGGAGAGCCCCAGCCGAAGCTCCCTGCGCAGGTGAACCAGCAAATCGTCCGCATCCGCCTTGGGCATCACCGTCAGCAGCAGGCTCTTCTCCCCGCTGTCCAGCCCCAGCATATCCATCATCTCGCGCGAGGCCGTGCCGTGCGCATAGGCCTGAATCTGCATCGGCAGCCTGCCCTTTTCAAACAGCAAAAGCGCTTTTTCCGCGAGCTTCGGCGTGGTAATCAGCATCAGCAGCCGAAACGACGCCTGCATTTTTTCTGTGCTCATGCCCATTCCTCCTCCAGCTCGACGATTTCATCACGCCCGTCAAACGCAGGCACAACCCGCTTCTCGACGCGGCTCATCTTGATTCGGTAAGCGACGCCCATCAGTTGAACGGCGATCAGCGGGGTCAGCGCCACCAGCGCCACCACGCCGAATGCATCCGTCATCACGTTGCCGCCCAGCGTCTCACACGCGCCGATGCTCAGCGGCAGCAGGAACGTCGTGGTCATCGGGCCGCTGGCCACGCCGCCGGAGTCGAACGCGATGCCCACGAAGATCGGCGGCACGACGAAGGAAAGCCCCAGCGCCAGCACGTAACCGGGCAGCAGAATATACGCGACCGGAATCCCCGTCACCACGCGCAGCATCGCCAGCCCGACGCTGACCGATACGCCGATGGACAGGCATCGGTTCATCGCCCGCGCGGAAATCGCGCCGCTGGTCACGCTCTGAATCTGCCGATTGAGCACCTGAATCGCCGGCTCCGCCTTGACGATAAAGAAGCCGATCAGCATGCCGATGGGCACGAGCAGCCACTTATACCCCGGCTGCGCCAGCGAGCGCCCCAGCACCGTGCCGACCGGGCCGAAGCCCACGTTTACGCCGCACAGGAACAGCACCAGCCCGGCATATGTATACGCAAAGCCAACCATCACGCGCCGCCTCTGCCGCTTCTGGTAGCGGTGCGTCATCATCTGGAAGATGAAAAACACCGCGACAATCGGCAGGATGGACATCGCCACCTCCGCCATGTAATGCGGCAGGCCGCCCGCAAACGTCAGCGCAACGTCCTTCGTCGTCGCCACCTCCGGCACGACCGTCGGCGTATAGGCCGCGTTCTGTGGGTTAAAGAAGCAGCCCAGCAGCAGCACCGCCAGAATGGGCCCGATGCTCGAGAGCGCGACCAGACCGAAGCTGTCGCTCGCCGCATTCTTGTCGCCGCGCACCGCCGCCATGCCTACGCCCATCGCCATGATGAACGGCACGGTGATCGGTCCGGTCGTCACGCCGCCGGAATCATACGCCACGGCCAGAAAACGCTCGGGCACGAAGATGGACACCGCCGCCAGCAGGCCGTAGAGCACCACCAGCAGCTTCGACAGGCTGATGCGCTTCAAAATGCGCACGACCGCCAGCGCCAGAAACGCGCCCACGCCCACCGCGACGGAATAAATCAGCACCTTGTTCGGGATGGAGGGCACCTGCTGGGCAAGCACCTGCAAATCCGGCTCAGCGATGGTGATGATGACGCCCATCACAAACGCGATGGCGACAATCAGCGGGATTTTCTTCACCCGCTCCATCTGCACGCCGATGCCTTCGCCCAGCGGCGTCATCGCCATTTCCGCGCCGAGCTGAAACAGCCCCATGCCGAACACCAGCAGCACCGCGCCGACCGTAAACATCACCGCCGTGCCCACGTCCATCGGCACCAGCGCCACGCTCAGCGCCAGCACGATGAGCGTGATGGGCAGCACCGCCATCAGGGATTCCAGCAGCTTCTCCTTGAGCTTGGGGTTCATTACATCGCTTTCCTTTCCGATTCCAAATTTTGATCGGCCGCAGAGCCGATACCCTCAATCTGTTTATATAAGTATATTGGAAAAGGATGTTTCATGTCAAGTAAAACACACTGACCCGCCCGTTCAGTTTTCGCAAAGATTTTGTGTGCTTTTCATAACGCCCCCCGAATAAACGGTATGAAGACATAACTTTATTCGTGAAAACTTTTTTCGCGTTTAGAAAAGGCCGCCCGCCGAAGCGGACAGCCCCTTGAAACGCCTTATGCTTTTACGCCTTGCCGTTGCAGCCCATGACGTTCACGATCTTATGGCGAACCATGTCGCGAAGCGCGATGCGCGCGGGCTTGAGATACTGGCGCGGGTCGAACTGATCGGGATGCTCCGCGAACTGCTTGCGGATCACGCCGGTCATCGCCAGACGCAGATCGGAATCCACGTTGATCTTGCAGACGGCCATGGACGCGGCCTGACGCAGCATCTCCTCCGGCACGCCCTGCGCGCCCGGAATGTTGCCGCCGTACTGGTTAATCATCTGCACATACTCCGGCATGACGGAGGACGCGCCGTGGAGCACGATCGGGAAGCCCGGCAGCTTCTGGGAGACCTTCTCCAGAATGTCAAAGCGCAGGTGCGGCTTGCCCTTGAACTTGAACGCGCCGTGGCTCGTGCCGATGGCGATGGCCAGCGAATCCACGCCGGTCGCCTTCACGAATTCCTCCACCTCGTCGGGATCCGTGTAGAGCGCGTCGTCGTCGCCAACCTTCACGTCGTCCTCAACGCCGGCCAGACGGCCCAGCTCGCCCTCGACCACAACGCCGTGATCGTGCGCGTACTCGACCACCTGACGAGTCAGCTTGATGTTCTCTTCCAGCGCCAGATGAGAGCCGTCGATCATAACGGAGGTGAAGCCGCCGTCGATGCAGGCCTTGCAGGTCTCAAAATCCGGGCCGTGGTCCAGATGCAGCACGATCGGCAGATCCACGCCGCTCTCCTGCGCGTCCAGCAGCGCCGCCTCGACCAGCTTCACGAGATACACGTGCTTGGCATACGCGCGCGCGCCCTTGGAGACCTGGAGAATGACCGGCGCCTTCTCCATCGTGGCCGCCTCGGTGATGCCCTGAATGATTTCCATGTTGTTGACGTTGAACGCGCCGATGGCATAGTGGCCTTCATACGCCTTCTTAAACATCTCGGTAGAGGTAACAAGACCCATTGAGAATCACTCCTTCTATCATGCTGCCGCGTTTCGTTCGCGGCCTTTCGGATATCTTCCTTTGTTAGTATATCAACATTTTTGCGTTTTGAACAGCCCTTCAAACTGACTTTGTGCACTTTTTTCATGTTTCCGGTGGGATTTCGCGCCGGTTTTCGTCTGTTTTTCTCTGAACGTCTGATGTTTTCATTGACGTTCTCTCCCGTCCCCTGTTATACTATATCGGTTAAAAGACACATGTCGATTGCATTCGGAGGAAAATATGGATCGTTTTGAATGGATTGCCACCGCCGCGTTCGGTCTGGAGGGGCTTGTCGCCCGCGAGCTTGCGCGCCTTGGCATTGAGGCGAAAGCCGAAAACGGCGGCGCGCGTTTTTTCGGCTCGTTTGAGGATGCCTTCCGCGCCAACCTGCATGCCCGCTGCGCGGATCGTATTCTGCTGGTCATGGGGCGCTTTGAGGCGCGCAGCTTCGAGGCGCTCTTTGAGGGCGTCCGCGCGCTCCCGTGGGAGGATTTTATCGGCGAACACACCCGCTTCCCGGTGAACGGCAAATGCGCCCGCAGCCAACTGATGAGCGTGCGGGATTGTCAGGCCATCACGAAAAAGGCGATTGTCGAGCGCCTGCGCGGCCGCTATCGCACAGATTGGTTCGTGGAGGATGCGGAAACCGTCTCCATCGACGTGGCGCTGCACGGCGACGTCGCCCAGCTCACCCTCGACGCGAGCGGCACGGCGCTCAACCGCCGCGGCTATCGCACTTGGAACGGCGAAGCGCCGCTGCGCGAAACCCTCGCCGCCGCGCTCGTCTCGCTCAGCCCATGGCGACCCGGCATGCCCCTGCACGATCCGATGTGCGGCACGGGTACGCTGATGATCGAGGCCGCCATGCGCATGGCGCACCGCGCGCCGGGGCTGACCCGCGAATTTGCCCTCGAATCGTGGCGCAGCATGCCGGTGGAAGCGTTCCGCGACATCCGCGAACAGGCGCGCGCGGAATTTGATCCGGCGCGCGTGGAGGGCATTTCCGGCGCGGATATCGACCCGGAGGCCGTCGAGCTGGCCAACCGCCATCTGAAGCAGGCCGGTCTGGCCGGGCGCGTCCGCTTTGAGGTCGCCGATATGCGCGATTGCAGGCGCGCAGAGCCGCAGGGCGCGTTCCTCTGCAATCCGCCCTACGGCGAGCGGCTGAGCGACCGCAGAGCCTGTGAAACGCTCTACCGCGACATGGGGCAGATGCTCCGCGCCAACCCCGGCTGGTCGCTCTCCGCGATCACGTCGCACCCCGGCTTTGAGCGCTGCTTCGGCCGCCGCGCCGATAAAAAGCGCCGCTTCTACAACGGCCGTCTCGAATGTGAATTTATGACCTTCGGTCTGCCCAAGTCAAAGCGGTAAACGCGCTCTGCGCATCTGAAAACAGAAAAGACGCTGTTTTAGATGGTTTTCATCATCGACAGCGTCTTTTCTGTTTATGCCGTGTAAAAAATCGTCTCAACCCGCCCTTACAGGTGATCCACAAAATAATTCTGAATCGCCGCGACGGCCGCTTCCTCGTCCGTTCCCTCAACGGTGACGGTGATTCTGTTGCCGCACTGCATATCAAGCCCCATCACATCGCGCATCTGCGCGAGCGCCGCGGTTTTCGTGCCGTTTACCAGGCGCACCTTGCTGCTGAAGCGGGCAGCTTCCCGCATCAGGCTGCTCATGGGCCGAGTATGCAGCGCGTCCTGATTGGTCAAAACATAGCTGAACTGTTTCATGAGCAAAAATCCTCCTCTGCGTCCTTCTCGCCGCGAGAAGGTATTATACCCCAGTCCCCGCCGCCTTGCAAGCCTGCGCGTTTTCTCCTCCGGCCTGCATATCGGTATTCCGATGAATTAGACGCCCGGCTTTTTGTGCAAGCCTCCGTATTCTTTTCTGCCGCCGCAGACTGCAAAATGCAAACTTCCATAAACTGACGAAAAACAGGCTTCAAATTCGCCCAAGGTACTGGTTTTTGCATTTTTCATATTCAATCCGTTCTTTTATCTAAGCCGTCAGGGGCGCAAAAACGCCGAACGGGCGCGATTTTGCTCATCGCGCCCGTCTGTTCGGTTTTAGTCAAATTGCAGGTATTCCGTCATCATGTAGCCGCGCTTGCCGTTCGGCAAAACCACGCCCGTCCACTTGTTGCCGTAATCCGTCACCAGCAGCCGGTCGCCCGTGCGTGCCTTGCCGATGATCGCGCCGCTCTGGTTGTCCGCCTCGCTGCGCACGTTCACCTTATCCTTGAGGACGGAGGCCGTCAGGTGCGTGGTGCTCGCCGGGGCGTTCAGCGCCGCCAACGGCACAAAGCCCGCGTGATCGCCCGTCGTCGCCGTCACATCCAGCGAAGGTGAATCGCCCGCCAGCACATACGCCCAGTCGCCGAACTTGCCGAACATATACACGCGCGCGCCGCTGGAAACCGTTTCCGCCACGGCCGCCTTGACCTCCGGCTTAAAGCGGATATCCACGTCCGTCTTGGTCGTCGCGCGCTGCGGAATCCGATCCGAAAGCGGCTCGTTCGGCGCAGTCAGCACCCGAATCTGGCTCTTTTTCACATAGCCGACCAGCGATCCGAGCGAAATCTGAACGTAATCCGTCTGCGTGTAGGATGTAATCCGCGCCTGCGCGCCGCTGCACAGCGCGCCGATGACGCTCTTTTCGTCGTCCGGATCGCCCAGCACGACAACCGGCAGATCGCCGTCGTCCGCCTGCGCCACGCCGATGCTCTGGCTCGTCTGCGCCAGAGAGAGGTTGGCAATCGGCAGGAAGCCGAAGTCGCCGCAGTCATACGCGCCCGAACCGCCCTCACTTGTGCGCACATACGCATAGCTGTCGCTCTCCGCCAGCAGCTCGACGTACATGCCCTGTCCCAGCGTCATATAGCGGCTGGCCGCGTCGTCCTTCTGCTGATAGAGCAGCGTGTCGCTCTTGGTCTGCATCAGCAGCGGATAATACGGCACCACGCTGCGCATCTGGTCGCCCAGCGCATACAGGTTGCCCGTCTGCGTGTACTTGATCCAGCCGGAAACGCCGCCCACGCGGACGCGCCGCCATTCGCCCTCCTTGCGCCCGAAGAGCGTGAAGCAGGCCGTTCCGTTGCTCAGGCGCATGATTTCCTTCGCCTTGGCCGTCGGCGCGTCATACAGAATCGTCTTTTTATCGGTCTTTCCGCTGGAAATGATGCTGACCTTCAGGTTGCCCACGTCCGTCAGCACATCCAGCGGCACATAGCCGAGCTTTCGCCCGTCGTCCGTCTCCGCCCAGATGTATGCCCACGCATCCAGAATACCGAGCAGGCCGACCTTGCTGTTTGAATCAAGCGTCGCCAGCGCCGTGCTCGTGTCGTCCGTCGTTTCGCGGAGGGTCACGCTCGTCATCCACATGCCCGTCAGGTCGATCTCGGCCGCGCGGCCGTCGCCGAAGCCGGAATTTTCCCCGTAGCGCGCCGTCGCTTCCTCCTGCGGGATCAGGTAGCTCGAAGCCATGTAGCCGGTCATGCCGCCGACCTCAACCTTGTCGTATTCCTCGTTCTCCACCGCGAGCACGTTGACCTCCGTGCCCGTGTAGTAAAGCCCCAGAATCGCGCCGTTCTTCGCGGGCTGCGCGCGCAGGTTCAGCCGCTCGGGATAGATCTTATCCGTCTCCCGATTGTCCACGAACAGGCTTTCGCCAAGGCCGCACGCCGCGCTCAGCAGCAGCGCAAGGGCGATCCATGCGCACAAGAGTTTTTTCATCATGCTCACGCTCCTTTTGTGTTTCCTTCTGTCTACTAAACGAAGGAACACGCCTTTTTAATCCCGTTTTGGAAAAATTTTACGCGCTGGGCTTTTTCATCCGGATGGCGCCGGGCAGAATTTTGTATTTCGCCTCGTCCACCCGCAGCAGCTTGCCGTCCAGATTGACGATCATATCCTTCGCGCGCATCGTGACGTTTTTCGCCCGAACCACGCGCGCCAGCCCGATTTTCGTGTGCCAGCCGAGCATAAAGGCCGGCAGCAGCAGCGGAATCAGCATCCGCGGCACCTTCTTGACCACCACCACGTCGAAATAGCCGTCGTCCAGCTTCGCGTCCGGCGCAACGCGCATGCCGCCGCCGATGCTCTGCCCGTTGGCGATTTCCACAATGGTGCAGGCCTCGTGCGTTTCCGCGCCGCCGTCGATTGAAACGTCCGCCTCGAACGCCTTATACCGCCCCAGCACGGAGAGCACGGCCTTTCGGTATGCCTTCTCGCCCGGATAGACGGCTTTCAGCTCCTCGGTCTTTTGCAGCACGGCCACGTCGAACCCCGATCCGGAGACGTTGAGAAAGCTCTGGCCGTTCATCCGTCCGCAGTCGATTTCGACCGGCTCGCCCGCCAACTGCGCCTCAAACGCCGCCATCGGGTTTTTCGGCAAATGAAACGCGCGCGCAAAATCGTTGCCCGTTCCGCCCGGCACAACGTAAAACGTCGCGCCCGTGTGGCAAAGCTCCCCCGCCACCTCGCAAATCGTGCCGTCCCCACCGATGCAGACGATGCTTTGGCAGCCCGCCGCCAGCGCCACGCGGGTTTGGGCGGCCGCGTCGCCGTCGCCGCCGGTTTCAAATATACGGCTTTCCTCCCCCAGCGCGGCGATCCGCTCCGTAATCTGAACGGCCAGCCCCGCGGCCTCTCCGCCGCCGGATACAGGGTTGACAATCACGCCAAACACAGCGCATCCCTCCGTTTATCTTTGGTTCACGGTTCTTCCGTCTCGTCGTCCTCGCGCAGCTTGGCGAACGCCCCCGGCATCACCCAGCGCACGGGATCGAGCTCCACCTTGCCCGGTTTCTTGGCGAAGCGCGCGAATTTAATCGGCACGCCCAGCGCGGTGAACTTCATTTCGTGCTCGCTGACGTAGTTAGGGGTCACGCCCGCCGCGTGCAAATCGCCCGTCTGATAGCGCAGCTCAAACCCGCATGCGTCAAAATACGGCAGGGATTCCTCAAACAGCGCGTCGTCGTCCGTCTTGAACCAGATTTCGCCGCCGTCCACCAGAAACTCGCGGTATTGCATCAGCTGGCGCGGGTGCGTCAGGCGGCGCTTGGCGTATTTCGGCCGCTTTGTCCACGGGTTGCAGAAATTGATGTAGATGCGTTCCACGCGATCCTCCGGCGCGAACACCTTCTCGATGTAGCTGATGTCATAGCGCGCGATCATCACGTTTTTCACCGGCTCGCCGTCAAACGCCTTTTCGATGTTGCGGCGCGTGTCGCCCAGCACGTTGCAGGTGATATCCACCGCAACGTAGTTGATCGTGGGGTTATCCTTCACCATCGCGGCGGTGGAAACGCCTTTGCCGCAGCCCAGCTCCAGATACAGCGGCTGCTCGCGTTCAAACTGCGCCCGCCAGCGGCCGCGCTTGGTTTCAGGTTCATCGGTGAAATACGGGCAGACGGCCAGCTCGGGCTTCGCCCATTTCTTTGTGCGCATGTGCATGGGTTGCTGTTCTCCTCTTTCTTTATGGCGTTCGGCTTACAGGCGCGCCGCTCAATCGGTCAGCCGCTTTTCGTAGCAGAGCCAGTGTCCTTCCCACTCCTCGCACTCGCCGCAGACCTCGTAGTTCAGCTTGGCATACGAGCGCTGCGCCGGGATGTTGCAGGTCGCCACCAGAAAGCGGACGGCCTCGCAGCCGCGTTCCTTCGCCTGCTCCATCGCGTGCGCCAGCATTCTGCGGGCGATGCCGTGCCCCTGCGCGTCATGCGCCACGCCGAGCCGCCCGAGCTGCGCCCAGCGCGTCACGTCGGCATACCACGGCGCAAGGCCGTCAAACTCGTGAATATCCTGCTCGTCCACAATCGCGGAGACGATCCGCCCCGTCGCGTCGCGCATCGCATACACGATGTTTTCCTCCAAATCGTTCTGCACGCACTCCAGCGACGGGTATTCCTCGTTCCACGTTCCATACGGATCATCCAGCAGAGAATGATAGAGCGCGTAGATTTCCTCTCCGTCTTTCTTTTCGGCAAGGCCGATGGTCAGCGGTTCCTGTATCATGGTTTTGTTCCTTCTTTCTTTTCGATCCTTCGCGTTGATTCTTTCGCGTTTGTTTTCTTCGCGTTTTATTTTTCCGCGCGTTCGGTCAGGCCGACGTCGATGTTCAGCCGGGTTTCGCCGGATTGCAGGCGGAACACGTCGCTCACGCCCGTTTCGGGGTCGATGTCGCTGTCGATTTCGCCCAGCGGCGCGCCGAAGCGGAAGGTCAGCGTGTCGCCTTCTTCAAGCTCCGCGCGCAGGCTGTAACTGCCGGGGCGCAGATTTCTGAAGTGATAGTAGCCATATTCGTCGCTGACGGTCTGCGCCGCGATATCCGCCTGTCCGTCCCCGTCCACGCGCAGGAGCGTCAGGGCAACGCCCGCGAGACCCGGCTCGCCGTAATCCTGCAAGCCGTTTCCGTTCTTGTCCAGCCAGACCGTGTCGCCGATCTGAGCCGCTTCAATCGCGCCGAGGTTGAGGCTGTCGATTTTCTGCCCGCCCTCCAGCGTCATCGGCGCGATCGCCGCCGTGCTGCCCTCCACGGGCGCAACGCACGAGCCGCCCGCCTCGCCGCTCTGGTCAGCGAACAATTCGCCGCCGGGCAGGGTAAAGCGCAGCGAATAGCGTCCACTTCGAATCAGCCTGAAGCTGTATCGGCCGTCCTCGCCGACGGTCTGCTCCGCCGCAACGCCGCCGTTCTCATCCAGCAGCGCCACCGTCACGCCGGGGAGCGCCGGTTCCTGCGCGTCCATCACGCCGTCCGCGTTCTGATCCTGCCACGCGCGGCCGCCGACCGTCGCGGTTTCCACCGCCGTGATCGTTTCAAGCGTCAGGCGTTCGCCCATCGCGAGGTTGATTTCGCCCGTCTGCCCCTCCTGCGCGTCCGCATGCGTCAGTTCCAGCGCCGCGCCGCGCTCAAAGAGCCTGTCCTCCGGCAGCGCCATGCGCACCCGGTATTGACCCGGCCTGAGTGCCGTCAGCTCGAAATCGCCGTTTGCGTCCGTCTGCGTCGCCGCGACCACCGTGCCACCCTGTGTCAGGGTAATCACCGCGTTCGGCGCGGTCACACGTCCGGCGATAGACGCCGCCGCAATCGCGCCGACGTTCATGGCCTCGCGACTTTCGCCCATCGCCACGGAGAACGCCGCGCTCTGCGCGCAGCCTGCGTCCGTCTCCGCGATGGCGCTCTCGCCGCCGCAGGTGAACATCATCCCATCCGGCAGCGTCACGCGGAGCGTATAATCGCCTGCGCGCACAAAGTCCAGCGCATACCGGCCGTTTTCGTCCGTCTCCGCGCGCTTCAGGGTTTCTCCGCTGGCCGCGTCGAGCAGCTCGACCCACACGCCGGATACGCCCGCTTCCTTTTTGCCGTATACGCCGTCGTATCGGCTGTCCTGCCAGACCGTGCCGGCCATCGTGCCGACCGCCACCACGCCGACGTCCAAATCCAGATTGTTTTCGCCGCTGAGGACGTCCACGCCGTCCGTCTGCCCGTTTACGCTGTCCGCCATCGGCACGACGCTGACGCGCCGCGTCCCGCTCGCGTTCTTCGCAAACGCATAGCCGTCCGCAAGGGTGAACGACAGCTCCGCCCTTCCGGGCATCACGCCGTCAAACCGGTAGCTGCCCGAAGCATCCGTCGTCGCGTTCAGGGTCGTGCCCGCGTCCGCGCCGTCCATGATGCGCATCTGCACCGTCACGCCCTGCACGCCCGCGTCGCCATTCTGCCTGCGGCCGTCGTCGTCCGCGTCCATCCAGACCACGCCGCCGACGGAGGTCGGCTTCAGTGCGCCGACATTCACGCCCGAGAGTGTTTCGCCCATGTGCAATTCGCCCAAACCGATTGTGACCGCCGCTTCGTCCGTCCGCAGGGCGAGCGAATCCGCGCCGCCCACGGTATAGACATAGCCCTCCGGCAGCGTCACGCGCACGCTGTACGTGCCGGGCATCAGCCGGTCGAACGTAAATTCGCCGGTTCGGGTCGATTGGGTCTGCGCCATCTCCTCGCCGTCGCCGCCGAGCAGCGCGACCGTCGCGCCGCGCAGACCCTCCGCCGTTTCGCCCATCAGGCCGTCATAATCGCCGTCCAGCCATACGCGGCCCGTGATTTTGCCCTGCGTCAGCAGGCCGAAGGAAATGCCCTCGACCTTCGCGCCGCCGAGCATCGTGAACGAGGCGGAATACCCGCGCCCGTCCCGCGTGCTTTCCAGCGGGAGGACACTGTCCTGCGCCGCGCCGGAAAAGACATAGCCCTCCGGCGCGTCCACGCGGAGTTTATAGCTGCCGGGCGCGACGCGCGCAAACGCGAACCGTCCGTTTTCGTCGGTTGTCGTGCTTTCCGTGATGAAGCGCCCCGCGCCGTCCATCAGGTGCACCTCGACGCCGGAGAGCAGCTCTTCCTCCGCCTGCCGCACGCAGTCGCCGTTTCGGTCGATCCAAACGGAGCCGGTCAGCGTCCCTCTGCGCACAACGCCCGCGTTCACCTCGCTGAGCGTGTCGCCGCCGGAGAGCGTCAACACGCGCGTGGTGGAAACCGAATCGTCGCTCTGCTGCACGCCGCCCTTGGCCATGCTGCGTTCCGTCGCGGAGAAGCCGCTGTCCGCCTCCTTCGCCGTAAACCGCACACGGTAGCGCCCCGGCGCAACGCCCTCAAAGGCATAGCTTCCGTCCTCGGCGGTGCTCGCGGCGGCCACCGTATCGCCCGCCGCGTTCAGCAGCTCCACCTTCACATCCCTGCAATACAGCTCGCTTGCGCCGAGCTTCGCATCCGCGTCGTCGTCATAATAGACTCTGCCGGAAATCGAGCCGGAGAGCATCGCGCCGATGTACAGCTTCACGCCGGTCTGCCCCATCGTCAGGGTGAACGGTTCGCTTCTGCCGCTGGATAGCGTCGTCTGGGGAACACAGCTCACCGGCGCGGAGGCCGAAGCCGCGTCCGCCTGCTTCGTCGCGCGCCACTGACCCGGAAGCTGATAGGCAATCGCGTATTCGCCCGGGCTGACGCCCGCAAAGGTGACGTTGCCCTCCGCGTCCGTCCGATAGGTCACGGATTCCGCGTCCTCGCCGTTGACAAGGTGAATCAGCGTGACGCCGATCCCCTCAAACGCCTCTTCGTAAACGCCCTTGACGCCGTCCGCCTGCGTATCCTTGAACACGTTGACGGTCAACTGCGCCGGGATGGTCACGCCCGCGTTGATGTTTTTCACCTCGTCGCCGATTTGCAGCGAAATCGCCTGCGTGCTGCCGCTCTGGGTCAGCGCACCGTATACGGCGGAATCCTGACCGTATTGGGTGAACGTCCATTCGCCGTCCAGCTCGAAGAGCACGCTGTATTCGCCCGCGTAGAGCGCGTCAAAGCGGTATCGGCCGTTTTCATCCGTCCGGGTCTCCGCGATGCTTTCGGTATGGCCGTTCTTGACGCGCAGCAGCACGACGCGCAGATCGGAAACGGGCTGCGCGCCCTCCGCAATCACGCCGTCGCCGTCGTCGTCGATGTGCACCGCGCCGGAAATGGAGGCGCTCTGGCACATCGTCACCGTGCCGAAATCCACAACGTCGCCCTGCGCCAGCTCCACCGTGCGGCGAATCTCGCCATCCTCCGCATCCGCAGAGAGATAGCCCTGCGGCAGCGTCAGCACAACGTCGTATTTGCCCGGCAGCATCCCTGCGAAATCAAACGCGCCGCTGTCGCTCGTCATCACCACGGCCGGCTCCTCTTCGCCGCTCTTTTCCATTTCGAGGTTCAGCCCGCCGAAACCGACCGTCTGCCCGTCCGCAAGCTGCTCAAGCACATTGCCGTAGACCTCGCCCGCGTAAATGCAGCCCGCGTTGACGATATAATCGCTGTGGTCGCCGTCGATCACGAGGGTTTCGCTCAGGCCGTAATGCGTATCGCGCACGGCACTTTGCACGTGGTCGGAATACAGCTCGCCGCTGGAGAAGATCACGCCGCTTCCCCCGTCAAACTGCACGGTATAGCTGCCGCCGGAGACGGGCGAAAACGCATAGCGTCCGTCCGAATCGGTGCGGCAGGCGCTGACAACCTCGCCCGCCCGCGTGAGCAGCGTCACGTTCAGCCCCGCGTAGCGCGCGGTTTCGTCCGCGTCCATCACGCCGTCGGCGTCGCTGTCCAGAAACGCAATGCCGCTGATCGTGCCGTCCACGCCCGCGGAGGCCGCCGCAAACATGCCGCTGCCCGTCACGCCGAAGCTGTCCGTCCGTTCCGCGGTGCGCGCAATCGCCTGCTTCGCGCCGTCCGCCTGCGTCTGCACAAGCAGCGTCCCGGCGAAGGTCGTCCGCGCGTTCAACGTCGCCGCGCCATCCACGCCCGTTTTCACGTTCAGCGTGATCTGCCCCGGCGTAAAACCGCTCTCGGCCAGCTCCTCGCCGGTCTGCGCGTTCAGATAAGTGACGCGCACCGCGTCGATATCGTTGGACACATCCGCAAAGCTCACGGCCGTCGGCCCTGTGAGCACGTCGGTCATCTTGGCCTCGGAGGGCCGCCAGCCGCCGCCCGTCAGGCTGTATTCCACACGCGCGCGATAGCGGCCGCCGTTTTCATCCGTCGGCGCGGTGAGCACGAGACTCTCAATCTTCACCCGCGCGCCGCTCTGCTCCGATACGTCGATCTGTACGCGCGGCTGAATCAGCGTCTCGCCCCGGCGCACGGCGGCGGTATCCACCGTCAGCAGGGTCAGCCCCTGCGCGTTAGCGGCGTATACGTCGTCGAGCAGCCCCTCGATCGTCCCGCTTTCCGGCAGAGACAGGCAGCGCATGCCCGCGCTCGCCACGCTTCCGCCCTGCGTCAGATACGGCGGAATCTCCACCGTGATCTCGCTGTTTTCGCAGAACGCATAGCCTTCGGCCGCCTCGATCTGGCGCAGCGTGTAGGTGCCGACGGGCACGGCCATCGGGTTGCGATACGCCGAGTCGCCCATTTCAAAATCGAGCACCGCCTCGCCGTCGCCGCTCAGCAGCTCAAACCGCCCGCCGGAGACATGCCCCCCGGTGGATATATCCGTCAAATCCAGCTCAAAGAAGCCCCTGTCGCTGGAAACCGCGCAATCCAGCACGCGCGTCTCGCCCGCGGTCAGCGTGACCTCGTAGATCGTCTCGTCCGCCGCGAACCCTGCCGCGCCGCTCAATTCGCGCAGATAATACGTCGTGCCCTCCGGCTCGGCCGGAAGCCTGACGCTGACAGCCTTCTTTTCGCTCGGCGCGGCATTGGCCCACACCGTCGTCTGCTCCGACGCGGAGGGATACGGCAACAAACTGCCGTTTTCCATCGTATACACGCCGTATTCGCCCGTCAGCGGCACGACGTAGGTTTGCAGCTTGTCGTTGAACGTCAGACCCGTTTTCGAGACGGACAGCAGCGCGTATTCCTCCAGCGGAACGCGCACGCGCTGCACCTCGCCGCCCGCAACGGTCACGGTCTGCTCGCCGGAAAGCGTGTAGCCCTCGGGCATCTGCGTCTGCCGGAGCACATAGGTGCCCGCCGCAAGCTGACCCGCGTAGAACGCGCCGTCCGTCAGCGCCAAATCGGTCGTCTGCCCGTCGGAAGCCAGCAGCTCAAAGCGCACCTGCGCCATCTGCTCCTGTTCAAGCGTCCCGCCCGTCAGCGTCACGCTCACGCCGCCGAGCGCATCCATGCACGTCAGCGTCACGTCGGTCTGCTGCGCGTTCTGCATGGTAAAGCGCGCCGCCTGCGGCGCGGTCATGCCCTGCGCGATCCCCTGCGTCTGCGCGGCGTATTCGCCGGGCGCAAGGCGGACGGAACACACGCCGTTCTCGTCGGTTTGCAGCAAAATGCCGGTGTCGTTCACGCTCTGCCCGCCGCTTTGCACGCTGTAAATCCGCACCTGCGCGCCGGAAAGCGGCTCCTCGGCGGCGTTTCCGTTCGCGTCCAGCTTGCGCACCGAAACGGCGAACTGCGCCAGCCCGTAACGCGCGTGCACGAGGCTGATTTCCCCGGCCTCGCCCGCAACGGCAGCGCACGTCGTCTGCGCCGCGCGGTCATAGCCCTCCGGCGCGCTCTGCGTCGCAATCGTCGCTTCGCCCGCGGCCATCGGCGGCGTCACCGCGCGCCCCGTTTCGTCCGTCGTCACGGTATAGCTTTGACCGGCCGAATCCGTCACGTCATACGCCGCTCCGGCAATCGCGTTTCCGTCTTCATCGACGCTGTGCAGCACCAGCCGCGTCTGCGCCGCCGCAAAGGCGATCGTCTCCTCGCGGCTGGGCAGCGTGAACGGCTCGGACTGCGGCAAAACGCCCAGCCTCGCCGCGTCGCTTTCCGCCAGCCTCAGCACATATGTACCGCTCAGCGCCTCCAGCGAGACGCCGCCATCCTGAATCTGCACGTCGTCCGCCGTCAGCCGCCCATCGTCTGCCGTCAGCAGCTCAGCCGTCAGCAGCCCATTCAGCGCCGTTTCCTGCCGCGCGCCCGTATCGTCGATCTCCGCGCGCACCATCGCAAAGCGTTGATTTTCGAGCGTGAGCAGGCGCACCGAAATCTGCGCGGCCTGTCCCGCTTCAACGCAGATCGTCTCGTTATTCGTTTCGCCGAGCTGGGTGTTTTTCGGTGCGGTGATTTCCTCCACGCGGTAAACGCCCGCCGGAAGCGGGTCGGAAACCGCCAGCCCGTCCGCGTCCATCGCATACGGGCCGTAGACCTCGCCCGTCTCCTCGGAGGCGTAGCTGACCGCGCCGCCGGATACCGCGCGCCCGCTCTCGGCCTGCATCACAATGCGCCCCATGCGGCTCGCCGCCGCCAGCTCGACCTTCGTGGTCTGGCCGCCGCGCACGATCAACTGCCCCTGCGTGAAGGGCAGAAGGATATCCGCATCCCCCGCATAGGAGAGCGTCACGTCGTAGCTGCCCTCCGGCAGCGCCGCCTGCGCCATGCCGTCGCTGTCCGTCGTCACGTCGCCCTGACCGATAATGTGCAGCGTCAGACCGGCGAGCGGCTTTTCCTCCCGCTCGCCCAGCGCGTTGACGGATACCACCGTCGCCGCCGCCTGCACCGTGCCCGGCGCGGGATGCTCAAAGACGACGCTCACGGCGGATGCAAGCGCCACCTGCGCGCTCGCGCTGTCGTTTTGCGCCGGAAGAACGCCCTCCGGCAACTCGGTTTCCGAAACGGTGTAGTTTCCCTCGCGGTCGCAGAGCAGCACCGCTTGTCCGTTTCCATCGGTCGTCAATTCCGTTTGCGCGCCCGTCTCGTCCGTCGCCGTCAGGCGAACGCCTTCGATCGCCTCGCCCCGCTGGTCGCGCACCGTGATGTTCAGCCGCCCCTGCGCCTTGTTCTGAACGACGATTTCGCCGTCCGTCACCGGGATCAGCGTCTGGCTGTCGAACGTGTAGCCCTCCGGCGCGCGTTCCTGCCTCAGGTAAAACTCCGTGCCCTGCGGCAGGCTGAAGCGCGTTTCGGTTTCGCCCGTGCGGATGCGCATCGGCTCGCTGGGCAGCAGCGGATTTGCCCACGGCGTGAGCTTTCCCTCGCTGGAATAGACGTACACGCCGAATTCCGCGCCCGCCAGCGCCTCCACGGTCTCCTTTTCGCCGTTTTCGCCGCTCTTCACGCCCTCAACGCGCAGGCTGATGGCGCCCATGCCGGCCGGGTCCGACATGGCGGGTACATAAATATAGTCGCCAAGGCGTTTTTCCTCCGCGACTGCCGCTGGGTTCCACTCAAGCATCGCCAGCGCGCACACCAGTGCCCCGGCTTTGATGATTTGATTCAAAACATTTACCTCCGCTTTTGAGAGAAAAGCTCAGTTTGTTCCTCCGCATCGCGCTTATCCACGCACTGAAAACACGTTCCAGAATGAACAGCGTTTTCCATTTGATTCATTTTAATCCATCCGGCGGGTCTTGTCAAGAAAAGCGAATTGCGCTATACTTTTGGGTGTTCTAAACGGAGGCGTAGCTTATGAATAAAACATATACGGAAACCTTTACCGTCCGCGCGACGGACTGCGATTTTGAGCGCCGCATGCGGCTGGACGCGCTCTTTGTCGCCATGCAGGAGGGCGGCGAGCGCCACGCGCTTGCCCTCGGCGCGGGTTATGACCAGATGATGGCGCGCGGGCTGTTTTTCGCGCTGGCGCGCATCCATGTCAGCACCCTGCGCGCGCCGCGTCAGGGCGAAACCGTGGTGCACACGACATGGCCGGGCGAAATGAACCGCTTCTTCTGCCCGCGCTACCACGTCTTCTCTCTGGAGGACGGCACCCCGCTGGCGGCCGCCGGCGCGCTCTGGGTGATGCTCGATACGAAGCAGCGCCGCATTGTCAGCCCGCAGAAGGTCGATCTCGGCTTTCCGGATAACAGCGATCTGCCCGCGCCGGTCGCTTTGCCGACGCGCCTGCCCGCGCTTCGGGGCGAAACGCCGCAGGTCTTCAATCGCACGCCGCAGTATTCCGATTTCGACGTGAACGGCCACGTCAACAACACCAAATACATCGCGTGGCTCTGCGACGCGCTCGGCTTTGACGCGCTGCGCGGCGCGTACATCGGCGACCTCGTGGCCGGGTATGAAAAGGAAATCCGCGGCCACGATGCGCTTCGGCTGACGCTCGCCCGGCAGGATAACGCTTTCTCCTTCCAGATCGCGTCCGCCGCAAACGAAAAACACTTTGTCGCAGGCGGAACGCTGCGCCCGGAGGGTTGAGCATGAACGATATTCTGCGTGCCATGCGCGAGCGAGCGCTCGTCGATCCCTCATTCCGGCAGGCGATTTTGGCGACCCGAAACGCCGCCGATCCGCTGGCCGCCCTGTGCGAGCTGGCGCAGGCCAACGGCTTTAACCTGACGCTGGCGGACATCATCTCCGACGGAGAGGAATTTTCCTGCAACCAGACGAAATCCACCAACGGCGGCAACCCCATGCCCTACGATTGCTTTGACGATTCCTACGAGATGTTTCTGCTGTCGCTGTAAGACTTCTTTTTGAGCAGATGACGACAAAAAACGACGCTCCCTGAGAACGTCGTTTTTTTGTCGTTATTTGCTCGGCCTTGCGGGCGGGTTGCACTTGTCGCACGGCTCCAGCTTGTTATACGGGCTCTTGTTGATGTCCTTATAGGTGAAGCTGCCCGACAGCGGCAGATATTGCTTCGCTACCTTCGAGCAATCCTGCGTCGCGTGATAGTATTTTCCGCCGCTCTTGTTGTAATAGAGCTTGGTCTTCGGGCCGGGGGTCGGGGTCGGCGTGGGTTCCGGCGTCGGGGTCGGGGTCACGTTCGGGTCAGGGGTCGGCGTGGCTGCCTCCACCAGAACGCCGGTGGAAAGCGAATCCGGATCGACCGCCCACTTGCCATCCTCGCAGAGCACAAGCGCGTCATACTGATACGTGCGCGCCTTGCCGCCGTAATTCACATCGGCCTGAATGGAGATCGTGCGCGCGTTGCTCTCGTCCGTGCCCGTCGGCGCGGCCATCTGCCGCCAATCCAGCAGCGGCTTCTGCGCGAATTTCCAGAAGAGCTGCTGGCTGGGCTGGTCGCTCAGGGAATCCTGCCAGCTCTTCGCGGTGTATTCCACCATGTCGGCCACGATGCCCTTGCGCCACTTCTCCATGAAGTTTTCCAGCGCGATCTCCGCTTCGGATTTCACCGTCGCCACGTAGGGCGCGTTTTCGTCCGTGCCGCTCTCGTCGTATAGGCCGCTGTCCCCGCTGCCGTCGTCGCTGCCGCCGGAGAAGCCGGTCTCCGTCAGGCCGTCCACGCTGCCGTCGTCGGCCGTCATGCCGCCGTAATATTCCTCGGGCACGGAGGTGCCCATCGTGCCGTATGACGCGAACGGAACATCCGTCGCCGCCGGAACGGGCGTGGGCACGAGCAGCGTCTGCGCCGGACGGATGGAAGACGTGCGGCTGGCGGTCAGCGCGTTAATCAGTGTGAACACCGTCAGCAGGCCGTAAACGGCGGTCAGAATCATGCGCCCCGGAAAGAGGAACGCATGGATGACCCACATTGCGGCCACCGCAGCCACCACTGCAAGCATAAATACCCAGCGTATCGGCTGGAAAAAGATCGCCAGCAGCCCCAAAACGGGAAGAACAATAAAAAACAGCATCAGCATCAGCTGATTGATTTCACGTTTAGAGCGCTTCGGCTTCGGCTTCTGATCGAACGCCTTGGCGGAACCGGCAGGCGTTGAAGCGTAATTCGGCCTGTTGGATCTCATGTCATCGCCTCCTGAAAAAAAGAAACTCAAGCGTACAAATTTGATTATATCATAAAAACCGCAAATAGAAAAGAGATGCGGCGAAATTGCCGCATCTCTGTGGAAGCTTATGCGATTAGAGCTGACCCTGCTTTTCCAGAATCGCAGCGTGAGCGGCCGCCAGACGGGCGATCGGCACACGGAACGGAGAGCAGGAAACGTAGTTCAGGCCAACCTTGTGGCAGAACATGACGGAGGACGGATCGCCGCCGTGCTCGCCGCAGATGCCGAGCTTGATGTCCGGGCGGGTCTGCTTGCCGAGCTTGGCAGCCATCTGAACGAGCTTGCCGACGCCGTTCTGGTCAAGGCGGGCGAACGGATCAGACTCGTAGATCTTCTTGTCGTAGTACGCGCCGAGGAACTTGGCCGCGTCGTCACGAGAGAAGCCGAAGGTCATCTGGGTCAGGTCATTGGTGCCGAAGGAGAAGAACTGCGCCTCCTTGGCGATCTCGTCGGCGGTCACGGCCGCGCGCGGGATCTCGATCATGGTGCCGACCTTCACGTCAAGCTCGACGCCCTTCTCGTCCATGACCTTCTTGGCGGTATCCAGAACGATCTTCTTCACGTAGGCCAGCTCCTTGACCTCGCCGACCAGCGGGATCATAATTTCCGGATGGATGTCGTAGCCATCCTCCTGCTTGACCTCGATGGCCGCCTCGATGACAGCGCGGGTCTGCATCTCGGCGATTTCCGGATAGCGAACCGCCAGACGGCAGCCGCGGAAGCCCATCATCGGGTTGAACTCATGCAGCTCGTCGATCTTGGCGATGATCTTATCGGTGGTGGTGCCCAGTTCCTTGGCCAGCGCCTCGATTTCCTCGGTCATGTTCTTGGCCGGGAGGAACTCATGCAGCGGCGGATCCAGATAACGGACGGTCATCGGACGGCCTTCCAGCGCCTTGTACATGCCCTTGAAGTCCGCCTTCTGATACGGCAGCAGCTTGGCAAGAGCCTCGCGGCGCTGCTCCTCGGTCTCGGAGAGGATCATCTGGCGCATGTCGGCGATACGGGTCGCCTCGAAGAACATGTGCTCGGTGCGGCACAGGCCGATGCCTTCCGCGCCGTACTTCACGGCCACAGCCGCGTCGTGCGGGTTGTCCGCGTTGGTGCGAACGCCCAGCTTGCGGGCCGCGTCCGCCCAGCCCATCAGGGTGGCGAAATCGCCGGAAACGGAAGCGTCAACGGTCGGGATCGCCTCGGCGTACACCTTGCCGGTGGAGCCGTCGATGCTCATCCAGTCGCCCTCGTGGAAGACGACGTCGCCGATGGTCGCGGTCTTGGCTTCTTCATCCACGCGCAGCGCGCCACAGCCGGCGACGCAGCAGGTGCCCATGCCGCGGGCAACGACAGCCGCGTGGGAGGTCATGCCGCCGCGGGCGGTCAGGATGCCCTGCGCATGCGCCATGCCCTCGATATCCTCCGGAGAGGTCTCCAGACGGACGAGAACGACCTTCTTGCCGGTCTTGGCAGCCGCGGTCGCCTCTTCAGCGGTGAAGTACACCATGCCGCAGGCAGCGCCCGGAGAGGCGGCCAGACCCATGGCGATCTCCTTCGCCTTCTTCAGCGCGACGGCGTCAAACTGCGGGTGCAGCAGGGAGTCGAGCTGCTTCGGCTCCACCTTGAGGATGGCCTCGTCGGTGGTAATCATGCCCTCGTTGACCAGATCGACAGCGATCTTCAGCGCAGCGGCGGCGGTGCGCTTGCCGTTGCGGGTCTGGAGCATGTAGAGCTTGCCGCGCTCGATGGTGTATTCCATGTCCTGCATGTCGCGGTAGTGGTTTTCGAGCGTCTGCGCGATGTTCACAAACTGCTCGTAAACCTCCGGCATGACCTGCTGGAGCGTCTCGATCTTCTGCGGGGTGCGGATGCCGGCGACGACGTCCTCGCCCTGCGCGTTGATCAGATACTCGCCGTAGAGCTTCTTCTCGCCGGTGGACGGGTCGCGGGTGAACGCAACGCCGGTGCCGGAGGTGTTGCCCATGTTGCCAAAGACCATGCTCTGGACGTTGACGGCGGTGCCCCAGTCGGACGGGATGTCGTTCATGCGGCGATAGTAGATGGCGCGCGGGTTATCCCAGGAGCGGAAGACGGCCTTGATGGCCTCCATGAGCTGAACCTTCGGGTCCTGCGGGAACTCGACGCCCATCTTCTCCTTGTAAATCTCCTTGAAGCGGACGACGATTTCCTTCATGTCCTCGGCATTCAGGTCGGTGTCGTACTTAGCGCCCTTGCTCTCCTTGATCTCGTCCAGAACGCGCTCGAAGAAGCTCTTCGGGATCTCCATAACGACGTCGGAGAACATCTGGATGAAACGGCGGTAGGAGTCATAGGCAAAGCGCTCGTTCTCGGTCAGGTTGGCCAGACCCTTGACGGCCACGTCGTTCAGACCCAGGTTCAGGATGGTATCCATCATGCCAGGCATGGACGCGCGCGCGCCGGAGCGCACGGAAACCAGGAACGGATTCTCCAGGTCGCCGAACTTCTTGCCGCAGACCTTCTCGGTCTCGGCCAGAGCGGCGTAAATCTGCTCGACGATATCCTCGCCGATGGTCTTGCCGTCCTCATAGTAGCGGGTGCAAGCCTCGGTGGAGACGGTGAAGCCCTGCGGCACCGGAAGACCGATCTTGGTCATCTCGGCAAGGTTCGCGCCCTTGCCGCCCAGCAGGTTGCGCATGCTGGCGTTGCCTTCCTTAAACAGGTACACATACTTCGTCATGCTGTTTGTTCCTCCTTGAAAGATTCATAATCATTGCAACTTTCTTCATGAAAATGGCTCATGATTGTCGCGCGAAAACAGACCATTTCTGGTCGCACATGGAATATTATACGGTCTCTTCCGACATTTGGCAATCGTTTTTTGTAATTTTTAAACGGTTTTTCGCGTCTTTTTTTCAAATACATCAGACCTTTTGTCGGGTTAGACAAGAAAGCGCGGCGGTTTTACCACGGTTTAAATCAAATTGCCGCAAAGGCGGCCGTTCGCCATTCCTTCAATTTCTTGCCAGAAATTGACCGCTTCGCGCAAAACGCCGGTTCGCCGCCTCCAGCACGGCGCGATATTCGTCCCGATAGGCCGCCTGACGGCTGATTTGCAGAAAGGTCTGCCGCGTGCGCTCGAGCAGCCGCACGTCGCCCGTCAGCATCAGCGCGGGCATCTGCGGCTCGCCGTGCTGCCTTGTGCCAAAGAACTCGCCCGCGCCGCGCAATTCCAGATCCTTCTGCGCGACGACGAAGCCGTCGTTGGTCGAGACCAGCGTTTTGAGCCGCTCGTTCGGCTCAGCCATCAGGAAGCACCAGCTCTCCTGCGCCCCGCGCCCGACGCGGCCGCGAAGCTGATGGAGCTGCGCCAGCCCGAAGCGCTCCGCCCCCTCGATGACCATCACCGTCGCGTTGGGCACGTTCACGCCGACCTCGATCACCGTCGTCGCCACGAGCACATCCAGCGTTCCGGCGTAAAATGCGGCCAGCGTGTCCTCCTTCTGCGCCTTGTTCATCTTGCCGTGCACCAGCCCCACCTTGAGCGGCGCGAGCGCCTGCTCGAGCTCCTTCTGCTCCTGCGCGGCGCTGCGAAGCGCCGCGTCGTCCAGCTCCGCCTCGCCGACCAGCGGGCAGACCACGTAGGTCTGCCGCCCCTGCGCCGCCTGCGCGCGGATAAACGCATACAGCCCCTCGCGCTTTTCCTCCGGCACGATGCGCGTGCGGACGGGGGTGCGCCCCGGCGGCATTTCATCCACGGCAGACAGATCGAGGTCGCCGTAAAGCACCAGCGACAGCGTGCGCGGAATCGGGGTCGCGCTCATCACCATCACGTGCGGCGCGTCGCCCTTGCCCTCCAGCGTCGTCCGCTGGCGAACGCCGAAGCGATGCTGCTCGTCGGTGATCGTCAGCCGCAGATTCGCAAATTCCACCCCTTCGGAAATCAGCGCGTGCGTACCGATGACCGCCTGCCACGCGCCCGCGGCAATCGCTTCCTTTGCGCGGCGCTTTTCCGCCGCCGTCATGTGCCCCGTCAGCAGGCCGCAGGTCACGCCCAGCGGCGCAAGCGTCTGCACCGCACTTTGCAGGTGCTGCGAGGCGAGGATTTCCGTCGGCGCCATCAGCGCGGCCTGTCCCCCGGCGCGCACGCACAGATACATCGCGCAAAGCGCGATCAGCGTCTTGCCGCAGCCCACGTCGCCCTGCACCATCCGCGCCATCGCGCGATCCCCGCGCATATCCGCCGCGACCTCGCCGGCCACACGTCGCTGCGCGTTCGTCGGCGCAAAGGGTAGTTTGTCAAAAAATTCCTCTATCCATGCATCCTGAATCTCCAGCGGCTGCGCGCGCCTGCGCTCCCCCGCCGCCCCGGCCACGCCCGCCTGAAAGAGCAGCAGTTCCTCGTAGGCCAGCCGCTCCTTAGCCTGCGCCAGCCTGTCAAAATTCGTCGGGAAATGCGCCTCGCGCAGCGCGTCGAGCCTGTCCATCAGGCCGCATCGCTCCACCAGCGTCCGCGGTAGCGGATCCGGCTCATCGTATTCATCCAGCAGCAGCTTCACCGCGTCGCGCAGGGGCTTTTGCCCCACGCCCGGCACGGCGGCATACACCGGAATGATGCTGCCCGGCTCCTCCAGCGACGGGTTGATGACAAACAGCCCGCTCTTTTTGCGAACGCAGCGGCCATAGAGCGTCACCTCGCAGGTGTCGAACAGGCGCTCCTTCATCCACGGCTGGTTGAACCACATGCAGCGCACCGCGCCGCACTCGTCCGCAATCGTCGCGCTGACCCACCGCATGCCGCGCGCGTAATGCAACGCGGGCTTGCCCTTCACAAAGCCGGTGAAACACGCCTGCCGCCCCTCGGTCATCTGCGCCGGGGAAAGCGGACGCGTCGTGTCCTTGTAACCGGTCGGCAGGGTCTCCACCAGATCCAGCGCCGTCTCGATCCCGCGCGCGGCCAGCGCCTTGAGGCGAACCGGGCCGAACCCCTTGATGCTTTCAAGTGAACGCATGTGTTCCTCCCTTTCATCAGCTTTTCCCAGTGCAAAAAAGCATGCCGAGCCTGCCTTCCACTCTGCAGAAGTCTACAATGCGTTAAACTCCTGCCCTTGCGGGTGATTTTACGTCATTTTATACAGATTAAAAAAATGCCGCGCCGCCGATCATGGCATAGCGCGGCATTTTGCATTTTGAGAAATTATTCCGCGGAAATCAGGTAATAATACAGCGGCTGACCGCCATACTGCACCTCGACGTCCAAATCGCTGAACATTTCGGCCACCTCCGCGCCCAGCGCGTCGGCGTCCTCCTGCTTGGTATCCTGACCGTAATAGATGGTAATCAGCGAGTCGCCATCCTCAACGACATGCTTGACCAGCTCCAGTGCAATATCGTGGATGCTCTTGCCGACGACCTCGATGCGGCCGTTGTGAATCCCGATGATGTCGCCTTCCTTGATCTCCTTATCCTCGAACACCGTATCGCGGACGGCGAAGGTGATCTGGCCGGTCTTCACCTGCTCGGCGGCGGCGGTCATGGCCTCGCGGTTCTCCTCGACGCTCGCCTCCGGGTTGAACGCGATCACCGCGCCGATGCCCATCGCGACGTTTTTGGTCGGCAGAACGACGACGTTGCGCTCGGAAAGCTCCGCCGCCTGAGACGCGGCGAGGATGACGTTGGAGTTGTTGGGCAGCACGAAGACGTTTTTCGCGCCGACCTTCTCCACCGCGTCGAGGATATCCTCGATGCTCGGGTTCATGGTCTGGCCGCCCTCGACGATGTGATCCACGCCCAAATCGCCGAAGATGCCGGAGAATCCCTCGCCCAGCGACACCGCCACCATGCCGTATTCCTTGAGCGGCTGCTCGGCCTTCTCGGCCTCCTCCTGCCGCTTCTTCTCCTCGGCAGCCTTCTGCGCGGCTTCGGCCTTCTGGAGGCGCTCACGGCGCTCCTCGGCCATGTTGTCGATCTTGAGGTTCACCAGCTCGCCCAATTCGCAGGCATATTGAATCGCCTTGCCGGGGTCGTTGGTGTGCACGTGCACCTTCACCAGCGAGAAATCGCCGACGACCACCACGCAGTCGCCGATGCGGGTCAGGCGGGTGCGGAATTTGTTGACGTCGTCCTCGGTCACGCCGGGGTTCATATACTGGATGATGAATTCGGTGCAATACTTGAACTTGACCTCCTCCATCGAATCGTGGTCGTCCTCAAATTCGAAGGTCGCCGCGCTGCCGACGTTGGCGGAGGTATCCTCGATCTTTTCGCCGTTAAAGGCTGCGCGCCAGCCCTTGAGCACGGTCAGCAGACCCTGTCCGCCGGAATCGACCACGCCCGCCTGCTTGAGCGCCGGGAGCATGTCCGGAGTCTTTTCCAGAATGGCCTCGCCGCTGCGGATGACCTTATCCAGCAGCTTGGGCAGGTCGCCCGGATGCTTGACCACATAGCGGCCGGAATCCTCCGCGATCACGCGGATGACGGTCAGGATGGTGCCCTCCTTCGGCTTCATAACGGCCTTGTACGCCGTCTTCGCGCCGGCCTCAAGCCCCTTCGCGAACGTTTCCGCGTCGATGGTCTCCGCCCCGTCGATGCCGCGCGCAAAGCCGCGCAGAATCTGGGAGAGGATGACGCCGGAGTTGCCGCGCGCGCCCTTGAGCGCGCCGCGGGCGGCCATGCTGAGCAGCTTGCTGGCGCTCGGCTCGTCCAGCGCCGAAATCTCCTTGACGGTGGATTTCATCGTCAGGGACATATTGGTGCCCGTGTCGCCGTCCGGCACGGGGAAAACGTTCAGCGCGTCAATCGCCTCGCGGTTTTGTTCAAGCAGATTGGCTCCCGCAATAATCATTTCCTTGAGGAGCAATCCGTCTATTGATTGCTGTGACAAAAAATCTCGCCTCCAGTTTCCGTAAGGGGATCAGACGCGGATACCCTCGACCGAAATATTTACTCTGCGCACTTTCGCGCCCGTCATGTTCTCAATCTTGTAGCAAACCTGAGATTTGATGATGTTGCAGACCTCCACGATGGAGATGCCGTATTCGACGATGATAAACAGATCAATGTCGATCCCCGCCTCCGTGATGTTGACCTGCACGCCCTTGGTCAAATTCTCCTTGCCGAGCCACTCCACAAACCCGTCCTTGGCGCGCTTGCTGGACATGGCCACAATACCATAACACTCAAGCGCCGCATAACCTGCCACTTTGAGCAGAACATCTTCGCTGATGGTGATCAGCCCGAGATCGTTGCTGATTTTGTATTCCATAAAAGAAACCCTCCTCGCGCAGGGTCATCCGACCCGATATATCAAGCGATCATCGTACAGTATACAGGAAAACGAGCGTTTTTACAAGGATTCCGGGAAAAAACATGCGCCGCAAATGCCATTTCCGTGAAAAAAGACAAGCCGTCCCCTGTTTTTTTGAAATTTTGAGGGACGAAAATAAAAAAAACACTTGTCAAATCGCGGTCGAGGTGCTACAATAATCGTGTTATGACTGTTTACGCACCAGAAGGAGGTGTGATTATGGGAAAGATTTGTGAGGTCTGCCAGAAGGGCGCGATGAGCGGCCACAATGTCAGCCACTCCAACCGCAAGAGCAACCGCGTTTGGCTGCCGAACACCCAGCGCGTTCGCGTGAACGTTGGCGGCGCTGTTCGCCACATGAACGTGTGCACCCGTTGCCTGCGTAGCGGCAAGGTGGAGCGCGCGCTGTAAAAATCCCCGCGCGTCCCGTACTGTTTGAGCGCAAATTGCGCCCCATCGCCTGATGGGGCGTTTTTTTGCGTTCATTCCCGCTGCCGCCCCGTCATCCATCGCAGCAGCGCCCGCAAAAACCTCGGCGGCTTGACGCAGATCATTTTGACGCTCATGCTCTTCCCCCCCTCTAGCGCAGCAGCAGCAGCCCTGCCGCCGCCAGCGCCACGCCCAGCGCAATCAGAAAAAACTCCATCGGCAGGCACAGAAACACGATCAGCACCCCCGAAAGCACGAGGAGGACGCCGACGCCCTGTCTGATCCCGCCGCACACGCGCATCCCCCCTCGCCCCTATCCTATGCGGCGCGCGCGGCAAAATGACCGCAATCTTCCGCGCGGCTTATCGCCCCGCGCCCATGGCCAGCGCCGCCAGCCCGACGACGATCGAGCCGCCGATGCCGTAGGTCAGCACGGGGCCGGCGAGCGTAAACAGCTTCGCGCCCACACCCATCACCAGCCCCTCGCGTCGGAACTCCATCGCGGGCGAAACCACGCTGTTGGCAAAGCCGGTGATCGGCACAATGCTGCCTGCGCCCGCGTATTTGCCGATTTTATCGTATACGCCCAGCCCCGTCAGCAGCGACGACGCAAAAATCAAGCAGATGCTCGTCGCGGTCGAGGCGCTCTGCGCGCCCCATTTCAGCCCGTAAGCAAACAGGTCGTTGATCGTCTGGCCGAGGGCGCAGATGATGCCGCCGACCCAATACGCGCGAAAAATCCCCTGCGCCATGTCGCTTTTCGGGGAAAGCCGCGCCACCAGCCTCTGGTATGCCTGCGCGCGCTTATCATTCACCCTGCTCACCTCGCTCGTGCCGGATATGCAGCCCATCCGGCGGACGGCGGACGCGGCTCTCCCGCGAGCCCGGGCGCGCGACGGTCTCCAGCGCATAGGGAATCAGGTTATGCCTGCCTTCGCTTTTTTCCATGTTCATACCTCCGTTCCGATTCTTTTCCTTCACTGTCTTCTTTCGCACGTTCTTCTTTGATTTGCGGCGTTTTCTCGCCTCCCTATTTTGAGCAAAAACGGCGCGGTTATTCGGCCGCGGACAAACGCATCGCGTCGTCGCAAAAAAAATTGTAAAATTGCCTTGCTTTTTCTGAAATGTCGTGCTATAATAACTTCTGCTGATTATTGAATACACCCGAGGAGGTGAATTCCTTTGCCGAACATTAAGTCTGCTATCAAGCGCGTCAGCGTTATTGAGCACAAGACCCTCCGCAACAAGATGGTCAAGTCCGCCACCAAGACCGCGATCAAGAAGTTTGACGCCGCCACGGCCACCAAGACCGCGACCGCTGAATTGCTGAGCTCCGCCTCTTCTGCTGTCGATAAGGCCGCTGCTAAGGGCGTTATCTCTAAGAATGCCGCGAACCGTGAAAAGGCGCGCATGGCCCGTGAGCTGGCCAAGGCCGAGTAAGTTTTTCTCAGTCTTTCTTCCCTCCCGTTCGGGAGGGTTTTTTTGTTGCCCGATACTTGATCGCAATCAAAAAAAGACGAACGCGCGCCGCGTCCGTCCCAGCTTGTTGACATAAGCAAACTTGGCTTGAATAGCAAAATCAAGAAATTCAGCTATTCTTTCATTTGCGGAAAGGGCTATTCTCCCCCTTCGGGGGGGAGAATAGCTTTTTGTTTACAGTCTGAGACGAACGCGCGCCGCGTCCGTCCCGTTCCCGTCAGGAGAACATTTTTTCCAATTCCTCGTATTTTTCGTGCGTAATCAGCGCGTCCTGCGTCGTGCCGGTCAGGTGCACCACATACGTCCAGCGCCCGTAGGGCGTGATGTTGTCGATCACATTGAGGTTGATGATGTACGATTTGTGGCAGCGGAAGAAAATCTTCGGATCGAGCCGCGCCTCCACGTCGCCCAGCGCCTCGCTGGTCTCAAAGCGCCGCCCGTTCGTGGCATACAGCACGGTCGAGCGGTTTTCGCGCTGCACCAGCAGGATATCCGACTGGTTGATGAAATTCACGCCTTCCTTGTGGTGCAGCATGATGCGCCCGCTGCTCGCGCCTCTGGCCGGAATCGCCTTGATGTGCTCCTCCAGCTTTTCCGCCTGCTCGCTCTGGGGCTGCGCGCGCCCGCCGATCACCTGCCGGATGCGCTCAAGCGTCTTCATCACGCGCTCAACCTTGAACGGCTTGACCATGTAATCAAACGCATAGACCTCGAACGCCTGCGCCATGTAGTCCTCGTGCGCCGTAGCGAAGACGAGGATGGTGCGCGGGTCGGTATCCTGAATGGCCTTGGCACATTCCAGCCCCGTCATCCCCGGCATTTCCACATCCAGAAAGCAGACCTGCGGCTTATACTGCTCCACCAGCTTGAGCAGATCCGGCCCGTTGTCCGCCTCGCCGCAGAGCGTGAAGCCGACCGCCTTTTCGATCATCTTGCGCATAATCATGCGCATGCCCGGCTCGTCATCCGCAATGACGACGCGAATTTTCTCGTTGCTCACGCTCTTCTTCCCCGCTTCATCCGTCTGAGCGCCGCGCGTTCGCTCGGCCGCGTCAGCACCTCGCTCATCACCACGCCGCGCAGCACGTCTCTTTCAAACGCCGCGCGCTGCACGTCCGTTTCCTTCGTCTCGTCGTCCATCGGCGGTCTTTCCGGCGCGGCGCCGGCATGGCAGGGGTCTTCGCCCTCGCCCGCCTGCTCCATCGCCTGCTGATCCGCCTGATGCAGATGGATGCGCGGCGCGTCCTCTCTGTCGCAGGGGTCGTCAAAGCCGCTTTGCGCCTCGTGCCGTTCGAACACGCGCGCGCTCTCCTCCGCCGTTTTGGCCTCAGGCCGGTCTGTCGGCGCGGCCTGTTTGGCTTCGTTTTTCTTCACGGGCGGCCTGTTCGGGCTGCCCTTTTTCTTCTTCTTTTTTCCGCCTGCGGCGACCTGCACCATCACGAAGAGCGCGGCAACGAGCAGATACAGCAGCATTTCACCCATGTTTCGCGCCTCTCCCTTCGATGATTACTTCTTGCGCGGCGCGTTTGCGCCCTCGCCCATGGAGGCGATGGAATCGCGCATGGCCGTGTCGGCGATGGTGTTCTTCATCTCGTAATAATCCATCACGCCCAGCTTGCCCTCGCGCAGCGCGGCCGCCATGGCGCGCGGCACCTCCGCTTCGGCCTCGATGACCTTGGCGCGCTGTTCCTGCGCGGCGGCCTTCATCTCCTGCTCGCGGGCGACGGCCATCGCGCGGCGCTCCTCCGCCTTGGCCTGCGCAATGCGGCGGTCGGCCTCGGCCTGATCCATCTGGAGCTGCGCGCCGATGTTGCGCCCCACGTCCACATCCGCGATGTCGATGGAAAGGATTTCGAACGCCGTGCCCGCGTCAAGCCCCTTGCTCAGCACGGTACGGCTGATCAGATCTGGGTTTTCCAGCACGGCCTTGTGCGTCTCCGCAGAGCCGACGGTCGTGACGATGCCCTCGCCGACGCGCGCAACAATCGTCTCCTCGCCCGCGCCGCCGACCAGCCGCTCGATGTTCGCGCGCACCGTCACGCGCGCCTTGGCGCGCAGTTCGATGCCGTCCTTCGCAATCGCAGCGACGACCGGCGTTTCAATGACCTTCGGGTTGACGCTCATCTGCACCGCCTGCAAAACGTCGCGCCCCGCCAGGTCGATGGCGCAGGCCTCCGGAAAATCGAGCTTGATGTTCGCGCCGCGCGCGGTAATCAGCGCTGTAATCACGCGGTCGAGGTTGCCGCCCGCGAGGAAGTGCGCTTCCATCTTGCTGATCTGCATGTTCAGACCGGCCTTTTCCGCCTTAATCAGCGGCCCGACGATCTTTGCCGGGGGAACGCGGCGAATCCGCATGCCCATCAGCGTGAAAATCGAAACGTGTACGCCGGAAGCCAGCGCGGAGATCCACAGATTCAGCGGAATAAACCGCAGGAAAACCAACACTGCCAGAATGATGGCCACAATCAAAACAACGCTCTCCACAACCATACTCTTTTCCCCCTGTCTTTTTCTCGTTTATGACTGAATCGCCTTGACGACGATTTTTCCGCCCTCGACGCGCGCAATGCGAATCGCCACGCCGTTTTCGATAAACTCGCCCTCGGTGACGACGTTCAGCCGAACGCCGTCAAAATCGCCAATGCCGGAGGGACGCAGCACGCTGAGCGTCCTGCCCTCGTGCCCGACGAGCACCTGCATATCCTGCTGCTCGCGCAGTTCTTCCTTCTGGTGCAGAAACAGCTTGGATTTGGCCACGTCGCCCTTCGCCGCCGAACGCAGCAGCCACGAGATCAGCACCGCCAGCACCGCGATAATCACCAGCAGCAGCGCCACCGCCGTCAGCGTGCCGAAATGCATCGCCGCCATGATCGTGCCCACGCCGACCAGCGCGATGCCCGAAATGCCCGGCAGGCCGAACCCCGGCAGAAAGACCTCCACCAGAATCAGACCCATGCCCAGCAGCACACAGAGCGCCATCGGCAGATTTTCCAAAATCATTTCCATCGTTTTTCACCCTTCCTTTTGCTCCGAGCATACCATACCCGCGGGCAGAACGGAAGCCCTTTTGTTCCAATTATACATTTCAGCGCTCTAAATGGCAAGCCGCCGCCCAATTCAAAAGGCATTTTTTCGCAGCATGTCGGCCAACGCACGCACATCCTGCTCGTACACCGGGGCGAGCGCGCGGTTGTAGATCAGGCTCGCCGGGTGATACAGCGGAAAGAGCGGCCTGCCGGTTTCGCCCGCTACCGTCAGTCGGCCGTGCGCCTCGCCGATGGTAATCCGGCTGTCCGTGACGGCCTGAAGCGGCACGTTGCCCAGCGTCGCGATCACACCGGGGTTTACGCGCGCGATTTCTGCCATCAGCCACGGACGAAACAGCGCGATTTCCTCCCGCGTCGGCGGGCGGTTGCTCAGCCGCCCGGTCGCGCCCGTCTTGATCGGGCGGAATTTGACGACGTTGGTGATATAGATCTCCCCGCGCGCAAGCCCAACCAACGCCAGAAAGTGATCGAGGTTCTTCCCCGCCTTGCCGACGAACGGCCGCCCCATCAGGCTCTCCTGCTCGCCCGGCGCTTCGCCGATGAGCATCAGCTTCGGGTTTTTCGGCCCCTCGCCGAAGACCAGCGCATTTTCCCGCCCCGGCGACACGCCCGCAATCAGCGCCCGAAGCGCCTGACGCTCTTTTTGCTCCTCCATCAGTCCGCCTCCGTCTTGGGATATGCGTTCAGCTCGATGAGCTTGTCGCGTATCGCCTGAAAATCCGCCCACGCCGGGCGCTTTTTGTCTGCGTCGCGCAGCAGAGCCGCCGGGTGATACGTCGGCATGAACCACACGCCCTTTTTGAGCTGCCAAACGCCCCGGTCGCGCGTAATGCGCATCTGCTCGCCCAGCAGCGCCCGCGTCGGGGTCGAGCCGAGGCAGACGATCACCTTCGGCCGCACCAGCGCGACCTGCTGGCGCAGGTAATCCATGCAGGCGGCGCGCTCGTCCGCCTCCGGCACGCGGTTCTGCGGCGGCCTGCACTTGACGATGTTGCAGATGTAGACCTGCTCCCGCCTCAGCCCGATGGCCGCGAGCATCCGATCCAGCAGATGCCCCGCCGCGCCGACGAACGGGCGGCCGGTCTCGTCCTCCTGCTGCCCCGGTCCTTCTCCGATGAACATCAGCGGCGCATGCAGGTCGCCCTCGCCGAGCACGACGTTCGTTCTCGTCTGGCAGAGCCTGCATTTTTCGCAGGCAAACACGGCTTCCGTGAGCGTTGGCCAAGATGTGTTCATGCTGCCGCCTCCCGTCGTCTTATTTTTATATTACGCTCAAAATACATTTTGTCGACGCTGTTGACGAAAAAAACAGAGCAATTTGAAATCGAAAAACGTTTTTTTATCTTGATTTGCTCCCTTTTTAGCGTCAACAACGCCGACAAAGCCATTGTTATTTTATAAAATCGGATTTTCCCGCCCGTTTCACTTGCCGATAATCACCGCGTCCGTGATGTTATCCGTCAAATCGGCAAAGGTGATCGCCAGATCCTGCCTCAGCCACGAAAAGAGACTGCCGAGCATGAGCAGCAGCACGACAATCGCCAGCGCGGCGGCCGCCACGCCGAACACATCCATCACGCCCGCCGCCACGCGGAAGCCGATCTGGCTCTTCTTTTTCTTCTTCAAGCGGCACGCCTCTTTCCCGTCATTTTCTCCATCTTATTGTAACAAAAACGAGCGCCTGCTGTCAAGGACAGGCAAATGCTTACAGATAATCCATCCATGCGCCCGGTTCCTCGTCGCGGCCGGTCAGCGCGCCGTGATCGAGCAGATGCTCAAAGCCATGCTGGCGCAGCGCCTCGTAGGTCACAATCGCCACGGAGTTGGACAAGTTCAGGCTGCGCGCGCCCTCGATCATCGGGATGCGGATGCAGCGGTCATAGACCCGTTCCAGCAGGTTTTCCGGCAGACCGCGCGATTCCCGGCCAAAGACGAGGAACACATCCCGCGGGTACTCCGCCTGCGCGTAGCTCCTCGGCGCTTTCGTGCTCGCGTAGAAGAACGGCGCATCCGGATACGCCGCCAGCAGCTCGGCAAAATTCTCATGCACGTGCACCTTCACCAGCGGCCAGTAATCCAGCCCCGCGCGCTTCAGATATTTATCCTCCAGGCTGTACCCCAGCGGCTTGACCAGGTGCAGCTCGCTCCCCGTCGCCGCGCAGGTGCGCGCTATGTTGCCGGTATTCTGCGGAATTTCCGGCTCGACCAACACGATATGAATCATCGTTTCCACCCTCGCTGTTTTCTTACCGCCCTATTGTATCGCAATTCGCGCAAAAGCGCAAGGCGTTCAAAATGGGGCTTGACAATCGCTTTTCCGCCCCGTATAATACAGCCATACGCGAGGATGGGAACAAGTACGTCCGCCCGCTCGTTTCAGAGAACCGCCGGTCGGTGCGAGGCGGCAGCGAGAGGCAGGCCGAATACATCCCGGAGCACGATCCCCAACGCCCCCCTGCGGGTCAGTAGGCGGTCGCCGGTACGCCGGATACAGCGTGCAGCCCGTGTCTGCGGGCGGCTAAGGGGGCTTTCAGCAATGGAGTCTCGAACGGAAGTGGTACCGCGTGTTTCACGCCTTCCCGATTGCAATCGGGAGGGCGTTTTTTTGTGGGCAGCGCCGCGCCTCCCGTCTCATGCCTGCCCGACGTCAAAGGAGGAACACCCATGGCTCAGCACGTTCTCGATTTGCTCAAGGAGCGCGGCTTTATCGCGCAGATGACCTTTGAAGACGAGCTCTACGAGCAGCTCAAAAACCCGACCACGTTCTACGTCGGCTTCGACCCGACCGCCGATTCCCTGCACATCGGCCACTACATCCCGATCATGGCGATGGCGCACATGCAGCGCGCGGGTCACCGCCCCATCGCGCTGATGGGCGGCGGCACGGCGATGATCGGCGACCCCTCCGGCAAGACCGACATGCGCAAGATGATGACCGTGGAGACCATCGACAGCAACGTTGCGCACATCAAGCAGCAGATGAGCCGCTTCCTCGATTTCTCCGAGGGCAAGGCGATCATCGCCAACAACGGCGACTGGCTGCGCAGCCTGAACTTCATCGAGTTCATGCGCGACATCGGCTCCATGTTCTCCGTCAACAAGATGCTCACCGCCGAGTGCTACAAGGCGCGCATGGCGACGGACAACGGCCTCTCCTTCCTCGAATTCACCTACATGCTCATGCAGTCCTATGACTTCCTCGAGCTGTTCAAGAAGTACGGCTGCCGGTTGGAGATGGGCGGCAACGACCAGTGGAGCAATATGCTTGGCGGCGCGGATCTGATTCGCCGCAAGGAGCACGAAAATGCGTTTGCCTGCACCTTCCAGCTCCTGCTCACCCACGACGGCCGCAAGATGGGCAAGACCGAAAAGGGCGCGCTCTGGCTCGACCCGGCCAAGACCAGCCCCTATGACTTCTACCAGTACTGGCGCAACGTGGACGATCAGGACGTGGAGAAGTGTCTCGGCCTGCTGACCTTCCTGCCGATGGACGAGGTTCGCCGCCTCGGCGCGCTCAAGGACAGCCAGATCAACGAGGCCAAGAAGGTGCTGGCCTACGAGGTCACCAAGCTCGTGCACGGCGAGGAAGAAGCTGAGAAGGCGCAGGAGGCCGCCGCTTCTCTCTTCGGCGGCGCGGCGATGGGCGGCTCCATCCCGACGACCGAAATCACCGCGGCCGACCTCGAAAAGGACGCGCGCGTGACCACGCTGCTCGTCACCTGCGGCCTTGCGCCGTCCAACTCCGCGGCGCGCCGTCTGGTTCAGGGCGGCGGCGTGAGCCTCGGCGAGGACAAGGTGACCGACGTGAACGCGGTCGTGACGGCGGACATGATCCCCACCGACGGCCTGATGCTGCGCAGCGGCAAGAAGAAATTCCACCGCATCGTGCTCAAATAAGCCATGTCTGCCCAGCTCTCGTATAAGACCCTCCGCGCGGAAAACAGCGCGGAGTTCGTCATCAACAAATCACGCTTCATCGGCTACGGCTGCCCCTGCGAAACCGAGGAGGAGGCGCTGGCCTTCCTCGCCCGGATTCGTCAGAAGCACAAGGACGCCACCCACAACTGCTATGCGTATATCATCGGGCTGAATTCCGGCATCATGCGTTACAGCGACGACGGCGAACCCGGCGGTACGGCGGGCATGCCGATCATCGAGGTGATGAAGGCGCGCGGCGTGGTCAACTGCGCCGTGGTCGTCACCCGGTATTTCGGCGGTATTCTGCTCGGCGCAGGCGGGCTTGTCCGCGCCTATGCGCAGGGCAGCAAGGCCGCGCTGGATGCGGCAGGCGTCGTCGTGATGGAAAAGAGCGCGCGTCATATGGTCGAGGTGGATTATTCCACTTGGCAGCGGCTGGAATATTTTCTCCGCTCCGCGCCGGTCATCATCGAGCATACGGAATTCGGCGCGAGCGTCGTCTGTACGCTGATGGTTCGCGTCGCCGACGAGGAAAATCTGCTTGCGGAAATCACCCGCGTCACCGACGGCAAGGCGGAGACGCTGGAAGACGGCACGCTGTTCTATCCGTGGGCTGAATAATTCAAAAGCACCCGCGTTTTTTCGCGAGTGCTTTTTTCAGTTGTACAAAAAAAGCACAGCCTGAGCCTTGCCCAAGCTGTGCTTTCGTTGTAAGATTCGATGATCTTCTCTTCAGTTATAGACCGACGGATTACACCGGCATGGTCTTGTTGTCCTTATTGAGCATCGTGGAATCAATCTTCGTCTGATGCGCAGAGCGATACTCAAAGAACTTCGGCGCGACCTTCGGGAACAGGGCGTAGCTGAGCACGTCCTCCTCGCAGGTGGCCTGATCGCGGATTTCCTCGCGATACTTGTCCATTTCCGGCTTGAGCAGGTCGGCCGGGCGGCAGGTAATCACCTTGTCGTCGCCGATGGCCATCTTGCGGACTTCCTCGTTCACCGGAGCCGGGAGCTTGCCGTACTCGCCGCGCAGCAGACCCTTGGATTCGTTCGGGAAGGTCTTGTAGCGGCCGAACAGCACGTTCATCACCGCCTGCGTGCCGACGATCTGGGAGGTCGGCGTGACCAGCGGCGGATAGCCGAAGTCCTTACGAACCTGCGGGATTTCAGCCAGCACGTCGTAATACTTGTCCATCGCGTTGAACTGCTTGAGCTGGCCGATCATGTTGGAGAGCATGCCGCCCGGCACCTGATACTTCAGCGTGTTGGCGTCCACGCGCAGCACCTTGCTCGGCACGAGCCAGCCGTCCTTCTCCAGACGGGCGGCCACGCCGCGGAAGTGCGTCGCGCACTCGTTCATCAGCTCCATGTCCAGGCACGGGTCGTACTCGGTGCCCTTGAGCGTCGCGCACAGGGACTCGGTCGCCGGCTGGCTGGTGCCCTCGGCCATCGGGCTCAGGGCGGTATCCACGATGTCGCAGCCCGCCTCAATCGCCTTGAGAATGGTCATCGCGCCGGTACCGGCGGTGTTGTGCGTGTGCAGGTGGATCGGCAGCTTGGTGGTCGCCTTGAGCTTCTTGACGAGGCTGTAGGCCTCATACGGCAGCAGCAGGTTGGCCATATCCTTGATGCAGATCGCGTCCGCGCCCATCTGCTCGATCTCCTTGGCCAGCTTGAGGAAGTATTCCTCGGTGTGCACCGGGCTGATCGTGTAGCTGATGGCGATTTCGCAGTTTCCGCCGTATTTCTTGGTGGACTTGACGGCCTGCTCGAGGTTGCGCAGATCGTTCAGCGCATCGAAGATGCGGATGATGTCAATGCCGTTCTCGATGGACTTTTTGACGAACTCATCCACCACGTCGTCCGCATAATGCTTGTAGCCGAGAATGTTCTGGCCGCGGAAGAGCATTTGCAGCTTGGTGTTGGGCATCGCCTTGCGCAGCGCGCGCAGACGCTCCCACGGATCTTCGTTCAGAAAGCGCATGCAGGAGTCGAACGTCGCGCCGCCCCAGCACTCCAGAGAATAGTAGCCGATCTTATCCAGCTTGTCCGCGACGGGCAGCATCTCCTCCAGGCGCATACGGGTTGCGGCCTGAGACTGGTGCGCGTCGCGCAGAATGGTATCGGTGATAAGCACCTTTCCCATTGCTTATTCCTCCTTATTATCTGTCCCGGTTTTTCGGGAAGGGCGGCATTCCCCCACGCCGGAGGGAACGCCGCATCGTTTTTCAACCGTTTGAATCGTTCAAATCGCTGCTCGTGTATGTCATGCGTGGCTTCGCTCGCGTGTGCAAAGCCCTTCACTTTCCGCAAACTTCGGCGGAAGTGAAACCGACCTCAGGTCGGTTAGCCGAACATCGAGATGAACACGCCCGCCGCAACCGCAGAGCCGATAACGCCGGCCACGTTCGGGCCCATGGCGTGCATCAGCAGGAAGTTGCTCGGGTTCTCCGCCTGACCGACCTTCTGGGAGACGCGCGCGGCCATCGGCACGGCGGAAACGCCCGCAGAGCCGATCAGCGGATTGATCTTGCCGCCGGAGAGCTTGCACATCAGGTCGCCCAGCAGAACGCCGCCGGCCGTACCGCCGCCGAACGCGAACACGCCCATCGCGATGATCTTGAGGGTCTGCGGCTGCAGGAAGGTCTCGGCCTTCGCCGTCGCGCCGACCGTCACGCCCAGGAAGATGGTGACGATATTCATCAGTTCGTTCTGCGCGGTCTTGGAGAGGCGCTCCGTCACGCCGGATTCCTTGAACAGGTTGCCCAGCATCAGCGCGCCGATCAGCGGCGCGGCGCTCGGCAGCATCAGGGAGACCAGCACGGTCACGACGATCGGGAAGACGATCTTCTCGGTCTTGGAGACGGTGCGGAGCTGACCCATGACGATCTGGCGATCCTTCTTGCTGGTCAGCGCCTTCATAATCGGCGGCTGGATGACCGGCACCAGCGCCATGTAGGAATACGCGGCGATGGCGATCGGGCCCAGCAGACCCGGCGCGAGCTTGGTGGTGACGTAGATGGCGGTCGGGCCGTCCGCGCCGCCGATGATGCCGATTGCGCCGGCCTCAGCGGGGGTAAAGCCCAGGAACAGCGCCACGATGAACGCCAGGAAGATACCCAGCTGCGCGGCAGCGCCGAGCAGCAGGCTCATCGGGTTGGCGATCAGCGGACCGAAGTCGGTCATCGCGCCGACGCCCATGAAGATGAGCGGCGGGAAGATGCCCAGCTTAACGCCCTGATAGAGGTAATACAGCAGGCCGCCGTTCTGCTTGATATACTGATAGCCCACCAGCATATCGCCGTTGTAAATCGGGATACCGGCCTTGCCGTGGTACGTCGGGTTAGAGATGATCTCGTAGATCGGCTCGTCCATAATGCCCGCCAGCGGCAGGTTCGTCAGCAGTATGCCGAAGGCGATCGGCATCAGCAGCAGCGGCTCAAACTGCTTGACAATGGCCAGATAGAGCAGCACGAAAGAGATGAGGATCATCACCGCGCTCTTCCAGTTGCCCTTGATGATGTCGTAAATACCGGAATCGTTGACCAGACCCGCGACAGTGCCGCCAACGCTGAAGTCGGCCATCGCCTGCTCCACCGTGCCTTCGGCGCCCTCCGCCTCCTCATCCACATAGACGGGAATGAGCTGGTCGGAATCGCTGACCAGCGTCACATGGCCGTCGCCGATTTCGGCGGTTTCCGCCTGCACGGGGGCAGCGGTCTCCTCGGCGCAAACGGGCAGCGCCGCAAGCATGCAGCACAGCGCCAATCCGAGGATCACACTCAGAATTTTTTTCACAGCGCTTAACCCCTTTGCAGCTTATTCGAGCACAACCAGCACGTCGCCGGTGTTGACAGTAGCGCCCTTGGCGGCCAGAACCTGCGCCACCTTCGCGTCGTGCGGCGCCATGATCTCGTTTTCCATCTTCATGGCCTCGAGCACCACCAGCACGTCGCCCTTCTTCACGCTGTCGCCCGCCTTAACCTTCACATCGATCAGGTTGCCCGGCATCGGCGCGGTCACCTTTTCACCGGCGACGGCCTTCGGCGCGGCGGCCTTGGGCGCGGCCTTCGGGGCAGCCGCAGGAGCGGCAACGGGCGCGGCGGCCACAGGAGCGGCGCCGGCTTCAACTTCCTCAACGGCAACCTCGTAGCTCGTGCCGTTCACAGTGATCACAAAATTACGCATAATGGAGATCCTCCTCGCAAAATTGAATGTCTGTTCTGAAGCGGTTCGCCGGTTACATCCGGCTGTAGACCTGCTCCTCACGTCCGGCGCGGTTCCACGCGGGCGCGTTGTTGATGCGGCGGATGGAGCGTACGACAAAGCCCGTCGTGTTCTCCTCGCCGGATTGTTCCATCGCGGCCGCAACGGCAGCGGCGATGACGGCAATCAGCTCGTCGTCGTCCGTCTCCTCGACCGGCTCCTCCGCCACGGGGGCGGGAGCAGCGGGAGCGGGCGCGGCGGCCTTCTTCTTGCCCGTCGCGGAAGCCATGACGATTTCCATCAGCTTAATCAACGCAATCAGGATGATCAGGCCGACGAAAACCGTGCCAATGCCTACCAGCGCAACGGACAAGCCATATTGAAGAATTGCACCCATTCAAACTTCCTCCCCTGATTACAGCGGCATATTGCCGTGCTTCTTGGGCGGGTTGGAATCGCGCTTGCTGGAGAGGATTTCCAGCGCGGCAATCACCATCTTGCGGCTGTCTGCCGGGTCGATCACGTCGTCCACCAGACCCTCGACCGCGGCGTTCACGCCGTCAGCCACCTCGGCCTCATACTGCGCCGCCAGCTCCTCGCGCGCCTTCACGGCGTCGCCCTTGCTGGCCATGATCTTGTCCTTCCACATGATCTGGATGGCGGCCTCGCCGGTCATCGGGCTGATGACGCTGCCCGGCCAGGCGTAGGTCATGTCGGCGTTCGCGCTGCCGCCCATGGCGACATAGGCGGAACCGATGGCGTTGCCGATCACCAGCGTCACCTTCACGGTCGTCGCCTCGCTGTACGCATACACCAGCGTGGAAGCCGCGCTGAGCACGGCCATCTGGCGCTCGACGGTGTCAAACAGCTTGAGCCCCGTGGAATCCACCAGAGACACCACCGGGATGTTGTAGCAATCCGCAAAGCGGACAAAGCGGGCGATCTTCTTCATGCGGTTGTCGCAGGTGTCGCCCTTGCCGGTGTAAATGAAGGCGACCGTGCGGCCCGCCATCTTGCCCAGCGCGGTGACGGCATGGGTGTGACCCTTGCCAAACTCCAGCACAGAGCCGGTATCGGCCAGCGCCGCGATCAGCTCCGCGCCGTCGCAGCCCGCTTCGAAGCCTTCGAGGCGGCGGTTCATGTCCTCCTCCACGGAGAACGGCGCATCCTCAAGGTTGTTCGCCGGCAGCATGCCCAGCACGGCCTTGGCCTTGGCCATCGCGTCCGCTTCGCTCTCGCAGGCGAAATGCGCCGCGCCGGTCTTCACCGCCACGTCCGCGCCGCCGAGCTCCTCGGCCTTGACGTCCTTCTTCATGGCGGAAGCCAGCACCTGCGGGCCGGCCATCATCAGCGCGCCCGCAGGTTTGGACACGATCACCACGTCGGAGAGCTTCGCCATCATGGCGGCCGCGCCGACGCACGGACCGAGCACCAGCGAAATCATCGGCACAACGCCGCTCAGGCGAGCCATGTGCGCGAACACATCGGCATACGCCTCCAGCGCGGCCGCGCCCTCGCCCACGCGCGCGCCGTTGCTGTCGCACATGGCGACAACCGGGGTGCCGGTCTTGCGAGCCTGCTCAAGAATTTTGACGATCTTCTTCGCCTGCTTCGCGCCCATCGCGCCGTCCATCACGGCGAAATCCTGCGCAAAGACAAACACCGGGCGGCCGTCTACCGTGCCGCTTCCGGCCACAACGCCGGCGTCCTGCGCGAGCATGCTCTGCTCGACGAAGCTGCCGCCGTCCAGCAGCAACGCAATGCGCTCGCGCGCAGCCTGCTTGCCGCTCTTCTTCTGTTGCTCAACGCCAGCGGCACTCTCTTCGAGAATAGCCTGCTTGCGCGAGAGCACCTTGCTGAGATCCTGAAGGGTGCTCATTCCACTATCGCCTCCGTAATCGTATAGGGTCCGGCATGCATCGTCAGGCGACAATGCATACTCAGATACAATTTATCCCTTTTTCTTTCATTCCACAAATTCTTCCTATTTCCTTCTGGTTTTTTACAAAAAAATCAAAAAGAAACTTTTTTAACCGTTTTCGCAGCCCTGTTTCGCGCAAAAGCGCCCGCCGGTGAATTTGTTAAAGTTTTATCGCACATTTTCTTAAACATCATCCGTTTTTCTGAATCAGAAGGAGCTGCGGGGTGCCCGCCTTGGCGGCGATAAAGTTGTGGTGCAGCACGTTGTAGGTGCGCACGTCCAGCCCCGCCGCCCACGCCAGCAGCGCGTGCAGCTCCCGCGTGCCCTCCTCGTGGCCGGGATAGACGCAGATGCTCACAAACCCGTCGGGCTGAACAAGCTCGAGCGCGGCCTGCACCGCCCGCATCGTCGTTTCCGTCCGCGTGGTGACGATGTGCGCCGCGCCGGGCAGCCAGCCGAGGTTGAACATCACCGCGCGCGGCGAAACCGGCACGTTTTCCCTCATCGTCTCGTGACCGGCGAGGATCAGCGTCGCGCGCGCCCGCAGTCCCGCCGCCTCAAGCCGCGCCGCCGTGCGCTCCAGCGCCTCCTCCTGCACATCAAAGGCGTAGACGCGCCCCGTTTCGCCGACCAGTTCGCACAAAAACTGCGTGTCCTTGCCGTTGCCCATCGTCGCGTCCACGGCGATATCGCCCGGCCGCAGAATCTCCTCCATGTATCGCGCCGCCAGATGCCGCGCGTTTTTGAGGATGAATCGCTCGTCACTCATCGTCTGCCGCCTCCTCGCCCGTGTACAAATGCCAATAGCCGACGCCCCCGCCGCGAATGCCAACGTCCAGCCGCGCGGCCTCGCCGTTATCCATTCGGCAGAGGTAGCGGATCGTCGCCTCGCCGTCGCTTTCCGCGCTCATTTCGGCAAACGGCGGCTCTCCGTAGGCCTCTCCTTCTATATAGAGCGCCCCGCCGGATGCATACACGTCCGCGTCGCATCGGAAAAGCCCCGCGGCCGCCTGCGCCGTCATGCCGACCTGCAGCCCGCGCGGCCCCGGAATATCCCCCGTCGCCGTCACGCCGAGCACCACCTCCGCGCCCGTTGCCTCGTCCAGCCCCAGCCGAACCGCCGCGCCGTCGTAGAGCAGGATGCGCCCGCCGCCCGCCGGGAGCGTCTGCACCTCGTTCGGCTCGCCGAGCGCCTGCACCAGCACGTAGGCCTCCGCGCCGATCACCGTGCGCCCGTTCACCGTCAAATCGTCCGCGCCGAATATCGCCGCGCCGCTGGCCGTCAAAACGGCCTCGCGTTTCTGCCTGCCCGCGATCTCCTGCGCCGTCGCCAGCCCCGCTTCGGCCTGCGCCCGCGTGGAGGCCGCCGCCTTGACGCGAATACCGCTGACGGTATCGCCGTCGATCACATAGGTCAGCGTGTATTCCGTCACCGGCTCGTAAAGATCATACGTCAGCCATTCCACACCGTATACGCCGTCCTCGCCGAGGTACGCCCAGCACCAGCCCACGCCCGTCTCCTGCGTGCTCACCACGGCCAGATTCCCCTCCGCCTGCGGGATGCTCAGCCCGCCGAGCGCCTCGCTCAGCGTCATGCCCACGCGAACGCCGCGCGCATCCGTCACCTGCGCCGTGCTTACGTCGATTTCCTCAATCTGCGCCGCCGTCGGCGTGCCGCTTGTCGCCGCCTGCACCGTGCCAAATTCATATTCCTGCAAATATTCGCCCGGCCGCGCGGGGTCGAGCGTCTGCGCCGGGTCGTTGATCGGCGAAAATTGGAGAAGCGCCTGCGCGAACTGCGCCATCCAGCTTTTCGCCTGCTGCGCGTCGTATTCCTGCGCCAGCGCCGCGCCGGATAAGGCCGTTAAAATCGCCGCCGTCAGCGCCGCGAACCTCTTTCTTGCTCTCATCGGGATGTGATTCCTCCGTTCTTATTCCGTGATTGACTTGCTTTTTTTCAAAAACATGGTATCATAGACCTTGTATCTCAAGGGTGCAATCGGTTGAATGTATTATACCAGAATTCGCGCCCGACCGAAAGGAGTTTTTTCCGTGTCTGATCTTCAGCAGGGCTGTTCGCCCAGCGAGTGCGGCACCAAGCCCGCATGCGCCGGTTGCAGCCACAACCATAATCAGGCCGCCGAGACGGCCGAAAAGGAGCCGCCGAAGGTGCGCAAGGTCATCGGCGTCGTCAGCGGCAAGGGCGGCGTTGGCAAATCCCTCGTCTCCGGCGAGCTGGCCGTCATGCTCAGCCGCATGGGCTACCGCGTCGGCGTGCTCGATGCGGATATCACCGGCCCCTCCATTCCGCGCATGTTCGGCATCCACGACAAGGCGCTCGGCGACGGCGAGCACATTTTCCCCGCCGAAACCGAAAAGGGCATCGAGGTGATGAGCATCAACCTGATGCTTGAAAACGACGATGCGCCGGTCATCTGGCGCGGCCCGGTCATCGCCGGGGCGGTCAAGCAGTTTTGGGAGGACGTCGCCTGGGGCGAGCTGGATGTAATGGTTATCGACATGCCGCCGGGAACGGGTGACGTGCCGCTGACGGTTTTCCAGAGCATCCCGCTGGACGGCGTGGTCGTCGTCTCCACCCCGCAGGATCTGGTCGGCATGATCGTCCGCAAGGCCGTCAACATGGCCAATATGATGAACATTCCCGTGCTCGGTCTGGTGGAGAACATGTCCTACGCGCTCTGCCCGGATTGCGGCAAGCGCATCGAGCTGTTCGGCAAATCCAAGATCGCTCAGGAAGCCGCCGCGCTGCATCTGCCGGTGCTGGCGCAGCTTCCGTTTGATCCGAAGGCCGCACAGCTCTGCGACGAGGGCAGCATCGAGACCGTCGAAAACCCGCTGATGGCGGACGCGGCGCGCGCCGTCGCCGGTCAGGTGGGGCTGTAACTCCCTCAGTCAGCTTCGCTGACAGCTCCCTCTAAGAGGGAGCTCAATAATCGCTTACTCGCGACAACCCGCTAATAAACCTCCCTCTTTGAGGGACGTTGTATTCGCTGCTGCCTGTGGCAGAAACAAGCGAATACAACGCCGAAGGTTGGCACGGCGTAGCCGTGACGGAAGGAGTTGTCTCGACAGCATCCCGTTTATTTCGCAAAAACGGGATGTTTTTTTCATGCATCCATGATACAATGAAAGCAATACCGTTGCAAAAGGCAACACAGAAGGAGAGAAACATATGAAAACGAAATTCGGCATCGTCGGCTGCGGCTTTCTGGGCGGCATTGTAGCCAACGCATGGAAAAACGGCCTGCTGGCGGATTATGAGATGGTGGGCGTGACCAGCCGTTCCCCGGAATCGGCGCAGAAGATGGCCGAAACCGTCGGCTGTCCGGCCTGCGCGGATGTGGACGCGCTGCTCGCGCTCGAGCCGGAATACATCGTGGAAACCGCGTCGGTCGAAGCCGTCCGCGCGATGGCCGTCCCGGTGCTCCGGCGTGGCGTGAATCTGGTCGTCATTTCCATCGGCGCGTTTGCCGATCTCGCGTTTTATGAGCAGGTCAAGCAGGCCGCGCGCGAGGGCGGCGCGAAGGTGCATCTCGCCAGCGGCGCCATCGGCGGCTTCGACGTGCTGCAAACCGTCAGCCTGATGGCGCAGGCGCAGCGCCTGCCGGAGACGGCGGGCATCGAAACCCACACGGGCGCGCGCGGCTTCCGCAATACGCCGGTCTGGGCAGATCACCTGCTGACCGATACGGAAAAGACCACCGTGTTCACCGGCAACGCCAAGGAGGCCATCGCCACCTTCCCCCGCCGCGTGAACGTCGCCGTCGCCACGTCGCTGGCGACCACCGGCCCGGAAATCACCGACGTGACGATGCATTCCGTACCGAACTGGGTCGGCGACGATCACCGCATCACCGCGGAGATCGACGGCGTGAAGGCCGTTGTGGATATCTATTCGAGCACGAGCGCGATTGCGGGCTGGAGCGTCGTGGCGCTGCTGCGCAACCTCGCATCCCCGGTCGTTTTCTATTGATGGGAGGGCAGACGCATGTTTAAGAAGCTGGTCGCCATCGAGCCGGTCAACCTGATTCCCTCTGCGGAGGAAGCGCTGCACCGTTACGCCCGCGAGGTCGTTCTGTTCGGCGACGTGCCGAAGGACGACGCGGAGATCATCCGCCGTATCGGCGACGCGGACGCGGTGCTGCTCAGCTATACATCCCGCATCGGTCAGGCCGTCATCGATGCCTGCCCGGCCATCCGCTATATCGGCATGTGCTGCAGCCTCTATTCCGAGGCGAGCGCCAATGTGGATATCGCCTACGCCCGCCAGAAGAACATCCGCGTGCTGGGCATCCGCGATTACGGTGATCGCGGCGTGGTGGAATATGTGCTCCATGAGCTGATCGCCCTGCTGCATGGATACGGCATGCCGTCCCTGCGCGGCGAGCCGATTGAAATCACCGGCCTGCGCGTGGGCGTGGTCGGTCTCGGCGTTTCTGGCCGGATGATTGCGGACGCGCTCTCCTTCATGGGCGCGGAGATTTCGTATTACAGCCGCTCCCGCAAGCCGGAAGCCGAGCAGGCGGGCATGACCTACAAACCGCTTGACCAGCTTCTCTCCGAAAGCGAGGTCGTCTTCACCTGCCTGAACAAGAACGTGCTGCTGCTCGGCGCGCATGAGTTTGAGCAGCTCGGCGCGGGCAAGGCGCTCTTCAACACCTCCATCGGCCCCGGCTTTGACAGCAAGGCGCTGGAGAATTGGCTGAACCTGCCCAACACGCATTTCTTCTGCGATACCTATGCCGCGGCCGGCTCCGTGGCCGAGGGCTTCTTCGCCCGCGAGAACGTGCGCTGCCCCGGCTCTTCGGCCGGACGCACCAAGCAGGCGTTCGTGCTGCTGAGCGAAAAGGTGCTGGCCAACATCGAAACCGCGCTGGCCGAATAACCCCGAAACCCGAAAAATCCCCCGCCCATTTCGCATAGGCGGGGGATTCTCTTTATAAAATTCAGTCTTCCAAATTCTTTTTTCTTAGAAAATGCTAATCGGAACAATATAGTAGGTGACTAAGAGGGACTCTCGCTACTTTGCGAAAGGCAGACTGTAGACAAAAAGCTATTCTCCCCCCGAAGGGGGAGAATAGCCCTTTCCGCAAATGAAAGAATAGCTGAATTTCTTGATTTTGCTATTTGAGCCAAGTTTGCTTATGTCAACAAGCTGACTCTCGCTATTTTGCGAAAGGTTCTTTACTTTTCGTTATCTACAAATTCAAACAATTCTTCGACAGTCACATTGAATATTTTCGCTATATCCATAGCTAACTTTAAGGAAGGATTATATCTGCCATTTTCAAGGTGAACAATGGTTTCTCGCCTTGCGCCTACCATCTCAGCAAGTTCGCTTTGCTTATATCCTGCCCTCTCTCGATATTCTTTGATTTTGGTAATGAGAGCCATATTACACCCCCTTATTATCCATCACTACAAACATTACTGTACGAATAATAGATAAAGCCAAAATCGACAGTACAATTGCCCATCCAATAAATCCAGTACTAACAACATCCGCATGACCGAGAATGGCAGCGCCAAAGGCAACTGCAACCATTACACCAACTAAAAGTTTTAAGCAAATTGAATCACATCGTTTCAGGTTTTGTTCTGCCATTTCGTCGATGCCTTCTTTTTTATACTTTGAAATTCGGATCATTTGCAAAGTAAAGAAAGAAAAAAGAAAGACACCAAGCATGGATTGTACCGTTTCATACCAGTCTTTCCAATCGGTTCTTGCCCACATCCAATAATAGGATGTAAGGATGATGGCATAGACAATTTTAGTTCCGACAATTTCTTTTAAGGATACTTTCTTATTCATATTGTGTTTCTCCGATGTTATTTATTTCGCACTTGCGATGTTATAAATATATCACTCCTCTTCATGGATGTCAAGAGAAAAGTGAAATATTTATAACTTTCAGAACAGCCAAAAGGCTGTCAAGCCTAAACAGCTTGACAGCCTCATTTTCTTTGTAAAATTCAGTCTTCCAAATTCAAATTGCAAAACGAACCGAGATTTCCGTCCTTCCAGTGGCGGCGGCAGAGGCTGACATAGGCGGAATTGCCGCCCATCATAATCTGCTCGCCTTCGCGGACGATGTGCCCGTTCTGCACGCGCGCGTTGAACGTCGCCTTGCGGCCGCACCAGCAGACGGTCTTGATCTCCTCGATGGTATCCGCCCAGCGCAGCAGCTCGCGGCTGCCTTCAAACAGCTCGCCGCGAAAATCCGTCCGCAGGCCGTAGCAAATCACGGGAATCTCGCGCTCATCGACGATATCCACCAGCTGGCGCACCTGCGCGGCATTCATAAAGTGACATTCATCGACGATGATGCAGTCAATGCCCGTCAGGTCAATGCCGCCCAGCTCCTCGACATAGCGGCATTGCGCCACCAGCCCGCAGCGGGAGCGCACAACGGTCGCTCCGTCCCGATTTTCGATCTTCGGCTTGAGCATGAGCACCCGCTGCCCGCGCTCCCTGTAGTTATACTGAACCATCACCGCGTTGGCCGTCTTGCTCGAGCCCATCGCGCCGTATCGGAAATAGAGCTTTGCCATCTGTCCGTTCCCCCTGTTTGTTCACATCCTCTCCATTATACCCTTCGTCCCCATTTCTGGCAAGGGCTTTTATGGCCGGAAAACGCCTTTTTAGGTCATGGTTGGGTCATGCGAACCGCTTGGCTTCTGCCGCCGGGCGGACGTGTGCGGTCGGCTTACTCAAACCGCGCGTCCATGTACGCGCGCACGATGTCCACGCATTTCTGTTCGCTCATGTGCCCCGTGTTCAGGCAGAGATCGTACAGCGCGGCATCCTGCCACTGGCGGCCGGTGAAATATTTGAAATAATCCGCGCGGCGCTTGTCAATCTTCTTGATCTTCTTCTCGGCTTCTTCCAGATTCAGCCCGTCAGTCTCCATTACGCGACGAACGCAGTCCACCACCGGCGCGGTGACGAACACGTTGAGCACGTTATCCCGCCCGCGCAGGATGAAGTTCGCGCAGCGGCCGACGATCACGCAGTTGCGCGTAGCGGCCAGCTCGCGGATGATCTTCGCCTGATAGCGGAACAGATTTTCGTTGGAGATAAAGTCGTCGCTGTCCGGCGGGATGACCTCGCCCGTATAGACCTCGCGCGCGATTCGGAACAACGGAATACGCTGTTTTTCATCCGCCTGCCTGAACAGCTCCTCGCTGATGCCGCTCTCGTCAGAGGCAATCCGCAGGATCTCTCGGTCATAATACTCATAGCCAAGCTCTTTCGCGAGCAGTCTGCCCATTTTTCTGCCGCCGCTTCCGTAACTGCGGGCGATGGTGATGACGCGATTTTCCATACGATCCCCTCCTGACTGATTGGTGAAAATAAGAATTTGTTCCCGCCTTTATTATACCAAATTTTCGGATGAAATCAACAGATTTTCCATCATTTTACAGTCATTCTGACGTTTTCAATCCCGCGCCGCGTCATCATAGCCGACGGAGGGATTCCTTCACAAACGGCGCAATCCCCGCCAGCGACGGCGCGACCAGTGCGCAGAGCGCAGCGATTTCCGCGCTCGGCTGATCCTGATCGGGCACCATCGCGACCGTCATGCCCGCCGCGTGAGCGGATTGCACGCCGCTGGGCGAATCCTCCACGCCCAGCAGCACGCGGGGCGGCAGCTCGAGCTTCTGTGCCGCCAGCAGATACACGTCCGGCGCGGGCTTGCCGTGCGCCACCATCTCCGCGCAGGCCACCGCGTCAAAGGCCGCCTCCGCGCCGACCATGCGCAGATATTTGCGGGCGCGCGCCTCGGGCGTGGCCGTCGCCAGCCCAATGCGCAGCCCCATCTGTTTCAGCTCCCGCAGCATCGGCAGCAGCCCCGCCTTGGCCTCCACGCCGTTCTCGTCGATATAGGCCTCCATGATTTGCCGCCGCAGCGCTCGAACCGCGTGATAATCGAAATCCTCACAGACCTCGCGCCGCAGCAGCGGCTCCGCCCGTTCGGCGGCCATCGAGCGCACCATCAGCGCGTGCCTGTCCTCCATCGGATAGCCCATCTGCCGCGCCGCCTCCACCCAAAAGCGGCGATAGAGCTTTTCGGTATCCAGCAGCGTCCCGTCCAGATCAAAAACCACGCCTTGAAGCATGCCGCCCCTCCTTCGTTCGCTTGATTCGTTTTATCCGTTCACAACGTTGGTCGGCGCGCCCTTCACAAACGCCGCAACGTTGCCAACCACGATATTCAGCAGGCGCTGGCGCGTTTGCAGCGGCGCCCACGCGACGTGCGGCGTGAGAATCGCGTTCTTTATGCCCAGCAGCGGGCTGCCGTGCGCGGGCGGTTCCTCGCCGAGCACATCGGCCATGTAACCGGCCACCTTGCCGCTTTCAAGCGCCGCCGCCATCGCGTTTTCATCGACTAGCGGCCCGCGCGCCGTGTTGATGACGCGAACGCCCCGCTTCATCGCCGCAATCGCCGCCTCGCCGATCATGCCGCGGTTTTCGCCCGTCAGCGGACAGTGCAGCGAAACAACGTCGCTGTCCGCAAGCAGCTCGTCAAGCGTCACAAAGCGCACGTCGTCCCACCCCGCCTTGGGATGCGGCACGCAGACGAGCACCCGCATCCCGAAAGCCAGCGCGATTCGCGCGACGCTCTGGCCGATATGCCCAAAGCCGATCAGGCCGATCGTCTTCCCGGCGATTTCCTCCATCGGCTCTGTAAAAAAGCAGAAATCCCGGCTCGCCTGCCACGCGCCGCCGCGCACCTGTTCGCTGTATGCGCCCACGCGGCTCAGGCTTTCCAGCAGCAGCGCGAAGGTGTGCTGCGCCACCGCCTGCGTGGAATACGCCGGGGCATTTGTCACGACGATGCCGCGCCGCTTCGCCTCCGCCACATCGACGACGTTGTAGCCTGTTGCCGTCACGCCGACATATTCCATCCGTGGGCAGGCGTCCATCACCTCCGCCGTAATCAGCGCTTTGTTGGTCAAAACGATCTGCGCGTCGCCGATCCGCGCCGCCACGTCTTCCTGCGCCACGCGGTCATAGACCGTCACCTCGCCAAACTCGCGCAGCGCGTCGAAATTCAGTTCCCCCGCGCAGAGGGTATAGCCGTCCAGAACGACAATTTTCTTTCTGTTTTCCATGTTTTTCTCTCCTTGCCCGATGATTTTCCATTATACCCCTGCTCTGCCAACCTTTCAAGCCCGTCGGAAGATTGACTTTTTTCGCCTTCCCTGTTATACTGACACTATCATATTTTGCTGATTCCGCGAACGGAGGCATCCGAAATGAAGCGTATTGTCGTTTTTCTCGCCATGGCGTTGATGGCGTTTTCTGTCGCGCAGGCCGAATCCGAACAGGACTCGACTTTCGTGTTCGGCCCCGCCGATACCGAAACCGCCGCGCCGGAGCTCACCCCCTCGTCCACACCCGCGTCCACGCCGATTCCGGCCGATTCCGGCGAAACCGGGTTCGATTTCTCTCAGGTGGATAACCCGCTGGCCACGCCGGTGGCGGTCAACCCGATTGATATGCCGACCCCGACTCCCACGCCCGCGCCGAATTACGCCTATGAGACGTATAAAAACGACTCGATGGGCATTTCCTTCGATATTCCCTACACGTGGCTGCTCAACCCGGCCACCAATCAGGAGACGACCATTCAGTTCGTCGAGCCGAAGAGCGAGCGCATGGAGGTGGACGGCTATCAGACCCGCCTGACCGTCGAAAAATTCTCCGCCGGTCTCTCGCAGACCGCCTCCGACGCGCGGACGCGGCTTGAGTCCGTCATCACCGAGCTGGGCGGCATGTTCACCACCTTCAAGACCGGTGAAATCGCCTCCGCGAGCATCGGCGGCGCAAACGGCTATTACTGCTATTATTCGGCCACCTACAACGACGGCACGAAGGATTACAGTATGCGCGGCCGTCTGGTCGTCGTCGCGCACGACAAGGATCTGTTTCAGGTTCGCCTGACCGCCCCGAGCGCGTGGTATTCCTATTATAACCACGTCTACCGCCAGCTTCGTTCCTCGTTCAAGTTCCTGTAAGGCATAGCAAAAACGCTCCTTCCCATTCGCCGGGGGAGCGTTTTTTTATATCTGTTTTCCGCCGATTCATATTTCCGCTTTGAATCGCATATCGTTTTCTATAAAGAAAGCAAACAAAAAGCCGACCCGAAGGCCGGCCTGAATGGCTTACTTGCGACGCATGTACGCCGGAATCCCGTCCATGAAGGAGCGCGGCGTGCTGCGATCCTCATGCTGCTCCTGCGCGGGCGCCTGCTGACTCTGCATCGGCATATCGGGCATCGCCGCGTAGGGCGACACGCGCTGACCGGCCGCGCCCTCGTTGACGAACGCAGGCACCTCCGGCTCGCCCGGCATAGCGCCCTGCTGCGGGGCGGCGTAACCGGCCGTCACCGGCTGATAGCTCGGGTCATAGCGGGTATATCCGCCTCTCGGCATCCCGCCCTGCATGGTCTGCGGCTGATAGCTCGGCGTATAGCTCTGCGGCACATAGGGTGCCTGAGAGGGCAGCGTGGCCGGGCGGTCGATGCTGCTCGCGCGCGGCGGGAACGGCACCTTCTCAAAGCCCGTGGCGATCACGGTGATGTGCACCTCGTCCTCCAGCGCGTCGTCGATGCTCGCGCCGAAGATGATGTTGGCCTCGCTGTCCGCCGCGGCGGTAATCATCTCCACCGCGTCGTTGATGTCCACGATGCTGCAATTCGAGTTGCAGGTCACGTTGATGAGCACCGCGCGCGCGCCGTCGATGCTGGTTTCGAGCATCGGGGAGGAAATGGCGTTCTGCGCCGCGTCAGCCATGGCCTTTTCGCCCTTGCCGATGCCGATGCCCAGATGCGCCATGCCGCCGGATTCCATCACGGCCTTGACGTCCGCGAAGTCCAGGTTGATGATACCCGTCTGGCTGATCAGGTCGGAAATGCCCTGAATGCCCTGGCGGAGCACGTCGTCGGCAAAGTTGAACGCGCCCTTGAAGCTCGTGCCCTTCGGACAGACCTGAAGCAGGCGCTCGTTCGGGATGACGACCAGCGTATCGACGCGCTGCTTCAACTCGTCAATGCCGGATTCGGCCTTGCGCATGCGCGTCTTGCCCTCGAAAGCGAACGGCTTGGTCACCACCGCGATGGTGAGAATCCCCATGTCGCGCGCGATTTCCGCAACCACCGGAGCCGCGCCCGTGCCCGTGCCGCCGCCCATACCGGCCGTCACGAACACCAGATCCGCGCCCTTGAGCGCGCTGGCGATCTCTTCGCGGCTCTCCTCGGCGGCCTTCTTGCCGATTTCCGGCGTTGCGCCCGCGCCGAGACCCTTGGTCAGCTTTTCGCCGATCTGGATCATCGTTGCCGCGCGGCTCGTGCGGAGCGCCTGCACGTCGGTGTTCACCGCGATGAAGTCCACGCCAACCACGCCGCAATCCACCATGCGATTGAGCGCGTTTCCGCCGCCGCCGCCGCATCCGACGACCTTGATGGAAGCTGCCGGGCGCTCGTCCATTTCAATTTCAAACACAGGAAATCCCCCTTTTGTTTCGCTTTCAATGTTAAGGGAACGACGGGGCGCTGCCCCGTTCCCCGCCGGAAACCGGAGGCTCCGGCCTTCCCATTTCGTGATTCGCAGGCGATTCACGATGAAAAAAGCTGATGTTGCGTTTTATCTTTTCTTAAAGGCGCGCTTGATGCGGTCGAAAAGCCCTTCGTCCTGTTCCTCCTGCTCGATGGTGTTGTAAACCAGTTCGAGCAGTCCGCTGCCGCTGGCGTAAATCTGCGCCGGCTTGAGCTTGACGGTCTTGACCGCCGCCTCGCGGACGTTGCGGGCCAGCTTGCCCGCCGCGTAAACCCGCGCGCCGCCCATGGGCATCAGGCCGCCGCCGGTGAAATAGACGTTTGACCAGTTGCCCAGCCGAATCCCGCTCTTTTTCACCGCGTCGTCGATCATCTCCAGCATTTCGTCCACGCGCGCGTCGATAATCATGCTCACCTGTTCGCCGGAGAAGCTCTCCATCTGGCCGTTTTCGCCCTGCACCTCGATCTGCGTGTTCTTCGGCGCGTTGAACGTATAGCCCCGCTTGATCTTTTCGCACATGTCAAACGGCTTTTCCAGCCCGTAGGTCAAATCCAGCGTGATGTGCGCGCCGCCGACCGGCAGTACCTTCTGCCAGATCAGCGCGTCGCCCTCGACCGCCATCACCTCGGTGGAGAGATAGCCCACGTCCACCAGAATCGCCGTATGATCCCGCTCCTCGAACGGAATCATCTGCATGGCCTCGCCGACCGACGTGGAGAAGAAGCCGCGAACCTCGATCCCCAGCTCCTTGAGCCGCTCGGTCACGTCGTTGATGAAGAACTGATCCGCCAGCACAAAGCCGATCATGCCCTCCAGCATCGAGCCCTTCTGATCGACCGGTTCGAGCGTCTTCTGCCCGCCGTCCACCTTGAACCACGCCGGCGAACGGTGGATGATAACGCCCGTCGGGCGATCCAGCATCTCGGTCGCCTGCCGCTGGAGCTTCTCCACGTCCGCACTGGTGACCTTCGGATCCGCGCCCTGAAGCGCGACGCTCGATTCGATCACGTACACCCGGACGAACTCGCCCGGCACGCCGACGTAAACCTCTTTGATATGGGTTCCGACCTTCTTTTCCGCCGCTTCAACCGCGCTGGCGATCGCGTCGGATACATCGGAAGGCGCGTTCCATTCGCCGTTCATGAAGCCGTCATACTGCGCCATGCCCGCCGATGTGATGGTCACCTTCTGATACGCGCTCTCCTCCGCAAGCAATACCAGAACCTTGGATGTGCCAAAGTCCAGAACCGCCGTCGCTTTTTTCATCATACGATCTCATGCTCCTGTCTGCCCGCATGTAAATTCGCCCTTTGGGGGCGCAAGATATCATCTGATTTGCTATTATTATGCGAGTTTATTGTAACCTATTATCCCCGTTCTTTCAACCCACTTGAGCAAATTTTGTTCCAAATCCGTCCATTTTTTCAAGTTTCGGGCGTTGCGGAGGGCGCAATCGTCGGCGTCGCGGTCGGAACGGGGGTGATGGTCGGCAGCGTGTTGGGGATGTAGTGCGCCTCCCTGGCGCTGGAAACGTCGATCTTCGCGCCCTTCACCGTGCCCAGCGGCTCGCGCACGACGAGCACCTCGCGCGCGATAAGCAGCTTGGTTTCCAGCTTCGCGTCGTCGCCGAGCACGATGCGCGCGCCGTCCGTGGTCATCAGATACATGTTGTCCAGATTCTTGACGTCCAGCAGCGAAACGCGCCCCAGCATGTCCGTGCTGTCCAGCGCGGCGAGCACCCGCTGCACGGCCGCAAGCTGGCCGCTGTCGCGCACGGGCAGCCTTTCGCCGACCGTCACGCGGGAATTGTCGTCCAGAATCAGGTTATTGATCTTCGGCCCGGCCACGGTGTCCGGGTATGCGCTGCCCGCGCACTCGAGCACCATGCCCGTCGCGTCCACCACGTAATACAGGCCGAACGCATTGACCACGCCCATGCCCATCCGCTCGTTGATGTGCAGGCTCAGCGTGCCGCGATAGTCAAACTCGTGCCCGAGGTACTCGATATACCGGTTTCGCTCCATGTTCTTTTTCAGCTCCGCGTCGCTGATGGAAAACAGATTGTCGCCCTCCTGCACGCCGCTCAGGGCGATCACGTCCTCCTTGGAGAGGTTTCGGTTGCCGACAATCAGAATCCCGCGCACCCGGAACACCTGGCTGCACGCCAGCACCAGCAGCGCCGCCAGCACGGCCACCACCGCGACCGTCATCACCATCACCTGAGCCGCCGCTTTTTTGCGCTTTCTGTATCTCATGCTCTTCCCCCACTCTGTTGATCCGTCGGCTCGACGATCCGCGCGCCGTTTTCCCGCGAAATGCTCAGCAGCACGCCGACCGCCGCCATCATCACGCTGACCGATGTGCCGCCCGCGCTGAAAAACGGGAGCGGCAGCCCCGTCGTGGGCAGCATCCCCGTCACCACGCCCATGTTGATGAACGCCTGCAGGCCGATCATCGAGGTGATGCCCGCGCCGAGCAGGCAGCCGAAGCGATCCCGGCAGGCCAGCGACACGCGAAGCCCCGCCAGCACAAACAGCACGAACAACGCGATCACCGTCAGGCAGCCGATCAGCCCGAAATCCTCCCCGACAATCGCGAAAATGAAGTCCGATTCCGGATAAGGCAGATACGCGAATTTCTGCCGCCCCTGCCCCATCCCCATGCCGAACAGCCCGCCCGAGCCGAGCGCAATCAGCGATTGCGAGAGCTGATAGCCCTCGTCGCTCATCTTGGCGAACGGGTCGCGGAAGGAAAGCAGCCGCTCCCTTCGATACGGCGCGCTCCATGCGTAAAACGCGCCGACGGCCAGCCCGCCGAGTCCCAGCAGCGCGATATGCCGCCTTCGAATCCCCGCCGCAAAGAGCATCACCAGCGCGCAGATCAGGATGCTGCCGCCGGTGGAGAGATTCGGCTGTTCCAGAATCAGCAGAAACATCACGCCCGGCACGACCAGCAGCGGAATGATCCCCGTAAACAGGCGGTCAATCGCCTCGCCGCGCCGATCCAGCGCCCCGGCCATGAAAACGACCATCGCGTATTTCGCAAACTCCGAGGGCTGCATGCTCAGCCCGAAGATATTCAGCCACCGCCGCGAGCCGTTGATGCTCACGCCGATTCCCGGAATAATCACCAGAATCAGCATCAAAGCGCTTGCCGTCAATAAAAGCAGCGTCACTTTGGGACGCCGGAAAACGCGATACGGCACACGTGAGAGCGTCACGCAGGCCGCAGCGCCCAGCGCCACGCCGATCAGCTGCTTTTTCACCGCGGCAAGCGCGTCGCCTGTCGCCGCCTTTTGATAATAGGTGGCGCTGAACAGCGTGACCAGCCCCATCAGGAGCAGCAGCACCATCAGCGTAACCACCGTCTTGTCGCAGGTTCGTCTGACTGGATTCGGCATGGCTCTTTCCCTCCCGACTGCATGTTTTTGTCTCTTTTGCAGCCGGTCACGGGCTTACTTCATCGCCATGACCTTTTCCTTGAAGATTTGACCCCGGTTTTCGTAATCGGTAAACATGTCAAAGCTCGCGCAGGCCGGGGAAAGCAGCACGTTGCCGCCCTTCTTCGCCAGCTTCCGGCACGTCGCCAGACACAAATCGAAATCGTATCCCGTCATCGTGTAGGCCGAGTAGCCCGCGCGGTCGAGCGCGTCCTTAATCTGGTTCGCCGTGTCGCCGATGAGCACGCAATGCTCGATCAGCGGCGCTTCCACGATGCTCTTGGCCAGCGGATCAAACGACACCTTCTTGTCGCTTCCGCCGAGGATGAGCACCGTCGGCCTGTTCATCGTCGCGATGGCCTTCTGCGTGGAATCGACGTTCGTTCCCTTCGAGTCGTTGATCCATGTCACGCCGTCCAGCTCGCGCACGGTTTCAATGCGGTGCTCCACGCCCCTGAAGGTTTTGAGCACCTCGCGCATCGTCTCGCAGGGCACGCCCATCACGCCGGTAATCGCCACGGCGGCCAGCGCATTTTCAAGGTTGTGCGGACCGGGGATATACACCTCGTCGCAGCGGCAGACCCGCTGCTCGCCCTCGCCGAGCTTCAAAACGATGTGCTGATCCTCGACATACGCGCCGAAGGGCACCTTCTCCCGGCGGGAGAACCACGCCACCCGCGCCTTCAGCCCCTTGGCCATCTCGCGGCAGGTCGCATCGTCGTAGTTGAACACGGCGACGTCCTGCTCCGTCTGGCGGTCAAAGATGCGCCGCTTCATCGCGATATAGACAGCCATCGAGCCGTGGCGGACGATATGATCCTCCGTGATGTTGAGCACCGCGCCCACGTGCGGGTGGAACTGACTGATGCCCTCGCACTGATAGCTGCTCACCTCGGCCACCGTCACGTCGTCCGCCTTGGAAATGCCCGCCGTCGCGGTGATCGGGTAGCCGATGTTGCCGACAACGTGCGTCGTGCGCCCCGCCGCGCGGAACAACTCGCCCACCAGCGTCGTGGTGGTTGTCTTGCCGTTCGTACCGGTGATGGCGACAAGCGCGCCCTTCGTCAGCCGCGCGCCCAGCTCCAGTTCACCCATGACCTCCACACCCTGCGCAATCGCGCTCTGCACAAACGGCTTTGCCCACGCGATGCCGGGGCTGATAATCATCATATCCTGACCGGCGATCAGTGCGTCGGCCGCCTGCCCCAGCGCAAAGACGCAGCCCGGTGCGCGCAGTTCATCCAACGCGCCGCCGAAATCCGCTTCCGGCTTCGTGTCGGTAATCGTCACCTGCGCGCCGAGGCTCAAAAGCAGCTTGGCCGCCGCAATGCCGCTGCGCGCCATGCCGCAGACCAGCACACGCTTGCCGTTTACGTTCATATTCATCCGCCTCCGCTTGTCTTACAAAACGCCCAGCAGCGTAATCACGCAGAGAATAGCCGTCGTCACCATATACATGGTCACGATCTTCGTCTCGTGAATGCCGCAAAGCTCAAAATGGTGATGAATCGGCGCCATTTTGAAGATACGCTTGCCATGCGTCTTTTTGAAATATGTGATCTGGATGATATCCGAGAGGCTGCTCATCAGCATCCAGAACGCAATCAGCACCAGAATCAGCGGCTGGCGCAGCAGCATGGCCGCGGCCACCACCGCGCCGCCGATAAACATCGAGCCGGTATCGCCCATGAACATCTGCGCCGGATAGGCGTTGCGGGAGAGGAACGCCATGCACGCGCCGCACATCGCCGCGCACCCCACGCCGAGGCTCCCCAGCGAGGCCGCGCCGCAGAGTACGGCGAGCGTCGCGAAATCGACCATGGAAACGCTGGTCAGCAGGCCGTCAAGGCCGTCAAGCAGGTTGGCGCTGTTGGTCGTGCCCACGATGATGAACATCATAATCGGGATATACCAGATGCCCAAATCCCATTCCACGCGGAAGAACGGCACCTTGATGACGGAGCCGACCTGCGGGTGGAAGTAGCAATAGCAGGAGAACGCCAGCGCCAGCAGCGTCTGAAAGATCATCTTCTGCTTGGGGGTCAGGCCGCCGTTCTTGCCCTTGCGGATCTTGGTCATGTCGTCCACAAAGCCGATGCACAGGTTGCCCAGCGCCATCAGTAGCATGGCCAGCAGCATGTTCTGCCCCATCGGCACGCTGTAATCGTTCATCACCAGCGCTGCGGCGATGGCCGCGCCCGCAATGACGAGGCCGCCCATCGTCGGCGTACCCTGCTTTTTCTTGTGCGCTTCCGGCGCAAGCTCGTAGATATTCTGGCCGAACTTGAGCTTATGCAGCACGGGCAGCATCACTTTGCCCAGCACAATGCCGACCGCGAACGCAATCAGCAGGGTTATCATCATCCTTTGCATGCTCCTCATTCCTCCGAAGCGCGGGATTGACCCGCTTGATAGGCTTTACTCGGCGCGGTTTTCGCCGGCGATTTCTTCCAGCAGCTCGGACACGATCACCTTTTCGTCGAACGGATGCTTCACGCCCCGAATCTCCTGATACGTTTCGTGCCCCTTGCCGGCCAGCACCACGATGTCGCCGCTGACAGCCATCTCCATCGCCTGCCGAATCGCCTCGCGCCGGTTTTCAATCACTTCATATTTCGCGCCGGTGGGCTTAATTCCTGCCTCAATCGCCGCAAGAATCGCCATCGGGTCTTCAAAGCGCGGATTGTCGCTGGTCAAAATCGCATAATCGGCCAGCCTGCCCGCGATTTCGCCCATCATCGGGCGCTTGCCCTTGTCGCGGTCGCCGCCGCAGCCGAACACCAGAATGATGCGCCCGTGGCAGAACTCGCGGACGGTTTTCAGAATGTTCTCCAGCGCGTCCGGCGAATGGCTGTAATCCAGAATCATGCGGTACGGGGTCTTCGTCGGCAGCATCTCCACGCGCCCGGGCACGCTGACCACGGCCTCCAGACCGCGCTTGATCGCGTCCAGCTCCACGCCCAGAATCAGGGCGCAGGCAGCGGCGGCCAGCGCGTTGTACACGTTGAACATGCCCGTCAGCAGCAGATGGACGCGCTCGGCATGCAGGTTGCGCAGATTGAGCGTAAAGGATACGCCGGTTTCCGTGATTTCGATATCGCGGGCAAACAGATCCGCCTTGCCGCTGATGCCGTAGGTCAGCAGCGGGCAGTCGAGGCTGTCGCAGACGGCCTTCGCCGTCTCCTCGTCCACATTGACGGCGGCGTTGCGCGCCATGCCGGCGGAAAACAGCAGCTTCTTGGCCGCGAGATAGTTGTCCATCGTGCCGAAGAAGTCGAGGTGATCCTGCGAAAGATTCGTATAGGCCGCCGCCTCAAACACCACGCCGACCAGCTTGCGCAGATACAGCGCGTGGGCGGAAACCTCCATGCACACGACCTCCACGCCCGCGTCGGCCATGATGCGCAGAATTTCGAACATTTCAATCGGGTCCGGCGTGGTCAGATGGCTCGGCAGCTTCGTCTGACCCGCGATGCAGCCCGTCGTACCGATAATGCCGCAGCGCATGCCCGCGCTTTCAACGATGCTCTTGAACAGGTAGGTCGTGGTCGTCTTGCCCTTCGTGCCGGTCACGCCCACGAGCTTCATCCGCCGCTCAGGATGGCCGTTAAACGCGCTGGCGATGCGCGTCATCGCGGCGCGCACGTCGGTCACGACCACCTGCGGGCAGTCGATGGCCAGCTCGCGCTCCACCACCAGCGCCACGCAGCCGCCTGCGACGGCCTGCGGCGCGAAATCATGCGCATCCACGCGGCCGCCCCGGATGCAGAAGAACAGGCCGTCTTCGCATTTGGCGCGCGAATCCGCCGTCAGGGCTTTGATTTCCGTCTGCGCGTTCCCCGTGATTTTGACCAGCTCGGGCATGCCCGCCGTCAGTTGTTCAAGGTTCATCGTCATTCCTCCATTTGTTGTCTGCTTTATGGCATTTCAAACGTCACCAGCACCTGCGTCCCCTCCGGCGCGTAGCTGCCGCCTATGGGGCTTTGTCTGGCCGCAAGGCCGTCGCCCTGCGCGTTCATTTCAAATCCGTCGAGCCGAAGCGCCTGCGCGCTCTCCCGCATGTCCAGCCCGAGCACATCCGGCACGCGGGCATAATCCTGCGCCTGCGGCGCGGTTTCACCCGTCACGTAGAGCATCGCGCAGAATCCCGCCTGCACCGTCGTTCCGGCGGGCGGAAGCTGCCCGGTCACGCGGGGGCTTTCCCCGTCCGTCACCGCGTCGATGTCCGCCTCGCGCAGAATCGCCTTCGCGTCGCGCACGTCCATCCCCGTCACATCCGGCATGGTCACGCGCTCGGCCTCCGCGCTGCCGTCCGTCTTGGCAACGCCCAGCAGCGGCAGGATCTCCTCAAAAATCTGCGCGGCAAACGGCGCGGCCGTCGTCCCGCCGAAATCCGGCTTGACCTTCGCCTCGTTGACCGTCACCAGCAGCGCGACCTTCGGGCTTTCCGCCGGGGCAAACCCGACGAACGAGCCGATGTGCAGGTTCGATTCGATTTTCCCGTTCTTGTAAATCTGCGCCGTTCCCGTCTTGCCGCCGATGGCATAGCCGCTCGTTTTCGCGTTTTTGCCGCCGCCGTTTTCCACAACGCCGTATAAAAGCCTGCGCATCGTCGCGCTGGTCTGGGCGGAAATGGGCGTCGCCGCCACCTGCGGGCTCGTCTGCCTGAGCAGGTTTCCGTCGCTGTCTTCAATGGCCTCCACCAGATATGGCTTCATCAGCCGCCCGCCGTTGACCACCGCGCACGCCGCCGTAATCATCTGAATAGGCGTGACCGCGACGCTTTGCCCAAAGCCGATGCGCGCCAGATCGACGTTCTTCACCCGGCTCTGCCCGATGAGGATGCCGCCCGCCTCGCCGTATAGGTCGATACCCGTGCGCCTGCCCAGCCCGAACGCATGCAGATATTGGTAAAACCGCTCGCTGCCCAGCCGCAGCGCAAGCTGCGTGAACACCGGGTTGCAGGAATTTTCCAGCGCCCGCGCCATCGTCTCCGCGCCGTGCGGCGCGCCCCAGCAGCGAACCGTGCTGCCATCCACCGTGATCCTGCCCGAGCAGTAAAAGCCCTCCTGCGGGCTTGTCGCCCCGCAGTCGATCGCCGCGGCGGCCGTCAGCATCTTGAACGTCGAGCCCGGCTCGTAAACGTCGCTGAGCACGGTCAGGCGCATCAGCTCGTTGAGCCGATCCAGATCGTCTCTGGGCGGGTTCGCCGGGTCGTATGTCGGGTACATCGCCATGGCGAGCAGCGCGCCGGTGTTCACGTCCATGGCGATTGCCTGAACGCTCACCGCGTCGTTGACCTGCGCACATTCGCGCACGGCGCGCTCCACGGCGGCCTGAACGTCCCGGTCGATGGTCAGCCGCAGGGTGTTCCCCTGCTCGGCGGGCACGTAGAGCGTCACCCCGTCGGGAAGCGTCCGCGCCCTCGCGTCCACCTCGGTGATCATCTTCCCCGGTTTTCCGGCCAGAACGTCGTTGTATTGCAGCTCGAGGCCGCTCTGCCCCTCGCCGTCCACGTTGCACAGCCCCAGCGTCTGCGCCAGCAGCGTACCCATAGGATACCATCTACTCGCGTCTTCGTCAAATGTTATTCCGATTAAAGCCTCGGCGTCGGGAGAATTTCCGTTTTGCCGGATCGCCCGAAGCCTGTCCGCGTCCTCCCGCGAGAGCTGTCTGGCCAGCGTAACGGAGGCTGCCTTGCTGCCGGACAGCTTTTTCAGGATTGTCTCCTCGTCAAGCCCCAACTCCCGCGCAAGCACCTTCGCCAGTGCGCCCGCGTCCTTCACGTCCCTCGGCCTTGCGGTCAGGATGAAGCTCGTCACGGACTGCGCCAGCAGCCTGCCGTTTACATCCACAATGTCTCCGCGCCGCGCGGCCACCACGCCGCTGCGCGTCCATTGCTTCACGCCGCGGGCGGTCAGCTCCTTTTGCCGCACGATCTGCACATCGACAAGCCGCGCGCAAACGCAAAGAAAGAGGAGAAAGAATCCGCCCATCAGCAAGACCAGCCGCTTTCGTACGGTGGCTCCCGGTGAACGCAAGCCCTCTCACTCTCCAATATGAAACACATTGAGCAGACCCAGCAGGAAATCGAGGATTTCCATGTGTGTCTGACCGACTGTCTGTGCCTCTTCCCGCGCCTTTTTATCCGGCGCCTGAATGTAGATCGTTTCGGTTTGCGCGCGCTCGCGCCGCAGCATGCCCAGTTCGTTCTGCGCCAGATTGCGGATGCGCTCGCCGCTTCCGGCGATTTCAAGCTGCTGCGCCAGCTTTTCGTTTTCCTGCCGAAGCGTGATCGTCTGCGCCTGATAGCGCTCGATCGACCGCTGCGCGTTCACGCCGGAAACCATGTTGCGCCCCCACGCCGCGGCCATCACCAGCATCGTCGCCGCGAGCATGGCGCAGACGGCCACGCCCTTGCGATCCCGCCGAATCTCCGCCAGCAGCCGGTCAATCGGCCCGAGCTGCTTTCTGGCGGCCGTCTTGCGCGCGGGCGCGCGCCTCTGCGTCTCCGGCGTAGCCTTTTGCAGCGCCGGATCCGGCGTATCGCGCCACGGCCTTTCGCTGCGGTAGCCCGCCCTGTTCAAATCGCGCAGGTTTTCCCTTGCGGAACCGGCCGGGTCGGCGGAAATATACAATTCTCTTTCATCCGCCGCCGGGCGCGTGCGCTTTTCGGCATAGCCCGCGCTGACGTAGCGCCCGCGGCTGACCCGCATCGTCCGTGTCCCTGTCATGATTGTATTCCCCCTTCCCGCCGTCAAGAACCTCGCTTAAACGGTATCTATGCCCGCGCCGCGCTTTTAAGACGGGTATTTTTCGTAAACGTAATCCACCAGCGAATCGAATTCGTCCTCCGTCTGCGCCTCCATCTTGGCGTAGACCTCGGCGTCCCAGACCTCGATATAGTGGTTCAGGCCGACGAAAACGATGTCTCGCGTCAGGCCGATCTTCGCGCGCAGCTTGGCCGGGATCAATACGCGGCCCTGCGCGTCCATGCTGTTTCCGGAAAAAGAGACGCTCATCAGGTAGCGCTCGTATTGCAGCCCGATTTTATCCATCGGGTTGATATGTGAAAGCCGCTCAAGCTGGCCGTCCCAATCCGCCTTGGGATAAATCGCGACGGCCGTTCTTGTCGGGTTGATGGTGATCGTGAAATTTTCGCCCAACGCTTCTCGGAAGGAGGCAGGAATGATGACGCGGCCTTTTCCATCCAGCGAGTGTTCGAACGAACCGGAAAACGCCATGTAAGCCATGCTGCACATCCCTCCTTCCCCAACTCAACCACTTTGCTCCCTTTCCTAATTACTTTACACCATTTCCCTCCACTTTTCAAGCGTTCGTCGATGAAGAATTTGCTAAATCGTCAAAAACTGTGTAACAAATGCGTAACATATCCCGTTCGTTTAACAATCGGCGTTTTATTCCGCGCGTTCTCGTTCTTTTCCACGCTCTTTTCTTTTGGTTCAAATCCGTGTATAATGGAGATTAACGATTCAACCGCCGCAGAAGAAAGCGAGGATGCGCAGCCATGGAAACAATCGAGGCCTTTGCCGATGAAACGGTATTCCGAAACGACGAAAACGGGTATACCGTTCTGGTGGTCAAGGCGGGCAAATCGCGCGTCTCCGCCGTGGGCGTCATGCCGCCGGTCACATCGGGTGAAAAGCTCCGCATCACCGGCGAATGGACGGAGCACCCGGTCTACGGCCGCCAAATCAAGGTGCAGAGCCTTGAGATCGAGCAGCCGACGACCCTGTCCGGCATTGAAAAATACCTGTCCAGCGGCATGATTCGCGGTGTCGGCCCGGCGACGGCCAAGCTGCTCATCCGCGCCTTCGGCGAAAAGACGCTCGACGTGCTCTATTCCGAGCCAGAAAGGCTGCTGGAGGTATCGGGCATCGGCGAAAAGCGCGCCCGCATGATTCAGGAAAGCTATGCCGAGCAGGCGCAGCAGCGCGAGGCCATGGTCTTTTTGCAGAGCTACGGCGTCACCCCCGCGCTGGCCGTCAAAATCTACAAGCGATACGGCGAAAACGTGCGGCAGGTCATCACCCGCAACCCCTATCGCCTCGTGGAGGACGTGGAGGGCATCGGCTTTAAGACGGCCGACCGCATCGCCGCCTCGCTGGGCATCGAGCAGGATAGCGAATACCGCCTCAGCGCGGGCGTGAAATACACGCTTTCGGATGCAACCGCCGTCGCCGGGCACTGCTATCTTCCCCGGCCGGAGCTCGCTTTAGCCGCGCGGCGCATCCTCGGCAACGACCCCGATTTAATCGAGCGCACCATCGACAGTTTGATTCTCTCGCACGAAATCGCCGCGCAGATTCTGCCGGGCGACGACGATGAGGACGTCGTCGCGCTCTATCTGCCCTCGACCTACCGCGCCGAAAGCGAGGTCGCGCGCCGCCTGCGGGAGATGATCGATGCCATGCCGGATACGATGGCGACCGACCTGTCCGCGCAGATCGACGAGCTGGAGCGCGTGGAGGGCATCGCCTTTCACGCCCAGCAGCGGCAGGCCATCGAAACCGCCGTCACCAGCGGCATGACCGTCATCACCGGCGGCCCCGGCACGGGCAAAACGACGATCATCAAGTGCATCATCAAGCTGCTCAGCGTCCACGGCGATATCGCGCTCGCCGCGCCGACGGGCCGCGCCGCCAAGCGCATGAGCGAGGCCTGCGGCATGGAGGCCAAGACGCTCCACCGCCTGCTGGAATACGGCGGCGAGGAGGGCGACTTCGCCCGCACGCAGGATAACCCGCTGGAATACGACGCGCTCATCATCGACGAAATGTCCATGGTGGATATCTTCCTGATGCGGTCGCTTCTGCGCGCGCTCGTCCCCGGTACGCGGCTGATTATGGTCGGTGACGCGGATCAGCTCCCCAGCGTCGGCGCGGGCAACGTGCTGCGCGACATTCTGGACAGCGGCGCGATCCCCTCCGTCCGCCTGACCGAGATTTTCCGGCAGGATGAAAAGAGTATGATCGTCTACAACGCCCACCGCATCAACCGCGGCGAAGCGCCCCGACTCAACGCGAAGGGCAGCGACTTTTTCTTTGAGCGCGCCGTCTCCCCGTCCGACGCGGCGAAGCGCATCGTCGCGCTCTGCGCCTCCCGCCTGCCGAGCTTCCTGCACCTCGATCCCGTCCGGCAGATGCAGGTGCTCAGCCCGACCAAGAAGGGCGAATGCGGCGTATGGATGCTCAACCAGCTTTTGCAGGCGGAATTCAACCCCGCCGCTCCCGGCAAACACGAGCGCGTGCGCGGCGATACCACCTTCCGCGAGGGCGACAAGGTGATGCAGACGCGCAACAACTATCAGCTCAAGTGGCAGAAGGAAGGCGTGTTCGGCGCGGAGGAAGGGCAGGGCGTTTTCAACGGCGACATTGGCTTCATCGTCTCCATCGACCCGCAGGAGCACGTGATGAGCGTGCAGTTTGACGACGAGCGTGTGGCCGAATACGAGGGCGCGGACGTGGACGATCTGGAATTGGCCTACTGCATCTCCGTGCACAAGAGCCAGGGCAGCGAATTTCCCGTCGTGGTGATGCCCGCCGTGGGCGGGCCGCCGATGCTGCTGACGCGCAACCTGTTTTATACCGCCGTCACCCGCGCGCGCCGCATGGTGATGATCGTCGGGCGCAAATCCGCCATCGACCAGATGATCGCCAACGTCAACACGCGCCGCCGCTACAGCGCCCTCTGCTGGCGGCTTCAGCAGGTGATGAGCCTGTGACGCGCCCGTAAAGCCCGTTAAAGAAAGGAGCTGCCGCCATGTCCCGGCTTGATTCGCGCCTGCTTCGCGCGCTAGATGATTGGCTGTTTCCCGAGCGCGTCGCCTGCCTGTGCTGCGATGCGGCGCTGGGCGGCGACGATCAGAGCGGCCTGTGCCCCGGCTGCGCGCAGGCGCTTTCCCGCCTCGCCGGTGAAATTGAGGCGCTTCCGCCGCCCGCAGGTATTGACGAGGCGCTTGCCGCGTTTCCCTACGCCGACCAGCCCCGTCAGTTGATTTTGATGCTCAAATTCAACAGCGTGCGCGCCGCCGCGCTTCCGTTGGCCCGCGCCATGTCGTCGCTCCCGCTCGGGGTTTACGACGCGCTGGTGCCCGTGCCGACCACGCGCCGCCGCCTGCGGCAGAGGGGCTTCAATCAGGCGCAGCTTCTGGCCGAACGCCTCGGCGAAATCTGGGGCATGCCCGTCCTTCCCGCGCTCTCCCGCCGGGATGAGCACGCGGCGCAGACGAAGCTGAGCGCCGAAAACCGCCGCCGCAACCTCGAAGGCTGCATGGAGGCGGATTCCGCCGTCCGCGGTCTGCGCGCTCTGGTGGTGGACGACGTATTGACCACCGGCTCCACCGCGTCGGAAGCCGCAAGAGCGCTTCTCGCCGCGGGCGCGGCGCGGGTCGGGCTGGTTACGGCGGCAAAAACGGTTGGCGACAAGGGCGGCGCATTGTTTGCGCCCGCGCGGGAGCTGCCCTCTTTTGTGCAGATTCTACGCGGAAAATAAGAAACTTTGTAAAAGCGCTTGCAATTTTTTTAGTTTGCGCTTATAATGGCGTAGGATGATTCATTCGGGTCTGTGGTTGAAAGTCGATGCCAGTCGCAGGCAAAACGATCCACGTAATCCGGCCAAAGCGCCGGGGAGCATGGTGCGGCTTAGAAGTAAGTCCGTCCAGGTTATATTCTGAGAGGGTCAGTAGTGGGGCACCAAGGTGTATGAGCGAACGCTCCTGACGGCGAGTGTGGGGTCAAAGACCAGGTCAGCCGGAAGTTTCATGCCGATTTCTATTTTTTTATTTTTTTCGGAGGGGAATATCCCATGTATCAGGACAAGACTTTGACCTGCAAAGACTGTGGCCAGGAATTTGTGTTCACCGCTGGTGAGCAGGAGTTCTACGCGGAGAAGGGCTTCCAAAACGAGCCGACCCGCTGCAAGGCCTGCCGCATCGCCCGCAAGAACAGCCGCCCGGCTAACGGTGAGGCTCAGCAGCGCGAAATGTACGAGACCACCTGCGCGCAGTGTGGCGCTCCGACCCGCGTGCCTTTCATCCCGAAGAACGACCGACCCATCTATTGCAGCGAGTGCTATGCTTCCCGCCGTGCTTCCCGCTATTGATTGATGAAATAAGTCCCGCGCCGAAAAGCGCGGGACTTTTTTGTTTACGGTAAATCATTGCTTTAGCAAAAAACGCACAAGGGATTGTCAAGCCTAAACCAAACATTTCAAGAAGCGAATATCTAAGCATTTTGAGATATGGGGCTTTGCCCCATCGCCCCACCAAAGGGCTTTCCGTTTTCGTTTGTTTGTTTCTGCCACTGGCAGCAACAACCGAAAACCTCTTTGGAAACCTTCGGGCGCAAATACTTCGTTATTTCTTAATATATCGGTGTTGTTAGCTTGACAGCTCCGCTAGATTTCCAAATGAATCTGCCGCATGATTTCGCCGTAATCCGGCGCCGCCAGCGTGAACGTCAGCCGGTTTTCCGCCGTCTGCGGCTTTTCAAGCGCCCGGATGAGCGCGCGCATGCCGTCGCCGGTCAGGCAAATCCGCGTCGGGGCGCTCGGCTCTCCGTCCCCCTCCGGCAGAGCCGCCCACGTCGCCGCGCCGACGATTCCATCGACCGCAAGCCCGCTCTTTTTCTGGAATTTCCGAACGGCCTCCCGCGTCTTTGCGCCAAATTTGCCGTCCGCCGCGTCGTTTAAAAAGCCCAGCGTTTGCAGCGCCGTTTGCAGCGCGCGCACGTCCTCTCCGCTGCTGCCCATGCGCAGCGTCCGCCTCGGCTTGAGCGGCGTTTCCTCCCCTGCGTCTTTTCCCTCGTCCTCCTGCGCGTCGTAATCCACCGCCAGCCGCGCCCAATGCGTGAACGTCGTTCCGCGAATCGGCCGGCGCACCACGCCGTAGGCGTGCCCGCGCGCGTCCACCTCCTCCCCATGGCCGACGCTCACGCCGGTGTGCGTCATGCGCCCGTCGCGCATCGTGAACAGAAAAATTCCGGCCTCGTCCGGCAGGGTGTCGATCACGTCCTTTTCCTTCCAGATTCCCGCCGCGCGCCATTGGCTCGTCGCCCCGCTGGGCAGGCTGACCCCGGCGCGCCGCGCCACGTCCCGCGTCAGTTGGGCGCAGTCGTAGCAGGGCTTTCCGATCCATTTTTTGCCGTATCGCTCGATCTGTCCGGCATAGGCCGGGTATTGCCGCATCTGCTGTTCCATCCGCGCGCGCGTGCAGATCCAGCCCGTCGCGCCGTAAATATAGCCGCAGCCCACAAGCGCCAGCGCACGGGCCGTCATTGCGTCTCTCTTTGAAGGCATACAAAAACCCCCTTTCCTTCCATTTTACGAAGGAAAGGGGGAACCTGTTTATGCTTTTTCCCTGACCCATTGCCGGAGCGAGGCGAACATCGCGTCCTCCCCCTCGTCGCGCAGCTGGGTCAAAAAGCGCGCGAGCAGCGCCTGCGTGTCCGGATGCATATGGTCGTGCATCTTGCCGCGCTGCAAATACGCCAGCGGGCAGGCGTCCGTATATCGCTCGCCGTTGTAGATCTTGCTGGCGGCGATTCGGTCGCAGATCATCTCCGCCATGTACCTTCTGGGCATCGGCACGGGCACATAGCGCATCTGCGCCATGCTGTAATCCGTCCAATATTCCCAATGGTGGCGGTTGCGCCCCTTGTGGTGCATCCACGCGAGCGAATAGCCCAGCGTCCGCCGCTCGTCCTCCGTCGGCGAATGGGTGCCGTCGAAAAATTTCACGCCCTGCCAGAATTCCGTCGGACTGTATTTGGATAGGTCGTGCCGCAGCCCCTGCCAAAGGATGCCCGCTCTGGCGCAGTGCGCGATCACCCGGTGGCGGTGGCGCGTGACGGTGCTCAAATGTCCCCAGAATTTCTGAAAACCGTTCATTCGTCCACCTGCCCCGCGTCCAGCACCTCGTCGCAGATTGCGCCGCCCAGACAGACCTCGCCCTGATAAAAGACCATGCTCTGCCCCGGCGTGACGGCGCGCTGGCGTTCCCTGGCGGTCACGAGCACCTGCCCGTTTTCGCGCACGCTGACGTGCACCGCCTGATCCGGCTGACGATAGCGGTATTTGCAGGTGCAGTCAAATTCGCCTGCGGGCGCTTCGCCGGATATCCACGTCGCGTCCGTACCGACGGCGTTCTTGCTGTACAGCAGCGGATGATCCGCGCCCTGCGTGACGATCAGCTCGTTATGCGCCATATCCTTGGCGAGGACAAACCAGCGTTCGCCGTTGCCCGCGCCGCCGATGCCCAGCCCGCGCCGCTGGCCGAGGGTATAATACATCAATCCGTCGTGACGGCCGACGACCTTGCCCTCCAGCGTCCGCATATCGCCGGGCTGCGCGGGCAGGAACTGCTGCAAAAACGGCTTGAAATGCCGCTCGCCGATGAAGCACACGCCCGTGGAATCCTTCTTTTTGCTGTTGGCCAAACCGGCTTCCTCCGCGATTTCGCGCACCTGCGCCTTGGTCAGGCCGCCGACCGGGAACATCGCCTTTTCCAGCGCGTTCTGCCCGAGCATATAGAGGAAGTAGCTTTGGTCTTTGTTGCCGTCCGCGCCGCGCAGAAGCAGCTTCTTGCCGTCCGCCGCGTCGCCGAGCTGGCAGAAATGCCCCGTCGCCAGCCTGTCCGCGCCGAGCTTCATCGCAAAATCCAGAAACGCCTTGAATTTGATCTCCCGATTGCAGAGCACGTCGGGGTTCGGCGTGCGCCCGCGCCGGTATTCGTCGAGGAAATAGGAAAACACGCGGTCGTAATATTCCTTGACGAAATTGACGGCGTAATACGGAATGTCGATCTTTTCGCAGACGCCGCGCACGTCCGCCCAGTCCGTTTCGCTGGTGCAGACGCCGTTGTCGTCCTTCTCTTCCCAGTTTTTCATAAACACGCCGATGACCTCATGCCCGGCGCGTTTGAGCAGGAGCGCGGCCACGGAGGAATCCACGCCGCCGGACATGCCCACCACGATTCTTGCCATTTTACCTCCTGAAGCGCGTCCTTCTCTTGAAGAAAATTACACGTCCAGCCGATTGAGCCGTTCGTCCAGCCCGTCGAGCATCTCCTGCGTCACCCGCTCGATGCTCTGCGCGGCATTGACCGTCATCACGCGCTTTTCCTGCCCCGCAAAGAGCCGCTCATACGCCTGACCGGTGCGGCTGAAGAAATCCGCCTTCTGCCGTTCGAGCCTGTCCGGTTCGGATGCGCTGAGCCTGCGGGAGAGCGCCGCGTCGGCGGGCATGCGCAGGTACACAGTGATATCCGGCATGGTTCCGCCGACCGCCATCGCGTTGAGCGCCGCGACCTCCTCCATGCCCAGCTGCCGCCCCGCGCCCTGATAGGCCACGGAGGAATCGACAAACCGATCGCACACCACCGCGTCGCCGCGAAGGAGCGCCGGGCGAACCACCGCGCGGACGTTCTGCGCGCGGCTGGCCGCGTACAGATAGGCCTCCGTCTCGTCGCGCATCTCCTTGTTCATCGGGTCGAGCACCAGCTCGCGGATCTTCTCGGCCACCGCGTCGCCGCCCGGTTCGCGCGTCTGCGTCACCCGCCAGCCGAGCTTTTGCAGATGGTCGGTGAGCGCCGCGCGCTGGGTCGTCTTGCCGCAGCCGTCCACGCCCTCCATGGAGATGAACACGCCGCGCGCTCTGGGCGCGTCGCCGAGCAGAATGTTTTCCAGCTCTGCCACGTCGTGCGCGATATGCGTCGCCCGGGCGGCGGTCAGCTCGTCCTCCGTGCCGTAGCCGTAACAGACGCCGATGGTATCCACGCCGTTCGCCTGCCCGCCCTCGATGTCAAAGCAGCGGTCGCCGACCATCACGACGCGGCCGCCGAAGGCCTCCACGCCCCGGCGGACAAGCGCCGCCTTGCTGGAATCCTTGTTGTTCATCCCCGGCCCGATCACATCGTCCAGATACGGCGCAAGGCCGAATTTTTGAGCGATGCGCTCGGCGAAAACCTGCGGCTTCGCGGTGACAATCGCCACGCGCGCGCCGTTCTTTTTCAGGCTCCGAAGCAGCGACGGAATGCCGGCATATACCTCGTTTTCCGCCCAGCCGACGCGCTCAAAGCGCTCGTGATAGTGGTCAATCGCCTGATTGGCCTGCTCCTCCGTCATGCCGACGACCTTTCGGAAGGAATCATACAGCGGCGGGCCGATGAACACCTTGAATTGCTCCTGCGTAAAGCCGGTGAAGCCCATCTTCTCCGCCGCGTAAATCGCGGTCTTGGTGATGCCCTCCTCCGACTTGGTGAGCGTTCCGTCCAGATCAAAAAGAACCGTCGTATACTGCATCGTTTACTCCTGCTCGCTTTTTCTGCGGCGTCTGGCCGCGGGCTGTTCCCCGCCTTCCGCGGGTTTCTCCGGCTTTTCGCTTTTTCTTTCCCCGCGCGCCGCTTTTTGTTTTTTGATTTCGTCCGCGGCGGTCTCCGCTTCCTCGCGGCTGACCAGCGGCGTGACGTGGGTATATAGTTCCGGGAAGGCGCGTTCAAGCGCCTGCGCGTAGAGCGTCGTCACCTTCGGGCGCGTCTGCCTGTCGTCCAGACCGAATCGCTCGCCCAGCGCCTCGCGCAGCGCGCCGCACATCGCCTCGTCCGGGCGGAACACGCACGCGCGCCGCTGGGTATCTGCCTCGTCAAACACAATCGCATAGCCCGCGTCGTCATGCGCATGGCCGCGCGCGATCTTCCGCGCCAGACCGGCGGAAAACAGGCTCGCGCGCCACGCCGCCTTCATGCGCGCCGTCGGCTTGGCATCGTTGTCGATCACCGTCACCTGACGATAGCACACGTGCAGCCGCTCGCCCGCGCAAATCGGGCGCACGGCGATGATGTGATTCAGCGGAATTTCCACCACGCTGGTCGTGCTGTCGCCCAGCCTGCGCTCCAGCACAAGCGTTTCCTGCTTGAGCGTATACGCGCTGGAAGCGACCGTCCGCCGCATAAACAGCGCCAGCGTCATCACCGCGTAGAGGTAAAACAGCACGTTGAGCAGCCCCATGCCCGTCGCCGCAATCAGCAGATTGCAGACAATCTGCGCCAGCGCAAGCCGCAGCACGACGGAAGCCACGCCCAGCGCAAATCCCTTGCCCGTCACCGGGCGCGCCCGGTTCACCTGCTGCGCGCGAATTTCCTCCACCATCGTCCGTGTCCCCCTGTCAATCGTCCGCCAGACCGTTTTCTTCCATGAAATCCTGTCGGGCTTCCATGTATGCGTCCAGCATCTGCGCGATTCTGCCGATTTCGCCGTCGTCCTCAAGGCCGTCGGTCATTTCGGCGAAGAGCGCTTCAAATGCGTCGTCCTCGTCGTATTCGCCATCGCCCATCAGCCCGTCGTCGTCGAGCACCCCGGTTTCATGCATATAGCGCATGTCCGCCTCGATGGCGCGCCGCGCGAAAGCCGCCGCCGCGTCGGGCGCGGCCTTCGCCGCCTTGCCGATGGCTTTGCCGATCTGGCGGACGGCCGCGTCGAGGTCATAGCCCTGCATCACATTGTCCATGCTCAGCCCTCTTCGCTCAGCAGGTTCTGATACTGCATCACCAGTTCCGCGAAGTAATCCAGCGCGTCGCAGACCGGCTTCGGCGTGGACATATCCACGCCTGCGACCTTCAGCTCCTCGATCGGGGCCATGCTGCCGCCCAGCGTCAGGAACCGGCGATAGGCCGCCAGCTTCTCCTTGTCACCGTCGAGAATCCCGCGGGAGAGCGTCACCGCCGCGCAGAAGCTCGTCGCATACTTATAGACATAGAACGAATTATAGAAGTGCGGGATGCGCATCCACTCGTAGGCCACTTCCCGATCGACCTTGCACGCGCCGCCGTAATAGAGCTTGTTGAGGTCGTAATACATCGCGCTCAGGCTGTCGCGGGTCAGGCTCTCGCCGCTTTCCGCCATGCAGTGCGCCTTGTACTCGAACTCCGCGAACATCGTCTGGCGGAACACCGTCGTGCGGAAATGCTGGAGCAGCGAACCGATCAGCGCGATCTGCGCCTGCTTATTGCCCGCGTACTGCTCGCGCAGGTATTCGGAGAGCAGGATCTCGTTGCAGGTGGAAGCCACCTCGGCGACGAAGATCGTGTAATCCGCCTTGGCGAACGGCTGATTCTTGTTGGAATAGAAGCTGTGCATCGCGTGACCCATCTCGTGGCAGAGGGTGGACAGGCCGTCATACGTGTTCTTGTGGTTGAGCAGCACATAGGGCGTGGTGCGGTACGCGCTGCCGCAGCTATACGCGCCGGAACGCTTGTTCTTCGTCTCGTACACGTCGATCCAGCGCTCCGGGAGCGCGCGGCTCGCGTCCTTCACGTAATCCTCGCCCAGCGGCTTGACCGCTTCCAGGAACACTTTGAACGCTTCCTCGATGTCCATGCCGATTTCAAAGCTGTTCTCCGCTTCCGCGTACAGGTCGTACATGTGCAGAACCGGCACGCCGAGCTGCTCCTTCTTGACGGAAAGATACTCGTTCAGCGTCCCGATGCCGCCGTGCACCGCCTCGATCAGGCTGTCGTACACCTTTTCGTCGATCTCGTCCGGGAACATGGCGGCCTGGCGGCTGCTGTCAAAGTGATGCGCGCGGCTGTTGAAGATATCGGCCTTGACCTGACCGGCGTAGGTCGCGGCAATCGTGTTGCCGAACTTGTTGTAGCCGTTCATAATGTTGGTATAAGCCGCCTTGCGCACGGCGCGATCCTTGCTGGAGAGCAGGGAGAGCAGGCGCGCGTCCGTCAGCTGCACCTTTTCGCCGTTTTCGCCGCGGGTCTTGCCCAGATTCATATCGGCGTAGGAGAGCATTTCATAGGCGGTCGCCGATGCGTTGCAGGCGTCGCTCGCCATGGCCATCAGCTTTTCCTCGCTGGCCGTCAGCGTGTGCGCCTTCATGCGCAGCACGCCGGAGAGATAGCGGTCGTATTCCGCAAACGCCGGGTCTGCGATCATCTTCTCGATTTCGCCCTCTTCAAGCGCCAGCAGCTCCGGCTCCATGAACGAGCAGGCCGCCGCCACAACGCCCGCCAGCGTGCCCGCGCGGTCGCTCATCGCCTGATATTTCGCGTTCGTGCTGTCCTCGTTGTTTTTCATCATCGCATACGCATGCAGCGCGAAAAACGTCTCGTCCATCCGCATCATCGCGGTCAGCGCGTCGAGCACGGCCTCGCGCCCATGGCTCAGCGTGCCCGCGCGCTTGCCAAACGCCTCGGCCTGCGCCTTTACATCGGCAAAAGCCTCTTCCCACGCCTCGTCGCTGGCGTAAATCCGGGTCAAATCCCACGTATAGCGCGGGTCAACGGTCTCTCTGGTCAGTTCCTTTTCCATATGTCAAACACCCTTTCTCTCCTTCCGTCTTGCTGCCATAAAGCAGCTCGACCGGAATCATTAAATCAAGAATTTCAGTTATTCTTTTATTTGTGGTCGTCCTTAATTCTTCAGGCTCTGGAGCGGCGCGGGGATGCGTCCGCCGCGCGCGATAAAGGCTTCCGCCGAATACGGACTGACGCGCATGATGGGCGCGCGCCCGAACAGGCCGCCAAATTCCACCTCGTCGCCGACCGTCTTCCCCGGCGCGGGAATGATGCGCACGGCGGTCGTCTTGCTGTTGACCATGCCGATAGCCGCTTCATCCGCAATGATGGCGGCAATCGTCGAGGCCGGCGTATCGCCCGGCACGGCGATCATATCCAGACCGACCGAGCACACGCAGGTCATCGCCTCCAGCTTTTCCAGGCTGAGCGCCCCGCGCGCGGCGGCGTTAATCATGCCGATATCCTCGCTGACCGGGATAAATGCGCCGGAAAGGCCGCCGACATGGCTCGAAGCCATCACGCCGCCCTTCTTCACCGCGTCGTTGAGCAGCGCCAGCGCCGCGGTCGTGCCGTGGCAGCCGCAGACCTCAAGCCCCATCTCTTCGAGGATGTGCGCCACGGAATCGCCCATCGCGGGCGTGGGCGCAAGGGAGAGATCGACGATGCCGAACGGCACGTTCAGCCGCGCGGAAGCCTCTCTGGCGATCAACTGACCCACACGCGTGATCTTGAACGCCGTGCGTTTGATCGTCTCGGCCACCACGTCAAACGGCTGCCCCTTCGCCTCGTTTTCCAGCGCGCGCTTGACCACGCCGGGGCCGGAAATGCCCACGTTGATGCAGCAGTCGCCCTCGCCCGGCCCGTGGAACGCGCCCGCCATAAACGGGTTATCCTCCACGGCGTTGGCAAAGACGACCAGCTTCATGCAGCCGGAAGCGTCCGTGTCCGCCGTCGCGGCGGCGATATCCTTCACCGCCTGCCCGCACAGGCAAACCGCGTCCATGTCAATGCCCGCGCGCGTGGACGCCACGTTGACCGAGGAGCAGACACGCTCCGTCGTGGAGAGTGCCTCCGGCAGGGACGCGATCAGCGCGCGATCCGAAGCGGTCATGCCCTTCTGCACCAGCGCGGTGTAGCCGCCGATGTAGTTCACGCCCGTCTCCTTCGCCGCGGCGTCCATCGCGCGCGCAACCACCACGGGATCGCCGCAGGCCGCCGCCACAAGGCTCGCGGGCGTGACGGAAATGCGCTTGTTGACAATCGGAATACCGAACTCGCGTTCCAGCGCCTCGCCCGTCCTGACCAGATCCTTCGCCTGCGTGGTGATGCGGTCGTAGACGTTCCGATAGAGAATATCCCGATCCGGATGCACACAGTCATAGAGCGAAATGCCCATCGTAATCGTGCGGATATCGAGCTTTTCCTCGGTAATCATCCGCACCGTCTGCAAAATTTCAGATGTATTGATCATCTCGTTCCTCCATCAGATGCGGTGCATCGCGTCGAAGATTTCGCTGCGCTGAATCCGAACCTGAAGCCCGAGCTCCGTGCCCAGCGCGGAAAGCGCCGCGGAGAGCGCGTCAAAATCGCTGAGCGAAACATCCACGATCATCATCATGTTGAACATGCCGGAAAGCACCGTCTGAGAGATATCCAAGATGTTCGCGTTGTGCGCGGCCAGCGCCGCGCTCACACGGGCGATAATGCCGATGGTATCGTTGCCGACGACGGTGACAACCGCCTTATTCTTTTTATCCATGGGAATGTCCTCCTCTGCTCTGCGCATGCCTGCTCGCCCGGTCGGCGGCAAAACCTGCCTCCTATTGTACCGCGTGGCGGGGAAAAAAGCAACCGCTCATTGCGCATCGATCAGACGCATGCAGCAGGCCGCAACCTCCTGCGGCGTGTCGCACAGGCAATCTGCCCCGGCCAGTTCTTCCCGGTCGCCCATGCCGTAGGTCACGCCGATGGCGTAAGCGCCCGCCGCGCGCGCGTTTTCGATATCCGTCACGCGGTCACCGACGACAATCACAATCGTCGCGCCCGTTTCGCCCTGCCACTGGCGGATTCGCTGTGCCTTGGTCACGCCGCTGACAAAGCCGCTGTGCAGCGCGATATACGGCGATAGCGCGAAGGCCTCGATGCTGGCCTCGCAGTATCGCTGGCTTCCGTTGGTCAAAATGGCCAGCGTCGCATGGGGCGCCAGCTCGTCAAGCATCCGAATCGTGCCGGGGAACATGCGCCCCATCGTGCTCATCAGCTCCACGTCGTTCTGATCGACCAGCTTATCGTACAGCTCGCGTCTGTCCGGCCCAATGCCCATCACGCGGCAGACCTCGTCCGCGTCCGGCCCGTTGAAGCTGTCCGCCAGCTCGTCGGTAATCATGCCGTACCCCATCATCGCAAACACACGCTTATAGCTTTCGCGCGCCATATCGCGGCTGTCCGCAATCGTTCCATCCAGATCAAAGACGATGAGCGCCGGGTGCTTTGCCGCGCGCAGATAAGCGCCGCATTCCTCGCCGCTGTGCATTCTCGTAGATTCCAACCCGCTCGGCCTCCTTTATTTTTTGAGTGATTTATGGGATTATTTCAGCCCCGTTTTTTGTGAAACGGCCAAATTCTTCCGTTCGACCCTGTTCGACAAAGGTTTCGGTTGAGCCGCTCCCCGAAGTCTGTTATCATACATGTACTCCATCAGGAACATGTGCCGCATCGACTCTCGACGTGCCCGCCCGGCTGTAAAGGCCGGCCGGGCGCGGTCGGCTGCATATTCCCATCCGTTTCAGAGAGGAGCACTTTATGCCGCCACTTTATACGCTTTCCTTCCAGCGTTCCCAGCTGGAAAACGCATATCTCTGCGTCGATGACGACAATCTGCTGTTTATGAGCCAGAGCCTTGACCAAATGATTCTTCGGGCGCAGCGCGTTCGAAAAGCCAACTTCCGCCGACTCGCGCTTTGTGCCAGAAGGCCGCATCAGCTGCGCGCTTCCTTGATAACGCCCTTTCGATAAGCCGTAATCAGCCGCATCAGGTCGTCAATGCGGCAGCGCAGATCCTCGCCGTCGTCCGTGTCGTCGATCAGCAGGCGATGCGGCATCCGCTTGACCAGGCTCTGCACGGAATGAATGTCCTGCTCGGCGGAAATCGCCGCCGCCGTCGATTCAAACGGCTGGTGTGCGACCAGATTCAATTCGTGCGAGGTGAATATGAGCGTGTACCCCGCGATGCCCGTCACCGGCTGATACGCGCGGGATAAGCCGCCGTCGATGACGAGCAGGCGGCCTCCGGCGCGAATCGGGCTTTCACCCTGACCGAGCTTGACCGGCACATGACCGTTGATGATGAACCCCGAATCGGATAAGCCGAATTCGCCGAGAATCCGCAGCGCGGTCTGCTCGTCGTTCTGGAAATCGTAATAGGGGTTTTTGTTTTCAACGTGCGTCGCCTTGTCCGCGACGAAATAGCGCTCGAACGTCGCCATCTTGTCCTTGCCGAACAGCGGCGAATTGGGACCGCTGCCCAGATACCACAGAAAGTCCTGCCCGTCCTCGCGCTCCAGCGTGCCCGGCGTGGAGAAATAGCCCTGACGCGCCTTGACGTCCGCCGCGTCAATCGCCTCGCGCCCGCGCAGCGCCTCGTCCGTATGGACGGGAACCGCCGCAAAATCGCCGTTTTTCTCCATCGGGATGCAGCCATGATAGAGCAGATTGCCGTTGCAGCGCAGGTACATGCCGCCCGCGCTGTATAAAAACTGAACATGCCGCTGGAGCTTTTCGGAATGGGCAAATTCCAGCACCATGCGCTCCATCACCTCGCGTTCAAGCGGCGTGAGCGCATACGGATCGGCGGGGTCAATCGTCGGGAACGCGCAGCTTCGCAGCGGATACGCCTTTCCGTCGATCTCCACCGTCCTGTTTTCAAAATCAATGTGGTGCAGAATCCGACGGCTCTCCATGCGGTATTCCGGATGGCGGCTGAGCAGCTGCCCTTCGAGCTTGAATTGCAGAATGGCGGCGGCCTTGTGCATGCGCGCCAGCTCCATCTCGTCCTCGTGCAGCTCCTCGCCGTTGTCGCGCGGCAAAAACGCCTCGCACGGGTCATCCGCATAGCAGGCGGCGGCCAGCGTCGCCAGCGGGCGCAGCGAAATGCCGTAGCCGACCTCGAGCGTTTCCAGATTGCCGTATTTCACGGAGGTCACGATCACCTGCGCGATGCAGGCCTCCGAGAGCGCCGCCGCGCCCATCCACGCGATGTCGTGGTTGCCCCACTGCACATCGACCTGATGGTAGTTTTCCAGCGCGTCCATAATCAGATCGGCGCGCGGCCCGCGGTCAAAGATATCGCCGATAATGTGCAGTCTGTCGATGGCCAGCGCCTGAATCACGCCGCTGAGCGCGATAATCATCGCGTCGGACTGCCCGGTTTCCAGTATGGATTGCATCACCTCGCGGTAATAGCCCTCCTTGTCCGGCGTGTTGTCGCTGAGTAGCATTTCCTCCATCAGCGCGCCCATCCCTCTGGGCATCGCGTCGCGCACGCGCTTGCGGGTGTATTTCACCGAGCACATCCGGCAGACCTCGAGCAGCCGATAGATCGTCAGCCGATACCATTCCGCGTTGACAATCCCCTGCTTTTTGAGCAGCGCCAGCTTCTCGTCCGGGTAATAGATCAGCGTGGAGAGCATGTCCCGCTCGTGGCTGGACAGGATATCGCCGTATAGGTCGTTGATCTTGCGCTTGATGACGCCGCTCGCGTTATGCAGAATATGCAGGAAGGAGGCGTGCTCGCCGTGAAGATCCGAAAGGAAATGCTCGGTGCCCTTGGGCAGGCGCAGCACGGCGCGAAGATGCGCCACCTCGGCGGACGCCTCCTGAATGGTTCGATACTGCTTGCGCAGCAGCTTCAAATAGCGGATTTCCTGCGGAGAAAAGCTCTCTCTCACAGTGGGACGCCTCCTTTTTTTCTGACACACGCGGCGCTCGCCGCATGCGAAACGCTCCGCTTTCACATCCGTCGTCGTAAGAGCCGAAATAAAAGCCGAGCGCGTTTTCCCCTTTTGCAGCAAACGTCCGAGGCAAAACAGACGAGCGGTCTGTTTCGCCTTGGACGCTTTTTTCATGGTTTACTTAGCGCGGGCGATGCACTCCACCTCGATGGAAAGCCCCATCGGCAGCGCGGAAACCTCCACGCAGGTTCTCGCCGGATAATCCGGGCCGAACACCTCGGCGTAGAGCTTGTTGACCTCGCCAAAATCCGCCATGTTGGTCAGATAAACCGTCGTCTTGAGCACATCGGCCGTGTCCGCGCCCAATTCGCCGAGCACGGTTTTGATGTTTTCAAACGCCTGAGCTGCCTGCGCCAGCGTGCCGCCCTCCGGCGCCTTGCCGGTCTGCGGGTTCACGCCGATCATGCCGCTCAGGTAAATCACGCCGCCGTAAATCGTCGCCGTGGAATACGGTCCGAGCGCCGCCGGGCCCTTTTTCGTCTTAAAGCAAACCTTTTCCATGTTGTTTTCCTCCCTGTATATTTGATTTATTTTTTCCTTAATCCCTTCGCTGAACGCCGACGTAGACAATCTGCGCCGCCGCGTCGTATGTATCCTCCGAGATGATCTCGGTCTGCCCCGTGCTTTCATTGACCCGCTTCACCGTCGCGCGGCAGCCGGGCATCGCTTCGCCCACGGGGATGCGCTCGTCGGTATACGTCGCGTAGCGTCCCTCGCTGTCGCGCACATAGACGGGCTCATCCGGCGCGTCGATCGTCTCTATTTCGCTTTCAAGCGCAAACCGACCGTCCGTCGGCTGGCCGATGAGCTGAAGCTCCATCGTCTGTCCGTCGTCCGTGCCGTAAACGCGCGCCGTCAGGAACAGCGGCGTCTGCGTATTGTTGACAAAGACCAGATCCAGCCCCTGATCGGAGACTGCCGCCTCCTGCCCCGCCTCGCAATAGGGAACGGGATAGACCGCCGCGCTGCGCTCCGCAACCTCCAGTCCGCCGAGCAGCGCCAGACGATACAGCGCCGTGGACACCTGACAGGCGCCGCCGCCGATGCCGGAGATATCCTGCCCGTAGGCCGGTTCTTCCGCCTGCACATAGCCGGATTCATCCGTGCGCAGACCGACGGTCTGGTTGAAGGAAAGGCGCTCGCCCGCTTCAAGCCGCACGTTCTGGAACTGCGCCGCCGCCAGCGCCGCGTTCTCCTGCGCCGCCGCGCTGCCGGAAAGCGGCATGACCACCCTCGCGCGCAGCACCGTTGCGTTTTCAAGCTCCGCGCGGTAGACATTGGGCGAAATCTCCTTCGGCTGAAGCGCTTCCGTCCCCGGCGACAGGCTCAAAATGGCCGCTTCCATCCGCGCGCGGATGGCGTCCGTCTCCAATTCCAGCCCGGTCTGCTCATCCGTAAAGCGGAACGGCTCGCTGTTGCCCTGCACATAGGTCACGGTCGCATCCACGCTGGCGCGGTCAACCTGCGCCTTGATATCGCTCAAAAACGCATCCACCGCGTCCATGTCATACGTCAGCACCGGCTTTTCCGCGCGTCCGTCCCCGCGAAGGGACAGCATCGCCAGATACCGCGTGAGCATATTCCCGTCGCGTCCGATCTGCCAGAGCGGATCGAGCGTCGCGGCGACATCGACGGAAAGCGAAATCGCCGCGCTGTCCAGCGTATAGGTTTGGTCGCCCCACGTCAGCGTATACCGCCATGCGTCAACCGCGTCGTCGGTCAGCATCGCCAGCGCTGCCGCCCCCTCCTGCGCCGTCAACCCGCCAAGCGCATAGCCGGAAACCGTCGTTCCCGGCAAAAACGTGTCGCTGTATGGTGCGGTCTGCGCATACAGAAACAGCGCGCAGGAGCCGATCAGCACCGCAATCAGAAAGATCACCAGCGAAACAATGCCGGCCGCGCCGATCCCCTTTTTCTGTTTTCTGTTTTTCTTCGGTTTTTTCGGCTTTCCCGGCGGGTTCGCCCGCGTCGGCGCGCTTTTCTGCGGGGGCGTGTAGCCCGCCTGTGTCATCGTCGGCAATTCGATCACCTCGCCTTTGATTCCATATTATGCGTATCCGTGTGGTTTCATTTCACCGTTCCGCAAAAGCTCCATTCAAGCCCGATTCAAGCTCTGTTCAAACCCCATCAAAGCCCGATTCGGTTCAGCAGCTTTTGAACGTCCGCCTCCGCCGTCGTCCAGCGGTCAAGACCATCGCCGATGCAGCTCTGGCGAACCTGCGGCCCGTGGAAATCGCTGCCGCCGGTCACGAGCATCCCCTCCCGCTCGGCCAAATGCAGCAGGAACGGCAGGCTGTTGTTCGCCGCGCTCGGGTGATATACCTCGATCCCCGCGAGTCCCTGCCCGTGCCACTCGTGCACGAGCAATTCGAGCGTCATTTCCCCCATCTTCAATTCCATCGGATGAGCAAGAACGGCGACGCCGCCCGCGCCCGCAATCAGCTTGGCCGCCTCCGCGACCTTCACCTCCGCCTTGGGCACGTAGCCACATTTTCCCGGCAGCAGATACTTGTCAAACGCGCTGCTCACCGAGTTGGCATAGCCCGCCTCCACCAGCACGCGCGCCACGTGCGGCCTCGCCACCACGCCGCGCGCCAGCTCCATCACGCGATCCAGCGAAATCTCCACGCCGTTTTCGCAAAGCTGACGCACCATCTTCGCCGCGCGCTCCTGCCGCTCCATCGTGCGCGTGCGGCAGAATTCCAGCACCCGCTCGTCGTATGGATCAAACCCGTAACCGAGAATGTGAATCTCCTTCTGCGCGCCGCAGCTCAGCTCCACGCCGGGGATCAGCGTCACGCCGCAATCCCGCGCCGCGTCCGTCGCGCGCGCAAGCCCGTCCACGCTGTCGTGATCCGTCAGCGCCAGATGGGTAAAGCCCAGTTCGGCCGCCAGCGCGACCAGCTCGCCCGGTTCGAGCGTCCCGTCCGACGCGGTGGAATGAAGGTGCAAATCCGCTTTCATGTCGTTCCTCCCATGGTCATGCCTTTCCGTGTCGCGCAGTTTTGCCGCGCGATAGGGAAAAGCAGGGGCTGTCAGGCTTAAACCGAACATTTCAAGAAACAATGTCTAAGCATTTTGGGATATGGGGCTTTGCCCCATCGCCCCACCAAAGGGCTTTCCGATCGTTTACGGCGCCCATTGGCGCATCGCCCTTTGGAAACCTTCGGGCACAAATACTTAGTTGTACTCTTGAAATATCGGTTTTGTTAGCTTGACAACCCCCGTGAATGTGTCTTAGAACTCGGAGATGATCTCCGTCCAGACCTGATCGTAGAGCTTCGTGTCGTCGCCCAGATACTTGAACACCTCGCAGTGATCCAGCGCTTCCTGCGACGGGTTATTGACCGGGGAGGCGTTGTATTCGTCCGCGCCGATGATGTCAATCGCGGCGGTGTTCGGAATCGCATAGCCGACGTATTCGTAGTTCATCGCGGCGATATCCCCGCGGCAGAGGAAGTCGATGAACTTTTCCGCACCGGAGACGTTGCGCGCGTTCGCCGGGATGCAGATGGAATCATAGAAGATGTTGCTGCCTTCTTCCGGCACGACGTAATCCAGCTCGTCGTTCTCGCTCATGCAGAAGGTCGCGTCGCCGCTCCAAACCATCGCGACAGCCGCCTCGCCCGCGATCATCTTGTCCTTGACCTCGTCCACGACGTAGGCCAGCACCATCGGCTTCTGCTCGATGAGCAGGTTCTTCGCGTCCTCCAGATCGGCCGGGTCGGTGGAGTTGAGGTCGTGCCCCGTCATCACCAGCGCAATTGCCAGCGTGTCGCGCGGGGAGTTGAGCATCAGCATATCCATCGTGTAGGCCGGATCCATCAGCGTATTCCAGCTGGTCGGCGCTTCATCCACCATCTCCGTGTTGTAGAGAATGCCCATCGTACCCCAGGTGTACGGCACGGCGTATTCGCTCTGCGGGTCGTAGCCCTCGTTCATAAAGCGCGGATCGATGTTGGCGACGTTGGGAATGTTTTCCCAGTTGATCTTCTGGAGCAGATTCTCCTGAATCATGCGCTCGATCATGTAGTCGCTGGGGATAATCACGTCGTAGCTCGAACCGCCCATCGCGATTTTGGCGTACATGTCCTCGTTCGTTTCAAACGTCTCATAGATGACCTTGATGCCGGTCTCCTGCTCGAACAGGTCGAGCACTTCCGGCTCGATGTAGTCGCCCCAGTTGTAGACGCTGATGGTTTCCTGCGCCGCCAGCGCAAAGAGCGGGCAGAGCGTCAGCGCGGCGGCAAGCAGCAGCATGGTGAGTTTCTTCATGTTTGATTTCTCCTTTTCGTTTTTTAGCTTGCTCAGATTGAGCTGTAAACGCGAAGCGATATGCGGGAAATCCAAGAACCTCGGGTTCCCGGCCGAGGGCTTAGGGGGCAGCGTCCCCTGTCGTCCCTTAGTACGGTATCTTCACTCCGTCGAGCTTCTTCTGGCCGCGGCCGTCCTTGCGGAAGTCACGCAGATTCAGCCCGATGAGCAGAACAAACACACAGGCAAAGATGATCGTGGACAGCGCGTTGATCTTCGGCGAAATGCCGCGCTTGGCCATCGTGTAGATGGTGATGGACAGGTTGCTCACGCCCGAGCCCGTGGTGAAGAAGCTCACCACGAAGTCGTCGATGGACATGGTCAGCGCCATCACAAAGCCGGAAAACACGCCCGGCATGATGTCCGGCAGAATCACCTTGAAGAAGCCCTGCATCGGCGTCGCGCCCAGATCCTGCGCCGCCTCGGCCAGATTCGGGTCGATCTGGCGCAGCTTGGGCATCACGCTCAGCACCACGTAGGGCACGCAGAACGCGATATGCGACAGCAGCAGGGTCAGGTAGCCGAGCTGGATGTTAGCCATCGCGTAGAGCAGCATCAGCGAAACGCCGGTGACGACCTCGGAGTTGAGCATCGGCAGATTGACGATGCTCAGCAGCGTCTTGCGTGGAAGGCGCTTCATCTGGTAGAGCGCAATCGCGCCGACCGTACCGAGGAGGGTCGAAAAGACGGCCGCCAGCAGGCCGATGGAGAGCGTCGTGCTCAGCGCGGACATGATCGCCGCGTCGGAAAACAGCTCCTTATACCACCTGAGCGTAAAGCCGCCCCAGTTCGCGCGGGATTTGCTGTCGTTGAAGGAATAGAGAATCAGCAGAACGATCGGCGCATACAGAAACGCCATAATCAGCGCGATATACGCTTTTCTGAGCTTTTTCATCAGAGGATGCGCACCTCCTTCCGCGGCTCTTCTTCCTTGTCAATGCGCTGAAGGCCGCCCATGAACGCCAGAACGACCACCATCACCAGAAGCGAGAGCGTTGAGCCGAAGTGCCAGTCGCTCGATTTGCCAAACTGGTTCTGGATGATGTCGCCGATGAGCGGCACCTTGCCGCCGCCCATGAGCTGGCTGATGACGAACGTCGTGACCGCCGGAACGAACACCATCGTGATTCCCTCCAGCACGCCGGGCAGGGAATACGGCAGCGTCACGCGCAGGAAGCTCTGCACCGGGCTTGCGCCGAGGTCGGCGGCGGCCTCCAGCAGGCTGTGATCCGTTTTTTCGATGACGGTGTAGATCGGCATAATCATAAAGGAGAGATAGTTGTAGACCATGCCGAGCACGACCGCCTTCTCGTTGTAGAGGAAGATGATCTTCTTGCCCACGCCCATGCTCGTCAGCCAGCGGTCAAACGCCGGAATTGCATCGCGCAGCGACGCGATCCAGCTGTTGAGAATACCCGAATTTTCCAGAATGGACATCCAAGAATAGGTGCGCAGCAGGAAGTTCATCCACATCGGCAAAATAATGAGCATCAGCCACAGGCCGGGGCGCTTAAAATCCCTGCCGCTGAGGATCAGCGCGACGGGATAGCCCAGCAGCAGGCAGATGATCGTAGTGAACAGCGCGATCTTGAGCGAACGCAGCAGCAGCTTGAGGTAAGTCGGTTCGAGCATGCGCCTGAAATTGGCGAGGGAAACGACCGTCTGCTTCTGCGGGCGTTCGGCCGTCACCGTGCCGTCCTCCAGCTGAAAGAGCGTCTGGCCGTTGTCGCCCGCGACCTCGACATACGCCGGGGTTTCCTCCACGGTCACGCCGTACCAGACCACCATCGCCAGCGGAACGGCGATAAAGAGAACCGCCCAGAGCACAAACGGCACGGCAAGCGCCTTATTTTTCTTCATGGCCGCTCACCTCACACGCGCGCGGCATGCCGCTTGAGAATGTCCGGCGAATAATCACTCTTGCGCATGACCTGAATATCCTCCGGCGCGACGGCGAGCTTCACCTGCGTGCCGACCGGACGGGCGTGGGTGGAATGCACCAGCAGCACGCTGTCGCCCACACGCACCTTCATCTCGTAATGCACGCCCTTGAACAGCAGGGATTCCACAACGCCCTGCGGCACGCCCTGCACCGGATCGTCGGCGGGCTTGAGCTTCACGTCCTCCGGGCGCAGCACAACGTCCACGTCCGCGTTTTCACCGAAGCCCGTATCCACGCACGGGAAATCGCACCCGAGGAAGCGCACCAGCTTATCGCGCACCATTGTGCCGCCCATGATGTCGCTGTCGCCGATGAAATCCGCGACGAAGGCGGATTGCGGCTCGTTGTAGATATCCTCCGGCGTGCCGAGCTGCAGGATGTGCCCCGCGCTCATCACGGCCACGCGGTCGCTCATGGTCAGCGCTTCCTCCTGATCGTGGGTGACGAAGATGAAGGTGATGCCGCTCTCGCGCTGGATGCGCTTGAGCTCCAGCTGCATCTCGCGGCGGAGCTTGAGATCCAGCGCGCCCAGCGGCTCATCCAGCAGCAGCACATCCGGCTTGTTAATCAGCGCGCGCGCAATCGCCACACGCTGCTGCTGGCCGCCGGAGAGGCTGGAAATGCGGCGCTTTTCAAAGCCCGCCAGACCGACCAGCGCCAGCATGCGGCTGACCTCCTCGGCGGTCTTTTTCTTATCCTCCTTGCGCAGATCCGGGCCGAAGGCGACGTTCTGCGCGACGTTCAGATGCGGAAAGAGCGCGTAGCGCTGGAACACGGTGTTGATCGCGCGCTTATACGGCGGCAGGCCGATGATGTTCTGCCCTTTATAGAGGATTTCGCCGCCGGTCGGCTTTTCAAAGCCGCCGATGCAGCGCAGCAGCGTCGTCTTTCCGCAGCCGGACGGGCCGAGCAGCGTCACAAACTCATTTTCGCCGATGTCGATGCTCACGCCGCCCAGCGCGGTGAAGCCGTCTTCAAAGACCACACGAAGATCCCGAATGGAAAGAATCGTCTGATTATCCATGATATCCTCCTCAAAAATTCGGCGGGGTGCAGACCCAAATCACCGTCGCCGGGGTCTTGCCCGTGTTTTTCAAATGATGCTGCTGGGACGGCTTAAAGGAAAAGCTGTCGCCCTTGCGCACCCGGTAGCTCTTGCCGCCCAACTCCAGCGTCACCGCGCCGGAGAGCACATAGCCAAATTCCTCGCCCATGTGCGGCAGATCGGTTTCGGTCTCTGCGCTAGGCTGAATCGTCACCAGAATCGGCTCGATATCCTTCTTCTGCGCGTTGGGAATCAGCCAGTGGATGGTCACGCCGTCGTCTTCCTTGACGAACACATCCTCCTTGCGGCAGACGGGATCATCCCCCTGCTCGTCGGAGAAGAACTCGTGAAACGAACTGCCCAGCGTGGTCAGGATATCCTCCAGCGTGGAGAGCGACGGCGAGGTTTGGTTGCTTTCCAGTTGGGAGATAAAGCCCTTGGACAGCTCGCAGCGATCGGCCAGCTCCTTTTGCGTCAGGTTGTTTTTCTGGCGGAGGCTTCGCAGCTTGCCGCCGATGTTGATGCCCACAAAAACGCCCCCAGTTTAGTCATGCGTGACTTTCAGGTTAATATCGCGATGCAGATTAAAACACATTTCGTCTCCCGTGTCAAGCGTTTTGAAAAAACTTTCCGCCCGATTCTTCGTTTTGTTCGGTTTTTTTCATCTTTCCCCGCGCGGTTTTCGCTGTTTTTTCAGTTATTCCTTGATTTTTGTGTTCCTGTTAAGTGAATCTGAAATCTTGCTTTTCCTAAACTTTACGCGCCGCTTTTCTCCGCCGGATATTGACAGACGGGCGCGTTTCTTTTATGCTATCCGTAGACACAAAAACAAAGAAATACACAGTTTAACTCCTTCCGTCACGCCTGCGGCGTGCCACCTCCCTCAAGGAGGGAGGCTTTATGCTTACGCAGCCGCAGCTTATACTAAAGGGCGCCCGCCTTGATGGCGCTGACCGAGGGAGTTATCTCATTCCAAGGAGGCGGCTTTTCATGCGTTCTCTTTCCGTTCTACTCTGCGGCTACGGCTGGTTTGCCGGTATTCCGGAGGGCGAAACCAACAACGCCGAGCTGATTGCCCGCGCACTGGACGGCGAAACGCTCGTCTGCGGCGATGTGAGGGCGACGGTGCGCGGCATGACCATGCCCGTGCTCTGGCGCGGCGCGTTCGAGCCGGTTCAGGCGGCCATCGACGCGCAGAAGCCCGACCTCGTGCTGGCGCTCGGCACAGATGCGCGCGCCGGCGCGCTGCGCCCCGAGCCTTTCGGCGTCAACTGGCGCAGGGGGCGCGACGCGGGCGACACCCCGGAGGAAAATTCCCCGATCTTCTCAGGAGAAGCGGAATGGCTGCGCGGCACGCTCCCCTATGCGCAGATGGTGCGCGCCATGCTCGCCGCAGGCGTGCCCGCCCGGCTCGGCGCGCTGACCCCCGCCCCGGCGGACGCGCCGCTGACCGTGCAGAGCACGACGGGGATGTACCTTTGCAACTACATGACCTATCGCCTCGCCAAGCTGAGCCGCGAAACCGGCCTGCGCGCGGGCTTTATGCACGTGCCGACCCAGACGGCCTACGCCTGCCGCCACCGTGAGCGGATGCTGGCCGCCGCCGCGGACGAGAAAGCTAAAGAAAAGCTGCTGGCCGCGCCGATTGCGGGCATGGAACTTGAAATGATGGTCAGGGGAACGCGCGCGGCGCTGGAAGCATGCCTGGGCGAATGATCCCGTTCCCTAACTCCGGGTCCAGGGTCGCAACCCTGGTCGTTTCAGAAGGGGTTATGGGGTTCCTAGGGGATTTAAGGGGGAGAGGTCGAAATCTCCCCCTAATCCCCTAGGCCCAGCGGAGCGCGTCCTCCTAAAATATAAACGGCTATTTACCTCAGTACATTTTGAAAAGGCAAAAAATATGAGCGAATGGAGCATCCAAAGAGTCGATAATCTGTCCGATGCACATAGTTTACTTCAAAAAGCTAAAAGAACAGCAGAAATCCACTGCTGCGATTCATCCATGCCCGCCGTCGTTTATATCGCAGAAAAAGAAAACTGTGCTCTTATCATCGAAGCACCGGACATCGCCGTTCCTCCCGAAATCACGGAAGCCTTTCAAGCCGTCTGGGTTGGAACCGCTTCGCAAATCATACGCTTGAATCAAACTTTGACACAAAGAAACATTCTTCCCATTCAAAGTCCATTGGTTCATTTCATCGTCGTGCCCGCGCGCAGCATGATTATCGCTGCCTGCGAAACTGATGCCTATTTTATCCGTGCCGACGGTTTTCTTCTAAAGCACGAGCCCTTTCACGATCTGTTAAGCAGCTGCGTCATTCAAAGCGAAAGCCTAATTTGCGATTTCTTTGAGGGAACTCAGGCTGTCTTTGATCTGCCTGAACCCCTTTTTACAATCGACATTTTTTGAAGGAGGACTGTTTATGAACTACGAAATCAAAGGCGGAAACCTGCCCGTGGTGATCTGCACGCTGCAACCCGGCGAAACCATGGTGACCGAAAGCGGCGCGATGAGCTGGATGAGCCCGAACATGAAGATGGAGACCGGCGCGAAGGGCGGTCTCGGCGGCGCTTTCGGGCGCATGTTCTCCGGCGAATCCATCTTCCAGAACCGCTACACGGCGCAGAAGGACGGAGGGCTGATCGCCTTCGCCTCCAGCTTCCCCGGCGAGATTCGCGCGGTGGATATCGCGCCAGGCCGCAGCATCGTCGTGCAAAAGCGCGGCTTCCTCGCCTGCACGGAGGGCGTGGAGCTGTCCGTGTTCTTCCAGAAGAAATTCGGCACAGGCTTTTTCGGCGGCGAGGGCTTCATCATGCAGAAGCTCTCCGGCAGCGGCACAGCGTTTCTGGAGATCGACGGCTCGACGGTGGAATACGATCTGGAGCGCGGCCAGTCGATGATCGTGGACACGGGCTACCTCGCCGCGATGGACGACACCTGCACGATGGAGATCGTCAGCGTGCCGGGCGTCAAGAACAAGCTGTTCGGCGGCGAAGGGCTGTTCAACACCGTCGTGCACGGACCGGGGCACATCATTTTGCAGTCAATGCCGATTTCCGCCGTGGCGAGCTGTTTGAGCCCGTTCTTCCCGAGCGGAAGCAATTAACGGCCGCCGAAGTCTGAAAAACGTCAAAGGCTCGCTCACGCGGGCGGTTTTACGCAATTTTCTATACATGAAACAGTAAATGGACACATCCGAAATTCTGCACAAATTCCGATAACGGGCGTGCATTGCGCGCCCACCTGACTCCCTCAGTCACGGCTGCGCCGTGCCAGCTCCCTCGAAGAGGGAGCTCCAGACTGTAGACAAAAAGCTATTCTTCCCCCCTTCGGGGAGAGAATAGCCCTTTCCGCAAATGAAAGAATAGCTGAATTTCTTGATTTTGCTATTCAAGCCAAGTTTGCTTATGTCAACAAGCTGCAGCTTCCTCGAAGAGGGAGCTCATTTTTTGTTTTGAAACCGGGATGAGACGCGAAAATATTTTTTGCACCACAATGCAAAAACTTGATTATTTCTCAAGTTTATGCCATACTAATCACGAAGGGAGTGTGAGGAGATGATCAATTCCCATAAGCTCAGACGGCGCGACGGTTATCTGAATAAGCTGATCGGTTTTCAGGATACCGAGCCGGTCAAGGTGGTCACCGGTATTCGCCGCTGCGGCAAATCCAGCCTGTTAAAGCTGATGGTTCAACACCTAAAGGATACCGGCATTTCGCCGGAGCAGATCGTCGAGATGAATTTTGAATCCTTTGATTTCCGGGGGATGAATGCCGACGATATTTATCGCTATGTGAAACAACGCGCCGTTCCCGGAAAGCGGATGTACCTTTTCTTTGACGAGTTGCAGCGGATCAAGGCTTGGGAGGATGCGGTAAACGCCTTCCGCGTGGATCTTGATTGCGATATCTATGTCACCGGGTCAAACGCTTTCCTTCTTTCCTCGGAGTATTCCACGTATCTCTCCGGGCGATGCATAGAAATCAAAATGCTGCCGCTCTCCTTTCGCGAGTTCCTCGATTTTCACGGTTTTGAGGTTCGTGAAACACAAAGCGCCCTCGGCGGGCTTCGCAAGCAGGCGTTCGACCGGAACGGCGAACGCTATGCACTGCGCGAGGTCTTCGACGCCTATATGCGCTTCGGCGGAATGCCGGGCATCGCCGACGTCGGTTTAGAGCAGGAAAAGGCGTTGTCGCTTCTGGATGGCATTTACTCCACCGTCGTGATTCGCGATATTTTGGAGCGGGAAAAACGCCGGGGGCAAAAGCAGATCACAGACCCCGCGCTGCTGCGGAAGATCATCCTGTTTCTCGCCGATAATATCGGCTCCAGCATTTCCATCGCTTCCATCGGCAATACGCTGGTAAACGAAGGGCTTCTGGAGGACGGCAGGCGCAGGGGCGCGCCCAGCGCGCATACCGTGCAGGCGTATGTGAACGCGCTTCTGGAGAGCTACTTCTTCTACGAAATCAAACGCTTTGACATCAAGGGCAAATCCTATCTCCGTACACTCGGAAAATATTATATCGTTGACATCGGCCTTCGCAACTATCTGCTGGGTTTCCGTCATCGGGACAGCGGGCACGCCATCGAGAACGTCGTTTACTTCGAGCTGCTTCGCCGCGGTTACGATGTGGCAATCGGCAAGATCGGCAATGCCGAAGTGGACTTCATCGCAACGAACGCCGACGAAAAAAAGTATATTCAGGTAACGGAGTCTATGATGAGCGAGGACGTCCGGAAACGGGAGCTTGCGCCGCTGCAAGGCATCCGTGATAATTACGAAAAAATCGTGTTGTCCCTTGAGCCGGGGCTTGACGCTTCCTATGAGGGCATCAAATCCGAAAACCTCATTGATTGGCTGCTCAGCGAATGAGCGCCGAATTTGAACGTTTTTGCCGCTCATTCTTCCGGCATATAAAAACGGGACCGTCCAGTTTCGCTTGACAGCCCCGTTTTTTGCTTTTCCGCTTTTGATCATGCGTCCTTCTTCGGCGCAAGCTCGCTGAAAAGCAGCGCCGCGAAGATCACCGCAAAGCCCACGCCCATTTGCGGCGTAACCTTTTCCCCCAGCAGCAGGCAGGAAAACAGCACGCCGAACACCGATTCCAGCGACAGCAGAATCACCGCATGCGAGGCGGGCGCCATGCTCTGGCCGATGTTTTGCAGGCTCATGCCGATGGTGGTGGAAAACACCGCGATATACAGCAGCCCGCCGACGGAGCCGAGGCTGAACGTCATCGGCATGCCGCGCTCAAAGATCAGGCTGTATACCGCCGCATACAGCCCGCAGAACGCGAATTGCAGCACGATCAGCGCATAGGTGTTCGTCTTCTTCTGGCATTGCTCCACCGCGATGATGTGCGCCGCGAACAGGAAACCGCAGGCCAGCGTCAGCAAATCGCCGACATTCAGCCCCCCGGCCTGCCCATCCAGCGACAAAAGCCCGATGCCGACAAGCATCAGCGCCGCCGCGATCAGGTTGCCCTTTTGCAGCTTCTGGTGAAACAGCAGCGCGCAGCCAAACGGCACGAGCAGCACGTAGATCGTCGTCAGAAACGCATTCTTGCCCGCCGTCGTATATTGCAGGCCGATGGTCTGCACGATATATGCCCCGAAGAGCGCCAGCCCGACCAGCGCGCCGCGCGCCACGTCCCCGCGCGTCAGTCCTCTCAGGCGCTTACGAAACAGCGCGCCCGTGATCGCCGCCGCAATCAGATAGCGCATGGCGATAATCGCCCCCGGCGGAAAGCTGTCCAGCGCGTTTTTCACCACAGAAAACGCGCAGCCCCAAATCAGCGCCGTCAGCAAAAGCAGGCCGTCGGCCAGAATCTCGCGTTTTGTCATCCGTTCATACACCCTTATACTAATTCGCAGTTAAAATGCTTAACAGAGCGCATCAGATTTTTTGTTCTGACGAAGCCAAGTGAAGTGAGGCGTACTGGAGGTACGTTGAACGGAACGAGGCAAAGTCAGAGCGAAAAAGATGGTGCGCGGATTAAGCCATTTTAACAAGAATTCGTATTATTCCCGATTTTTGCATAAGCATGCAGGCAGGCTCTATTTTAGCATAAACCCGCGCGGAAGAAAAGCTCTTTACACCTTCTTTGTTTTGGTGTATCATGTTTGATAAGCGAATATCGTTATTCAACCGCATCTGAATATAAGGAAGACATCAAACAGGAAGACATAAAAAGGAGATTTTGTTATGGACGATAAAACCATTCCGTCTCTGGTTCTCCCCGGTGAGGAAGCCCCTCAGCAGGCCGCCGCGGCCGTTCAGGAAGCGCCCGCCGCGCAGGAAGCGCCTGTCCAGCAGGAAGCGCCTGCCACGCCCGCCCAGCAGGATGCGCAGACTCCTGTGGACGCGAAGGACGATTCTCTGAATTTTGACAACCTGTCGCCCGAGGAGCAGGCCGCCGTGCTGGCGTTCGTGGATCGCATCGACATCCACAACAGCGAAACGGTGCTCAAGTACGGCAACGCCGCGCAGACGAAGATTTCTCAGTTCTCCGACAAGATTCTCGAGGACGTTAAGACCAAGGACACCGGCGCGATTTCCGACATGCTGACCCAGCTTGTCGCCGAGCTGAAGGGCTTCGACGTGGACGAGGGCAAGAAGGGCGGCCTGTTCGGCCTGTTCAAGAAAGCCGGCAGTAACATCGCCCAGCTTCGCGCGAAATACGACAAGGTGGAGGAGAACGTCGCGCAGATCATCGCCACCCTGCAGGGGCACCAGAAGCAGTTGATTTCCGATTGCAAGATGCTCGACGAGCTGTACGCGCAAAACGAGCAATACTACCACGAATTGACGCTCTACATCATCGCGGGCGAACTGAAGCTTCAGAGGCTGCGCGAGGAGGAGCTTCCGCCGCTTCTGGCCAAGGCGCAGCAGACCGCCGACCCGGCCGACGCGCAGATTGCCAACGATTTCAGCCAGCTCATTTCGCGGTTTGAAAAGCGCATCCACGACCTCAAGCTCACGCGTATGGTTTCCGTGCAGATGGGTCCGCAGATCCGCCTGATGCAGAACAACGACAATGTGCTCGCCGAGCGCATCCAATCCACCGTCGCCAACACGATTCCGCTCTGGAAGAGCCAGATGGTCATTGCCATGGGCATGCAGCACGCCGAAAGCGCGCTCAACGCGCAGAAGGCCGTCACCGACATGACCAACGAGCTGCTGCGCGCCAACGCGGAGCGCCTCAAGATGGGCACCATCGAGACAGCGAAGGAAGCCGAGCGCGGCGTTGTGGATATCGAAACCATCCGCGCCGCGAACACCGCGCTCATCGACACCCTGACCGAAGTGCAGAAGATTCAGCGCGAAGGCGCTCAGAAGCGCGCCGCCGCCGCCATCGAGCTTGGCCGTCTGGAAAAGGAACTGCGCGACAAGGTGCTTGAAATCGACAATTAAACCGGCGGATGCCCCCTGCATCCCCGGCTATCCTCCAAAGGGACTGTCAAGCTTAACCCGAACATTTCAAGGAACAAATATCTAAGCATTATAGAATATGGGGCTTTGCCCCATCGCCCCACCAAAGGGCTTTCCGTTTTCTGCTGTTTGTTTCCGCCACTGGCGGCAACAGCCGAAAACCTCTTTGGAAACCTTCGGGCAAAAATACTTAGTTTTTCTTGAAATATCGGTGTTGTTAGATTGACAGTCCTTTATTTTGCAGAAAGGAGCTTCCCCTTATGAACACACGGGGCAAGCGTTACCATCCCGTCAAGCCAGCCCGCAGCTACAAGGAGCAGCTCGCCCGCCTGACCGACATCCACGGCCTGACAATCGAGGACGAAGCGCGGGCGCGCTATATCCTCTCCACCGTCAACTATTACCGCCTGACGACCTACGGCAAGCATCTGCGCCGCGCGGACGACCCGGATCTCTTTCTGCCCGGCGTATCGCTGGAGACGCTGTACGGCCTATACCGGTTTGACATGAACCTGCGCCACCTGCTGCTCCCGGTGCTGGAGTTTTTCGAAGTGCAGCTCCGCGCCAAAATCGCCTATCAGCTGGCCATCACCTACGGCTCGCTGGGCTATATGGATGCGGAGAATTTCCGCGCCGAGGTTTTGCCCAACGGCGCTTCCGTCCACAAAAGCCTGATCGGCAAATTCAAAAACGAGGTCAAGCGGCAGGGCGCACTCCCGTTCGTGCGCCACCACAAAATCAAATACGGCGGCCAATTCCCGATTTGGGCGGCCGTCGAACTGTTCACCTTCGGCATGCTCGGCTCGCTGTTTGACCTCATGCGGGAGGGCGACCAGCGCGCCGTCAGCCGGGAATACGACCTCTCGCCGGAGGCGCTTTCACGACTGATCGCCGCCGCCGTGGATGTGCGCAACATCTGCGCGCATTACAACCGGCTCTACAACCAGATTCTCCCGGATCAGCCGCTCCTGCCCAACCATCTGCGCCTGTATGAAAGCGACCGCCTTTTCCCGCTCCTGCTCGTCTTCGCGCATGCACTGGGGCGCGAGCGCGTGTTTGCGCGCCTGCTCACGGGGCTTTCGCTGCTGGAAGCCGATTACCCCGAGGCCGATTTGTCGCTCTGCGGGTTTCCCGAAGATTGGCGCGCCGTTCTGGAAGCAGAGGCCGCGCAGGCCTGATGCGGCGCAAGCCCCTTTTACTTTCCGACGCAGAATTTCGCAAACACCTCGTCGATGACCCTTTCGCTCATCGTTTCACCCGTGATTTCGCCCAGCGCATCCAGCGCCGCGGACAGATCCACCGCCGCGACGTCCAGCGGCATGCCGTCCTCAATCGCCGTCACCGCGTCGCAGAGCGCCGTGCGGGCGCGTCCGGCCGCCTCCACATGGCGCGCCTGAGAGAGCGCCGAGGATTCCGCGCCGTCCGCCGGAACGAACGCCGTCAGCGCGTCCCGGAGCGCCTCCATGCCTTCGCCGCGCGTTGCGCAAACCGTCACCATCGGCACGTCGCCAAAGGCCGCGCGCACGTCCGCCGCCGTCAGCCGCTGCGCGAGGTCGCCCTTGCTGAGCACGATCATCTGCGGCGCAAGGCCGAAAAGCGCCGCCTTGTCTTCCTCGGTCAGCGGGCTTGCGCTGTCCAGCACCAGCGCCCGCACGTCCGCCTCCGCGAGCGCTTTTTTGGCGCGCTCCACGCCGATGCGCTCCACCGCGTCGCCCGTCTCCCGAAGCCCGGCCGTATCCGTCAGCAGGACGCGCACCCCGCCGATCTGCACGGCCTCGGTCAGCGTATCCCGCGTCGTGCCGGGAATATCCGTCACAATCGCGCGCTCTCCGCCCAGCAGCGCGTTCAGCAGGCTGCTCTTGCCCGCGTTCGGCCTGCCGCAGAGCACCACGCGCAAGCCCTCGTCCTCGATGCGCCCCGCCCGCGCGTCGCAGGCCGCCGCCAGCTTCGCCGCAATCGCCTTGCAGGCCGCCGTCACCTCCCGCGCGGTCTGCGTCTCCTCCACCTCGTCCGGGAAGTCGATTGCCGCCGCCATGGCCGCCAGCAGAGACGTGATCTCCTCCCGCGCCGTCCGCACGAACGCGGAAACGCCGCCCTCCATCTGCCGCACGGCGCTGCGCATGGCGCGCTCGCTCCCCGCGCGGATCATCCGCATCACGCCCTCGGCCTGCGCCAGATCAATGCGCCCATTCAGAAACGCCCGGTAGGTGAACTCGCCCGGCTCGGCCATCCGCGCGCCCGCCGCCATCAGCAGCCTCAGAATCTTGCCGACCAGCGCCTGCGATCCGTGGCAGTGAATCTCCGCCACGTCCTCCCGCGTGTAGCTGTGCGGCGCGCGCATCAGCACGGCCATCGCCTCGTCCGCAACGCCGCCATCCTCCATCACATAGCCGTAGGTCAGCACGCGGTTTTCCAGCGGCTTCCCGTTCTTCGCCCGGAACACGCGCGATATGATCCGCAAGCAGTCCGCCCCGCTCACGCGGACAATCGCCACGCCGCCCTCTCCCGCCGCCGTCGCCTGCGCCGCGATGGTATCCCGATTTTGAAACATGCGCCGTTCCTCCCTCTGTGTTTTCCAATCTGTTTTGATTATACCACGACCGTCCGCGGTTGAAAAGCGCGCAAACCGGCCGCCTTCCTTCATCGAACCTGCCGAAAAGCGCCCGTTTGGCGAACTTTTTCCCGGCTTCTCTTGATTTCGCACGAAAAACTGTGTAGAATAGAGGTTATGGCTTACGTCCCTTTGCGGACGGCTTGTTTTTCTTCACAACCAAAGGAGGTTCCGCATCCGATGCAAAATGTGCAGCGAATTGTTCTGGTGGACTTCGGCGCGCAGTATACCCAGCTGATCGCCCGCCGTGTGCGCGAAGCCAAGGTTTTCTGCGAGGTTGTTTCCTACCTGACGCCGCTTTCCGAAATCCTTGAAAAGAAGCCGGTGGGCATCATCCTCTCCGGCGGCCCCGCTTCCGTGCTCGACGCGGATGCGCCGCATATCGACCCGGCCATCTACGAGCAGGGCATCCCGGTTCTGGGCATCTGCTACGGCATGCAGCTGACGGCCTACACCCTCGGCGGCACCGTCGAGCGCGCCGCCCAGCGCGAATACGGCCGCGTCCCGGTGGATTTCGACGTCAACAGCCCGCTGTTTGCCGGCATGAAGGCGCAGTCCGTCGCGTGGATGAGCCACACCTTCCACGTCACCCGTGCGCCGGAGGGCTTCACCTCCATCGCCCACAGCGAAAACTGCGCGTTCTGCGCGATGGCAAACCCCGAAAAGCGCATCTACGCGGTGCAGTTCCACCCGGAAGTCACGCACAGCGAAGAGGGCCAGAAGGTCATCGCCAACTTCCTGTATAACGTCTGCGGCTGCACGGGCGACTGGACGATGAGCACCTTCATCGACAACGCCATCGCCTCCATCCGCGAGCAGGTCGGCCCGAACGGCCGCGTGATGCTCGGCCTCTCCGGCGGCGTGGATTCCTCCGTCGCGGCGGCGCTGATCTCCCGCGCCATCGGCGAGCGCCTGACCTGCGTTTACGTCGATCACGGCTTCATGCGCAAAAACGAAACCGAATCCGTCCGCGAGGTCTTCACCAAGCAGTTCCCGGTGAATCTGGTCATCGTGGACGCGCGCGACCGCTTCCTGACCAAGCTGGCGGGCGTTTCCGACCCGGAGACGAAGCGCAAGCTGATCGGCGGCGAGTTCGTCTACTGCTTCGCCGACGAGGCCAAGAAGCTCGAGGGCGTGGAATTCCTCGCGCAGGGCACGATTTACCCGGACGTGATCGAATCCGGCTCGGTCAAGGGCAGCGCGGTGATTAAGTCGCACCACAACGTCGGCGGTCTGCCGGCCGATGTGCGCGCGAAGTTCACCGGCGGTCTGGTGGAGCCGCTCCGCATGCTGTTCAAGGACGAGGTTCGCAAGGTCGGCGAGGAGCTGAGCATGCCGCACGACATGGTTTGGCGTCAGCCGTTCCCCGGTCCCGGTCTGGCGATCCGCATCATGGGCGACATCACGGCGGACAAGCTGGAAACCGTTCGCGAGAGCGACGCGATTCTGCGCGAGGAAGTCGCGCTGGCCGGTCTTGAGCGCGACGTCAACCAGTATTTCACCGTGCTGACCAACACCCGCACCGTCGGCGTGATGGGCGACGAGCGCACGCACGATTTCGTGCTGGCCATCCGCGCCGTGACGACCGACGACTTTATGACCGTCGATTGGGCGCGCCTGCCCTACGATCTGCTCGCCAAGGTCAGCGCGCGCATCGTCAACGAAGTGCCGCGCGTCAACCGCGTCGTGTACGATATCACCACCAAGCCGCCGGCAACGGTGGAGTGGGAATAATCCGAAACGGTCAAAAAAGTCAAGTATTGTTCAGTTTTTGAGTGCATCAAAAGCCAAACGATACGGATTTGATACTTTCGGGCTTATTCTTCAAAATTTGAGGAAGACATGAAAATGCCCTCCGAAACGGCAAAGTTTCGGAGGGTTTTTCATGTCTTTATTCTTTTCTCCACGCTTTTTTCGGTTTGAACTTCCCGCAGTCGTCGGCGGTGGAAGGCCAGTTCAGCTTCCATTCCTGATATTCCTCGCGGGTGATCTCTCTGCGCCGGAGCTGCTGCTTACGGAGCATCCACTCAGCCATGAAGCCGTCAAGGATGTTGTAATCAAAGCAGACTGCCACGCGCTTATGCGGCAGGTCGGCATCCGTGTTATCGACGGTTTCGACAAGGTGCATCCATGGGTACTGGTCGTCCAGCTCAAAGAGCGCGTGAAGAATCCCTTCCGCGTCGTTCATCGTTGGGTCTTCCAGATATGCCACGCTCACATCCAGTGCCGCGGCGATTTTCCGCATCAGCTCTTCTTTGGGTTTGCGGGAATTGTTTTCATACTGAGCAATGCGAACGTCCGCGCTCTTTTCATCGAAGCCGACCGCCATTCCCAGTTCCTTCATCGTCATCCCGCGGAAATTCCGCACCCGTTTGATTCTATCCCCCACTGCCATAGCGGTGTTCCTCCCTGATTCATCTCGTTCCCGCTCAGTATACCACACGAAAAAATCCCGCTCAAGGGATACTAAATAAAAAAAGTTAGAAATTTTTCTTCAAAAGGGCTTGCTAAGTATATTTGTTTAGTGTATGATAAAAGCGTCGATACTAAGCAAAAATATATAGTATCCGGAAAGTGAGGAACACACCATGAAAACCAACAACTCTATTCTCGTCACCGCGCCGGAAATCGCCAAAGACCTCGGCATTTCCACCACCAGCGCCTACAAGCTCATCCACAAATGGAATGCCGAGCTTGAAGCGAAGAACTACACGACCATCTCCGGGAAGGTCAGCCGCAGATACTACTATGAACGGATCTACGGCATGGACGCCCCGGCAGACAACGGGGAGGCGATGTAATGCCCGCTTACAAGGACACCAACGGAACCTACTTCGTTTCTTTCTACTACGAGGATTTTCGCGGCGTAAAGAAACGGAAAATGAAACGCGGTTTTGCCCGTCGGCGCGACGCGCTGGACTGGGAACGCCGCTTTCTGCTGCAAAGCACCGCCGACCTGAACATGAAGTTTTCGGACTTCGTTGAAATCTACCGAAACGACAAACAGATGCGCATCCGCGAAAGCACATGGGAATCCAAGAACAACATGATCGACCTGAAGATTCTGCCGTATTTCAAGGATCGCCCGATCAACGCCATCGAGCCGAAGGACATCATCGCATGGCAGAACGAAATCATGAACCTGAAAAAGCCGAACGGTGAGCCGTACTCGACCACTTATCTCAAATCCATCCACAGTCAGCTCAGCGCGATTTTCAACCATGCGGTTCGCTACTACCGCCTGCAAAAGAATCCCGCCGAGATCGTCGGCAACATGGGGAAGGATTCACACAAGGAAATGCTGTTCTGGACAAAGGACGAGTATCTGAAATTCGCCAAAGTGGTGATGGACAAGCCGACTTCCTACTACGCCTTCGAGGTGCTGTACTGGTGCGGCATCCGGCTGGGCGAGCTGCTGGCGCTGACCGCTTCGGATTTCAACTTCGAGCGGCAGACGCTGACCATCAACAAATCCCTTCAAAACATCAAAGGCAATATCATCATCACGCCGCCCAAGACGCCCAAGAGCAACCGGGTGATTCAGATGCCCCAGTTCCTGTGTGACGAGTTGCAGGACTACCTCAAGCAGCTCTACGGCGTGGAGCCAGACAGCCGGATGTTTCCCATCAGCAAAAGCTATCTCCACCGGGAAATGGACCGTGGCTGCAAGCAAACAGGGGTAAAAAGGATTCGCATACACGATTTGAGACATAGCCACATCAGTTTGTTGATCGACATGGGCTTTACCGCCCTGGCCATCGCGGAGCGTGTGGGGCATGAGAGTATCGACATCACCTACCGCTACGCCCATCTGTTCCCCACCCGTCAGGTGGAAATGGCCGACAAGCTGGATTCACTGAAAAATGAGAAGGGAGTGTAAGAAAATGTCCAAGAAGAACTATGACAACCACAACCGCTGGAGGAACAAGACGGTGGCTTTCCGGGTGTCGGCGGAGGAAGACCTCCATCTGGAAGCCCTGGTGAAGCTCACCGGCCTGACCAAGCAGGACTACATCATCCGGCGGCTGCTGGAACGGGATGTGGTGGTCCAGGGCAACCCCAGGGTCTATAAGGCCCTGCGGGACCAGCT